>Ga0315336_1003270_pt1 | contig 22073 bp, 17 predicted proteins | sample ASW5metaG_FD_204512 | JGI IMG/M metagenome (GOLD analysis project Ga0315336, IMG submission 204512) | Ammonia-oxidizing marine archaeal communities from Monterey Bay, California, United States - ASW #5 | ecosystem: Environmental > Aquatic > Marine > Intertidal zone | place: USA: California... | reverse complement strand
CGGCACGGCGGAATGCACATGGGCTGACTGCTGGCGTTGCGGGTGCACGCCGCTCGCCTGATGCGCAAGCATCTGCGTGACCGGCAACGGATGGCCATCCTCGGCCAGCGGCATCACCGCCAGGCTGCCGCCGGGGTTCGGCCGCGAACCGTAATTGCTGATGAACAGGTAGCGCCCGTCATGGCTGAGGCTGGCATGGGTCGGTTCGTCGCCCAGGCTGATGTTCTGCCCGATGGGTTGATGGTCGCCGCTGCTGTCGAGCTGCCAGGCGCTGACACGACCGACCGGGTCGGTGTGGGTCGGGCTGTTCTCGTTGGCGGCATAGAGGCGCCCGCGCTGCTCGTCCAGCACCAGCCAGGAGGGGTTGTGGCTGGCGAGCGTTTGCAGCGGTTGCGGGTCGATCCGACCGTTCACCGGATCGAAGTGCAGGCGCAGAACGCCCGGGCTGTCGCTGTCGTGCGTGTAGCTACCGATAAGGATCTGCATGTCGTCGGTCTCGGCTCGCGCGCCGGCAGACAGCGTCGCGCCGACCAATAGAGCGAGAGCGAGGCGAAGCAGTGCAGGGCGTTTGCGCTTGGTCATTGAAGTCATGCCACTATGACCGCCGGCGGCGCCCAATGCTCCCGAACAGGTAGTTCGAACAATACCCGACTGCCAGGGTCTGATATGCACCTGGGCGGAACGCCAGCCACCCGCGAATTCAGGATGATTCATGGACCATTTGCTACCCGTTCAGCTTGTCGAATTGCAAAGCGCCGCCGCCGATCTGGCTGAAACCGTCATTGCGCCGCAGGCCGCCGAGGTCGACGCCGACTGTCGCTGGCCCGCTCACTCATTGCGTGCGCTCGCCGACGCCGGGCTGCTCGGCCTGCAGGTGCCGAGCGAACTGGGCGGCTTGGGGCAGGGCCTGCTGGGTTTGTGCGTGATTACCGAAACCATCGCCCGCGCCTGCCCGTCGTCGGCGCTGTGCTACGGCATGCATTGCGTGGCGACCGCGGTGATCGCGGCCAAGGCCACCGAGCATCAGCGTGAACACTACTTGCGGGAGATCGCCGCGGGACGGCACATCACCACGCTGGCGCTCTCCGAGCAGGGCACCGGCGTGCATTTCTACCTGCCGGAGACCCGCCTGGATGCCGACGGCGCAGACTTCGTGGTCGAAGGCACCAAGCAGTTCGTCACCAATGGTGGCTATGCCGACTCCTACGTCGTATCCACCGTCGCGGCGGGTGCCGAGGCGGGTGATTTCAGTTGCCTGATCGTCGATCAGGACAGCGCCGGCATGCGCTGGCTCGAGCCCTGGGCCGGCTTCGGCATGCGCGGCAATTCCTCGCGGCCGTTGCAGCTCGATCGCGTGCGGGTGCCGGCGAGCAATCTGCTCGGCGAGCCGGGCGATCAGGTCTGGTACGTATTCGAAGTAGTCGCGCCGTTCTTCCTCATGGCCATGGCCGGAACCTATCTGGGCGTTGCCCAGGCGGCGCTGGACGAGGCGAGCCTGCATCTGCGCTCGCGGCATTACAGCCATTCCGGCGAGTCGCTGCGGGATGTGGAAAGCCTGCAGATCCGCTATGGCGAACTCTGGACCGAGCTGGTCAAGACCCGCGCGCTGGTGCGCGAAGCCGCACGCCGGGGCGATGGCGCCCACCCCGAAGCGTTGTCGTTCATCCTGGCGTGCAAGGCCGATGCGGCGGAAACCGCAGTGCGTCTGGCCAACGAGGCGATGACCCTCTGCGGCGGCGCGGCCTATCGCGAGAACAGTCGTGTCGCCCGTCTGCTGCGTGACGCGCGGGCCGCGCACGTGATGACCCCCACCACCGGCCTGCTCAAGCTCTGGACCGGTCGCAGCCTGCTGGGGCTGCCGCTGCTATGAGCGACTTGCTGCTCGACCAGATCGCGCTGCTGGAGGCAGGCGATGCAGCGTTGCGCGAGCAGATCGACAGCTGGGCAATGGCCCATGGCCTGCAGGTGCGCAGCCTTGATCCGGGCGCGTTGCTGCCCGATGAGTACGAGCCGGTGCTGGTGCTGCTGGCGCCCGGTCTGCCACGCCCGGTGGCGCAGGCCCGGCAACTGCGCAGTCGCTGGAAGGCCACGCAGCTGCTGTTTCTCAGCGACGAAGCGGGGGTCGACTCGCTGCACCGTGAGCTGGGTCCGGCGCCGTTGCTCGGGCCTTACTGGTCCATCGTCACCCTCGGCGCCAGCGCGCTGGTGCAGCTCGATCAGGCCCTGGCCAGCGTTCGCCGGCGGGCGCGCCTGCGCACCACGCTGGCACAGGCCAACGCGATGGTCGATGGCGTCCAGTTGAGCAAGCGCTCGTCACCCACGGCGGAGCTCTATCTGCACCATTTCATCGACGCGGCACGTGACGCCATCGTCGGTCTCGACCGCGCCGGGGCGGTGCTCTACTGGAGCGCCGGTGCCGCCGAGCTGTTCGGTCTGGGCCGCGGCGAGGTACTGCGCCGTGAGGCGCGCCGGTTGCCGTTCTGGAGCGACGAGCTGGGCCAGGCCCTGGCACAGGTGCAGGATTGCGACACGACGCTGACCCTGCAGCACGACGATGCGGCTGGCGGCCGGACGCTGGAGATCGTCGTCGCCGCCGTGTGTTCGGCGGACGGCGCAGTGGTGGGCGCGGCACTGACCTTGCGCGATGTCTCGGCCCTGGTCGCCGAGCGTCGCGCCAACGAGCTGCATGGGCGGCAGCTCAGCGAGGAGCGCGCCCACCTGCAACGGCTGTTCGACCAGGCGCCGGGCTTCATCGCCATCACCGAGGGGCCGCAGCACGAGCTGAAGATCGCCAATCGTGCCTTCCACCAGTTGGTCGGTGCCCGCGAACTGCTCGGGCGTCCGGCGCTCAAGGCGTTTCCGCAGCTGGAAAGCCGCGCGCTTTCCGATTTGCTGCAGCAGGTCTATGTCACCGGGCGGCCCTATATCGGCCGCGACATCGCCGTACGCGTACGCCCGCAGGCCGGCGGCAAGGCCGAGCGGCACTATGTGAATTTCATCTTCCAGCCGGTTTTCAGCGAGGACGAGCAGGTCAGCGGAATCTTTTGCCAGGGGCATGACGTCACCGCCCAGGTGCTTGCGCAACAGGCGCTGCAACGTTCCAGCGAGCAGCTGCAGGAGTTGGTCGAGGAGCGCACCCGCGAGCTGGAACTCAGCCGGCAGGCGCTGTATCAGTCACAGAAGCTTGAGGCCATCGGCAAGCTCACCGGCGGCGTGGCGCACGACTTCAACAACGTGCTGCAGGTGATCGCCGGCAATCTGCAGTTGCTGCAGCCGCTGGTGGAGGCCAACCGTGGCGCGGCGAAGCGGGTCGATGCCGCCAGTTCCGCCGTCGAGCGCGGCGCCAAGCTGGCGCGGCAACTGCTGGCGTTCGCCCGTCGGCAGCCGCTGCGCCCGCAGCCGACCAACCTGGGTCGGCTGTTGCATGACCTCGACGAGCTGCTGCGCCAGGCGCTGGGCGAGCGTATCGAGATCGAAACCGTGGTGGCGGACGGGTTATGGACGACGATGGTCGACCCGAATCAGCTCGAACAGGTGGTGCTGAACCTGACGATCAATGCCCGTGATGCCATGCCCGAGGGCGGCAAGCTGACCCTGGAGCTGGGTAATGCCATGCTCGACGAGCACTACACCGGCACCCAGACTGACGTCGCGCCCGGGCAATACGTGCTGCTGGCGGTTTCCGATACCGGCGTCGGCATGCCCACTGAAGTCATCGAGCAGGCCTTCGAACCGTTCTTCACCACCAAGCCGGAAGGTCACGGTACCGGGCTGGGGCTGAGCATGGCCTACGGCTTCGCCAAGCAGAGCGGCGGGCACATCCGGCTGTACAGCGAGCTGGGCGCGGGAACCACGGTAAAGCTCTATCTGCCGAGCACCGAGCAGCCAGAGGTGCAGGCGCAGCCATCCACCGTCGGGCCGGTGGTGGGCGGCAGCGAAACCATCCTGGTGGTCGAAGACGATCTGCCCGTGCAGGCCACGGTGATCGAGCTGCTCACCGGTCTCGGCTATTCGGTGCTGCGCGCCAACGATGCGCAGAGCGCCCTGAGCATCCTGCAGAGCGGCCTGCCCATCGACCTGCTGTTCACCGATGTGGTCATGCCGGGGCCGCTCAGCAGCACCGAACTGGCGCGCCAGGCACGCCTGCTGCTGCCGGATATCACCGTGCTGTTCACCTCCGGCTACACACGCAACGCCATCGTGCATGGCGGGCGCCTCGATCCAGGCGTGGAGTTGCTGAGCAAGCCCTATCGGCAGGAGGACCTGGCGCGCAAGGTGCGCCAGTTGCTGAGCAGGCAGCACAGCGACGACGAACCCGCCGATCAGCAGTGGGTGATGGTGGTGGAAGACCAGCCGCAGCTGCTCGCAGTGGCCTGCGAGATGGTCGAGGAGCTGGGCTATCGCGCCTGCGGCTACCCGAATGCGGAAGCGGCCGCGCAGGGGCTGCATGAGCAGCGCTTCGATCACCTGCTGCTGGACGTCAATCTGCCAGGCCGATCAGGCCCCGACTTCGCCGCCGAGGCCTTGCGAACCCAGCCATGGTTGCGGCTGATTTTTGTCTCCGGCGAAGGGCGTATCGAAAGCAACCTGCCGGCGCGCTCGCTGCCCAAGCCGTTCAGCTTCGACCAGCTCGCCGAGATCCTGCAGGGCTGAGGTCGTCGCCGCGCGTCGATGGGCGGGCGCCGCTACGTGACAAGCCATGCAGGCCGATGGCGACGGGTGCCGCCAGGGCCAGCCAGCTCAGCCAGTCGCCCGCGCCTTCGGACACCAGACCGGCGATCAGCCCGAGGGTGGACAGCACGCCGATCAGCACCGGCCACAACCAGATGCGCATCATGAGCGTACCTCCGTCGCGCCGCGCTTGAGCCACAGGTACAGGCCGCTGCCGAGCACGACAATGGTGAGAATATCCAGCAGCGCCCAGAGGACCTTCAGCGGCAGGCCGCCGTAATCGCCGAAATGCAGCGGTTCGGAGAGCTGCAGCGCAGTGACATACCAGGGCCGGGCGCCGGCTTCGAGCACCTCGCCATTGGCCGGGTCGACCAGCAGCGCCTGGGTCAGACGCGAGGTCAGCGGGGTATCGCCGCGCAGGATCACCGCGACATGCTCCGGCGTGGCGCGCAGTGTGCCGGGGTAGGCGATCATCGACACGGCCATGTCGGGTGCCGCGGCCAGCACACGGTCGACGGCGGTCTGCAGCGAGCCGTCGGCAGCGGGCGCATCGCTGGCGTCCGCCGCGAGCAGCACGCGGGTCTCACCGGCTTGCAGCGCGGCGACCTGTTCGGCCTGCCAGGCCTGGAAGATCAGGTCCGCCCAGGTATTGATCACCCCGGTAAAACCCACCGCCAAGGCCCACACCAGCGTGACGATGCCCAGCAGGTTGTGCAGGTCCAGCCAGCGGGTGCGCGCGGTGCGTTCCTGGCGCACCTCGCCGAAGCGCAGCTTGCGCATGAAGGGCGCGTAGAGCACCACGCCGGAGACGATCGCCACCATCAGCAGCAGGCCCATGAAGCCGAGAAACAGCTTGCCCGCGAGCCCCGCGTAGAGGTCCACGTGCAGGCGGTACATCACGCTCATGAAGCCTTCGTCGAAGTTCGGCGCGCCGAGTACCTCGGCGCTGCGGGCGTCGGAAAGGATCAGGGTCGACTCGCTCTCGTCGGTGTCGACGCGGGTATCGAGCTTGACGTACCAGACGTCCGGCGCGTCTTCCTCGGCGAAGAAGTACAGCGGCACCAGACCGGGATAGGCCTTCACCGCTTCGGCGGCGACACGGTCGACCGCAGCGCGCGGCGTGCCCTCGGGCATCGCCGGCGCTTCGATCTCGTTGCCGGTGAGGTGATCGATCTCGTGCGAGAAGATCAGCGGCAAGCCGGTCAGGCACAGCATCAGGATGAACAGCGTAGAGACGAGGCTGGACCACTTGTGGACCCAGCCCCACCGCCGCAGGGTGACTGCCTGCATCAGAAGTCGACCGTAGCGCTGACCGAGAGCGTGCGTGGGGCGCCGAGGACGAGGTAGTTGGAGCCTGGGAAGCCGCCAGCGGAAGCCCAGTAGTCGCGGCCGGTGGCGTTGTCCAAGCGAGCGCGCAGCGTGACGTCGCGGTCCTCGATGGTCATGCGATAGCGTGCGCCCAGATCCAGGCGGGTCCAGGACGGCAGCCTGAGGTCGTTGTCGGCGCTGGCGTACTGCTTGCCGGTATGCACCACCAGGCTGGTCAGCGTCAGCCCCTGCACGCCGGGCACGTCCCATTCGCCGCCGAGGTTGGCCTGGACCTTCGGTACGCCGATCGCGTCGTTGCCGTCGTTGGCGCCGTTCAGGGTCTTCTTCTGCTCGGCGTCGATCAACGTCACGCCGCCCAGCACGCGCACGCCGAAGACGGGTTCGCCGAACACCGATAGCTCGATACCGCGGTTGCGTTGCTCGCCGCCTTCGCGAAGCACGCTGTTTTCGAGGACGCTGAATGGGCGTTCGGTATTAAAGACTGCCACGCTTGCACCTAGGCTGCCGCCGTCGTACTTGAGGCCGACTTCGGTCTGCTTGGATACGTAGGGATCCAGTGCTTCGCCGGCATTGGTGACGGGCACACCACCGCTGGTGGCGGGCGCAATGTCGCCAGCGGTCAGGCCTTCGATGTAGTTGGCATAGATCGAGGTTTCATCCGTCAGCTTATAGACGATACCGGCCACCGGCGTCGTTTCGTAGCGGTTGTAGGAGGAGGCACGGTTGCCATCGTTGTAGTCGTAGGTCTTCGTCTCGATGCCCTGGCGACGTGCGCCGAGGGTGACCAACAGGCGGTCGTCCAGGAAACCGAGCGTGTCGGCGATGGCCAGGCTCTGGGTATGGATGCGGGCGGTGATCTTCGGATCGGACATCGAGCCACTGGAAGAGGTGATGGCCGGCTCGGAAATGTCATAGGGATCGTAGAGATCGCCAGCAAATCCTCCGAAATCGGACGCTTGCCAGGCATTGCGATCCTTGGAGCTGTACATCGATCCCGACAGCACCCATTCGTGGGAGACCGCGCCCGTCTGCATCTTCGCTCGCAGGCCAGCCTCGCTGGTGGCGATGCTTTCCTCGCGGTAGTTGTCGAAGCGGTAAGCCGAGGTCACGCCGGTGGCCGTGGACGTCGGGTTGGCCAGAAGGTTCTTTTCCTCGCCGTCGCGTACGCCGGCGGCCAGCCAGCCGGTAACGGCATCAGAAAAGTCGTACTCGGCCCGGAACGTACCGAAGGTCTGCTTCTCCTTGGAGTAGGTCCAGGGCTGGGCGAAATTGTCGTCCGCATCCGGCGCGCTGGGGATGCCGCCGCTGGGCGTTACGTTCGGGCGCGGGCTGTCGATGAAGTGGTACTGATGGCCGATATCGGCGGACAGACGAAAGTTGTCGCCCTGATAGTCCAGGCCCAGGGCGAACATATCCAGCGTGCGGTCTTCATCCTCGACGGTGGTTTCGCCGGCGCGCTTGGCGGCGTTCAGGCGCACGCCGAAGCGGTTGTCCTCGCCGAAGCGGCGGGCGATATCGGTGGCGACTATACCGTGGCCGCCGTTTTCTGCACCCAGGGTCAGACGCGTGAGCGGTTCATTTGGCGCGCGCTTGGGCAGGATATTGATCGCGCCGCCGATACCTGTGCCGCCCGGCGCCGCACCGTTGAGGAAGGCGCTGGCGCCGCGGAATACCTCGACCCGCTCGATGAACTCGGCGGCCACGTATTGGCGCGGCAGCAGGCCATAGAGGCCGTTGTAGGCAATATCGTCGGAATACAGTGGAAAGCCGCGCACCACATACAGTTCCTGGAAGTTGCCGAAGCCGCGGGCGATGCGCACCGAAGGATCGTTCTGCAGCACGTCGGCGACACTGCGCGCCTGCTGGTCCTGGATCAGTTGCGAGGTGTAGTTGGTGGAGGTGAACGGCGTTTCCATGTAGTCGCGGTTGCCGAGGATGCCGACCCGGCCACCACGGGCGACCTGTTCGCCGACGTAGGGCTCGGTCAGACCGCCGGCCGAGGCGTCGGCGCTGGCAGTGATCTCCACCGATTGCAGTTCGACCGGCTCGGTGGCAGTGCCCTGAGCCTGCTCTTCGAGTGGTTCCTGGGCCATGAGCGGTGAGCCAGCGAAACTGGCGGCAAGGCAAACGGGCAGCAGTGCGGTTTTACGCGGGAAGCGAAGAGTGGGCATGGCGGACCTGACCGGACGTTGAACTGTGAGGGTGGCGGATGATGGCGCGATGGGCAGTTGAGAGCCTGTGCCATCTGAGAGCCACTATCATATTTCAATGCTAATAATTCGCAACCGTATTCCGTCCGATGGTTCCGCGGCATGCTGGCGTGACGTCGGCGCAGGGCCTCTGGCATGCGGGTCGCGTTTTCGCAGAAAAAACTGATTGAGTCTGTCGATTCTGGATGTCACCGGACGACTAGCTGGTGAACCTCCCGTTCAACCCGATCAGAGGAGACGGACATGAACAACCAGAACAGCCAGGACGAGAGCGCCATTCGCCAGCTGCACGAAACGTTCGAACAAGCCACCAAAGCCAAGGATCTCGAGCGGATCATGGCGCAGTACGCCGACGACGTAGTCGCCTTCGATGCGGTTGGCGCGCTGCAATTCAAGGGCGTCGACGCGTACCTGGCGCACTGGCAGCGCTGCTTCGAGTTCTGTCAGGGCGAAGGCTTCTTCGAGACCCATGAGCTGCATGTGGATGTCGGCGGCGAGCTGGCCTGCAGCCGCATGCTTACCCACTGTGGCGGCCCCAATGCCGAAGGCGAGATGCAAACGGCCTGGATGCGCGGCACGCGGGTCTGGACGCGGCGCGATGGCGAGTGGAAGGTGATCCACGAGCATTTCTCGATGCCCTTCGATATGCAGACCGGCCAGGTATGCATGGATCAGACGCCATCGCAGCAACAGACCGGTTGAGGCTGGCCCGCGGTCTTCGTCGCGCGCTCGGGCGAGGTCGTTCAATGGCTGCTAGCTTTGCTGCGTTGCCGGCAGCCGGAGCCCCGCCATGAATTACCTGTGCCTGATCTATTACGACGAACAGCGTGTGGATGCGATGACCGACGAGCAGTGGCATGCGCTGGTCGCGCGCTGCCTGAGTTGTGCCGAGGAGCTGCGTGCCAGCGGCCACATGCTCGCCGGCGAACCGCTGCAGTCGGTGCGTACCGCGCGCACGGTGCGTGTGCGTGACGGCGTCACCTCGGTGGTCGACGGCCCGTTCGCCGAAACCCGCGAGCAGCTGGCGGGCTTCTACCTGATCGAGGCGGCCGACCAGCAGGAGGCCGAGGCCATCGCGGCGAAGATTCCGCCGGCCAGCCTTGGCTGCGTCGAGGTCCGGCCGCTGCGCCAGCTGCCGCAGCGCTGAGCATGCCGCTGACCGGACATTTCACGGCGGCGCGGGTCGAGGCGGTCTACCGCAGCGAATCGCGTCGCGTGCTGGCCACGCTGATCCGTCTGCTGGGCGACTTCGATCGCGCCGAAGAGGCCCTGCACGATGCCTTCACCGCGGCCTTGCAGCAGTGGCCACGCGATGGCGTTCCGGACAATCCGCGCGCCTGGCTGGTTTCCGCCGGCCGCTTCAAGGCCATCGACGCTCTGCGCCGCCGGGCACGCTTCGATGCCTCGTTGCGGCTGCTGGCCGAACAGCTGGAGGACGCGGCGCAGGCAGTGGAGGTCGATGAGATGGAAGACGACCGTCTGCGGCTGATCTTCACCTGCTGTCATCCGGCCCTGCCGGCCGATAGCCGCGTGGCACTGACCCTGCGTGAAGTCTGCGACCTGACCACCGAGGAGATCGCCCGCGCCTTTCTCGCCCCGCCGGCCACCGTCGCCCAGCGCATCGTGCGGGCCAAGGCGAAGATCCGTGACGCCCAGCTGCCCTATCGGGTGCCCGAGCGCGACGAGTTGCCGGCGCGGCTGGAGAGCGTGCTGCGGGTGGTCTATCTGGTGTTCAACGAGGGCTACACGGCTTCCGCCGGCGCCGAGCTGACCCGCGCCGACCTCTGTGCCGAGGCGATTCGCCTGGGCCGACTGCTCCTCGAGCTGTTGCCCAACGCCGAAGTGATGGGGCTGCTGGCACTGATGCTGCTGCACGATGCCCGCCGGGCTGCGCGTACCGATGCAACCGGCGAACTGGTGCGGCTGGACGAGCAGGACCGCAGCCTGTGGAACCGCCAGCAGATCGCCGAAGGATCGCAGCTGGTGCAGCTGGCGCTGACCAGTCGCGCGTTCGGCGCCTACGCGCTGCAGGCCGCCATCGTCGCCGTGCATGCCGAAGCGCCGGGCGCCGCGCAGACCGACTGGCCGCAGATCGTGCGGCTCTACGATGTGCTGCTGCAGTTGAGCGCGTCGCCGGTGGTGGAACTGAACCGCGCGGTGGCCGTGGCCATGCGCGATGGTCCCGAGGCCGGTCTGCTGTTGGTGGATGAGCTGCTGGGGCGCGGTGAACTGCAGGACTATCACCTCAGCCACGCAACCCGCGCCGATCTATTGCGCCGGCTGGCGCGCATCGACGAGGCCTGCGAGGCCTATCGCAGCGCGCTGCGCCTGGTACAGCTGGAGCCGGAGCGGCGTTTCCTGCAGCGCCAGCTGGACGAGCTGGACGAGCTGGGCGACTGACTGTATCCAGAACCCATTGTGGGAGCGGTCTTGACCGCGAAAGGCGCGCGGCGCGCGGTGTAATCACATCTAGGCAAGCCTTTAGCCCAGCCCGCGCCGGGGCACGCGCTTCGTGGCCAAGGCCGCTTGCGCGAGTCGTGCGGAAAGCGAAGCTGAATGCGCAGCGCTTGGCCTTCAGGGGCTGGTGGCTTCCACTCCTGCGTGACGGCTGCTCAGGTCTCGGTGCTGCCCGCCGGCAAGTAATCGCTGCGGCTCAGACCGTGGCGCTGCATCTTCTCGTTGAGGGTGCGGCGCGGCAGCTGCAGCTGGGTCATGACCTCGGCGATGTTGCCTTTGCACTGTTGCAGGGCGTTGTGCAGGCATTGCGCCTCGAAGGCTTCCATCTGTTCGGCCAGCGAATGGCCGCCGCGGCTCGCCGTGGCCGGGGCGCTGAGGCCGAGGGCGTGGCGTTCGGCGGCGTTGATCAGCTCGCGCACGTTGCCCGGCCAGTCGTGGGCGAGCAGTTGCGTCAGTTCGCCGGGCGTCACTGGCGGGGCGGCACGGCCGTGGCGCTGGGCGGCCTGGCTGGCGAAGTGTTCGAACAGCAGCGGAATGTCCTCGCGCCGCTCGCGCAATGGCGGGATATGCAGCTCGGCGACGTTCAGCCGGTACAACAAATCTTCGCGGAAGCGGCCGCCGCGCACTTCTTCCAGCAGGTCCGGCTTGGCCGCGCTGATCACCCGCAGGTCGACCTCGATGCTGCGGTTCGAGCCCAGGCGCTCCAGGGTCTTTTCCTGCAGCACGCGCAGCAGCTTGACCTGCTGGGCCAGCGGCATGCTTTCGATCTCGTCGAGGAACAGTGTGCCGCCGGCGGCGTGTTCGATGCGGCCGATGCGCTTGCCCTGGGCGCCGGTGAAGGCGCCGCTCTCGTGACCGAACAGCTCGCTCTCGAAGATGGTTTCCGGAATCGCCGCGCAGTTCAGCGCCACGAACGGTCCGCCGGCGCGCGGGCTGAAGTCGTGCAGGCAGCGCGCGACCTGTTCCTTGCCGCTGCCGGTCTCACCACGGATCAGCACGTTGACGTCGGTACCGGCCAGCTCAAGCACCTGCCGGCGCAGGTTGACCATCGCCCGTGACACGCCGAGCAGCTGCGATTCGATACGACCCTTGCGGGCGAACTGTTCGCGCAGCTGGCGGTTCTCGCAGACCAGCCGGCGCTTGTCCATGGCACGGCGCACGCTGTCCAGCAGGCGCTCGGGGGTGAAAGGCTTCTCGATGAAGTCGTAGGCGCCCTGGCGCAGTGCCTGCACCGCCATCGGCACGTCGCCGTGGCCGGTGACCATGATCACCGGCAGGTCGGCGTCCAGCGCCACCAGCTGCTCGAGCAGGCCGAGGCCGTCGAGATCGGGCATGCGTACGTCACTGATCAGCACGCCGGGGAAGTCGCGATCCAGCGCGGTCAGCGCCTCGCGGGCGCGGGAGAAGGTGTGCACCTGAAAGCCGGACAGCTCCAGCCACTGCTGCACTGCCTGGCGGATCGCCGCCTCGTCGTCGATGAAGATTACCTGCCCGGCCATTGCCTGCTCCTCGCGCTCGCGTCGCGGCAGTTTACTCGGCGGCGTGCGCTTCGGGGCACCTGTAAAAACATCGGCGAGTCAGGCAGCGCAAGGCAAAAGCAGGGGAGAACAGTGCAGTTCACAAGTTGTAAACGAGCATGTTCTGAGCCTGTTTTTAACGCAGCGATGACAACGCAGATCGTTTTTAGAGGCGCTCTTCGGCAGCCGGTAGCGTCAGCGTGAACACCGCGCCCTGCTCGTCGTTGCTGACGTCCAGCGTGCCGCCCATCTCTCGCACGATGCCGTAGGACACCGCCAGCCCGAGGCCGAGGCCCTGGCCGACCGGTTTGGTGGTGAAGAAGGGCTCGAATACCTGGTCCAGATGTTCGCTGGCGATACCGCCGCCGTTGTCGCCCACGCTGAGTTGCCAGCGATCGCCGTTGAGTTGGCAGAGGATGCGCAGGCGCCGCTGCGGACGTTCGGCCATGGCATCCAGCGCGTTGTGCAGCAGATTGATCAGCACCTGCTCGAGGCGGATGGCATCGCCGCTGACCGCGGCCTCGGCCGGCACCTTGCGGAACACTTCGACCTGCTCGCTGCGAATGCGCGGCGAGAGCAGCTGCAGGGCTTGTTCCAGCACCTCGGCCAGGCTCAGGCGCTGGCGCAGCCCGGCCGGGCTCTTGCGGGCGAAGGTCTTCAGGTGGCTGGTCAGCGCCGCCATGCGTTCGAGCAGGCCTTCGACATGACCGAGGCCTTCGCGCACCTCGCCGTCGCGACCGCTGTCGAGCAGCAGGCGCAGACTGGCGAGTTGCATGCGCAATGCGGTCAGCGGCTGATTGATCTCGTGGGCGAGGGCGGCGGACATCTGCCCCAGTGCGGCCATGCGTGCGGCATGCACCAGTTCGTCCTGGGCGGTGTGCAGCTCGCGGGTGCGTTCGTGCACCAGGCGTTCCAGTTCGCTGCGGCTGCGCTGTTCGACGCGGCGGGTCTTGCCGCGTTGCGCCAGGTAGAGCAACAGAAAGGCCAGGGTCATCCACACGCCCGCTGCGGCCAGACGATAGCTGCGCACGCTGGCGACCACCATCTGTGGGTCGTGCAGCAGGTGCAGGGTCCAGTCGTCTTCCGGTAGCGCCAGGCGTTGCCAGAGGTATTCGCGACGACCGTCCGGGCCATCCACCAGGCGCCGCTCGCTACCTTCGGCGAGTTGTTGCACTCGGCTGCTCGGCAACGGCTGCAGCGTCTGTTCGGCGTAGCGCCGGGCATCGACCAGGCGGCTGCGTACCTCGTCGCTGAGCGGGCGCAGGTAGCGGAAGCGCCAGGCCGGGCGGTTGGTGAGGATAACGATATCCAGCGAGTCGGCGATCAGCAGGATGCCGGGCTGGCCGACCCAGTCGCGCTGCATCTCTTCCAGCTCCAGCTTGACCACCAGCACGCCGAGCACCTCGCCGGCGGCGTTCTTCACCGAGCTGGAGAGAAAGTAGCCGGGAATGCCGGTGGTGACGCCGACGGCGAAATAGCGGCCGTTGTCGTTGCTCACCGCATCGCGGAAATACGGGCGGAAGGCATAGTTGTTGCCGACGAAGCTGCTCCAGTCGCGCCAGTTGCTGGCGGCGATGGTCTCGCCGTCGCGGTCGAGCAGGTACAGCACCGAGGAGCCGGCCGCGTGGTTCTGCTGTTCCAGGCGCTGGTTGAGCTGGCGGCGCAGCGCGCGGTTCGCCGGGTCGGCGAGCAATGCCTGGATATCGCTGTCCAGCGCCAGCAGCGCCGGCACCGAGCGGAAGCGTTCGACCTGGGTGTGGATCGCCTGGGCATAGAGCTCCAGCTGGCCCTGAGCCTCCTGGGCGCGCTCGGCCCAGGCGCGTTGCTCGGCCAGACGCCCGGCCCAGTACATGCTCAGCAGCAGGCCGATGAGGATCAGCGCAACGATCAGGGTTACCCGCAGGCGGTTGGACGGTGCTGGCATGACGACGCTCGCGACAGGACGCGACGATGGTAAGCGATAGTCGGCAGCGGTGGCGCATTGCCGAGGCTCGCCATAGCACCAAAAAGTTTTGACCTGGCTCAGTAGAGGCATAGTGCCATCATTGTTATGCTACGGGGCGTTACTTTCAGCTTCAGCAGGGATCGCTAGTACGGAACGGCCAGCCGCTCCAGTCGAGGTCCGCCTTGCTTAGAAAAATCCTTGTCAGCCAGCTCCGCTTCGGTATGTATGTCCATGGCCTGGACGGCAGCTGGTTCGATCATTCCTTCTGGCGCAGCAAATTCCTGCTCACCGACCCCGCCGACCTGCAGGCGCTGCGCAATTGCGGCGTCAAGGCGCTGTGGATCGATACGGGCAAGGGCGTCGATGTCGAAACGGCGACGCCGCCAGCGAATGAGGCCCCGCAGCCGGTCGCCGAAGCCATGCCGATAACCCCTCGGCCTGCCGCACAATCGCAGCAATGCAGTGTTCAGGATGAAATGCAGCGCGCCGCCCAGTTGATCAAGCGCTCCAAGCAGCAGGTGACTTCGCTGTTTAACGAGGCGCGGTTGGGCAAGGCCGTCGATCCGCAACAGTGCCTGCCGCTGGTGGAGCAGATTTCCGAATCCCTGGCGCGCAATGGCTCGGCATTGCTCAGCCTGGCGCGGCTGAAGACCAAGGACGAATACACCTACATGCATTCGGTGGCGGTCTGCGCGCTGATGGTCGCGCTGGGTCGGCAACTGGGTCTGCCCGAGGACCAAGTGCAGGAAGCCGGCATGGCCGGGATGCTGCATGACATCGGCAAGATGGCCATGCCGTTGGATGTGCTGAACAAGCCGGGCAAGCTCAGCGACGACGAATACGCCATCATGCGCAGCCACCCCGAGCGCGGTCATGCGATCCTGCTCGGCGCGGGATCGGCCGTGTCCGAGGCTGTTCTTGACGTCTGTCTGCATCACCACGAGAAGATGGATGGCACCGGCTATCCACATCGGCTGGCCGGCGAGCAGATCAGCCGGCTGGCGCGGATGGCCGCCATCTGCGACGTGTATGACGCCATCACCTCGGATCGCCCCTATAAAACGGCCTGGGATGCCTCGGGCTCGCTGGCGCGCATGGCGCAGTGGCAGGGCCATTTCGATACCCAGATCCTGCATGCCTTCGTGCGCACGGTAGGGATCTACCCGCTGGGCTCGCTGGTGCGGCTGCAGTCGGGGAGGCTCGGCGTGGTCATCGAACACAATGCGCAACAGCTGACGGCGCCGCGCCTGAAACTGTTCTATTCCACACGCGCCCGCGCGACGATCGTGCCAGTGGAACTGGACCTCTCAGCCCCGCAGTGCAACGACCGCATCGTCGGCCGCGAAGACCCGGCCGCCTGGGGCTTCAGCAACCTCGATGCGCTCTGGACCTAGATTGGCGGTCGTAAAACGGGGGCCATGCGACTAGAATGTCGCCCCCGAATGCGATTCGCCCGGCGAGTCGCTCAGAGAAGAGCTGGTAATGCCCATGACCTGGCTGCCTGGTCCGCCATAGCGCTCCACCCCCTCGCGTCACTTTGCGACTGCCTGTCATGGGGCGGTCGTACGCTGCTGTCCGTGCGCTTCGTCGACTGACAGCCGAATCAATCACACCAAAAACTCGCCTTGTATCGCTGCCGGCCGCCCGTGGCCTGCATGGTGGTGCTTTTGCTCTGGATAGTCCGATGCTGCAATCGATCAAACAAAACTGGTTCTCCAACGTCCGTGGCGATGTGCTGTCCGGCCTCGTCGTCGCGCTGGCGCTGATTCCCGAAGCCATCGCCTTCTCCATCATCGCCGGGGTCGATCCGCGGGTCGGCCTGTATGCCTCGTTCTGTATCGCCGTGGTGATCGCCTTCGTCGGTGGCCGCCCGGGGATGATCTCCGCAGCCACCGGTGCCATGGCGCTGCTGATGGTGACGCTGGTGCGCGAGCACGGCCTGCAGTACCTGCTGGCGGCGACGCTGCTCTGCGGCCTGTTGCAGATCGGCGCCGGCTACCTGCGCCTGGGCTCGCTGATGCGTTTCGTCTCGCGTTCGGTGGTCACCGGCTTCGTCAACGCGCTGGCCATCCTGATCTTCATGGCGCAGCTGCCGGAACTGACGAACGTCACCTGGCACGTCTACGCCATGACCGCCGCGGGCCTCGGCATCATCTACCTGTTCCCCTACGTGCCGAAGCTCGGCAAGGTCATCCCGTCGCCGCTGGTGTGCATTCTCAGCCTGACCGCCGTGGCCATGTACCTGGGCCTGGATATCCGCACCGTCGCCGACATGGGCGACCTGCCGGACACGCTGCCAGTCTTCCTCTGGCCGGACGTGCCGCTGACCTTCGAAACCCTGGCGATCATCTTCCCGTATTCCGCCGCGCTGGCCGTGGTCGGCCTGCTGGAATCGCTGATGACCGCGACCATCGTCGACGACCTGACCGATACTGGCAGCGACAAGAACCGCGAATGCAAAGGGCAGGGCGTTGCCAACATCGTCTCCGGCCTGTTCGGCGGCATGGCCGGCTGCGCGATGATCGGCCAGTCGGTGATCAACGTGAAATCCGGCGGCCGCACCCGTCTGTCCACGCTGATCGCCGGCGTGGTGCTGTTGCTGATGGTGGTCTTCCTCAGCGACTGGGTCGGGCAGATCCCCATGGCCGCGCTGGTGGCGGTGATGATCATGGTGTCGATCGGCACCTTCAGTTGGGATTCGGTGCGCAACCTCAAGCGCTACCCGCTTTCCACCAACATCGTCATGGTCGTCACCGTGGTGGTGGTGGTCTTCACCCACAACCTGGCCTACGGTGTTCTGGCGGGCGTGCTGCTGGCGGCGATGTTCTTCGCCAACAAGGTCGGCCACTACCTGCACATCGGATCGGCGCTGGATGCCGCCGGCAATCAGCGCACCTACAAGGTGATCGGGCAGGTATTCTTCAGCTCATCGGACAAATTCAGCGGTGCGTTCGATTTCAAGGAAGCGCTCGGCAAGGTCACCATCGACCTGTCCCGCGCACATTTCTGGGACATCACCGCCGTGGCGGCGCTGGACAAGGTGGTCATCAAGTTCCGCCGTGAAGGCACCGAGGTCGAAGTGCTGGGTCTGAACGAAGCCAGCGCCACCATCGTCGACCGCTTCGGTGTGCATGACAAACCCGAGGCCATCGACAAGCTCATGAGCCACTGACCAGGAGAACGACAATGACCCACGTAATGGCTTGTATCGACGGATCACCGCAGGCCGCGGCGGTTTGCGACTATTCGGCCTGGGCCAGCAAGCGCCTGGGCACGCCCCTGACGCTGCTGCACGTGCTCGACCGCCAGCAGTATCCGGTGTCGGGCGACCTGAGCGGCATCATCGGCCTGGGCAGTCGCGAATTCCTTCTGCAGGAGCTGGCCACGCTGGACGAGAAGCGCGCCAAGCTGGCGCTGGAAGAGGGCCGGATGATGCTCGATTCGGCACGCCAGCGGGTCATCTCCGCCGGTATCGCCCAGCCCGAGTGCCGGCAGCGCCACGGTGATCTGGTCGAATCCCTGCGTGATCTGCAGGACGAGACGCGCCTGCTGGTCATCGGCCGTCAGGGCGAGGACAGCGGCGATGCCATCCAGCACATCGGCAGCCAGCTGGAGAACGTCATCCGCACCATGCAGCGGCCGATTCTGGTCGCCGCCAGCGATTTCAGCGCACCGCAGAGCGTGATGCTCGCCTTCGACGGTAGCGCCACCAGCCGCAAGGGCGTGGAAATGCTCGCCGCCAGCCCCCTGTTCAAGGGCATGCCGATTCACCTTGTGATGGTCGCGGCGGACACCGCCGACAACCAGGCCCAGCTGGAAAATGCCCGTGGCGTGCTGAGCGCCGCCGGTTTCAACGTGGAAACCGCCATCCGTGCCGGTGAAGTCGAGCCGACCCTGCACGCCTATCAGGCCGAGCACGGTATCGACCTGCTGGTGATGGGCGCCTACGGCCACTCGCGCATTCGCCAGTTCTTCGTCGGCAGCACCACCACCAACATGATCCGCACCACCTCCACGCCGCTGCTGTTGCTGCGCTGATCGCCAACCGCTGCGCGCCCGTCGCCGGGCGCGGCGGCGGTCAGCGGTAAAGGTCCGCCCGGCTCCACGGCAGTTCGTGGGAGCCATCGGCCAGCGGCTTGCTGGCAAGAATCTGGTGCAGGTTGATCCAGTTATGGCGGAAGCCGTAGGCGCAACCGGCCAGATACAGGCGCCAGATGCGCAACGCGCGTTCGGGAACCATCCGTTTGGCCTGCTCCAGCTGCGCTTCCAGCCGCTCACTCCAGAAATCCAGCGTGCGCGCGTAGTGCAGGCGCAGGCTTTCCACGTCGACGATTTCCAGCCCGACATCGCTGATGCAGCTGCTGATGTTCACCAGATGCGGCAGCTCGCCGTGGGGGAATACGTAGCGGTCGATGAATTCGCCGGCACCGTGCCCGACCGGGCGGCCGTCGATGTGCCGGGCGGTGATGCCGTGGTTCATCACCAGCCCGCCCGGGCGCACGGCGCCGAACAGCCGCTGGCAGTACAGCGGCAGGTTGGCATGGCCGACGTGCTCGAACATGCCGACGCTGACGACCTTGTCGAAACGGCCATCCTGCGGCAGATCGCGGTAGTCCATCAGCTCCAGGGTGATCTGCTCTTGCAGCCCTTGCGCGACCACCCGTTCGCGGGCCAGTTCGAGCTGTTCGCGGCTTAGGGTGATGCCGAACACCTTCGCGCCGAACTCGCGGGCGGCATAGCGAGCCAGGCCCCCCCAGCCGCAACCGACATCCAGCAGACGCTCGCCAGGCTTGAGCCGCAGCTTGCGACACAGGTGGCGCAGCTTGGCCTGCTGCGCCTGTTCCAGGTCCTCGCTGCCGGTTTCGAAATAGGCGCAGGAATAGACCATATCCTTGTCCAGCCAGAGCCGATAGAAATCGTTGGACAGGTCGTAGTGATAGGAAATGGCTTCAGCGTCGGTCGCCTTGTCGTGCGCCTCGCGCGCAGGCAGCGCAAGGTCGTCCTCGCCCAGCGCCCGGGTGATCACGTCGCCGATGCGAATGACCTCATCCACGGGCCCGAGCAGGTCGATCTGCCCCTCGACATAGGCCGCGCCGAGCACATCCAGGCTCGGCTGTCTCAGCCGAGTGACCAGGCTGGGATCCTTGATCACCAGCGTGACGCAGGGAGTTGGACCGATGTCGATCTCGTTGCCATCCCATAGCTGCAGCTTCAACGGCAAAGCGAGTTCTTTAAGGGCCGGTAGCAATGTTGCCAACATGCTCGATCTCCTTTTCCATGCACGAAGAAAATCCTAGACCATGAATTCGCAAACGGTAGGCTATGGTGATGATAGTTTCGCGCTATGGTTCGAACGGCAGCGAACGTGCATTTGACGGCTTAACTCGCCGGGCCGCGCATGAGGGCTTATGGAACACAACGATTCACAACGCGTACTGATTCTGGTCGCCAGCGGCCCCAGCATCCCGGCGCGCTGCGCCGCACCTTTTCATATCGCCACGCTGCTGGCCTGCATGGATGCCGAGGTCAGCCTCTACCTCACCGGCGAGGGCACGCAGCTGGCACGCCGCGAGGTCGCCGAAACGCTGCGCGCGGTGGCAGGTGGCGAGCCGCTGCTGCACTTCATCCGCAACGCCAAGCAGGCCGGCGCGCGCTTGCTGATGTGCCGCCAGCCCGGGGTTCCGCTCGACCCCGCCACGCTGATCGCCGAGCTGGATGAAATCTCCAGCGGCGGTGAACTGGCGCAGATGATCCTCGAATACGAACGGGTGCTGACCCTATGAATGTGCACGGCCTGGAATTCCCCGACTCGCTGCGCTACGCGCCGGAGCACAGCCTGTGGCTGCGCGAGGAGGCCGACGGCAGCCTGACCATCGGCCTGACCGCTTACGGCTGCGCACTCTACGGCCAGATCTTCGCCTTCACCCCCAAACGCGTCGGCGCCCGCATCGAGCGCGAGCGCAGTTTTGGCGTGGTCGAGTTCGCCAAGGCCGCCTCGTCGGCGCGCAGCCCGGTGAGCGGGGAACTGCTGGCGGTGAACGAGGCACTGCTCGAGCGTCCGGCGCTGATCAATCAGGATTGCTACGGGGAGGGCTGGATGGTCCGCCTGCAACCCACGGACTGGGCCACCGTGCGTGACCAATTCCCGCTGGGTGAAGGCGCCGAAGCCGCCATCGCCGAACGCATGCGGCTGGACAACTTCGACCCGGACAACGCCCATGTGCAGGCGTTGCAGTGGAAATAGCGGGTGCTTGAGGCGGGCTAGTGGTGGAGGGTTTCAGCCCTCCACCCCCAAAAACGATTTGTGGGCAAACCTGGTAATTGCGGCGCGATACGCGCTCAAGGCTTGTCCGGCGTCGACAGGTCCAGCACCTTCGCGCAGCTCGCCTTGATCGCATGATCCAGCTGGCGGATACAGATATCGATAGCCATATCGCGCGTGCGCTTGTTCGTCCACTCAAGCTCGGCCAGCGTCTCGATCAGATCCTGATGGCCGCTCTCGTTGACCAGCATGCCGTGCTGCACCGTCAGCGTCCGACCCTGAAAGCTCAGCTGCACCGGGTCGCGCCCGACGAGGGATGCACCTTCAGCCAGCAGGCAATCGATATGGTCACGCAGCGCGTGCAACGTACGGCGCTCATCTGGCGGGTAACCCACGACACCTCTCCTATCCCTGGAAAGAAAAGCCACAATTGTGACGCGCTTCGCGCTGGAGCGCGATGGCTTTTTGATATTGCGAAGTGAGGCAGGCTGTCGCAGGGTGGTTGCGAGGGTGAGAAGCGCAGCGTGGCAGGCGAAATGGCGGAAGGCAGTGGGAGTCGAACCCACCCGGGAGCGGCTGCCGCCCCCAACCGGGGTTGAAGCCCGGCCGCACCACCGGGTGCGATTGCCTTCCATCACGATTGCCAGGCAACGTGGTAATTCCCCGTGGGTACTGGCGCCAACGTTGTGCGGGCAGGACGAAAGCTAACACGTCTGCACCGATTAGTGGCAGCATCGGCCAACTGCGAAGCCGGTCACAAGCAGGTCAACCGAACGCAAAGGATGCGAAGAGGCATTGATACGCCGAAGACAGGGAGAGGGAGATATGAAGGCTGAATGGAGCGACGCCCCGAACTACGTCAGAAGGCGCCCGCGCAAGGGAGCCGTAGCATGGCTGATACCAGGGCTGATCGGCACCGTAATCATGCTAGCTGCGCTGCGGATGGCGAGTTCGTCATTCCTCAAAGGCACCGCCCAGAGCATCGCCGATAAGCGCATCCAACCCAAGCCAGCCCCCATCGCCGAGATCACGCGCGCAGAGCCAGCATCGACCAAGGACTGGGATAGGGTAGTAGAGGAAGTGGCCGCAAGAGGTGCAACGTCTCAGCCGCAAACTGCCCAGCCCCAAGCCGGTACGGCAGAACCGCCACCCAAGCAAACCGTCTTCAATGACCAAAACTACGTTCCGCAGGGGGCAGCCAATATCGTTCCGGCTACTCGGGTTATCCCCGAGCCGGCCGTAGCGATCCCAACCCGGCAAAAAGAAATTGTAGTTGTAGGCAAAGAGCGACGGATCAGCGAATTTTGCCCAGGCGGGGAAGGGAGCATTACGCGCAGAAACTGTAAATCGAGCGTTAATTTAAATTTGCGGAACTGAATATTTTAAGGAATTAACGGGTGGCGCGCGAGGTTGTCTTGCGCATGAAGTTTTCGGGGAATTAAAATTAAAGCATTTAAATTTATCTGTAAGGTTTTTGCAGGAATTATCGCTGTAATAACTGCGCTATCCGTATCGCTGTATTTCTTCTCAGATCAAATCCCGGCGGCTTTAGACAAGGGCGGTTGCAGGAGCTGAGTGCAACACGGTTATTGAATTGAAACCGGAGCATCATGCCGCATTGCCATGGCATTTTGCATGACCTCTCCCATCACCTCGATGGGGCATTTGAAGTCGAAGCGCTT
>Ga0315336_1003269_pt1 | contig 22082 bp, 17 predicted proteins | sample ASW5metaG_FD_204512 | JGI IMG/M metagenome (GOLD analysis project Ga0315336, IMG submission 204512) | Ammonia-oxidizing marine archaeal communities from Monterey Bay, California, United States - ASW #5 | ecosystem: Environmental > Aquatic > Marine > Intertidal zone | place: USA: California... | reverse complement strand
AGACCGAGAACCTGTTGGCGGCCCACGCGCGGGCGACGGATATGCCCACGCAGGCGCGGCTCCTGCTCGCCGTCGAACCGATCCTGTTCCTGCAGACGCCCCTGGCCAGCGTCGTCAAGCGCCTGCATCGGGCTTTGAGTCAAGTGACGGACGATGCCCTTCGGTCGCGGGTTCTCGCCCGACGTGGTCGCGCTCTCCTGGCCGCCGGCCGGTCCGAGGACGCCCGTCGCGATCTGATGGAGAGCATCGCGCTTCAGGGCGACTCCGACTCGCCGACGGCGCTGCTCTCGAGCCTGCAGGTCGCGATGACCTGGTGGACCCAGGGCAAACACGCCTACGCGGTCGAGGAGGTCGAGAGCGCTCTGGAGAAGGCCCGGGCTGCGGACGATCGGTGGACAGAGGGGGTCATCCTCAGCGTCGTCGGTCCCATCTATCGCGAGGTCGATCGCGAATCCGACGGAGTCGACGCCCTCTTCGAGGCGCTGGCCATCGCCAGGGAGCACGCAGATCTCCGCACCGAGGTCCGCGCCCTGGCCGGTCTCGGAATGCTCTTCGGCGACCGCGGTCAGTGGGAAGAGGCGGAGGCCTACATCCGGGAGACGATCCCGCTGTACCGGCAGATGCGCAATCCACGCAGCGTCGCCATCGCAACGGGCAACCTGGCCATCGTGCACATCGAACGCGAGAGTTGGGAAGACGCCGAGGCGACACTGGACGAATCTCTGCGGCTGCACCGCCAGGTGGGCAATCGCCGGGGCGAGGGAATCGTGCTCCTCAACCTCGGAATTCTCTGTCATATCGATACCCGGTCCGTCGAGGCCGAGACCCATTACCGCCACGCCCTGCGCCTCATGCGCGCCGTTCCGAATCGCCAGTTTGAGAGCAAGTTGTTGGCACTCCTCGGCGCTCTCCAGGCCGATCTTGGGCGGGTGGCCGACGCCGAGCGTTCCTTCGAGGCCGCCGCGGCGGTCCTCACCGAGATCGACGCCCCGGAGTCGAAGGCCATGCTCCAGGTCTGCCTCGGTCATCTGGACCTCGCCCGTGGAGAAGTCGCCGCCGCGCGCGCTCGGGTTGCCGCGGCCGAGAGTCGCCACAACGCCGCTCGTCTGGCCAGACTCCTGCTGGGGAGGGTGCTCTCCCGGTCCTGACGACCGCGGGGGGGGAGCCGACGACGCTCGCCCTGTGAATGAAATTGTCGGGCAATGTCACGGCTGGGCTTCTGGTCGCCCGCTGTCGTTACACTTGAAGGGTCCCTCCGGCTCCCCGCCAAAAACCCTCTTCCCTCCTTCTCCATGCGAACCGCGGCCCCCCTCCTCGCGGCGCTCTCCATCGCCTGCGCGGTCCCCACCAGCACTGAACCACTCACTCACGAGGCCTACGTCTGGCAGCGCGTGTGGACACCTGCGGTTCACGAGGCCGTCGCCGAGACCGACATGGAGGGGCTGGCGGCGCTGGGAGCCGAGGTTTCCTGGGTCGACGGTGAGCCGGAGGTCTTCCGGGTCGCGCTGCCCGATGTCGTCGAGGGGGTGGCCATCCGGATCGCGGTCCCGCCCGAAGATGTAGACGTCGGCGTCGCGCTCTCGCCTCTGGTGGCCGAGCTCTCCACCGCATACCCGGAGGCGGAGATGCAGCTGGACATGGACTTGCCGACCCGTCGGTTATCCAGCTATGCAGGTTGGATTCACGCGTTGAAGGCCGAGTCGTCGGGTCCGGTGGTCTTCACAGCGCTGCCGACCTGGCTCGGTAGCCGCGCCTTCACGAACGCCGCTCGGGCCAGTGACGGATTCGTGCTGCAGGTGCACTGGTTCGACCCCACCGATCCCCTCGGCCCACTCCTCCAGGACGACGCAGCTGCGGCTGTTCGACGGGCGGCGCGACTCGGTGTCCCGTTTCGGGTGGCGCTGCCTGCCTACGCCCATCGCGTCTGGCTGCGCGGAGACGAGCTGGTGGGCATAGCCGGTGAACAAGAGGTCGATCCTCCAGCAGGGGCTACGGCCCACACCGTAATGGCCGATCCGGAGCGGGTCGCCGCGCTCCTCTCCGGATGGCAACTGGAGCATCCGCGGGCGCTGACTGGCGTGTTCTGGTTCCGGCTGCCCACCTCCCAGGACACCCTTGTCTGGCACCGCGAGACCCTGGCCGCCGTCCGCGATGGCGAGCCTCTTGTCAGCGGCGCCGTCACCGACTTCGAAGCTACGGATAGTGGCGCGCGAAATGTCTGCATTCGCAGTAACGGTTCCTTGCCGTGGACCCCGGTCGCGCTCTCTGTGAGCGACGCGTCTGTCGCCGGGGGACGACTGGGGTGGATCTGGTCTCCGGCTGCGCGTTCCTTCCTTCCTCCCGCCCACGCCCCAACCCTCCCGCCTGGCGAACGATCGTGCGTCGGATGGATTCGCCGAGGAGCTCCCCATGATCAGTAGACGCCTCGCCTTTGCCGTCTGCGCTGCCCTGACACTGCCCTTTCCGGCCGCCGCCTGTGGGCCCTGGATCGACCGACCCCACCTGGCGGGCATGGGAGATCTGCTCGACGATGCGCCCCACGCCCACTTCGACCGCGAGATCGAGGCGTGGGTACAGACACTCGAGGTTCCAGAGGGCATGCGGGCTCGCGCGGTTCGGACCTCCGTCGGAGACGAGGAGGACGTACGCCGGGCCCTCGCCGAGCATCCCTATATCGATCAGCTGGTGGAGGGCTGGATGCGGGCGCGAACGGGGGGCCACGACGACGTCTCGGACCACATCCCGAAGGAGTTCCGGATGTACCAGCGGGCGGCGATGGCGATGGCCCGCGACGAGGTCGACGCCGTCGCAGGCATGCGGGCGTTGCTCGATCTTCCCGCCGAGGAGCGCCACTATCGGAGCACATGGGCCGCCTACATGATCGGCCTGCTCGAAGGGGATTACGAGGCGAAGGTACGCGCATTCGAGCAGGTGGAGTCCCTGACTGCCGCCGGGTTTGCGGACACCCTGGGCCTCACCGCCGCCAGCTGGCGCCACCTCGCCGCCGAGTCCGGGTATGCCGACCGAAACGCCGAGTCCCTGGAGCACTGCGCCCGGTACATGGCCGCCGGGGGGCGCCGCGACTGTGCGGAATACTTGCGGGAGACCGCGAGGCGGGTGCTCGCCGATCCCGAGCAACTTCGGGATGCCGCGCTTCGACCTCTGGCCGCCCAGCTCGTCAGCATCGCGCTCACTTCCGACCATCGCGGCTATGGCGATCCAGCGCGGGAAAACGGCCAGATGGAGGACTGGCTCGAGGCGGTCTCCGCGACGGAGGGCGCGCACGCGTTGGCCGGCCGCCTGGCGTGGGCCGCCTACCAGCGAGGCAATACCGATCTCGCCCAGGCCTGGGTCGAGCGCGCCGCTCCCGATGACGCCATCGCGACCTGGATCGTCGCCAAGCTCGCTCTCGAGAGGGGAGATGTGCCCGAGGCTGCGGCGTCTCTGCAGAGTGCTATCTCCGCTTTCTCGGCGGGGAATGGCCCCGAAGCTGCCCACTGTAGCCACGATGCCCATGGCCCGCTCAACGCACTCCGGGTCGAGCTGGGAATCGTGCACATCGCCCAGGACCGCTTCGTTGACGCCATGCTGAGCTTCCTCGACGCCGGAGACTGGACCGACGCCGCCTGGGTGGGAGAGCGCCTGCTCACGACCGAGGAACTGACGGCCATTGTCAGCTCACGTGCCCCCGTTCGGGTCGACGAGGCCAACGGCGACGGTTGGACCTCGGGATTCCTGCCCATCCATCACGACCGAGACATCGCTCCCGACCTCGAGCCGGTATTGTTGCGGCCGCTGCTGGGTCGCCGACTGGTCCGCGAGGGGCGGCTGTCCGAAGCCCGCGAATATCTGCCTGTCGAGGCCCGTCTCCATCTCGATCAGGTTGTCGCCGACCTGGCGCTCTCGCGAGATTCGACCGAACCCAATGCCGTGCGCGGCGGGGCCATGTGGCGCGCCGCCTTCACGATGAAGCAGCAGGGATGGGCGCTCTCGGCGACTGAGCTCGAGCCCGACCAGCGGCTCCTGGGTGGCTGGTATCCGGGTACGGATGTCGCTCATGAGCGCCACGAACGTGTTCGGTCCGAGCAGGTCGTCCCCACCACCGACGAGGAGAAGTTGCGGCTCGATCAGAGCGGAGGGCCCGATGACCGCTACCACTTCGTGTGGACCTCGACGGAGCTCGCTTTCCAGGCGCTGGAGCTCATGCCCGACGACCACGCCGATCTGCCCCAGGCCGGGTGCATCACGGCTCACTGGATGCGACATCGCAGTCCGAAGTTGGCCTGGAAAGCGCTGCTACAGGTAGCCAACCGCGCCCCCGAACACCCCCTGGCGACGCTGGACTACGTGGGACTCGGTGAGGACGGCCGCTGCGTCGAGCCGGAGGCGGAGCCGATGGGGTGGTCGTCGTGGATTTCGCAGCTCCTCCCTGATTTTGGCTGGCTGTAGTTACGTTGGTTTGAACGGAGGCCCTTCGCGCCTCACTCTCCTGGTGACTTGTGCATGCGGTCGAGTGCGCTCTTCGCCAGCTCTGGCCGATCGCATCCCGCCCACATCTCGGCGGCGAGTTCCAGAGCCGCTCGTTCCAGATCCGCCTTTCCCGCGTCCCGGGCGAGGTCGGCCACCGCCTGCACGCTCTGCACACAGTCCACCTCGAAGATTCGGTGCTGGAGGAGGACGCGACCCCCGGACTTCAGCCGTCTGGACGCCGCCGGCCACGCTCCCTCGAGGGCGTCGCAATGGGCCAGCAGCGCGTCGCAGGTGGCGACCTCGAATTCCCGGTAGGGAACGAGGCTCTGGCACTTGAGGAGCTGGGCGCGACCGTCGGCTGTGTCGCCACTCACCACCCCGAGCAATCCCAGGTTGAGCCGGCAGGAGTGGACCTGATATCGAGAGCCGAAGCGGGTCATTTCCAGGGACTTGGTGTACATCGCCCGGGCTTCGACGAAGCGACCCTGCTTTCGCCTCACGTCTCCCAGCCCGTTGCAGCTCTGGACCAGCGCGCGTTGAATGCCCGCCTCCTCGAGGATCCTGGCCGACTCTTCGAATGCGCGCTCCGCTGCGTTCAGATCGCCTCCGTTGTAGTGCGCGACGCCGTGAAGCAGGTATCCGAGGCCGATTTCGGTCGGGTGCTCGATGTCCGTGAGCATTCGAGCGGCGATGGAGTGCACGGCGCCGAGCTCTCCGACGTGGAAGTGCATCCACGCGCGCAAGCTCAAAGCACGGCGCACCGCCTGGGGGAACCTCGCTTGGGCGATGACGGCATCGAGGAGGGGCGTCGCCTGGGTCAACCTGCCCGTCGACCACTGCCAGGTGGCGTACCGGATGGCGGTCATCTGGCGAGTGAGCCCCCAATCGTGGCGGTCGGCGTCCGACAACAACTCCGCAAACACCCGGTCCATGATCTCGACGTCCGTGGAGGGGAACAACCCTGCTTCGTCGAGTCGAATCGTGCCCCAGCGCTCGTCCGAGGAAGGGAGGGATGCCGCTTCGGCCGCCTGCCGCGCCAACTCGAGGTGCAGCTGACGCTCGGTGGTCTTTCCGTGCCAGAAGGAGTGCTTGAATCCGCCGGAGAGTGGCGCTACTGCGGCCTCGAAATCGCCTGCGGAGTAGAGGTGACGGCCGCGACGCCCCAGGTTCTCGTCGATGTCGTCGATGGCCGCTGCGCAGTAGCGGTGCGCGTCTCGGAGACGACCGGTCTCTTCGGCGCTCGCGAGGATCGCCGCGCGGCTGAGGGCGTGAGACCACGACCATCTCTGGTCGTCCCGCGGCTGATAAGCGAGGCCCGCCGCTAGTAGGACGTCCTCGACTTCGACCCCTTCGGCGACTCCGGCGACTGCGCAACCGGCGAGCCACTCGGCGCGGTTCACGTGGTGCCCCAGCGCCGCTGCGATCTCAGCCGCTAATCGATAGTCCAGGGAGAACGGAGCAAGTACGACGTCGGTCTGTCGCCTGGCCGCCGCCTCTAGGTGATCCGGCATCGGCAGCTCACCGTCGGATTCCATGGCGTAGACGCCGTGATCGGTGGCGCGCAGAAGCCCGATCTGCGCCCAGTGCATCACCACCAGACGCGTCAATCCCGGGTTGCCGTCGGTGCGCAGGACGAGGCGCTCGACCAGGGGTTCGCGGAGTTGGACCAACGCCCCGATTGCAGCCCGATGGGCATCCTCGGAAAGCGGGCCCAGATCGACCCTGACAAATCCCTCCGGAACCTCCTCGATATCCGATATGGCCAGGAGAACCGGAGCTTCGAGTTTGGTGACCGCGCTCGTCAGCCATGGGTCGAGCTCGGACCCGGCCAAGGTCACGACGACCGGTCTGGAACTGCTCAACGCCTCGAGTGCAGACAGCGTCAGACCCCGCCAGTTCTGCTCCTGCCGGCCCTGCAGCCAACTCTGCATGCGCCGTTTCCAGTCCCTGCTGAGGGTCGGCAGGCGCGTCGCAATGCGGTCGCCCAGTCCGGGGCCGGTGCCCCCGAGGAATCGACTCCACATGGCGGCGGGTCCCTCGCCGACGCCATCGAGTGAAAATCCAACGCCCAGCGTATGGGCCCGCTCCGAGAGCCACCGCACCAGGCGGCTCTTGCCTGTCCCTGCCGGGCCAACCAGGGCAATGCCGGTGCAGTGGCGTCGCGATTCGGCGTCGCGAAAGTGGGCCCAGATGTCATCGAGAACGGCGTCCCGGCCAACCAACGGCAGCTCTCGGAGAGGGAGCAGCGAGGGCTCGGGCACGGTGCCGCGTTCGTCCCTCCCGCGTGAACTGCGCCAGTCGATCGGTATCGTCCGCGAAGAGGTGGTCTCGCCGCGGTCCAACGCCTCCAGAGCGCAGGCGGCGTCGGCGGCGAAGAGGAAGCGATCCGTCGGTTTCTTCGAGAGCAACTTTCGGATCCACCCCTCGACGCCCTTCGGGATCGCAATGGTCGGCGCAAACCTGGGTGGCCTGTCGTAGACGTGAGCATTGAGGGCCTCGAAAGGGTTCTCACGGTAGAAAGGCGGCTTTCCCGCCAGCATCGCCCAGACCAGGCACCCGAGCGCGTAGAGGTCGGTCCATGGGCCCTGCTCCGCGCGGTCGTCCCGCACCTGCTCTGGGGCGACGTATTGGGGCGTGCCGATCGCGCGTTCCTCAGCGTCGGCCGATGCGTAGGCGCGAACCAATCCGAAGTCGGCGAGCTTGTACCCGGGTCTGGCATCCTCGGGTCCGCAGCGTATGACATTGCCGGGCTTGAGATCTCGATGTAGCAGGCCGCGGGCGTGCACGTAGGCCAGTGACTCGAGGATGGCAAAGACCGCCTGCTTCGCCGCATTCCAATCGGACGGGCTCCAGTGGCGCAGGCTGCCGCCGCTGGCCCACTCCATGGCGAACCACTGTCCGCCGGGCTCGATGTCGAGGGCCACCCGTCGCTCCAGCGTTCCCATGTCGAAGACCCTGACCACGCCGCGATGGTCGAGGCTCGCCATGCCGCGCACCTCGCGCTGAAAGGCCTTGCGAAACGCCCGCGGGTCCTGGCCGGGATTGGGGTGGATGATCTTGATCGCCACCGGCACGCCGGTTCGACCGTTCACCGCCCGCCAGACGACGCCGCCACCTCCGCGCGCGACTGGATCTTCGAGGACGTAGGGACCGAGCAGGGGTTGGCTCACCCGTGGAGGATAACGCCGTCGTTACAGGCCGCAGAATCCCTCGACATCTACCAGAGGCATCCACGATGCAGCGGGCGCCTGGACCTCGAAGCGCAGGCAGTCCTCGGCCGTCGAAGGGCACGGGGAACACGAGCCGTTGGTCAAGAGCGCCATGAGTGCGCAGCCCACGCCGAACTGGCTCTCGGGTAGCTCGGCGACGATGCGCACGTCTTCCAGGGTGTCGCCAGAGGGGTCGAACTCGCCCGTGAAGGTGAGATCCTGCATCTCCAGAACCCCGCCATCCGCGGGCAGGGCCATGTCCGTCGGACCCATCTCGAAGAGGGGATTGTCCGAGAAATCCGCAGGGGGAGGCTCCACAACCGATGCGCAGTCCGGCTCGACATCTACGAGTGTCGTGCCCGGTGTAGCCACCGTGTAGAGCTCATCCTCGGTGGCCGCCACGATCTGGACGAGCAGAAAGTCGCTGGTCATCTCGGAGTCGAGGTCGGGTGGGTCGACAATCGTCGCGTTGGACCAGTCGAGTGCAAAGGTGCGCCCCTCCAGGATTGCGCTGTCGACGGGCTCTTTCCGCGTTGTGACCTCGGTGGTGACCTGGGCGCCGCAAACCCGAAGAATCACGTCGTAGGTGGTCTCCCAGTCGAGCAGAGCACCGGGAATGAAGGTGATTTCCAGGCCGTCGTAGCTCAGGTTGGAAATACCCGGAAGTGACCCGCCGTCCGCCTCCATGACCTCGATCTCCCAGTCCTCGTCCGGTCCGATGGCGAAGTCGAGCAGCGCCACGAAATCGGTGTCGGGGTCGGCCTTGCCGCGGTCGCCAACGAACGGGTCATCGATCGTCGACTGGCAGGCCTCGACGTAGTCGTCGTCGTCGTCGCCGTCCTTTCCAGCGTTGTCCATATGCAGGGTTTCGGTGCTGTAGACGACGTGTACGAAGTCCGTTTGTGGAGCGCAGGCCACGAGCACTGCGAGGGGCAGAACCCGCATCAGACACCTCTCCGGCGACGCAGGCCAAGCCAGAGGAACGCCAGCCACACGGGAGCCCAGCCGGTCGAGACCACGGCGCTGTTGCATCCCAGTCCGAAGCCGCCGCCGCCCCACATGCCACCGGCCAGGAAAGCGACCAGCGCATAGAAGAGGACATCGCCGTTGCGGTGTGCGCCGTGGTATTCCGCTGCGCCGTCTTCCGGATTGATGTCCCAGAAGCCGGTGGTGCCGTTGGCGAGCGTGACGACCGCCATCAGCTCGGCGTCGTCGGTGGAGCCGAAGGTGAGCATCGAGACCTCGAGGCCGAGGTCGACGGTCCAGATGCGGTTCCCATCGAAATCGACCTTCTCGACTTCGGTACCACCGGGCTCGGCCGAATAGACGGCGTCGTCGCCCCACACGGCGAGCTTGCCCTGAAGATCGCACACATCTTCGTCGGTCACGGCGATGTCTTCCATTCGCTCCGCTTCGAAGCCCTCGAGATCCAGCGGCAGGCAGACCTTGGCCCCGTCGGGGCACTTCTTGCACCCGTAGTCGAGGGCATCCATGTCATTGCAGAGGGCGTTCACGTTGTCGTAGCCCAGTTCTTCGTAGAGGTCCCGGAGGTCGAAGTGGGCCGTAGCATGGGTCTTTCCGAGCCGGGTGCCGTCCTGGGAAACGGTCGCGTCCATGCGAAACTCGTAGAGGGAGACGGTGCCCACGCCGGTCAACACGTCGATGGCGTCGGCCGTGACGCGGAGCTCGGGATTGTCCCATCGCGCTTCGAGTGCAACGGGAACGGCACAGGGTTTCTGGGCGGAACGCGACGGATCGTCCTGGGTCGACCAGACCATCGACACCTCTCCGCTCTCCAGGTCGTCGATCCGGAGCATCGGCAGCCAGACCATGTGCAGATACGGCGACAGCGCCCCGCCGACGGCCGCCGCGGGCTCGACGATATAGAAGGAATCTCCGGGACTCACGTAGAGCTGCCCGGCAAGTTCCGCGGGATTCTCCACCGCTTGCACGAAGTCCTCTGTCCGTACCGTCTGCGCCGCACCCACCGCGTCGCCATTGCATTGGGCTTTCAGCGAGATCGTGTACGAGGTGTCGTCGGGGAGGGGCGCTTCGGGGGTGAAGTGTAGCTGTTTGCCATTGCGTTCGACGGATCCCGGAAGCGGCGTTCCGTCGGAATCCTCGATGATGAGGGAGGCGTTCTCGAGCAGCTCGTTCAAAGTCGCCGAGAACGACCCGCCGTCAGTCGAACTCGGCCCATGGAGGGTGAAAGTCGTGGCGTCAGTAGCCGCTTCGCACGAAGTCTTGTCGGCTCCGCATCCCAACAACAGAACCGTGGTCATCGCGAAGCGCATGGGGCCTCCGTCGGGGTGAAGTAGATGGTGATTTCTGTGGAACCAGGCTGGTAGAGGGCGATCTCGGCAGCGCGATCTCCGGAGAGATCCGGGAGGCTTGTGGCCACACTCGAGGGATGGTCGACGAACGCATGCATAGGTGTCGAGAACTCTCGGTCGCTTCCGGGCACCAGCGACACATGATCTTCCGTGCTGAAGAGGAGCTCGCCGGCGCCATCGCAGTCGAGATCGCCGGTGCCGCTCTCGAGTTGTCCAAGCACCGGTGCCGGGGAGACCCAGGCGTCGGGGCCGAGCTCGATGAGGGTGCCTTCCGCGGTGTTCAGTCCCAGCTCGGTTTGACCGTCGCCGTCCACGTCCCCGATGGCGATGACGCTGGAGATCGCGTTCCAGTCGTGGTCGACCCAGGTCAGCTCGGTCTTCGAGAGCACGCCATATTCGGCCACGCCGGTCAACAGGACGGCGTTGGGCAGTCCGTCTCCGGTGAGGTCTCCCACATCGCGAAGAGAGACATCGACCTCGCTGTCCCGCGAGATCTGACTTGCGAGGGTGTCGCCGGCCCGGATGTCGTCGCCCGGGTCCGGCAGTTCGAGGGTGTTGAGTAGCCAGATCCTGGACTTCTTTGGCGTCTCGTCGAAGATCAGCAGGTCGTGGCGGCCATCGCCGTCCACGTCTCCCGCTCCGAGCACGGACAGCAACTGCGCTTCGTCCAAATGGCCGGAGATGGTGTAGGTCGCATCGAGCACATCGCGGAACCCGGGCATGGCGAGGGACGCCCCCGAGAACACGCCGTAGCCGAGGGCATCTCCAACGAGGATGTCGTCGAGCCCGTCGTCGTCGAGGTCTCCGGCCGGCCCGGCGCCCTGGACGTAGCCGGCGAACGACGCCTGGGCCTCGCTCGCCGTGAACACGCCGCCCTCGGTCAGCCGACTCCCGAGGTAGAGGTCGGCGCGGACCGGGTCGCCCCACTGCGTCTCGATGCGGACCAGGACGTCGCCGAGACCGTCGCCGTCTACGTCACCGGCGCTGACGATGTCGTGGATGGCTGTGTTGGGGTCGGCCTGGATGACCACATCCGATTGGGACCGATGGACCTCGTACTCGGGCCACAGCGAGTGGTCGCCAGAGCATCCGATCGAGAGTGGAAAGAGAATCAGTGGAGCCCGTCGCATCACACCTCCTGCGTGGGTGCGTTGCAGGGCACGTGCCGACGGTCAGACGCAGAGAATCTCTCGTAAGTGTCGTCGATCGATGACCCTTGCCATCGATCGAAGACGGAAACTCCTCAGGACCGACGCCTGCGGAACATCGCGAGGGCACCCAGCAGCAGCCAACTGGAACCGGCTGCGGGCCCAACTGTGCTGCAGCCCGCCGGGTCGCCTTCGAGCTGGCCACCCGAGTCGTCGGAGAGCTCGACCTGCGCGTCGATGCGGTCGAGCACGCTGAGCGGTTCCGGGCTCAGCTCGGACTCGGCGATGGCGATCTGAATGGTGTGTGTGCCGGGCGGAATGGGTGCGACGATGTCCTGGAGGGTCCACGGGACGACGTCGAGGTCTCGCCCGAGCTCGTCGTTGAAGAGGATCCAGCCGGCGATGATGTCGCTGTCGATGGTCTCGCTGACGGTGACGACCACATCGGCGTCGTCGTCGTCGATCTCCGCGCTCCAGTCGACGACATTGAGCTCGTGGATGACGCTGTGGGCGTGCAGGTCCACATCGGCTTCGTAGGTGGGCTCCATGGCGAGAGCGGAAAGGGCGGTGAGTGCGACGGTCGTGAACAGCATGATTGCCTCCTGATGCCCCCAGAGGCGTCGGGGCGTGGGTCCCCAATTGATGCACGTCAGGGGTTTTGCACGGTCTGCCTTTCGTTCTCCGGGTGCGTGTCTGTCGCTGCGGCCGCTGTACGTGGGAGGCGGACGCGAAAGGTCGACCCGATTCCCGACTCGCTCTCGACCTCGATCTCGCCGCCCATCATTCGGGTCAGACGCTGCGCAATGGCGAGGCCGAGCCCGGTGCCCTGGTGCGTCTTCGTCGGCGAGCTGTCGGCTTGCCAGAACTCCGTGAACAGCAACTTCTGCTGTTGCGCATTCATGCCGATCCCGGTGTCGCTCACCGCGAAGATCGCCTCGTCCCGCCGCATTTCGAGGGCGATGTGCACGACGCCGTCCTCGGTGAACTTGCAGGCGTTGGAGACCAGATTCAGGAGAATCTGTCGCAGTCGGATGGGATCGACGACAAACATCGAAGCGTCGTCAGGCAGGGTCTGTCGGAGACGGTTGTTGCGCTTGGCAACCAACGGGGCCGCGTTTTTGGCGACATCTGCGGCCAGCGAGGCGATGTCGCAGGGGACGCGTCGGATCTCGATATGGCCCGCCTCGATCTTCGACAGGTCCAGGAGGTCGCTGATGATCTGGAGGAGGTGTCGGCCTTGAGCGACGACGCGGCTGAGGTCCTCGGCCGCTCGGGTCCAGCCGTCGGCGATGGCTTCCTCCTGAACCAGCTCGGTGTATCCGAGAATAGCGTTGAGGGGCGTGCGCAGTTCATGACTCATGTTGGCTAGAAAGGCGGATTTTGCGCGACTTGCGTTCAACGCGTCGTCGCGCGCCACGATCAGCTGCGCGTTCATCGCCCGGAGCTGTCGTTCGACGACCAAGCGTTGCTGGTGAAGGCGGGCCGTCTCCACTGCGGCACCGAGCTGGCGGCCGAGGGAGGCCAACTGTCGGAGATCTCCCGGCGTCCAGGGCTCGCCTCTCTGGAGCTCGATCACGCCCTGCACTCGCTGCTCGTCGGTTCTCGGGTCGAAGAGGAAGAGCGGTGCCGAGAGCACGCCTTCGTCTCCGATCTCGGCCACGCCGCTGGAGATGACGCGATGTGTGATGCGCCGATCTCTACGGTTGTCCGCACCCGCGACAAGGATCAGTTCGTCACCCCGCCGCAAGAGCACCTGTCCAGAGGTTGCGGCCAGGGAGCGAATCGCGGTCTGGATTGCAGAATCCGCGATGTCGCTCTCGTCGATGCAGCGGGCGAACTGGTCGGCGAGCTCGTGTAGGGCAGCCAGCTCCTTGTAGCGGTGCAGGGTCTCGTCACCGAGCTCTCGCTTCTCGAGTTCGATCTTCAGGAGGATGCTGAGCATGCGAGCGGCCGCCTCGGCGGACTCACCCGCAGCCCAGGCGACGGGAGTCTCTCCTGACAAGACGGCGCGCTCGCCAGAGGTCGCCGGCTCTTTGGTTGTTCGCACCTGGACTTCGCCAGGCAATGCGTCGAGGGCGTCTCGCACATCGGCGCGGCGCAACAACTTGCGCAACACTCGCAGGGGTCTGGGTTGAGGTCTGGCCATCGAAGCTCGATAGAATCATCGGCACAATCGCCCGTTTGTGCCAGCCACGAGTATGTCCCATGTGCTCGCCCTCGTGTGGGGATTCCAAGTTCGTCGGCTACTCGGCGGTACCGAAGATGTGGTCGCAGATCGGTGTGATCGAGGCGTAGTTGCCACTCTTCATACTGACGTGGTGGCGGTCGTGTTTCTTGGCCATCGCGTTGAAGGGCGCCATGGCGGCGAAGGGCACGTCGAGCCCCGAGTGAATGAGGATGTTCATCAGCGAGTAGATCAGAAACAGGATCCCGAACGACCACACGTTGACCGGTCCGATGACCGCAGTCGACCCCATGAGGAGGACCAGGCCGACGACGGTCTCGACGGGGTGAACGTACAGACTGTCCATGGCCTGCGGGTACTTGGCTGCGTGATGTACGGCGTGGAACCTGTGCATCAGCTTGCCGTGGAAGAGGAATCGGTGCGCCAGATAGTAGAGGAAATCGTAGAGCGCCAGCACCGCGAAGATCTCGAACAGCATGCGGCCAGCCGACGCCGCGGCCGCGTAGAAGAGCCAGTCGTAGGCGACCCAGGAGAGGCCGAAGAGCAGTGCAACCGACGTGGCCGAATTCGCCCCGAGCTTGGCCCACAGCCGCATGCCGGCGATCTTGCGCCCATCCTCTTCGCGGATCCTGATTCCCTCGGTGATGGGCGAACGAAAGGCCAGTACCAGGCCGCCCATCAGGGCACCGGACGCCGTCATGGATGCGAGAAGCAGGGGATAGACGGTCATTTCTGGCTCCTTGTGGAACGAATCTTCTCAAAAATAGAATTGCTATTCTGATTCTTATAGCATAAGTTCTGCCCATGACCAGTGCAAAGGTAAAGGCCGCCAAAGCGGCGATGTACACGGAGCTCATCGTGTCGGCGGCAGAGCGTGTCTTTGGCCGCGAGGGCTATGAGGCCACCCAGGTCAAGCTCATCGCCGCCGAGTCCGGACTGTCCCTGGGCACGCTCTACGGGACGTTCGGCGGCAAGGCCGAGATCTGGCGCGCGGTGCACGTCAAACACCTCGACGGCCTGTTCTCCACCATCGGAGAGGCGTCGGGGCCCGCTCCTGATGCCGACGGCCTGCTCGACATGCTCCTCGCGGGAATCGAGCGCTATGTGCGGTACATGCTGGAGCATCCAGACTTCCTTCAGATGCACCTCCGCGACGGTCACGCATGGCCCATGAGCTCTGGGAGCGGCAGCCAGGATCTGCAGGTCGAGGCCTCCGATCGGGGCCGCAAACAGATGGCCGCCGCAATCGGACTCGGCATCGAGCTCGGCGTACTCGCGCCCGATGACCCCGAGATGCTCGCGCGCATCATGGTCGGCATGCACCAGGTTCGCCTCGCCCACTGGGTCGTTGCGGGCATGTCTGGCGATCACGATGAGGTGGTGCGCGGCATTCAGGAACAGACGTTGCGGGCTTTCTGCACCGTCGAGGCGGCCCCCGCGGCCTTGAACCGTCAACAACAGAGGTGGATATGAGATCCCTGGTCACCGGAGGCAGCGGTTTCGTCGGCCGAGCCCTCGTAGATGCGCTGGTCGAACGCGGCGACGACGTCACGGTGCTCGATGTCACGCCCGAAGGCCCCAGGCCAGATATTCGCTATCTACGTGTGGATTTGCGCGATAGTGATGAGACAGCCGCCGCCTGTGAGAACCAGGACGTGGTCTTTCACACCGCCTCGCTGGTCCACACGCGTCGCAACCGCGAAGAGGAGATCCACGCAGTCAATGTCGGTGGAACCGAGAACGTGATGGCGGGCTGCAGGGCCCACGGCGTCCCGCGGCTGGTCTACCTGAGCTCGGCGTCGGTGGTGTACGAGGGCGTGGACATCTGCAATGGCGACGAGTCGCTGCCCCACTCGACCAGCCAGCAGGCGCCCTATGCCGAGAGCAAGATCGAGGCCGAGAGACTGGTGTTGGCGGCCAACGACAGAGAGCTGGCGACGGTCGCCATACGCCCACATGTGGTGTTCGGTCCAGGCGATCAGCGCTTCATCCCCGCCATCGTCGGCAAGGCGCGCGAGGGAAAGCTCCGCTGGTCGGTGGGGTGGGAGCGAAAGCTGTCCGACTTCACGTGGATAGGCAACCTCGTGGACTCTCTACTACTGGCGGACGAACGCCTGAAACCGGGCTCAGCGGTGGCTGGACAGGCCTACTTCATCACCAATGGTGAGCCCATACCGTTCTGGGCGTTTATCGAGCAGCTCCTCGCGCGCATGGACTTCCCGCCCATCCGCGGGGCGGTGCCGTACTCGTTGGCCTACGCAGTCGCCGCCGTCGTCGAGAGTCTGGACACCCTGCGGGGTGGCACCTTGAACTCCGAAGATGGCTTCAGCCGATTCGCGATTCGCTACATGTGTACGCACCACTACTTCAGCATCGACAAGGCCCGGCGCGATCTTGGGTACGAGCCGCGAGTCTCCATCGCCGAGGGCATCGATCTGACTGCGGCGAATCTGGAGGCGGCCGCACTTTGACATCAAGGCGGGGCTGTGGTCCGCTCTCAGAATTGGAGGGTCCATGAGATCTCGGGGAAACCCTGCCTTCTTGCTCCTGCTGGCGCCCGTTCTCGTCGGCTTCGTGGACTGTGCGGACGCGCCGGAGACCCACGACGTGGTCAGTACCGACGCCGAGGCCGTTGCCGAGCTCGACAAGGACTACAAACACTTCCTGCAGATGTACCGTCAATACGTCGCCGAAGAGCCGGTCGACATCCCGCCGGGATCGACGACTTTTCGTACCTTCGAGGGCTTGCGAATCGGCGCTCCGCAGATCGAGCAGATCCGCAGCATGAAGTGGGAGTTCTCCGACCATCCAGCCGACTGGTGTGGCGAGCACGACGGCATGGGCACGCTTCATCTCGACGCGGAAATCAGGGTCTCCAAGAAGAAGACCGCGGACGAGAAGGTGATTCTCGTGGCGTGCACCGTCGATGAAAAGACCGTCGTGAAGCCGAAGACTGAGCTGTCCTTCGAACTCGATCTGGAGCGCACGGCGATGCTCGTCGACGACGCCTTCAAGTTCGTGCAGATGACCTACGACCACTACGAGGAAGACATCGACTCGTACGCGATGCACATCGAAAGCGCGTCGCTGAAGTGCCCGAAGGGGTTCTTCTACACCAAGGCTGCGGCCGGGGAGAACACGCTGAGCGCGGCATGCGAGGACGCGGACGGCAAGCGCAACGGGCCGTATCGAGAACACGGTGGCGTCGCCAAGTTCGTAAAGGGCGAATTCAAGCTCTCCGGTCAGTACGAAAATGGCGAGAAGACCGGGACCTGGACGACGTTCGACGACAAGGGCGAAGCAGCGGAGAAGACAGAGTGGAAGGCGGACAAAGAGGTGAAGTGAGGCGGATCGAAGAATCGCCGTCACGGATGCGGCTGCCGCTGGTGGTCCTCTTGATTGCGCTGATGATCTTCGGTGTGTACCTGTGGGAGAGTCGAAACGAGGTTCCGGAGCCGGAGCCTGCCGAGGCTGTGCCCGAGGCCTCTCGCCCATCGATGACCGCTCGCGGAAGGGCCGCTCCCGCCCCCGCCGCGGGGCCTCCGCTCGGGGCCGAAGCGAAGGGAGACGTCGTCGAGATCTCGGTGATTTTGACCGAGGACAACAGCTGGAAGCCCGACATCACCGTGATCAGTCTCTTCGATCCGGCGAGTTTCTGGCCGACCCCCGACGAGGCGCCGCTGCCCGACATCGCATCCGCGGCCGCGCTCGAGGCGACGATGGTCGGCGACCTGTCGAGAGAGGAGGGCAACACACGGATTCAGGCCTTCCTCGACGCGGCCGAATCCGACGACCTCGACCCGACCGACATCGGCTTGCTGGAGTCGCCGTGGACCGCGTTGATCGCCATCGAAGCGGCGCGGATTCGGCACCTGTTGGAGTGGATGGAGGCGATGAACACCCACGACTGGGAGAGCAAGGCGCCCATGCCCAAGGTCGAGACCGGTGATGTTCTCGAGCTCGCACTCTCCATCGAACAGCTGGACCCCGATGCTCCAGTAGCGGACTTTGCTCGCCTCTATATCCTCGATGCCCAGCGAAACGAGGCCCCGGAGGACGCGGTCGACCTGGCATTGGGCATCCTGGAATCGAGCGGAGATGCCCTGGTCGCCGAGGAGGCCGTCCGGCTGATCGCGGCCCATCACGACGTCCCGTTGGAGGGCGAGGACCTCGATCTCCTCGGCCGTCAATTCGACGACATCGCCGATCCGAACACGCGGCTGTTCGTGGCCCGCATCGGTGTCGCCGCGTCGTCTCGCAACGCCGATCTTCGACAACTGAAGCGCTGGGTCCGCCGTCACGAAGCCGCCGCCGGCGAGAGCGAGTCGGACGTTCTCGACGGAGAGCGGGCGGCGATCAACGGCCTCGTGGCCGCGCGGGGTGGCCGGGAGGTCACAACCTGGAAGGGCGCGTTGGTCGCCGAGATCTGGCGCTGCCATAAGCGCGGCGAGTCGCTCTCCAAGCGCAAGCTCGAGGGAACCGGGGACTGGGATGCGGGCTGGAAGTGGTCCGCCTGGACCGACGACCCACCCCTCGCGACGTGCCTCAAAGAGGCGTCCGTGGAGATCGAGCCAAAGGAGCCCGTGACTGTCGACGTCTGGATCTCCCGCTAGTCCCCGGTGATCGAGAACTGGTGCAGCTCGGTGCCGTCTCTTCCGATGGCGGCGACATCGATGTCCTTGCCATCCACCGACACCCGCAGGAAGTGGTGTTCGTGCAGGGTCGTGGTGATGCCATCCCAGTCGCCGGTGACCCAGAAGGCAGTGTCGATTGCGCCACCTCCGCCACCCGTGGTCACCCAGGTCACATTGCTGTAGGTGCCCGCGGGTGTGTGGGCGTACAGGTGGTTGTGGCCGTTGAGGACCAGGTCGACCCCGGCGGTGTCAAAGGCCGGCTCGAGCAGGTTGCGGATCTCGTCGTCGCCGTCGTAGACCAGATCGTCTCCATAGAAGTAGAAGGCCCAGAACTCGATCCGCGGCGGGTAGTGGAACAGGGCGATTTGTACGTCTGAAGCTGCGAACTCCGGTGACTGGAGGGCGTCCTCGATGCAGGTCATCTGCGGTCCGGAGACCACGCTGAGCTCGGTGTCGATGAACAGGAAGAACGCGCCTCCATAGATCCAGGAGAAGCAGTGTTCGTCTCCCGGCTGCGCGAGGTGTCGCTCGAACAAGCTGGCATCGCCGTCGAAGAGACGCTCGTGGTTGCCGGCCGCTACCAGGAACGGCACTTCCAAGGTCAGGTCGAGGAGGGGGTCGAGCAGCTCGTTGCGGTAGTTGTTCTCGGTCCCGGTCTGCACGATGTCGCCGACGCTCACTGCGAAGTCGGGCTGGGCCGCCTCGATGCGATCGACGACGTCGGCGAAGATGTCGGGACCGTCCTGGTTGTCGCCCCAGACCGCGAACTCGAAGGGCACAGAGACATCGGGTGCGGTGCGGAAGCTGTAGATTTCCCCGATTTCATCGTCGGATTTCACGCGGTAGGCGTAGACGGTATCGGGTTCCAGGCCGGTGATGCGGACCTCGTGGTGGTCTCCGGATGCGGCCTCGGTCTCGATGTTGTCGAAGGCGAAGTCCTCGCTCCACTCGACGCTTCCCAGCGTGCTGCCCGCGGTTTCCCACAGCACCGAGATGGCGTCGGGGGTGACCCAGTTCAGCCAGGGCCCGAAGCGGATGTCGGTGGCCGTCGGTGGCGGGAGTTCGTCGATGCACAGGGAGATGCCGTCGAAGTAGCCATCGTTGTCGTCGCCGCGAGTGCGCTGGGCGCCCAGGCGAGCGCGGAGCGTGACGGTGTCTGTCGGGAGGGTGAGGTGGGCGCGATGCAGGCGCCAGGCGGCGTCGGTGAGGGGCCCGAGGAGCACCGTCTCGAGCTCTTCTCCGTCCGCGTCCAGCGCGGTCAAGCCGAAGAACCCCTCGTCGTCTCCGTTGGAGTCGCGAAACTGGACCTCGAGGTGCGCGGTGGCGTCGCCGTCCGCGATCTCCCCGAGCCACGGCCTCAGGTCGATGTCCTGATACGCCACCGACGAGTCGGCCTGACCGGTGAAGAACTGGTAGGCGCCCTCCCACGGGACCGGATCGGTGCCCGATTTGACGAGCCATTCGCCGACTTCGACGGTCCAACCCGACGTGTCTCCTGTCTCGGCATCTGTGTTGGTCAGCAGGTCGCAGGCCGGCAGGGGCTCGCTGGGTATGTCGTCGTCGTCGTCATCGTCGCCGATGATGTCGTCGTCATCGTCGCCGGTGACCTCGACGGTGTCTTTGCCCTTTCCCTTCTTCCCGCCTTCATCGGATTGGCAGGCGAACAGGAGGGGCAAGAGGAGCAGGAGACGCGACATGCCGCCTATTTACCCGCATCCTCGAGCAACCGCTTGAACAACACCACGTGGCCGATCCACGCGAGCATTACCAGGATGAGGGGCAGCCAGCTGAACGGGAAGAAGCCCACCCAGATGTTGTCGGGCGTGAACACCTGAAACGGGGTGGGCATCGAAAGCAGCGCGACCCCGACGACGTTGAAGAGCAGGGCGACGCCCATCAGGTTCCAGCCGTGCAACGACCAGCGGGGCATGCGGTCGACGAACGGGATCAAGACCGCTGCGGTCACTCCGGTGACGATGTCGAAGTTTCGACCCTCCCAGCTGAGCTGTGGAGGGGCGACGCCCTCGCTCGCGGCCTGGTGGATGAGGATCTCGACGAGGATGCGGAAGGCCTGGAATCCGACCAGGAGCTTGAGCGGGCTCCGATGCCAGTCCGACCTCCACGCCAGCCAGGTCGTCGCGACCATGCCGGGCATGAACAACAGCAACAGGCGAGGGGGCGGTCCGAAGTGCTGGAACACCCCGAGGAGGGCCAGCACGCCCGTTCCGATCAGCCAGATCGCTGGAAGGGCGCGGTGCTTTGTCCACCAGGCGAAGAATCCGGCCATGGCGATGGACAGCATGAGGAAGCCGGCCTGAAGGGCGACAGACGGGTCCGCGGGTAGCGTCATCGGAGGCTCCTTATTACTATCAGAAAGTAAAGCTGATTCAGGGTTACTACTAAAAAGTAAAGTGAGCAAGCGAAGCTACCAACAGTACTGCGGTCTGGCCCGCGCCCTCGACGTCGTCGGTGAGCGATGGACCTTGTTGATCCTGCGTAATCTCCTGATTGGCCCCCAGCGCTACACAGCGTTGCAGGGGTGCCTCCCCGGGATCACGACCAATCTGCTCGCAAAGCGGCTCCGGGAGATGGAGGCTCAGGGCCTGATCCTCAAGGAGGGGCGCCTGTACCGAATCAGCCCCATGGGTCTGGAGCTCGAGCCGGCAATCATGGCCCTGGGTCGGTTCGGACAGCGCTATCTGGCCGGCGGTCCTCGCGACGACGACACCGTAGAGCTCGGCTGGGGCATGGTCTCCCTGAAGCGCCGATATCGCGGGACCGCGGAGGGCAAGGCGGTGCTCGCCGTCGGAGAGCGCAGCTTCTTGCTGGATTACAGCCCCAGCTACGTCGACGTGAGGGAAGGGGAGACCCACGCGCCCCTGGTCGTGAGCGGGACCCTGGCGGCCTTCCGACCCTGGCTCTTCATGGGTCAGCCGCCGCGTGGACTTTCGGTCTCCGGGCCTGGCTTTCGAGAGTTCTGTGGGAGCTTCGGGGTCGATCCGCAATACGATGAGGCATGAATCGCCGCCGGGTCATCGCAGTCATCGTGACGCTCCTGCTCATCCTGGCCTTCCTGGGCCTCCCCGATGAGGTCGAGGTCCCAGCGGAGCCCAAACCCGCCGCAGACAAGGTGGTGCGCGCAGTGCCAGCCGCACCCGACCCCAGAGAACCCGTCGAAGCCGTGCCTTCCGACGAGGGACCGGTTGCTGACGACGTGTCGGACAGGCTCGAAGAGCTGGAGGCCCTCGACGAGACCGCTGCCATCTGCCTCGTGGAGCCGTCGCTCGCCGAGGCGTCAGGTCATCTCATCGTTGGCGATCCCAACGAGATCCCCTACAACGGGCGGCGGGTCACGGTCGTGGCTGGCCAGGCATTTCTTTTCCACCTCCCTGAGGGAGAGTCCAGGGGCGTCTTGGCTATCGAGGGATACGCGCCGGTGCCCATCTCGTTCACCCAGGGCTCGCCAGGCAAGCCGGGAAGCTGCACTCCGGAGCCCGTTGTCCTGCGGGTCGGGACCGCGACCATCTCCGGCATGGTTCGCAATGCCGAGGGAGAGCCGGCGGGCAAGGTCTTCGTCGAGGGCTGCGGAAACCAGGCCCTGACCGACGCGGCGGGCGACTTCTCGATGACCGTCTCCCCGGGAGGCTGCACGCTCCAGGCATTCCGCCGCGACGGATTGCTGGTCTCGGTCAGCGATCCAGCCGATCTCCTCCCCGAGGACGGCGGGGACTTGATCGCCGACTTTGCGTTGCCCGAGGTGGCGAAGGGAGGGCTCGGAATCCATATCGAGGCCAACGACGCAGGTCTGCAGATCCTCGGCGTGCTCCCAGAGACGGCGGCCGAGGACGTGGGCCTGCAGGACGGCGACCTCATCGTCGAGATCAACGGCGAGCCAACGGCGGAACTCACCCTCCAGGAGTTCGTGCAGATCGCCCATGGAGACGCCGGCACCGAGGTCGACATCGTCGTCAGTCGCGTCGGAGAGGAGACCGCCTACCGCCTCGATCGACGGGTCCTGAACTAGCGACCAACGACGACATGATCAGTAGTCGTAGCAGCCGTTGATATCCATGACGAGGTGCCTGTAGAGGTCGGCTGGCGGC
>Ga0315336_1003268_pt1 | contig 22083 bp, 12 predicted proteins | sample ASW5metaG_FD_204512 | JGI IMG/M metagenome (GOLD analysis project Ga0315336, IMG submission 204512) | Ammonia-oxidizing marine archaeal communities from Monterey Bay, California, United States - ASW #5 | ecosystem: Environmental > Aquatic > Marine > Intertidal zone | place: USA: California... | reverse complement strand
CGAGTTTGTCGATGCCACGGGACTCGACTACGGTCAGATCTGGTCGGTGCCGGTCCACGATGGCCAGAATCTGGTCGTGTCCAGCGAAGGGGGTGGATTTCTCCGCGCAGCGTCATTCGACGAATCACTGGCACAACTTGGCGACGACGTATTGCTCGCCGGTCCGTCCGACACGGACAACGGTGCGGGAATCGCCGATCACAAACACGTGTTTCAAGACGGCCATCATTACATCGCGTTTTCCGTGACCACGGCCGATGGCCTGTACCTGCTGCAGCTGGATCAGGATCTGCAGCGCGAGCGACTGGTTCGCGTTGAAACAGGCGACTCTCCCACCAACGACATGTTTCTAGTTGGCGACGGAAGCCGCGTGTCCGTGGGCGTGTTCCAGCCGGGAAGCGGGCACACGGTGTCCGTATTCGACAACGAACTCAATCTGGAATCGTCGGTCGAGATTGGCGGTGGAGAGAACCGGCATGCCAACGGCGCTTCGGCAATTCACGTCGACGGTCAGTTTCACGTCGTTGCTCCGCAAACGCTGGCGCCCGGTGAAGGGGATGCGTTCTATCAATTGACGTTTGACGCGAATTGGCAGAGCGTCGAGTCGCGAAAGACGATTCTGGAAGATTCCGGCGTTCTGGGCATCGTGTCCGGCCTGTCATTTGAGCAGCAGTCACGCTCGTTCGTCGTGCATTACACGCGATCGGCTGACGACGGCGGCGGCGATCTGATGCGGGCGGTCTATGACGAACATTGGCAACTCGCCGGGCACGAACTGGTTCGCGAAGGGACGTTTCAACGTCCGCATTCCGTGATCCACGGCCAGGACATGTTCCTCGGCTGGGAAGACGGAGCAGCCACCGACGGCCAGATAGTTGGCGTGGCGCACTTCCGATTGGTGACCGACCAGGAATCAATGCCGTTGCACTTTGTGCCTGATGCGGGGACGCGATTGACCGATGCCTCGGTTCCCGAAGCCGGAGTCGATCCGGAGACCGGAACCGTCTATCTGTATGTCAGCGATGGTCCCGACAAATACGTGGCGACGTCCAACGACGGCGGACTGGAGTTCTCCGAGATGCGGACTCCGGAAAATCACGCTTTTGATCCGCGGGGGATGCGGATGCCCGAACCGGATGCCGAGGGACGCACGATCTGGCGGCAGTTCTGTTGGAACGCGGAGCAGGGGATCTTCGAGAGCACGATTTCTTATGACGGAGTGACTTATCAACCGGAAGACGGGGTGCGATTCGATCCGCCTCAAACCGAAGTGGTCGGTGTTTACACGCACTTCGTCGCGTCCGATGGGCGCGTGGGGTTGATGTACATCGGAGACAAGGGGACGACCGACGCCAACGTGCGTCTGGCCTATTCCTGGGACAACGGGCAGACCTTCGAAATGTTCGACGACAATCCGCTTGGCGACCGGGGAACACACGACGCAGGACTCAACCAGCGCGATCCGACCGCCAACGTGATGCCCGACGGCAGCATTCGGATTTTCACAATGGTTCAGGGTGGACCCGACGCGCCATTGCCCGGGCAGCGGGCCGTGACGGAAATCCAGAGCTTTGTCAGTTGGGACGACGGACGGACGTTCACACACGACTCGGAGTTCTTACTGCGCCCCGACGACTTCTCCGAATTCCACGTGTGGTCGTTGAACGATCCCTCTGTGATTCTGTTGCCGGACGGTCGGTTGCGATTGTATGTGGCGGGATTGATCACAGAAACGGCCGACGGAGCCGACCCGTATTGGGCGATCCTGAGTGCCAGCAGTGAACCGTTGGTTGGTGAACCGCCGCCGGAGCAGGAATTGCCGCCGGGCGAAACGCATCCCGATGACCTGGCGCGTCTGGCCTACAAGCTGGACCAGCGTCTGGACCTGGACACGACGGGCAACCTGTTCGAGAACTGGGGCGGTCGCGGCGAGAAGTGGCTGTTGGGGGGTGGGCAGCAGTGGTACTTCATCACTCCCGAAGGCGCGCTGGTGGAGTGGGACGGCGATTCCGGAGCGTCGGGCGAGACGGTGGCGCAATTGAGTGGTGCCTACCACGCCGATCCGTCGTTGCTGTACGACGCGCAACCGGTTGTGTCTCCGGACGACCTGGCGCGTCTGGCTTACGATCTGGACCAGCAATTGGACCTGGAGACGACGGGCAACCTGTTCGAGAACTGGGGCGGCCGGGGCGAGAAGTGGCTGTTGGGCGTCGGGCAGCAGTGGTACTTCATCACTCCCGAAGGTGCGCTGGTGGAGTGGGACGGCGATTCCGGAGCGTCGGGCGAGACGGTGGCGCAATTGAGCGGTGCCTATCACGCCGATCCGTCGCTGCTGTACGACGCGCAACCGGTTGTGTCTCCGGGCGACCTGGCGCGTCTGGCCTACGATCTGGACCAGCGTCTGGATCTGGAGACGACGGGCAACCTGTTCGAGAACTGGGGCGGCCGGGGCGAGAAGTGGCTGCAGGGCGTCGGGCAGCAGTGGTACTTCATCACGTCCGAGGGCGCCTTGGTGGAGTGGGACGGTGGTTCCGGAGCGTCGGGCGCGACGGTAGCGCAACTGAGCTCGGCCTATCACGCGGACCCGTCGCTGCTGTACGACGCTCAACCGGTTGTGGACAGCGACGAATCGATGGAGTTCTTCGCGGACTTCGACGCTGGCCTGCTCGACGTGTGATCGCGGCGATTGGGAGGCATCGCATCAGGCGGCGGGAGTGGATGGGACCCGCCGCCTGCAGGACTGTGGCAGGTGTGAGCATTTCTGCGGTCACTCCCACAGAGGGTTGCGAAAACCGAGCTGCGATGCGGTTCAACGTTTGGGGGCCGGTTGACCGAATTCCGCAAAGACCTGGGCCTGACGTTCTCGCTGCAGTTTGACAATTCGCTGCACATCCTCGGATACCAGGTAACCGGATTTCTGGAGTCGTAGACACTCGGCTTTCAACAGGGTCAGATAGGAATCGAGATCCTGGTAGCGTTCTTCGAGTGAGCGGCGAGGGTCGCGTGTTTTTGCCCGGTTGGCCTTCGTGGCTGGGAACGGGATGAAGGACCCCACCAGGCTGACCAGTTCGTTTTCCGCTCCGGCTTGTTTGCTGCGCAGATTCCAGCCGGTGTAGGTTCCCGCGGGAACGGCCACTTCCGGCGGGGACAGGCAATCCAATTCGTTGCCGTCGGGGTCGCAGCGGGGAACGAGAACGCGATAGTCACCGCGGGGCACGGGCGGTTGCTGATCGACGATGCGTTTGGTCAGCCACCGCGGTCCGAAGTCGAGGAACGCGGGTTGCTGGATGACTCCGGGGTAACGCACACCGGGGATGGCGGGAAAGCCTGTGGATTTGCGTTTCCAGTCTACCAGCGAACCCTTGCGAATCGTGGGATAGATGCTGGGTGGTGCCGGCGGTCCACCGGCGGCCCAGGCGTCGAGTGCCAGCAGCAGGGCTCGCAAGAACGGTCTGTAGTCTCCCGGGTTGGCCAGATTCTTGCCGTTGCCCAAACTGGGCGGGTAGGAGCTGGGACCGTGTTGCGTTCCACCGAACAGGTAGATTCGGACGTTGTCCGGGATGTCCACGTCCCGCCGTCCCAGGGGGTCGGTGTGTGTCAGCGAGCCGCTGCGAGTCCAGTATTCGGCGGCTGACTGTGTGTGCAGCACGAACGGCGCGGTGTTGGAGGCGAGACTCCGTCGCAAGATGCCATCGGTCTGCTTGGACAAGGGATCGGTCTGCGTGCCGTAGGAGAACGGGAATCGATCGGGAGGATAATCGTGGTGGTCGTGTTGTGCAGCGTGTCGCGTCGGCTGTGCGAAACGGTGATTGAACGATCCCAGTCCCGAACCCGAGACGTGCGGGATGATTCCATCGAAGACTGGCCGCCCCTGCTCATCCTCGTTGAACCCCCAGTACATGAATTCTCGCAGAAATCGTCCGCTCTGAGACACTCCGAATCCGTGAGCGCGTTGGATCACACTCTTCCCGTCGGACAGCAGGGGATTGTCGCGGCCGCTGCCATGCTTGAATGCCGAAATCAGATCGCGCACCGACGTCAGTCCGGTCCCCATCACCAGCGGGTCCTGGGCTTCGTAGATGATCTCGTAAATGTGAGCGCGTTTCATCCCGTCTGCGTATTCCAGTTCGATTTTGGGGAGTTGCGTGGGTGAGTCGCTTTCGACGTCCGTGACGTGCAGACTCCACAGGTCGCCGGCGATGGGGATCCGCGAGTCGGAGGGCAGCAGTCGGTGTGTCAAGGTTGCGGTTTGCAGTCCGCGCGGCGTGGGACGATAGGATCCGTGATTCGACCAGTTGATGACCATCCGCGTGGTGTCGCTGCCAGGGACGATTTCGCAGCGGACGCGGCCGAGGATTGGTTGATTGCCGTCGCGGGCCAGTGGTGGTGTGAGTCGCAGCCGGTTGTTGCCGGGCAGCAGTTCGCCGTCCCAACCGCTCCAGACAACGGTGAATCCGCGCCGCAGCAGAAACCCGTCGCCTGCATCCGCGACTGTTCGCGGGTCATTTGTTCCGCTGGCAAAATTGAAGAACCGCAATGCCAGTTTGTTGCCCCGGTTATTGACGTCGTACAACAGGGCGCCGTTTCCGCGAGCCGGGTCACTGGGGGTCAACAGAAACAGTTGCGAACGCACTTCGACGCGTCCCCGCGCATTGCGAGGTGCTTTGTTCAGATCGATGACGTGGGCGTTTTGCGGAAGGTCGGGATCGAGTTCGTAATAGATATTGCCTTCGATACGATCATAACTGCCGACCTGGCCAAAACGCATGCCGTCGGCAAACGGTTCCCGGCCCGTGATTTCGAAGCGAACGACCTCGGCGTTCACCAGGGAAGTGCACAGCATCGCGATCAAAAACCCGCGACTCAGGCGCAGCGCGCGACAAAACGGACACCGTGATGGGAAAGCAATCGACATTCCGAACCTCGCGTAGGTGAGTTTCCTGTCATCAAACCCCGTGTGAATCTCCTGTATTGGAGTCTTGTCGCATCTCACACATCTGGGAACAGGTTTGCAAGATCGCGCGCTGTGAAAGATTCACGAACGGGTGGATGTGGCACACTCGCATATCCGAGCCTTTTGGCGAACGGGCAACATATCGGGCGGATGTGCGCTGTCTTTTATTTGTCGCGCTTTTGGGGAATTCCCGGGCGGGTCTGTCCCACACGGTCCGCAGATCGACCGCTGTGATTGATTGGACCGTTACAATGTGCGCGACCCGTTGCGGTGGTCGGCGACACGTCCTGAGCAACAGCAATCGGGGATCGGATTGGCTCGAACCCCCTGAGGAAATCTGACCGGAAATGAACCCGGAATCGGGTAATCCGCAAGCGCGGAACCGCCTGAATTGGATGGAGGGAAAATGGACGTAACCAATGACATTTTAAGGACTTATTGGTTTTGACTCAGGGGGCATTCCCGCGGTGGGCGACCGATTCCGGTCTGTTCAGTCTGGGGCAACCCTGGTCTAATGGCCCGCTTGTCCGAGCTTCGCACTGTGCCGCTGGTCGATTGGCGTCTCGAGGCCCCCTCTTCGGTCCGGCGCATGGATTTCATTCTGGTTTCGAAGCCGGTTTGTGTCCGATGTTAATCAAGGAACTGCGGGACCTGTCAGGCTGAACAGGCTGTGAAAACTGGCGACTTGACGGTCTTTGTCTGAAAATCGTGATAGAATTGTGTACGTTGTTTGATTGTCGGCAGTTAGAAAGATTGCGGCTCGGCTGCAAATCTGGCCGGAACAACTCGATGGCCGGAACAACACCATAATTGTCAAAGGGTGTGTGATGAGGTTCTCCACGAAATTTTGGCCACGGAGAATGGTCTTAGCAGCAACCGTCATCGGTTGTGGACTCGTCTGGGCGAGTTTTCCGAGTTCGGTTGTGTCGCAGAAGCCACAGAGCAAAAAAGCTGCTGTGGACAGTCCTACCGCATCGTCAACTGACGCGGCCGGGGATGCAAAGGGGCAAGCCGGGGATGCAAAGGACCAACCGGCGAAGTCGGAAACCCAATCGGCAGCTCCCACGAAATCGGATAAGCCAGCGGTCACCATTCGGACTGAAGGAGACAAGGTTCTGATTGAGAGCGATGATCCCCGCGCCTTGGACGACGTCCAGGATGTGATCGAAAGACTGTCGCGCCGAGGGGATCTGGAATCGCTGAAACCGAGTGGTCCCAAGATGGCACGCACAATCCAGTTGAGCTACGCGGACATCGACGAAGTGGCGGATATCATCCGTGTGGTGTACGCGGACTATTTGAAACCGGTCGCGTCTGCTGACGGCAAAGGGTTGCCTGAGATCCGATTGGGGCTGGCGCTCGACAAGCCGCGGAAACTGATGGTGGTGATTTCCGATGAGGCCACATTTCTGGGCGTTCGCGAGTTGGCAATGCAGCGTGAGGACGCTGCGATCCGGGCCAACGGTGGAGTCGAACTGCGCGCCCAGACGGGCGACAGTACCTTGACGCGCGCTCAGGAGGAACGGATACCTCGAGTGGAAGTGGTCATCAACCACGCTGCTCGATCGGATTCGATGTTGTCCACGACCACGTTTTCGCCTTCGCAAACCAGCTCACGATCGTCCAGTCGATCGGGTAGCGATCGTTCGTCTTCATCAAGCCGATCCGGAGGCGGTGGATTTCCCGGATTCAGTCGTGGGGGTTCCAGCCGCGGTGGCGGAGGCGGTGGATTTCCCGGATTCAGTCGTGGGGGTTCCAGCCGTGGTGGCGGAGGCGGTGGATTTCCCGGATTCAGTCGTGGCGGCTCCAGTCGTGGCGGCTCCAGTCGTGGCGGAGGACGCTGACAGAGGGTTGCGTTCTGCATAGGTTCGGCGGTCTGTGTGTTGCTGTCTGGTTGCCGACACCAGGACCAATCGGTCGTCACAGCTGCATTCCACCGCGCCGACACCCATTCGACACGCCGGCCCCCGGCGGGACGGCACGTGGTGTGAGGCTGTGTCACGCGCGTTTCCGACACGACCAAACGGTCGGCTTGCAGTCGTGCCGATTTCCGCCAGAATCACGCATGTGATCTGTCCCAGGCGACGCTCTGTGCGCGCAGTGGTCCGCGTGCGGAGGTTGAGCGCGGAGCGAGGTCTTGGGCAGCGCCGCGTTGCACGAACATCGGAGATCGCGGGTTGGTGGGTCGTGCCGTCGACTGCGATCCGGGACGGGAGCGAGCGATGGGATTGGACTCTGAGGTTCAGCGATACCTGGCGGAAGTCGCGGAACAAAATCCTGCGGGATGGGAGACGATGCCGGCGGAAAAAGCCCGCCGAATGTTTGCGGATTTAGACGATCGATTTGGTGAGCGCGCGCCGGTCCACGCGGTGCGCGACTTGGCATTGCAAGGTGTTCCCGTCCGAATTTACCGCTGCGCCGATAGCGGTCCATCGGCCTGCCTGATTTACTTTCATGGTGGGGGTTGGGTGTTAGGCGACCGGGAGACGCATGACGCATTGTGTCGTCGCATAGCGAATCGTTTCGCGTGCACGGTGGCGTCCGTGGATTACCGACTGTCGCCGGAGCACACGTATCCCGCAGCCCTCGACGATTGCCAGACCGTCCTCGTGGAACTCGCAACTCGGGCCGAGGAATTTGGCATCGATGCGGGTCGGCTGGGGGTCGCGGGTGACAGTGCGGGCGGAAACCTGGCCGCGGCAGTCACGCTGCGCAACCGGGACCAGTCCGGTCCGCCGATCCGTTGGCAGTGGCTGATTTACCCGATCACCGACTACCAATTCGAGACGCCTTCTTACCACGAGTTTGCCAGTGGATTCGGTTTGACGCGTTCGGCGATGATGTGGTTTTGGGACAACTATCTTGCGTGCGAGGCCGATGGCCGCTCCGCCTATGCCTCACCACTGCGGGCTGAGAGCCTCGAAGGACTGCCTCCGGCACTGATCATCACGGCCGAGGCCGATGTGTTGCGTGACGAGGGTGAAGCCTATGCGGAGCGACTGTCGGCGGCGGGCGTTGCCGTGAAGATGGTTCGTTTTCCCGGCATGATTCATGGTTTTTTGCACTTGGCCGGAGTGTTCACCCGCGCCCATACGGCGCTGGATGAGTTGGCTGAAACCGCGCGACAGGCTCTGAACGGTTGATACGCTGCGACGGTGATACTCAGAGAAGGCCATACGCTATGACTGCTGGGCCCGCGGATCCCGGGATTCTCAGTCGCTTCAGCGGATTCTCGCCGACTGTGGGCGGTCGGAAATTCGGCAGCGGATGTGCCGGTTCTGGCACCCGTCTCAGAATTCCTGTGATGGTTCTTCGCGAAAACCGTTAATGACTCTGGGACACGCGCTGCGGTGTGGTGTCGATTGGCCGTCGTCGAGTGCGGTTCCATGGCGGACATACGGATGCGGACATACGGATGTTGTCACACTTTGCAGGATTTGTGGAAACATCCGGCGTGGAATCCATCGTGTTGATCTGGGTCGCAAGCCACTTGGCATAGCTCGGTTGAAGCTGTCAATTTGTTCGGAGCCTGTCGCGGAAAAGGTCACAGTGTTCATGAGCAGTTGCATGTCACTTCGCGAAGTCAGGAAATTGCTGTCGGATGGATTGCGGCCTGCGAGACGCAAGCAGGTGTTGAATCACCTCGCCCAGTGCCCGGACTGCCAACGTTCGCTGGAGTCGCTGGCAAGCGACGATGCTTGTTTGGAATCCAAGCGGTCAACACGATGCGACGAGTCGCCAAGTGCGTCGGCGCTGGCGGACTTGGTGTCGCGGTTACGGGAGAGTCCGCCGGTCGAGAGCGTGGTGTTGCCTCAACTGGATTCGGAATGCGGCAACACGGTTTCCGATGTCGCGGAACTCGCCCGAGAATATGAAATTCTCGAACAACTGGGTGGCGGAGCTGCGAGTGACGTGTATCGGGCCCGTGATCGCACCTTGAACCGGATCGTGGCCATCAAGGTGATGCGCGGTTTCGGTGAGGATCTGCAGCATGCGCGTGCGCGCTTTGCGCGGGAAGCGCAACTGGTCGCGTCGTTGGCGGACGACCGCATTGTGGCCATCCACCAGGTGGGGCACCTCGACAGCGGCACTCCATTTCTGGTCATGGAACACATCGAGGGGGTTCCTGTCTCGGATTGGCTCGAACGCGATGACGGGCACTCGCGACGTGAACGCGTGGATGTCGTGCGACAGATCGCTCGCGGTCTTCAGGCGGCACATGCCGCCGGTGTGGTTCATCGCGATATCAAGCCGTCCAACGTGATGTACAACCCACGGACACAGCAGGTGACCATCACCGACTTCGGTTTGGCGCGGGTCATGCAGCGTTCGGACCGTCTCACGCACGATGATGTGATCGCCGGCACGCCGTCCTACATGAGTCCCGAACAGATACGGAGTCCAGACACGGTCGATCAGCGTTCGGATGTCTACAGCCTGGCTGTGCTGCTATACGAGGTGCTGGTCGGTCGGACTCCGTTTGCCGGCGAGGTGCAGCACGTGATGCACCAGACGCTGTACAACCAACCGCAGCTACCTCGGAAACTGGACGCGTCGGTACCGCTGGATCTGCAGAACATCTGTATGAAAGGCCTGGCCAAGTCGCCACAGCAGCGCTATGCGACCGTGGCGGAATTTGCTGCGGATCTGACGTGTTGGCTCGACGGGTGCTCCGTCACTGCGCGACCGCCGGCGATTTCGCGGCGGGTGTTCACATGGTGTAACCGCAATCCACTGATCTCGGCAGGAATGGCCTGCTTATCGCTGTTGCTGGCGTGCGGCAGCCTGGCCTGGTCACAAGCGACGACAAGCTTGGCAGTGGCCGAACAGCGCGTCGAGCATCGTGAGCAAACGGCGTTGCGCGAGCGGGATCGGGCGCTGCACGCACTGAGCAGCCTGTTGTTCGAAATGCGGAGGGAGATCGCCAAATCCGATGGCGATGCGGCGCAGATGCGGACTGCGCTGAGCAGGGCGCTGCTGACAGCGGATGCGTCGCGCTGGGAGATGATCTCGCGCTCATCGGATGTTGCTCAGGAGAAGGTCCGCCCGTCGGACACGGCGGGTGTGTCCAGCGCAGGTCAGGCCCACGACGGTCCGCAAGCGACCGCGGACGATACGGCAGCGGCCGGTTGAGACGCGCGCAGTTTGCCAGCGGTCGTCGAGAACCGTGCCTGGATGGTCACCATCTGGCCCGGTGTCCGTTTGCCAGTCAGGACGGGGTGTCTTCGCTGGCGGAGTTGTCGTCTTCGGACGTTGTCGACTGTTTGGCAGTGCGTTGAGTCTCTTGTCGTACAAAGTGGCCCAAGACGTCACGGCGACGGACGATGCCCAGGTACCGCTGGGGCTCTTCGCTTGTCACCACCGGTATGCAGTCGTCGCGACCGGTTTGAAACATGGTCAGCGCGTCGGAAATACAGGCATCCGGTGTCAGGTGGTCGGCAGGCGTCGTGAGATCCGTAGCACGGACAAGAGCCGATACATGGGGATCGAACATGACGTGACTCAGATCGGCATAGCGGATCACTCCCACGAGTGACGCGTGGGCATCGACAATCGGAAACGTGTTGTCGTGACTGTGAGCGATCCAGGCCACCACTTCGTCAAATCGCGCATTCTCATTCAGAGAATCCACATTCTTGCGAACCACGTCCTTGACCGTGATCTTGTCCGGGTCGCGCAGGTTCTTGGGAACCTGGCCGCTGGCCATGACCAGTCGGGACCAGAGCCCTTTCAGTTCTTCGAGCGGCGAGGCGGACGTGTGGTGAATGGCGTACAGCAGCGGCACTTCACCGGCTTGCAACACGGACTGGCGAATGAGCAGTGGACCGGCGATTTCAAAGAACACGACGGTGCCCAGAATGATGGTCTGCAATTCACCGCCGATTTCCTGTGAGCGTTCTTTTGCCATTTCGGCCAGAGTGATCGCGGCTCCGGCCTGGGCTACGAGGGCCAGGCCCAGCCAGTGACGGATGGCTTCGGGTTCTCCTCCCCATCGCGCCGCTCCGAAGATCCCAAAGTACTTTCCGCAACTTCTCAGCACGATATAGCCCACGCCGATCAGTCCGGCGTTCCAGAGTTTGTCCAATTCCAGTTCCGATCCGTGAATCACGAAGAACACGACGCACAGGAAAGTGGTCAGGCGTTCGAGGCGGCTGATCATCTTTTGCGGGTTTTCCGCCGAGTTCGCTACGGTCAATCCCATGGCCAGAAAGCTGATCATGTAGTTCGTTTCCAACGATTCATTTACGCCCAGCAGCAGGCCAATCACCCCGATCAACAGCACCAGCTTTTTCGATTCCGCGACCAGGCTGCAGCCGTAACTGGCAACCAGACCGGCGAAGATCCCCAGGAACAACGAACCGGATACGTCCCGCAGCAACCAGCCCAGTTGGATGTGGGCGGCCACGGACGACTTTTCGAGGACCACTTGGACACAGACGAAAATTAGTTCGAACGCCAGGATGCAGACCACGTTGTTGACGATCACCAGGGCACTGGTCAATTCGGTGACCGGGCCTTCTGAGTTGGCTTCTTTGAGGGCCAGGATGGTGGTTGCCGGGGCTGTGGCCAGGGCCAGTGCGGCCAGCAGGAACGAGATGTGCGGGTCGTGGGTCAAGATCATTAAGCCGACGGAGACGCACGCGAAGGTCGTCAACATTTCTCCGGTCGCCAGTCGCAGCACTCGGGTCAGAATCCGACGAATATGAACCGCCGGAAAGTGGCCACCCAGATTGAACAGCACCAGAGCCATGGCGAAGTCCGTCAGTGGCTGCAGGTTCTCGACGTGGTCTTTGGGCAACAGACCGCACACGCTGGGGCCAAGCAGAATACCGACCAGCAGGTACGCGGTGACTTTGGGAATCCGCAGGAAGTCGGCCAGTGTCCCCACGACCACGGCGGTCCCCAGGATCAAGCCGAACGTCGCTGCGAACGATGTTTCCATGAACTCCATCAAGCCGTCCTTTGTCGATCCGGAGTTTCGGCCCGACTGGTTTTGTGGCGGTGTTCAGTCAGGAGAGTGGTCGACCAACCCAGCTCAGGGCTGCTTCGAGGGCGCAGGGTATGCCGGGATCAGGGCCAGTGTCGACCAGCCGCTGGCCATCATCGAAATGAACTGATCCTTGCCGTGCGGGAAACCGGTTTCATAGTACGTCTGAAACGGCCGGCTGCGGCTCTTGACATGCCAGGATCCATCCTCGTGTTGCGTGTTGATCAGGAACTGCAGACCGCGAATGTACGGTTCGGAGTCGGCCTTGAGCAGACCCGCCTGATGCAACGTGCTCAGGCTGGTTCCCGTGGCGTAGGGATCACTGGCCAGTTCGGATGTCTGCGACCAGCCTCCGTCTGCGCGCTGCCGCTCAAGCAGGTCCCGGCCTGCGGCCTGCACCGCTTCGTCATCGTCGTCCAGATAGTCAAGCGTACGTAAACGAAACACGCGGTCTTCGTTGTCTGCGGGTTTTGCGTCCGTCAGCCACTCCCGGATCTGGTTCAACCTCTGTTCGATCGTCTGCGACTGGCTGGCTTCGGCATGGACTTGCAAACCGCGTACGGCGAGGTACGTGGTGGTGAAGTCGCTGGCTTCGCTCGGAGGCCGGTGGCTGGTGCACTTCCAGTGCGGGCTGTCTTTTTGCCAAGTCAGCAGGTATCCGGCCACCGGATGCGTGACCTGGTCAGCTTTCTTGCCGCCGACTTCGAGTGCCCACAGGGCGTAGCCGGCGGTGTCGGCTTTGCCACCCTGCCCCTTTCCCTGCAAATAGTTCTCGCGGCCTGACTTCAGGTGGTCATGGGTGCGTTTCAGCTGCAGCTTCAGGTTCTGCTTATCGATACGGATCCCGTGTGTTTGCGCGACGGAGCAGACGAGGATCGGGATCGCCTGGTGGTGGCAGGTGAAGCACTTGCGGTGCTTCAGTGACTCGCCGCTGCTGTGCTGAATCAGCTTCAGTGATTTGTCGACACTGGCCTTGATGGTCTCGGGGGTGACCGGTGTTGGCGTTTTCTCGGGTTCCGCGGCATCGATCACACCGACGGACACGAACAGGATTGTGAACAGAATTTTAGTCATCGGTCCGCCTTGTGTCGTGGTCATCATGGTTGACTGCCTCAAATCCCGGAGCCTCTTCATAGGTGAACGTGCTCCGACGGTGAACGTGCTCCGACCATAGGTTAACGTGCGCCGCCACAGGATAGAATCCAAACCGGGTTCTGTCTCTGCTGGCGTCAATCCGGAGTTCCCGATTGTCGGTCCGGCGACGCTCGACGTACTGTATCCAAAGTCGGTCAGCGTTTATGCTGAGCGGTGTGCAAGGTTTGAACAGACCGCGGCCCCGCGTACCGGGCTGGCCCGGGGGACTGATGACTGATGGACTCGGCAAACCCGAATAGCCGCGTCGCTCCGCCGAGCCGAGAATCGACATCGCAAACCAGAATACGATGGAAGTCGACAGACGATGTGTACGGCACTGATTGCCTATCGGTCAATTGCAGGATTTGAGTGGGTTGTGGCCCACAACCGCGACGAGTTGTATGGCCGAGCGGCTGTGCCGGCGGAGTTCTGGTCCGATCATCCTGAAATCCTGGCAGGCCGGGATCTGGAATCGGGTGGGACCTGGCTGGGCGTGTCGCGGTCCGCTCGTGTGGGCTTGGTCACGAATTTTCGAATGGAGACCGCACCGCCCGATCAGAGATTGTCACGCGGCAGCCTGGTTCCGGATTTCTTGACGGGCGGACACGGCTGTGGGACGCATGGCCGGCGCGTCCACGTCAGGCGGGAATTGTTTCGTCCGTTCAGCGCGGTGTTTGTCGATGCCGAGTGTTGCTTGTTTGTGTCGTCCGAGTCTGAAGACGTGCAAGAAGTCACTCCGGGATTCCATGGTTTGAGCAATCACCTGATCAATACACCGTGGCCCAAGGTCACCCGCGGTGTCGCGGCCTTGCGGAGTCTGGGTGAGCGTTTCGGTGATTCCCAGGATACCGATGCCTTGGTGGAGTCCTTGTTGCAGCAACTGCGTGACGAGCGATCGTCGGCTGTAGCAGTACCGCCTCGGCAATCGTGCGATGCAGAGGCGCATCAAGAAGGCGGGACGGTTGCCGGGCCAGTTGTGAGGCCCGATCCCCGGGAGTCAATTTTCGTACGCACAGCCGACTACGGGACGCGCGCGTCGACGGTCATTTGTCTGGGGTCAAATGGTGTCGTGCGGTTTGCCGAACAATGTTGGGATGCGAGCGGAGCACATTTGAGTCGCAGAGATTTTCAATGGGACTCCCGGATCCACTCGGACAGTGCAAATCCATGCTCGCTCTGAACCTGATGATGCCATAGACTGTAAGTCAGTGGCGTCGGCGGGTTGCCGCCGGCCGATGGTTGAGTGATTATGCAGGCGATCAGATGAACGCTGCCCAGTCCGACCGTGTTGAATGGCGGTGCCCGGTGTGTTCGCGGCGGTTTCTCATTCCGTCTGCTGCGACGTTACCCCAGGAGTGCCCCCAGTGTCGTGACGGTGCTCGTGATGCGCCCACGGTCGTGGAGTCTTCGGCTGCGGACACCGCCGTGCACGGCTGGGCGGCAGATTCTGCCGAAGTGATTGAGCCACGGATGACCGCCGGCGCGTCGGCCGAAGTCGAGGCCGAGATCACACGGCGTGAGCGGCGTGAGATCCTGCGGCATTTGGAAAACGTGAGTCGCACGATGACGTTTTTCCGCCGCCTGGCCTGGACCCTGGCTGTCTGTCTGGTGCTGAACGCGGTGGTGACCGGCGTCGTCATCTACCAGTCCCTGCAGTCGATGGGCACGCTGACTGGGGCTCTGGGTGGGGCTCTGGGTGGAGCCGCGGCTACGGACTCCGAAGACGGTCAGCCGGACCTGAATCAGCCGGACCTGAATCAGCTGCAACAGAATCTCCAGGCGCTGATGCGTCAGCTGCAGCAGCAGTGAATCGCCAGCGTGACGCGCGGTGAGGATTCTCGGCTGTCCAGGGTGCGATGCTGTCCAGGGTGCGATTCAGGGGAGTTCGACATAGACCAGGTCGTTTTCCACACGCACGGCGAAGGTCGGATGCTGGATGTTGGAATTCAGGCAGTGCTGACCGGTTGTGACGTCAAATTGCCAGCCGTGCCACGGGCAAGTGACTACGGTGTCTTGCAGTGACCCGGCGCCCAGGGGACCACCGGCATGCGGGCAAACACCGTCGACGGCGTACAGCTTGCCGTCCACGTTGAATAGCGCCACGACTCGGCCAGCCGCGGCGACCTCCCGGCAGCTTCCAGGCGGGATGTCCTGCAGTTGAGCAACGTGCACCGATTCCGTCATGTTGTGTCCTCAACGTCAGAAAAACAGGCCCAATCCACAGGAGTACCACGTATCCGCCGCGGTTGGCCAGACCGGTCAGGCGAGGGGTCGACGGCATGCGGTGCGTTGCTGACCTGAGGACGGCGATCCGGTCGCACATGAATCAGGGTTGTCCCAGACCGTTGTGTCTCAACAGGGCATCGGGTTGCGGATCACGGCCGCGAAAGTCCCGAAAAACCTGCATGGGGTGTCGACCACCGCCCAGCCCGAGCACCGTGTCGCGAAATCTGATCCCGGTTTCCTGCACCGCTTGCGGATCGTCCAGGCCGGCTTCTTCGAAGGCACTGAACGCGTCGGCTGACAGCACTTCAGCCCATTTGTAGCTGTAGTATCCGGCGGCGTACCCACCGGCGAAAATGTGTTGGAAGCTGCACAAGCTGCGGTCTGCATCCAGAGCCGGGAGCACCGACGTGTCGCGGCTGATTCGCCGCTGCACTGCGAACGGGTCCTCATCTCCTGCCAGGTCAAAGCGGTGATGCAATTCCATATCCGTCATGCCGAACTGGAGCTGCCGCAGCATTTGCGTGCCGGCACGGTAGGTGCGTGCCGCGCAGATCTTGTCGAACAGCTCTTCAGGCAGGGGCTCTCCGGTTTCGTAGTGGGCCGTCATTCCCAGCAGTGTCGGCTTGTGATAGCACCAGTTTTCCATGAACTGGCTGGGAAGTTCGACCGCATCCCACTCGACGCCGTTGATTCCGGCTGCGTCGGGATAATCGACGCGTGTCAACAGATGCTGCAGGCCGTGTCCGAATTCATGAAACAAGGTCTCGACCTCACGAAAGGTCATCAATGATGGTTTGTCTCCCACCGGCGGTGTCCCGTTACAGACCAGATGCGCCACCGGTCTTTGCAGGTCGGTCTGATCCGCGCGGCGGGCCAGGCAATCGTTCATCCAGGCCCCACCGCGTTTGTTTTCCGGCCGTGAGAACGGATCGAGGTAGAACGACGAGAGGTGGTTTCCGTTGTCGTCATGAACATGGAAGAACCGGACGTCGTCATGCCACACTGGTGCGTCACCGTCGGCGGCGGTGACGGTCACGGCAAACAGATGCTTGACCAGATCGAACATGCCTTGCAGAACGCGATCGAGCGCGAAGTAAGGGCGGATTTGTTCATCGGTGTAGTCAAATCGTTGTTCACGCAGCCGTTCGGACCAGAACGGCAGATCCCAGTGCTGAAGCGGTTCGGTTTCGCCGGTGTCCTCGGCCAAGGTCTGAACGTCCCGCATGTCCTGCACCGCAGCGTCCCAGGAGGCGGTCCGCAGCGAATGGAACATCGTGTCAACCGCGTCGACGTCGGGAGCCATTTTCTTGGCCAGGCTCGTCGCGGCGAATGTTTCATAGCCGAGCAGCTCGGCCTTTTCCTGGCGCAGTCTGAGGATCTCACCAATGATCTGGCTGTTGTTCAGGTCGCCGTCTGACGCCCGCGTGATAAACGCTCGGTAAACTTGTTCCCGCAGACGGCGATCGCGGCAATGTTGCAGGAACGGGCCGTAGCAGGGCAGGTCGAGGGTGATCCGCCAGGGACCGGTTTCCGGAGTGGATTGCGGATGCTCATCGCCGTGTTTCGTTTGCCCGTCTTCCGGTTGCCCGTGTTCCTGATTGTAAGACTGTGAGCACAGCTGCAGCAGGCTGGGGGGAAAGCCGTCGACCTGTTGGGCATCTTCGATGAGGATCTCGAAGGCCTTGGTGGCGTCCAGCACGTGATTGCTGAAGTCGGTGCTCAGTTGGGAGAGCCGCTGTTCGGCGGCATTGAAACGTTGCCTTTGCTCGTCAGCCAGACCGACGCCCGCCAAGTCGGCCGTCAGCAGTTTCGCGTCGACAATCCGTTGCTGTGCTTCGCAAAGCCGTTCCCATTCCGCGGACTGTTTCAAGGATTTCAGAGCGGCATAGATGGGTTCGCTCTGGCTGACGCGGAGCCCGAAAGCGACGACGTCTCCCAGAACTTCCTCGTAGGCCGACCGCAATGCATCCGAGTTCTTGACTCCGAACAAGTGCGACACGGCGCCCCAGCTGCGTTCGAACAGCACGTCCAACTCGGCCAGCGGACGCAACAGCCCGGCCCACGTGGGTTCGAGCTGCGTCTCGAGCTGTTCCAGACGGGTTTGTGCTGCTTGCAGAATCGCGTGGATGGCAGGAACAACGTCACTTGGTTCAATGCGGTCGAAAGCCGGAAGCGGCGCGTCGGTCAGCAGCGGGTTGTCGCGGGTGTCCACACTGGTCATGTGAAAAAACTACCTTTGGTAGAGACAAAGAAAACGGATTTGCAGGCGGTTTCGGATTACCGCGCCCGGAAACGCCCAGTATTGCGGTTCTGCCGATCTTCACAAGTCTGCGGTTGAGTTTGCCGTCGAACTCGAAAGCAGAACGTCGGAGTTGTCTATTCGATCTTGGTTCTGTCACCGGGAATCGCAATAATTGAGTGTGACCTGACGTCGATTGCGGGATGGTCTGTCATTCACCAGCAGCGGTGGCTGCGGTCGGTCGGCAGGGGATGAGTTTCTGAGAGGAGGCGTTGCGTGGCCATCAGTGATCGTTACGAGATGTTGGAGAAGATTGGTCGCGGGAGTTTCGCGACCGTCTACCGGGCTCGGGACACCGAATTGCATCGTGAAGTGGCCATCAAGCAGATTCACGAGGAATATCTGGAGGATCCCGAACAACTGGAGCAGTACTGGAACGAAGCCCAGTTGCTGGCGTCTCTGCAGCACCCCAACATCGTCACGGTCTTCGACCTGGACCGGGAACGCGGTTGGCTGATTCTGGAACTGATGCAGTCAAATCTGGCGGAACGGATGCAGGGCCGGCCGATGGACCTCAGGTCTCTCAAGACGACGGTGGCTCATTGTTTGCGGGCCATGAAGTACTTACATGAACGGGGCATTATTCACGGGGACATCAAGCCCAGCAATCTGATGATCGACTCGCGTCGCCGGATCAAGATGGGCGATTTCGGTCTGGCGCGGCGTGTCAGCGATGAGGACGGCAGCCTGTTGAAGGGGACAACCAAGTACATGGCCCCCGAGGTGGTGACCGACGAGTTCGGTGATATTGGTCCCCCCAGCGACCTGTATTCACTGGGCTTTAGCGCGTATGAATTGATGTGTGGGCCGAATTTTGAGTCGCTGTTTCCTGGACTGAGTGCCTACGGTCGCAATAAGCAGGCGGCCTGGATGATGTGGCACGCCGCGGCGGATCGTCGACTGCCCCCTGTACAGCGGGTATTGGAAGGCGTGCCAGAGGACCTGGAACGCGTCGTGGATCGGCTGGTGCAAAAAAACCAGGCCGACCGGTATGTATCGGCGGCGGCGGCCTTGGAAGATCTGGGCGTCGACATGACAACCGTTCGTCGCGACCGCCGTTCCGGGGCTCTCGATCCCGCGGACGACGCTGGCAGTCCCGAGCGAAAAAAACGACTGTGGCTGGCTGGTGGCGCATTGGGCATGTCGCTGATCTTGAGTCTGGCGATGCTGTGGATGCCCTCCGGATCGGAACCGGCGCCGGCCGACGACGTCATCATCCGCATGGTGGCCGAGGTCTTTCCGGACAACAACCAGCTCAAGGTTGAGGATCTCGAGAAAACTCTGGCCGAGAAAATTTCGCTGGGGCCGCGCCCGAGAATTCGTTTGAAGAACACGGGCGAGAACATTTTGTTGGATGAACTGCAACCCGGCGATCGGATTGAAATCGAGACCAAGCAGGACGCCGATGGGAAACGGTTTCTCCAGGTGATTGCGGCGCGGCCTGTCGACAGCCAGGGCCGGATCCTCAGCCTGGATCTGAATAACCGCCGGCTGGTGATGTCACAGGATTCCGGACAATCGCGGGACGAATTGAAGATGCGCGTTGCCGAAGGATGTGAAATCCGTATCAACGACGTCGATGACAAACGGATCGAAGACCTGCGGGAAGACGACATGATTTCCGTCAAACATTTGCCGGAAGTCCGCGGGCGCGAGGGCCGCGTGTTGAGCCAAATCAGTGTTCGCCGGTTGCAGCTGCTGACGGGAGTCGTTTCACAGGTCGATGCGTCGCGCGGGTTTCTGACAATCCGCATGGGCAAACGGAGTCGGTCGCGGTCGATGCGGTTGCCGTTTTCCAACTCCGTGCGGATCCGCATGAAGGGAGCAGACGAGCCGCTGACGGCCAACGATTTGAAATCGGGAGACCGCGTGCGCGTGCAGTTCGATACCGAGTTTCAGATGGTGGAAGTCATGGCCCGCGACAAGAAACGCGGCAACGGAAAGATCTTTGGCATCGACCCGGACAACCGCACACTGGTTGTCAACGTGTCGCAAGGCATGGTCACGGTTCGCGTCTCACCGGACACCGATGTCACGGTCAGTCTGGAACCGACGGATTTCATTGAGCTGCGAATTACCGATGACGTACAGGTTGCCTACGACGAAGATGACGACGGGAACTGGATCGCCGCCTCGGTTGATGCTTCACGGGTGGTTCGACAGGACCGTTGGGCCGTGATCATTACGACGCAATCGTTCGACGACCGTTCATTAACGCGTCGCCCACATGCGATGAGCAATGCGACTCTGCTGCGTGACGCATTCTTGAAACGTTATGCGTTTGACGAATCACGCGTTTTGCTGCTGCGAAATCAAACACGTGCCGCCATTGAGCAGCAGGTGGTGAGGCAGTTGAACGATGCCGGTGATGCGTCGCGATCACAGTTGATCGTATACGTCTGCGCTCCCGCGTATGTTGACGATGCCAAACAGGCATATGTGGCGGGGACGGATTTCCGCTGGGATACAATGGACGAGACTGGCGTGTCTCTGGCCTGGTTGATCGAACAGCTCGAATCCTGTAAAGCCGAGAGTAAAATGTTGTTTCTGGATTGCAGCCGAGGCGGCACGGGTGCGGACTTGAAGCGACAACCGTCGGACCAGCAGCTGCTGAACGACGCGGTCAAGGGTAATACGCCCAGCTCGACCAGCGTGATCGTGGGTTCCCAAGGTCAGCAGCGGGGACTGGATTGGCCCGAAATGCACCACGGTCTGTTCGCTCATTTTCTGGCAGCGGGTTTTTCTGGCGCCGGCGACGCGAATCAAGATCTGCGCCTGACACCGAGTGAACTGCAGGCGTACTTGATGGGGACCATGGCCAAACAGCAGATCGACGGCGAGCTGCAGACACCGCTGTTGATCGGGCCGAAATAGCCGGACAGAGGCGGGTCCCGTGGCGATTGGTTTCGCAACCGACTGACGATAAACTGAAACGTCGTCTGGCAAGTGTGGTGGATGCCCGCTGGTGTCCGCGGTTCCCTGGGGGGTGAGGTTGATGGCAGAATCGTGCGACTATTCCGGCCGCTATCCTCAGACACGGATGCGGCGCCCACGGCAGACCGACTGGTCGCGGCGACTTGTGGCGGAATCCCAGCTGACCGTCAATGACCTGATCTGGCCCGTGTTTGTTCAAGACGGGGCCGGCCAGCGAACGCCGATCCTGTCGATGCCCGGAGTCGATCGGCTGTCCATTGATTTGATGGTCGAGGCGGTTCGGGAAGCGGCCGATCTGGGCATTCCCGCCATCGCTTTGTTTCCCGTGACCGACCCCGCTCTGAAAACCGACGATGGAGCTGAAGCCTGCAATCCCCAGAACCTGGTCTGCCGCGCTGTCCGCGCGGTGAAGGCTGCCGGAATGGAACTGGGTGTCATCTGCGATGTGGCGCTGGACCCCTACACATCGCACGGTCAGGACGGTCTGTTGCGCGGCGACGAAATCGTCAACGACGAGACGTTGGAAGTGCTTTGCCGGCAGGCGCTGGTCCAAGCCGAGGCCGGCTGCGACGTGATCGCTCCGTCGGACATGATGGACGGTCGCGTCGGGGCGATACGAACGGCTTTGGACGCAGCAGGATTTGAGGCCGTGCAGATCCTGTCCTATGCCGCCAAGTACGCGTCGGCGTTTTACGGCCCGTTTCGCGACGCGGTGGGATCCGCGTCCAATCTGGGCAGCGGCGACAAGCGGACGTACCAGATGTCGCCGGCCAATGGCGACGAGGCACTCCGGGAAGTGGCTTTGGACATTGCCGAGGGTGCCGACATGCTGATGGTCAAACCGGGCATGCCCTACCTGGACATTGTCAGTCGGGTCAAGCGGGCCTTCGGCATGCCGACGTTCGCCTACCAGGTCAGCGGCGAGTACGCGATGCTGACCGCCGCGGCCAATCAGGGCTGGTTGGACGCTGATCGCGTGATGCTGGAGAGCCTGCAGTGTTTTCGTCGTGCGGGTGCCGACGGCGTGTTGACCTATTTCGCCGTCGCGGTGGCGCGACTGCTGCAACAGCAGGCTGCGCGATAAACGCGGCCTGCACGGCCGGACTGGGAGCGGCATGAGATGTCGCACGCCGGGAAACTCAGTGATTCGGTCGCCAGCGGCCAACACAGGCGTTGTGCGCGCCCAACAGGCGATGCTAGTTTGGAGATCTGCACGGTCGTTTGGTGATTCGGGAGAAACGTTCCATGTTGCGGTGCTGGAAAATGGTCTTCGGTTGCTGTCTGGCCGCGACGGCGACTTGCATGGTGGCCGCTGACGACAAGCCACCGGCGGCCGTGCTGGCCGGCGGGGTCGAAGCGATATCTCCCACTGCACCGGCACGCGCGGTACCAGCACTTTCGATCACGCAGCACGAGGCGACCATCGCCGGGCAGCAGTTGACCTATCAGGTCACCGCCGGAAGCCTGCCGCTCAAAACCGATTCGGGGCAGGACACGGCCCAGGTGTTTTTCGTGGCCTATACGCGGACGGGCGGAAAGGGCGCAGCC
>Ga0315336_1003266_pt1 | contig 22093 bp, 19 predicted proteins | sample ASW5metaG_FD_204512 | JGI IMG/M metagenome (GOLD analysis project Ga0315336, IMG submission 204512) | Ammonia-oxidizing marine archaeal communities from Monterey Bay, California, United States - ASW #5 | ecosystem: Environmental > Aquatic > Marine > Intertidal zone | place: USA: California... | reverse complement strand
GGTCGCTGAATCGTTCGCCACGGTCATCGTTGCGGCGATGTGCGTCGAGCGGGTTCATACCTTCAGGCATGTGGTAGCCCTGCCGCATCATCTCCATGATGTGTTCCCGGATCTCAGGATCCATGTCATGCATGCCGCGGTCGCTGAATCGTTCGCCACGGTCATCGTTGCGGCGATGTGCGTCGAGCGGGTTCATACCTTCAGGCATGTGGTAGCCCTGCCGCATCATCTCCATGATGTGTTCCCGGATCTCAGGATCCATGTCGTGCATGTCGCCCGGTCTTGAGCGATGCCGGTGTCCGTTTTCAGGCGAAGCCAGCAACTCACCTAGGCCCAATTCGTTCAGAATGTCGCGGAGTTCCAGATCGCCGAGGTCGCGGCGGATTTCGCGTCGATGTCCATCAGGGCCTTCAATGACGGCTGTTATCTCACCGTGCACGCCATCGATCTGCCGGAGCAGGTCGCCCAAATTCCGGACGTCGACATCGATGTCCTCGCCATCTGCATCGGCCTGAATTTCCACGTCCACCTCGATGGTGCCACCAAGTCGCTCCACCAGCGCCTGCAGGGGCCCGCCGGTGGCGTTGGGATCCAGTTGGACATGGCGTTCGACCTTGAACTCGCGTTTGGAGTCTTGTTCTGTGATGCTGGCGGTACAGATGCTCAAGCCCAGAGTTGAGGCGAGGGTGGTAGCAATGAGTTGCATGGTGGATCTCCTGAGTTGCGCGCCCCACAAGGCGTGGTCTCGCGACGCGGTCCCGAGTCTACTCGCCGGCCTCGTTTCGCTCGACTTTCAAACGCACGATGTGCGTGGGCATTGCCTTCAGCACGGTGTAGATGAGGCCGTGGCCTTCGATGACTTCGCCCGGGTCGGGCACGCGGCCAGCCTGCGCCATGGCCCATCCGCCGACCGTGTCGTACTCACCGTCTTCCGGCAGATCGACTCCCATTGCCTCGTTGAAGTCATCAATGTGGAAGCGAGCATCGACTTGCCAGGTGCCGTCGTCGTATTCGGCCAGATCCGGCTCATCGTCATCCCCATCTTCATGTTCGTCGTAGATCTCGCCCACGATTTCTTCAAGCAGATCTTCGATCGTGACCAGTCCCGCCGTGCCGCCGTATTCATCTACCACGATCGCCAGATGCACTTCAGCCGTCTGGAAGTCCGCGAGCAAATTCTGAATCGGCTTGGTATCAGGCACCATCAGCGGCGTGCGAAGCAGTGGACGCAGCTTAAAATCGGACGCGTCTTCGCCCAGGAACGGCACGAGATCCTTCACGTACAGAATGCCCACGATGTGATCGAGGTCCTCTTCGAAGATCGGAATACGGGAGTGCCCCTCTTCACGAATGAAGCTGCGTATTACTGCGAGATCATCCGTGAACTCGATGCCTTCAATCTCGGTACGCGGTGTCATGACTTCACCCACATCGGTTGTTGCGAAGTCGACGATGTTCTCCAGCAGCATGGCGGCACCTTCACCAATGGCGCCTTCTCGTTGTTGTTGTTCAATGCTGCGCAGGAGCGCCGATTCGGCGTCGCCGTTGTGGCCGATGCCCTTTAGATTGGCGCCACTGAGACGTTTGACGATCTCGTCGATCAATTGTGGCAGCCATGCAATCACATGTCCGCCAAGTGAGGCAAGGCGAATTATGTACACGCAGCGATGCGCCATGCTTGCGCCCACATACTTGGCTAGGGCGTTGGACAAGGCGATGGGGCCCATCCACAGCAAGGTCAACGCGATGGCCGAGGAGCCGACAATCCACAGTGAATTTATGTGCAGTGCATCCGTTCCAATCAACCAGCACAACAGGAACATGGCTTCAAAGAACAGCGCTTTGACGGTGAATACCTCGGCGGCGTTGTCCAACTGCGGTTCTACACGCTGCCAACGCGGATCGTCTGCGCCTCCGAGCCGATCGGCAAGATCATGCCTTCGCCCTGTGCGAATCCAGCGGGACAGTGCGGACATCCACACGGCCACGACAAATGAATACGCAGCAATGATCCAGAGGATGGTGCTCATGACGCATCACCCGAAATCGCACGGCGGCCCATGGCAGACAGAAGTTCATCCTGTGCCGCAAACATGCGGCGTTGCGTCTCCTGCGTGTGATCGTCATGGCCGCAGCAGTGCAGCAGCCCGTGCAGAACGTACAGCAGCAGTTCATCCTGCCACGCATGGCCGCGCAGCGTGGCCTGTCGTCGGGCTTCGTCCACGCACACGGCGATGTCCACATCGATGGGGCCGTCGGCATCACTTTCAAAGGTAAGCACGTCGGTGGTGGAGTCCAGATTGTGCCACTTGGTGTGCAGGGCGATCATGGCGTCGTCGTCCACCACTTGAATCCCGATGCGGGAGGTGTCTCGATTCAAGTGCGGCAGCGCCGTTGCAACGGCGGCGCACAGGGCATCCGCGTCGGAGTCACTCAACGACCCGGCGTCGATCTGGATGTTGTTGGTCAGTTCGGTGGGGTGCTGTGCCTGTTCAGGAGGCACATCACCCTCGGCAGGCGAGCCAGGCTCGTCGCGTTCGGTAGCCCCCGACAGTTCCAGTGCGTTGTGCATCACGTCAGTATGGCTGCTGCCGCGGGGGCAGTCCACTGTTGCCTCCTTTTTGGCCCTTCAGACGCCGACGGTGGCAAGCGAGGGCTTCAATCGGGCCTCAAACTCGCCGCGGAACTTATTGACGATGGTCTTGACGGCCCAGTTGTTGCCGTCTGCGAGGCCGCAGATCGTGGTGCCGGGCATGGTGCCCATGGAGTTGGCGATCTCCAGCAGCAGGTCCAGATCCTTGCCGGTGCCCTGCCCCTGCTCGATCTTGACCAGCAGTTTGTACAGCCACTGGGCGCCTTCCCGGCAGGGCGTGCATTGGCCGCAGGATTCGTTCTTGAAGAACCGGCTGATGTTGCGGGCCACCATGACCATGTCGGTGTGCTCGTCGAAGACGGTCGGGCAGGCGGTGCCCAGCCCGAGCACGTCGCACTGCGTGCCGATGTCGAAGTCCATGGCGACGTCGTATTGATCGGTGCCCAGAATGCCCATGCTCACGCCGCCTGGAATCGCGCCCTTGTAGGCCGTGCCTCCACGCATGCCCTGGCAGTAGTCGTCGGACTCGATGAAGTCCTTCAGTGAGAAGCCCAAGCCAAGTTCATACACGCCGGGACGGTTCACATGGCCCGAGGCGCCCACCAGTTTGGTGCCGTACGACCCGCCCGCGCCGATGCTCGACGCGCATCCAAGCGTGGTGTACCAGTCGGCGCCCCTTGTCACGATGTCCGGCACGGCTGCCAGCGTCTCGACATTATTCACGATGGTCGGGCGCCCGAACAGTCCCTTCAATGCGGGGAAGGGCGGCTTGATGCGTGGCCAGCCACGTTTGCCTTCGATGGCTTCGAGCAGGCCGGTCTCTTCGCCGCAGATGTACGCGCCCGCGCTGCGGTGCATGTAGCAATCGACTTTGAAGTCCACCGCGCCGCCCAGCAGACCATCGCCGCCGAAGATGCCCATGTCGTAGGCCTCCTTGATGGCGTTCTCAAGCACCTTCGCTTGATGTCGGTACTCGCCGCGGATGAAGTAGTACGCCGTGTCCAAACGGCACGCCCAGCAGCAGATCGCAATGCCCTCGAGCACCAGGTGCGGGTCGTAGTCCACCAGCAGGCGGTCCTTGAAAGTGCCAGGTTCGGCTTCGTCGCAGTTGATGGCAAGATAGCGTCGTCCATCGTCTGGTTCGGGCAGAAAGGTCCACTTCAAACCGCACGGGAAGCCCGCCCCGCCTCGGCCGCGCAACTGCGACGCCTTGACGGCTTCCACGACATCTTTGGGGTCCATCGTGATCGCCTGACGCAGTGCTTCATAGCCGCCGGTGGCCTTGTACTGCTCGCCGGTGATGAGCACACGCTCGGCGGGGTCTGCCCACGGCCAGGTGGGAATGTGCTTTGTCAGAACTGGCTCGTTCAGGAACACGTTTCTTGCTCTCCACCAGCCGCGGCGCCGGTTATTTCAACTTCCTCGATCACGGTGCGTCGCAGCACCACTTCGCCTTTGCGAGTTTCCTGCGTCTCATGTCGCAGTTGCTGCTTGCGTGTGCCTGCAGGCTGTCGGATGGCCGTCCAGACATGCCCGACGAACTCCCCCAGGCAACGCATCAGCGACTTGTCTTGAGCGGTCATATGTTCTTGCTCGGGAGCTGGTCGATGAGTTCATCGAGTTTCTCGATGGTCAGGTTGTCGTGGCGGTCGTCATTGATCAGACAGCATGGTGCAGTGTCGCAGGCGCCCAGACACTCCAGCGCTAGCAGCGTGAATCGTCCATCGGCTGTGGTCTCGTGGGGCTCAATGTCCAAACGCTTGCGGACATGATCGATGATCGCCTGATGACCGCACGCCTCACAGGTGATGGACTGGCAAATGCCGATCATGTGTTCGCCCACTGGATGCGTGTTGTATTCCTCGTAGAACGTGGCAGTGTCCAGCACTTCGCCGGGTGGAATGCCCAGGAAGTCCGCCACTTCGGCCATCGCCTGCAACGGTAGCCAGCCGACATGGTGCTGCACGTCGTGCAGAATGGGCATGAGTGCACCCAATGCCGTCTCATAGCGCGGCAGGAGGTCGGCGGTCCATGTGGCCTTCATGGCTTCGGTGACGTAGGGCTCGTCCCGCGTGGGGATCTGGGTGTTGCCGGATGGCCTCGCTTGCCACGTCATCGATCGAGTTCCGCCGCAATGATATTGAGTGAACCCAGAACGGCCACGAAGTCGGCCAGCTGGTGGCCCTCAAGCATGCGAGCGAAGGTCTGGTAGTTGATGAACGACGGCGGCCGCACAGACACGCGCCACGGGTTCTTGCCGCCGTCGGCGACAATGAAGTAGCCCAACTCGCCATTTGGGCCTTCAACACCATGGTAAATCTCGCCGACCGGGGCATTCCAACCGCGGTTGGTCATGAATAGTTCGAAGTGTTGAATGGTCGCTTCGATGGATCCGTACACGTCGCCCTTTTCGGGAATGTGCAGTTTGCCGTCGGGGCTGGCGTTGATCGGTCCACCGGGAATATTGTCGATCAACTGGTCCAGAATGTGCATAGACTGCTTGATCTCTTCAAGTCTCACCAGATAGCGCGCCAAGCAGTCACCCTCTTGTGCAATCGGAACTGAGAACTGCACCGCTTCGGCGCCCTGGCCGTCCCAGTTGTCGGCGTAGCAGAGATACGGCGCATCCTTGCGGAGATCACGGGCCACGCCGGAAGCGCGGGCCAATGGTCCGGTCAGTGACCATGCCGTCACTTCTTCCTTCGTCAGCGTGCCGATGCCCTGTACGCGGTCGATGAAGATGCGATTGCGGTTGAGCAGCGTTTCAATGTCCTTGATCGCCTTGGGCAGGCGGACGTCAATCAGGTTGCGGACCATCTTCTTGAAAATGGCTTCGTCCGGAATGTCCAGCATCATGCCGCCGACGCGCGTCACGTCTGGATGGAATCGCTGGCCCGAGTAGAAGTCCATGATGTCGTAGATAAATTCGCGCTCATTGAAGCCATAGAGGAAGCCCGTGAAGGCGCCCAGGTCGAGCGCCGCGGCGCCGACGCACAGCAGATGTCCCTGCAGCCGTCCCAACTCCATGAGGATCGTGCGAACCACCTTGCAGCGGGGCGTCAGGTCAATGTCGAAGAGTTTTTCCACAGCCAGATGCCAGGCGACATCGTTCAGTACGGGCGACACGTAGTCCATGCGGCTGATCGTGCAGACGTACTGGTTGTAGTCGTGGTGCTCGCCGAGTTTCTCGAAGCCGCTGTGGAGATAGCCGATGTGCGGCGTGGCGCGGACCACCCGTTCGCCGTCCAGTTCCAGCACCACACGCAGCGTCGTGTGTGTTGCCGGGTGCTGCGGCCCGAAGTTCAGTACCCAGCGATCGCCACCCTGAGGGCGGTCCTCGAGGTAGTCGACGTCATCAATGTCGACGTCGTAGGGGGTGGCGGGGGTCAGCGTGTAGGGCATGGAAAGTGGGCTCTGGGAGGCCGTGCATCCAGAGATGCCGGTCAGGCCACACAGTATAGAAGGGCTCCGAGCCCTGATCTACGCGCGGAACACGGTGCCGAGTTTTCGGCCCATCAGGATGCTGGCGCCTACCAGGGTGAAGCCCAGCAACAGCATGGCCCACACGCCCATCGCACTAGCGATGCCGGGGCCGTCGCCGAGGCGTTCGAACAGCACATAGATGGCTTTGGTGACGGGGTAGTCCGCCGCACGTTGTGCCAGAATCAGTGAATCACTGACTTCCAGCATGGCGAAGGCGAAGGCCAGCAGGCCGCCGGCGATCAGGTTGGCGATCAGCAGGGGTACGACCACGGTGCGAATGGCCTTGAGTCGCGAGGCGCCCAGAATGACGGCGGCTTCTTCCAGTTGCGGCGAGGTCTGTTGCAGACCGGCCACGGCGGCGCGGACCACATAGGGCAGTCGGCGTATGCCGTAGGCCACGATCAACAGCAGCATCGGATTGGGATCGTCGCCGATCACGCTGACCATGCCTTCAAGCGGGTCGCCCTTGCCGAAGGGCCAGCGGAACGTCATGGCCACGTAGCCGAACGCCATCACCAATCCCGGCACAGCCAATGGCAGCATGGACAGTGCGTCGAGCACGCCGCGTCCGCGGATCTTGACGCGCACTAGCAGATAGGCGATCGCCAGGCCAAGCACAATGTCCGTGCCGGTTGCGATTGATGCATAGAACAGACTGTTGCGCACCGATCCGGCGGCCATCGGGTGCTTCAACGCCGTGTCGTAGTTGTCCATGGTCCACGCGGTCGGGAGCACAGAGTCGTACCACGCACCCGGTGGCGACAGTGATGAGAGTACTACGCTGATGTGCGGAAGCACTGCAAGCAGACTGATGCCGCCGAGAAACACCACAGCGCCCGCTGCTTGCCAACCATGCAGTGGTTTGGGCGTGAAACGCAGCGAAGCTCGGCCCGGACTGGCGGTATCTGTTGAGCCCAAAAACACCTTGCCCAGCAGATAGATTCCTGCGGCCAGTACGAGCAACACGACGGTCAACGCGTACGGTTCACGGGAGACCTCCATCTCCTTGATCCCGTTGAAGATCTGCACGGGCGTGACCTGCTGATAGTCGAACATCAGCGGTGTACCAAGTTCGGTAAGCGACCAGATGAACACGATCGTGCAACCGGCGAAGAGGCCGGGGCGCATCAGCGGTACCACGATGTCCTTGATGCGATCCCAACGGCTTGCGCCGAGGCCCTGAGCAGCTTCTTCCAGCGCCGGATCCTGATTCGCTAGTGCTGCAGCGGCGTTGAGATAGATGATCGGGTACAGGTGAAGGGCCTCGATGATGACGATGGCCCAGAAGCCCCCCGCACCGATGAAATCTACGCCGCTATCGCACAAGCCCAGATCAACCAGCATTGTGCTGACAGATCCGTGCCGGCCCAGCATGTGGTGCAGGCCAATGGCCCCCACGAAGGGCGGCAGAATCAATGGCACCAGAACGCAAGCTTCCAGAATGCGTCGTCCGGGATACAGGCACCGCACCGAAATGAGCGCCATGGGAATCGCCATGAGCATGCACAGGCCCGTGGTGCATACCGCGATGCCTAGCGCGTTGAGCAAGCCTGTTCGTGTTGCAGGGTCCTGCAGCACGTCAAAGACGTGAAACAGCGTAAAACCGCCGTCCGTTGCGACAAAGCCCTCGGAGACCGTCAGCCAGATTGGATACAGCAGTCCCGCCGCCAGAACGGCGAGCAGGCCGATAAACAGGATCCAGGAACCCAAGCCGGGCCGGTGCATGGCGGCAGCCTAGCGGGTCGCCTCAGCCTCAAGAGGGTGCGGGGCGGGCGGTTTTCATGGAACCCACAGCGACAAGAAGGCCAGCAGGTCATTGACATCAACAACGTCGTTGCCGTCAAGGTCCGCCGGGTGCCCGGGATTCGGTCCCCAGCCTTCCAGAATCATGAGCAGATCGGAGACATTGACCACGCCATCACCGTTGATGTCGCCGGGGATGGCCGTCGAGCCTTCGGCGTCGGTCCACCAGGCAAGGGCGACGTTGGTGGAGTTGTCGCTGCCCGCACTGAGGCTCTGCACTTGAAGCTCGTAGGTGCCCGGTGCAAGGCCGGTGATGTGCAGGTGCTCAATATTGCCCACGGCGGATCGACTTGCCACGTTGCCCGAAACCCAGTCGGCGATACCTTCACCCAGCAGCGACACTGTCGATCCACTTTCAACGCGCCGCAGTTCCAGATCAATGTCGGCAACCCACCATGTGCCGTAGTTGTCAGACGCTGTCACCGTGCGATTCCATGCAGCGATGACATTGAAGACGTCTGCGGTGTCGAGAGTGGTGAATCGATAAGTCGCGGTGGCGCCCTCAGCGATGTCGGCGTGCGCCCAAGCAGTCGGGGCGCCCAGACCACCATCCGTGACACGACCGCCGGTTAGGATCGCGTGAGATCGATCGATGTTCAGATGCCCAGCGCCGGAGTTCAGGTCCAGCGCCTGCGTGCTCAAGCCGCGGTCGGCACCGGTCTCTTGGGGAGCATTGGACCAGACCTCGCCACCAGTGTTCTGATGGACCGCGCCGGCCATGAGCGCCGCCTTGATGGTCTCTGGGGCTTCACCTTCGGCGCCCATGCCGCCATCTAGGGCGACTTGCACCAGCATTGAAGCTGCACCCGATACGATGGGTGTGGCTTCACTGACGGTGTACAGCGGCGCGCACAGATCCGGGCGAACGCGTCCGTCACTGTCGCCACCAATCCAGAAACCGCCCGAGTGGTCACCGTCTCGACGTCCCACGGCGATGGCGTTGAACGAAGAAGCGAGCAGTGGCAGCTGCGTTGCACCATTGTTGAGGCCGACGCACACGATGTCCTGATCACGGGTGATGGCGAAGTCGAGCTTGCGCGTGACGCGGGCATCGACCGTCGCGTTGCCGAACGAGCCGACCCAAGAGTGATTCCAGACCTTGATGATCGGAATGATCTCCGGCGCTGCCGTCGTGGTCGCGTTCAGAAAGTCATTTTGTGCCCACCCGGTGGCCTTGAAGCAGTAGACGTAACTCACGCCGCGAGCGGGCCCTTCGGTCAGGCCATAGAACTTGCGGGCGACGAACGTCGCATGCGAACTTGGGTTGGCGCTGCCGCCGCTCCAGCGGAGATACAGGGGATGCGTCAGCTCACTGTCATTGGCGTTGGGCACGTAGTAGCCGTTGCTGTCAGCGACTTCGACTTGTGACAACACCACGCCGGAACCGTCGGGCATGTCGTCCGCACCGACGCGTTGCAAGAGTGCCTCCCATCCACAGTTGACGAGCCAACCGGGGGGATCGCCGCCACGTACAGAGGCAGCCAGACTCAAGGCCAAGCTTGAAGTCACGGCAAAACTAAGCATGCGGTGGTTCATGGTTGCCAACACTCTTGCCTCGTCTGCTGTCCCCTGCAGTGGATTGCCAGACAGCCCTCGCGACAAGGGCCGTTCCTCAGGCTACAGCGCCGCAAAGTAATGGCAAGCGGCCAAACAGGCATTTTGAGAGGCAATCAGTTGGACAGGCGACGTGTGAGTTCGGCCAGGAGTTGGCGTTCGGCACCCCGGTCGCGGCCCTCGGGCACGATAATCCGTCTTGGGGCTTGCTCCCACTGGGCATTCTCGATCACAGGCCGTTCCCAAGTGGTGTCCTTGAAGGTCCAGGAGCTCAAGTTGCGGCCTGGTCGGTACTGACGCTCGATCCACACCCAGGCACGGGCATCGATGGGGCCAGAACGCTCGGTGAGATCTTCATCCAGATCCAGCCCGAGCAGGTCCGCAGAGCCGATTTCGGCGTCTGCATCATGGGTCATGGGGGGAGGCCCTGTGGGGGAAAACTCGATGCGAACGCGTCTGCGTGTATCTCCAAGCGTGTTCAGGGTTGCCAATGCGGCATCCGTGCCCTGCCATGCCCAAGGCTCCAGCAGGGATGGCGTCTGGACAGCCGAGGTCTCAATAATCCCCCCGCGGCGGTCCATAATCACAGGTTCCCAGCCCTTGGAGCGGACTGTTTCCACGGCGGCATCGAAGGCTGAGGCGTACTGGTGTGCCGGAATCGTTACCCGATCCAAGGGGGGTGGGGTTGCGCAGCCTGTTCCGATTGCAAGGACCACAAATGCCACAGATTGAAACGCCATTTGAAGCACGTGGCGAGTCTAGCACTCTCCCATGCCGACGATTGACCTGTGGGCCATTTGGTGTACCTTTGGAGGGCTACGCCAATGGCCCATAGGGATTGGTCAGGAAAGGGCAGCGCAGTCAACACAATGAACGTATATCGGACCGTGGTGGTGCTTGCTGGCGCCGCGCTGTGCATGGGTGCAGCGGGCGACGGTCAGGTGCAGTTGCCCACCACCACAGACGACTTCTTCCAGCCCGGCACGCAGTCTGTGCCACCGGGCTTTCAAGAGTTCGACGTGGCCGCGATGTCCTGCACCACTTGCCACAGTTTCATCGATGACGACAACCCGATCGAAGTCACCGCGCCCATCGACAACTGGGCCATGAGTCTGATGGCGCAATCCATGCGCGACCCTGTGTTCCAGGCCGCCGTGACGATCGCCAATCAAGACGCCGCCGGAAGTGGTGCCTTCTGTTTCCGCTGCCACGCACCCACCGCCTTTGGCACTGGCCGCGGACTGGACGGCAACTTCGACAGCCTGATCAAACCCGATGACTTCGACGGCGTGAGCTGCAGCTTCTGCCACCGCATTGTCGATCCTGTCTTCGACGTCGATCACAACCCGTCGCAGGACGAGGCCATTCTGCAGGCGCTCATGGATGCGGGAACCTATCCCGACCCCGATGATCCCGGTAACGGCCGCTTCATCTTCGATCCCACCGATGACCGTCGCGGGCCGATCAACCCCGGCATCAACATGCACGGCGCGGCGCAGATCGTGGTTTCCCCGCACCACACTGAAGCGTCAGTGTGTGCATCGTGCCACGACCTGAGCAATCCGGTGTTCTCCCTGCAGAGTGACGGCACGTGGGCGTTGAACACCAATGGCCAATCGCACGACACGCAGCAGATGGATGAGATGTTCCCCGAGCAGCGCACCTACAGCGAGTGGCTCGCGTCGACATTCGCCGACACCGGCGTCTTCTTCCCAGATGGACGTTTCGGCGGCGAGGGACACCCCGACGGCATCATGCGGTCGTGCCAAGATTGCCACATGCCCAAGATGCACGGTGCGAACTGCGCCTTTTGGTACGACCCTGCGATCGGCACCCATGATGATCTGGACCAGCACGCGCTCAAGGGCGGCGACACCTGGGTCATCGGTGCAGTGCTCGACATTGCCGAAGAAGCAGATGCCAACGGTGGCGACGAGGTCTATTACACCAACCTGACGACCTGGCACGTGGATACCGCCATCGAGCGCACCGTGTCGCTGTTGCAGGCTGCTTCGGACATGGAAGTGGTGCAGATCGACGACGTGCTCGATGTCCGCATCACCAACTGGTCCGGGCACAAGCTGCCGACCGGTTTTCCTGAAGGCCGCCGCATGTGGGTGAATGTGCGTTTCAAGGACAGTGCCGACATACTGATCGAAGAGGTCGGCGGGTACGACTACGACACGGCAACACTTGATCACGACGGCACCACGGTGTTCGAAATGTTGCTCGGCATGGATGAAGCCGTGGCCGCCGTGGCGAATCTTTCGGCCGGCGAGTCGTTCCACCTGGTGCTGAACAACGTGATCGAGAAGGACAATCGTATTCCTCCCATGGGCTTCACCAACGCCGAGTTCGAGGCGATCAAAGCTGCGCCCGTGGGTGAGGTGTATGCGGACGGCCAATACTGGCACGACACGCTACTCCAGATTCCGTCTGGGGCCACAAAGGCCGTCGTTACGCTGTGGTTCCAGTCGTCCAGTCGCGAGTACATGGAGTTCCTGCGCGACACGAACGTGACCGACGGCCGCGGCCAGGTTGCCTACGACGCATGGGTCGCTCGAGGCAAGAGCGCACCAGTGGCCATGGACTCCGTCATGATCGTTCTCGATGAAACCACCGCCGAAGGCGACGTCAACGGCGACGGCATCGTCGACATCATGGACCTACTCCTCGTGCTGGCGGACTACGGTCCTTGTGCCGGTTGCGACACCGACATCAATGGCGACGGCGTGGTGGATGTCACCGAGGTCCTGATCATTCTCGCTGGCTGGTCCTGAGCCCCACAGCGGACTCGGAAACAGCGATTGCAGATTCAACGATGGGTGTTTGGTCGCGTGCTCGGTAGAATGCACCGTCGATGAGTGTCAAAACCGCCACCCGACACCTGCTGGCTCTCCGAGCCATGCCACATGAACGGCTGCTGAATCTTCTGGATGCAGCAGCCGATTGTTTGCCGGTGGTCTGCGGCGAAGCACCGCATCGCGACGACCTGCAGAGCAGGATCATCGCCAACCTCTTTCTGGAAAACAGCACCCGCACGCGGTGCAGTTTCACGGTGGCGGCGCAGCGTCTAGGCGCCGGCACAGTTGACCTGCTCGGCGGCACATCGAGTTCCAGTAAAGGCGAGTCACTGCTGGACACCGCGGCGAATGTCGCCGCCATGGGTGTGGACGCCATCGTGCTGCGGTGCGCCGCCAGCGGCGGACCGGCAGCCATTGCCAACACACTGGACCTGCCCATTATCAACGCCGGCGACGGACGCCACGAACACCCCACGCAAGGCTTGCTCGACGCCTTCACAATCGTCCACCACTTCGACCGCACGGATCTCAGCGGCATGCACGTAGCCATCTGCGGCGATATCGCCGCAAGCCGCGTGGCGCGCAGCGGTGTCTACGCACTGACACAGCTGGGCGCCGACGTCACGCTGGTTGGCCCGCCGACGCTTGCCCCCATGTCACTGGAAGGCCTGTTGGACGGCCTGGACAATCCCGGACGCGTGCGTGTGGTCACCGATCTCGACGCAGTGCTCCCCACAGTGGACGCACTCATGCTCCTGCGCATTCAGTTTGAACGCCACGGCGGTGGGGGCGTGCCGTCGGACTACCGCGCACATTGGGGCCTGACCGAAGAACGCGCCGCCGAGCTGCCAGAACACGCCATCGTCATGCATCCCGGTCCGGTCAATCGCGGCCTGGAACTCGACGCGACTGTGTGCGACGCCGACCACAGCGTGGTGCTGCAACAGGTCACCGGTGGTGTTGCCATGCGCATGGCCGTGTTGTTGGATTGCCTAGGCTGAACAGCCGGACCTGAGCCCACGGCCTTGAATCCCAGTTGAATCGGGAATCCCGCTTCAGGGGCCCTGTGAATGGGTCGAGGTAGCCATCATGAGCGCCTCAAGCAGCATCACGATCGTCATCACCTGGGCTTGGCAGGGCACCATCGCCCTTGCCGCCGGCATGGATATGGCATTCACCGGCCTGCCCGCAGCCGTCTTCACGGTGGCTTGGCTGGCCGCTTGCGCCGGACCCATCGTGCCCTCACGCCTGCGCTGGAGCAACGCCAAACAACTCGGTGTCATGCTCGCCGCCGGTGGCGGCGGCCTGTTGATAGGCGCCGCACTGAGCCACGTGGCACCCACGCCGCGATTCAGCGCCGAGTGTCTGAGCTTTGGTGTGATGTCCGCCATGGTGTCAGTGATCGCAAGCCTCCCCGCTGCCATGCGATTCGCCATGGAAGACTCAGCCGCCCCCGGAACCCCCCCCGCCCCCGGAATCGCATCCCCCGCCACAGCATCCGCCTGAAGCGCCGGCTCCGGCCGAAACACTCAACTGCACCATCTCCATGTCGGACTCCAGTTGTTCCTGAGTCACGATGGGCATGTGCACATCGTCACGCATGGCGGTGAGCCCGGCGTCGGCCATGGTTTGTCGTGTTGCTGCAGCGTTGAAGACGGCTGCCGTGCAGCCTTCAGCGTCTGCCTGCAAATCCAGCGCGATTTGCGATTCACCTTTGCAGTAGTGGATCGCGTCAATGGCCTGCTCGAAAGCCTGCAGACGGTTGTCCGCGTTTTCAAACGTGCCCGACTTTTCGACCCACGTTGAAGCGGGCATGAAGACGTCTGCTCGTTCGCTCAACGCGCTCTGCACGGTGTCAAGCAACAACACGAAGCGATCGTCACCGATCGCCGTGCGTAATGCCGGCGTGGCCCATTCGCTGGGGTAGTTGCCGGTGAGCAGGACGCCGCCGATAGACGTGTCGCTGTCGAGCGCCGATTGGAAGGCATCGGCTTCCATCGCCTCACCGAAGTGCGACAGCACGCGCCGCACGCCACGGGCGTTCGGCGCCTTTTCGGCGCGAATCGTGTAGCCACCGGGGAACGTCTGGTCTTCGCCGTCGAACGGTACGGGGCCAAGTGCAAGCACAGCATTCGGGTCGATGCTGCGTACCAGCGTGGCCAGGTGCCAAGCGTCTTCGCACGAGAGCATGGGTGACAGCAACACGGCGATGTGTTCGGCGTGTTCCAAACCTGCCAGGCCGGCGTCGCGGGCATCTTGCCAGGCTTCGGCGGCACTGTTGGTATCGGCAGGTGCTTCGCCGCGTAGTGCGGGCATCAAGGGGCGGTCTTCGCTGTGGACATGTGTCCAACCGTGGCGGATTTCATCGGAGATCCACCAGGTGTTCACGTCCATGTTGATGCGAGGTTTGATGCGGTGCAGGAAGCCATCGTTGTGTTCAATGAACAGGTTGTCGCCGGCGGCGGTGATGCCGTCGATAGATGGCGTCTTGGTCAGAAACCACACGCGTTGTTGGAACAGGAAGTCCTTGTCGAGCAAGGCACCGACGGGACACAGGTCGACCACGTTGCCCGACAGCGGGTTGTTCAAGGCGTTGCCTGGAAAGACGTCGATTTCGCAGTGGGCGCCGCGGCCGGAAATCATGAGTTCATTGGTACCGGTGACTTCAGAGGTGAACCGCACGCAGCGGGTGCACATGATGCAACGGTCGGCGTAGAGCAGAATGTCGCCGCCGAGATCTTTTTTCGGCTGCTTGATTTTGTCTTCTTCGAAGCGGCTCTCAGCGCGTCCGTAGCGGTAGGCGTAGTCCTGCAGGTAGCACTCGCCGGCTTGATCGCACACCGGGCAGTCCACGGGGTGGTTGATCAGCAGCAGTTCCATGACCGACCGCTGGTTCTTGACGGCTTTGGGCGAGTCGCTGTACACGACCATGCCGTCAGCGGCAGTCTGTTGGCAGGTGGGAACCAGTTTGGGCAGGGCTTCGAGTTTGTTGTTGTTGCGCGGGTTGGGTTGCCACACTTCGGCCAGGCAGATGCGGCATTGGGCCACCACGGTCAGTCCCGGGTGCCAGCAGTAGTAGGGGATCTCGATGTCGTGGTCGATGGCCACTTCGAGGATCGTTTGACCCTCGGTGAAGTCGAGTTGCCGGTTGTTGATGATGATCTTGGGCATGGGCGTCATCCCCAGCGGCGTTTGCGGGCAGCCGGGGACGGGCATGGTAGCAGGCTTTTTTGACGTGCTCAGGCCTCGACGCGTGTTGTCGAGAGCTCGTGTCGCGGGCCTATTCGACGGTGAAGAGTGCTGCTTCAAAATCCACGGCCGCGGCCGTGACGGACATGTCTGAGGAATCGATTTCCACCGCGCCACCAACGCTCAGGTCGAAGTCAGCACCAGCCTCGACTTCCACCGCCGCTTCCGCGGTGAGGCTGATATCCGGGGCCTCGACTTCGATGCCTTCGGCAGTGATCGAAATGCTCACGTCGTCGACAGTGATTTCAATGGGCAGGCCTTTTCACTGACCACCTGCAAGCCTGAGGAGTCATTGATGATGACCACTTGAGGCGTCAAGGCAACCATCATGTCATCTTCTGTCGTTGTGGTGTCGGACATGCCCCTCCCGAACGTGAATCTGTGCGCCGGATCATGGTACCGCGGGGCTGGAGGTCATCAGATCGATTTCTAGAGCACCGGACACCGGGCGAATGGCGGTAATGCGGACCCTGCGGTCGTCGATCAAGTCGATGGTGGCGGCAGCGGGGGCGTCGAGCAGCGGAATCGGCAGGTCGTCGGACAGGATCAATGGCGCCGGCAGCGGCAATGGCAACACGCCAAGCGCTGCCCAGCTCGGTGTCAGTAGTACGCCGGCGCTGTTCACGGTTGGCACAAGATCCAGTCGGCACACACGACCGCTTAAGGCGTCCATTGTTGCGGCGATCTCGACCACGCCTTGGCGACAACGCACCTGCGGCGTGCCGACACCATCAGGCCACTGCACATCTTGTCCTCGCAGCCATGCTTGGAGCCGCGTTGACAGCCAGGCGTTGGCCACGTCATCCGGCAGGCGCAGTGTCCACTTTGGCGCTTCGGTGCGGATGCGTTGCAGCTCTTGCTGCACTCGGAACTCCACACGTTCCGAGGCGGCTTCGGCAATGGAATCGTCGGTGTGCAAGGGTGCGTACCACGACGGTGTCAGCAGCGTCATCGTCCAGCCGCCGCCCAGCAGGAGCAGGGGTGTCAGCACGGCCAGCAGCAGTCGCTTTCGCTTCATGGTCAGGGGCAATGGTACGCTGCCCCTATCATGACCACGCCGGACCAGTTTTTGCACGAAGACACACACGAAGACGATGTCGATCGCCTCGCCGAGGCAGCAGTCGAGCCCGCGGACGCGCCGGATGTCGAGTCGATGGACCTCGGTGGTCAACTGGAGTCCTATGAGGGCACCGAGGGCTACCCGGAAGACCCCGCGGATGTCAGTGAGCAGCACCCCGATGCACCTGCGGGCCCCGCGGAGGTGTTGTGCATTGATTACGGCCCCGACGGCATTGTGCAGACTCCGGTGCATGATGTTGAGAGCTTCTTCAAGCAGCCACGGCCCGAATGCAGTGTGGTGCGTTGGATCAACGTGATCGGGCCACCGTCGCCCGTGTTGCTCGAAGCTTTGGCGCACCGCTACCACCTGCATCCGTTGGCCGTAGAGGACTTGATTCAGATTCCCGGTCGGCCCAAGTTGGATGAGTACGCCGAGCATTCGGAGCACGCCTATCTGTTCGTGACCATGCGGGCGGTTGACCAGGACGGCGGCAATCTCCGCAGCCAGCAGGTGAGCATGTTCATCGGCGATCGACAGATCGTGTCATTTCAGCAGTTCGACAAGCCCCTGTGGGCGCCGGTACGCAGTCGTTTACAAGAGGAGGACACGCGGCTGCGGCAGAGCGGCACGGACTTCCTATTCTATTGTCTCCTCGACCGCATTGTGGATGAGGTGTTCCCGGTGTTGCAGGACATTGGTGAGCGATTGGATGAGCTCGACGCGATCATCACGGCGGAAGCTGACGAAGATGCCGCTGCCGAGGTACACGAGATTAAACGTGCGTTGTTGGTGATGCGTCGGGAGATCTGGCCGTTGCGTGATCTCATGCAGGCGATCAACAACTCCGACCACCCGGTGTTGTCGACTGCGACGCATGCGTATCTTCGCGATGTGCAGGACCACATTCACTATCTGGCGGACACGATCGAGTTGTATCGCGAGGCCACGGTGGGCATGCTCGATGTGTACGCCAACATGATCAACCAGCGCATGAATGACGTGATGAAGGTGCTCACCATCATCGCGACGATTTTCATTCCGTTGAGTTTCCTGACCGGGCTGTTCGGCATGAACTTCAATGGTTCGCTGCCGGGGCAGGAAAACACGGGGGCGTTCACCTACTTCATCGTGGGCTGTTTGACCGTGGTGGGGACAATGCTCGGGGTATTCAAATGGAAGAAGTGGATTTAGCGAGAAGGTGCCAGGGGGCAGGCTCCCCCCCGGCTCCTACAACCCCAAGCTCTTTATGAAGGCTTCCATGTTCGGCTCTCGCCCTAGATAGTCGCGCAGCATTTCATTGGCGCTCTTCGAGCCACCACGACTCAACACCGTCGCTCGGTAGTGCGCGCCGGCTTCGGGGCTGAGCATGCCGAGTTTCTCAAAGTGCGCCGCCATGTCTTCTGCGAACACGCGCGACCACATGTAGCCGTAGTACCCAGCCTGATAGCCGGTCAGGTGGCCGAACGAACCCTGAAACCACGTTTCATCGACCGGCTGGAACAGCGTCGTCTCGGCGAGCATCGACTTGCCGACCTCGGTCGTATCCAGATCGCCTTCGGGATCCAGGTGATACGTGAGATCGGTCAGGGCGTAATGCACCTGCGTTTCGTTCTTCATGCCAGAGCACAGTGACTTGGCCGCCACCATGCGCTCCAGCAGATCCGTCGGCAGCGGTGCGCCGGTGTCGTAGTGACCACTCAGCAAGGGCAGCGTGTCTGGTGACCACACCCATGCCTCGAACATCTGGCTGGGCGCTTCCACGAAGTCTCGCTCCACACCGGTACCCGAGAATCGGGCGATCTCGCCCTTCGCCAGCAGCGTGTGCAGCCCGTGGCCGAACTCATGGAAGAAGGTCTTGGTTTGATCGTGGCTCAGCAGACTGGGCAGGTCATCGGTCGGCGCCGGAAAGTTACACACCAGTGCGGCGACTGGTTTCTGGATCGAACCGTCTGCCAACTTCACGCGCGGCACTAGGCCCCATTGTGCGGCGTGCCCGTACTTGCCTTCGCGGGGATACAGGTCCATGAAGAACTCGCCGAGCACTTCGCCGTCGCCGTCGACCACGTCGAACCACTCGACATCTTCGTGCCAGATGTCCTTGCCCACGACGCCGGCCTTGGGCACCATGGTGACGTCGTACAGGCGGTTGACGATTTCAAACAAGCCGTCGCGCACCTTGGACATGGGGAAGTATTCGCGCACCACGTTGCCGTCCACGTTGAAGTCGCGTTGCTTGACCTTCTCCAGGTAGTAACTGAAGTCCCATGGCTTCAGTGTCGCTTCGGTGTCGCCGGTGTCATCGCGTTTGGCCTGCGTGAGTAGGGTGTGATCCTGTTCGGCCTTGGCACGCAGCATGGGGCGAAGCGTCTCGTAGAAGGCCTGTACGGTGGCGGCGTCGCCGCTCATGCGCACCTCGTTCTCGAAGTCGGCGGGGTGGGCGTAGCCCAGCAGTGCGGCTTGGCGTGCACGCAGGCGCAGTAGATTCTCGAGCGTCTGTACGTTGGCCTTGCCTGCGCGGCGTTTGCGGGCCATCCAGATTTTCTGTCGAAGTGCCGCGTTCGGGCTGTTGTCGAGAATCGGCACGATGGTGGGATAGTCCATGCCAAGCAAGTACAGGCCGTCGGTTTCAGTGCGGGCGTTGATCCAGGTTTCGGGCATGCCGTCAAGCTCATCGTGTGTGACGGAGACGACCGTGGTGTCGTCAGCGATGGCGGCGTCGAAGGCCTGCGTGGTGTCGTTGAGTTCGCGTTCAAGGTCGGCAAGTTCGTCGCGTTGTTCGGCCGTCAACGCCATGCCGCTGCGGCGGTAGTCGCGGAGCATGTGCTTGAGCAGGCGGTCCTGTTCCGGCTGCAGGAACTTGGCGGAGTTGTTCACTGTCTCCAGCGATTGATACAAGCCTTCGTTCTTGCCCAAGTCGACCATCCAGTTGTTCCATGCTTGTTCGGCGCCGCGGGCGGCGTCACGCATGGCTACATCCGGGTGCGTGTAGGCCATGAACTGGACCATGCTGGTGTCGGCATCGAAGGTGCCAAGCACCTGGTCGATGGCGGCGACGGTGTTGTTGAAGTTCCGGCGATCGTCGGGGATGGTGAGAATGAACCCGAGCTTAGCGTTGGCGGCGTCGATGCCCGCTTGCATGCGAGACGTGATTTCGTCTGGCGTGGCCGGAATAGCCGGGGCGGCCCATGTGGCGAGCGTGGTCGAGAGGGCGAGTGTGATGGCGATGAACAGGCGCATGGCGCGGAGACTCCTTCGGCCCACTTTTCTCACTGCATGAGGTGTGGGCGAATGGAAAAGTCTAGGCGGTTTGGCCGCGTTTGTCGCAATCAGGCTCAGCCGGCTTCAGCCGTCGTCGCCGCCGGCCGAGCGGCCGTGACATCCACGATCTCGACATCCATCACGATCGTGCTACCAGCTGGAATCGCGGCTAGGGGATCGAAGCCGATGCCGATGGCGGCAGGCACGATCAACTTGCGCTTGGCGCCTTTGGCCAAGCCCTGCAAGCCGTTGGCGATGCCGGGAGCAATGGAGTTGTCCAGTGTGATTGTGACCGGATCGCCGGTGGCCGACCCAAAGGGCGTGCCGTCGGCCAGCCAGGCCTCGTAGCGAATGGCAACCACATCGCCTGCGGCGGCAGCGGTACCACTGCCGGTGGCCAAGTCGTAGAACCGCAGTCGGTCAGCGCCGCCCTGCGGCGCAGCGCCGGCGACATCAGCACCAGGCAGCGTGCTTGCTGTGTCGGCATTGGCATTGATGGCGTTCAGCGTGATGTCCATGGTGATGGGCGCATTGCCGTCGACGGGCCAACTCGTGGCGCCTTCCGGTGCAGCAGCCCAGATCTTGCGGGTGCCACCGATCTGCATGCCGTCGATCGCCTCGCCCCAACCGGCGAAGGCCGCCGTGCTGTTGGCGGGAAAGATGAGTTCGTCGGCCGCCGCGCTGTCACCGAAGTACTGCGTGCCATCTTCTGTCCAACTCGAAATGGACATGGTGACGGTGCGGGTATTGGCACCCACTACAGCGCCGGTGCCGGCGGTCACGTCCCAGATGTAGACGCCCGGGGCAACCTTGGTCGCAGCACCGGCCATGGCCAAGCCAGGCAGCGTGTCCGGCGGCGTGGGCGTGGGGGCTACTTCGGCGGCCCTAGGGGGCGGGGCTTCATTGAAGCAGCCGGCCAAGGTGAAGGCAGCAAGGGAGAGGGCGAAGACGGAGAGGCGAATGGTCATTACGGGAGGGTAACGGGAGGGCACGCGGCGATAGAAGAAGCCTGTAAGTGACTGTGGGGAAAAGGTGGACAAGTTAGGCGCGACAGGTCAGGGAAGACGTTGCCAGGCGGGAGATCCCTACTTCGAAGGTGCCAGATGGCAGTCTTGTGGTTCCCAGTCAGGGCCAGGGCCAGATGCCAGCCAAGACTAGGGGACAGGGCCGGTGGGGCCGGGGCAGGGAAGGCGGACAGGGAATGGGTGTCTGACACCGCACGAGCCGTGTGAGAGTCTCTCCCCTCCCCATGCAGAAAAAGAAACAACGCCCGCGGCCAAAGCCACGGGCGTTGCGATGAACAGTTTTGGTGCCAGATCAGGCGACAGCCGCGGCCATTTTCTCCGCTTTGGCCTTCGCATCCTCCAGCGTTCCCACGTACATGAACGCGGACTCGGGAAGATCGTCGCCTTCGCCTTCGCACAGCCGCTCAAACGAATCGATGGTGTCCTCGAGACTGGAGTTCACGCCGGGAATGCCGATGAACTGCTCGGCCACGTAGAACGGTTGACTCAAGAAGCGCTCCATGCGGCGGGCTCGGTTCACGGTGAGCTTGTCGGTCTCCGACAACTCGTCAACACCGAGGATCGCGATGATGTCCTGCAGATCCTTGTACCGCTGCAGGGTTTCCTGCACGCGACGAGCCACCTTGTAGTGGTGCTCGCCGACGATGTTGGGATCGAGAATACGACTGCTCGATGACAGCGGATCAATGGCGGGATAAATGCCCTTCTCGGCGATGCTACGCTCGAGCACCACGAAGGCGTCGAGGTGGGCAAAGGTCGTTGCTGGGGCGGGGTCGGTCAAGTCATCGGCCGGCACGTAAATGGCCTGCACCGACGTAATGGCACCGCGGCTTGTCGACGTGATGCGCTCCTGCAACTCACCCATCTCCGTGGAGAGGGTCGGCTGGTAACCCACGGCCGAAGGCATGCGGCCCAGCAGTGCGGACACTTCTGAACCAGCCTGTGTAAAGCGGAACACGTTGTCCACGAAGACCAGTGTTTCCTTGCCGGACTCGTCGCGGAAGTCTTCAGCCATGGCCAGACCGGACAGCGCCACGCGAAGGCGGGCACCCGGGGGTTCGTTCATCTGCCCGAACACCATGGCCACCTTGTCGATCACATGGGCGGTATTGCCCTCGGAATCGGTGTACTCGGCTTCTTGCATTTCACGCCACAGGTCGTTGCCTTCACGGGTTCGTTCGCCGACGCCGCAGAACACGCTGTATCCCCCGAACTCACGGGCAACACGGGCGATCATTTCCTGAATGATCACGGTCTTGCCCAC
>Ga0315336_1003265_pt1 | contig 22098 bp, 15 predicted proteins | sample ASW5metaG_FD_204512 | JGI IMG/M metagenome (GOLD analysis project Ga0315336, IMG submission 204512) | Ammonia-oxidizing marine archaeal communities from Monterey Bay, California, United States - ASW #5 | ecosystem: Environmental > Aquatic > Marine > Intertidal zone | place: USA: California... | reverse complement strand
GGACGATGAAATCACGCGCTTCCTCCGGCAAAGTGCCGACCAGTTCGTTGAACTGACGGACAACCTGCCGGTTGCCCGTCAAAGGGTTGTCGACGAAAAACTTGACGTCCTCTGCTATGCCGACGTCGGGATGGATCCGATCACGTATGCGTTGGCCCATTGTCGACTGGCACCGATTCAGTGCACGACGCTCGGCCATCCGGTGACGACCGGCATCGATGTGATGGACTATTTCGTCTCCAGCGATCTCTTTGAACCGGACGACGCGGCCGCGCACTACAGCGAGCAACTCGTGCGGCTGAAATCCCCCGGATTCTACTATTTCCGCCCGGAGTTTCCTCCAACGAAAGCGACCCGGGCTGACTTTTGTCTTCCGGAAGACAAGCATCTTTACGCTTGCCCGCAGAATCTCTTCAAGTTGCATCCGGAATTCGATCCCGTCGTTGCGGAGATTCTGCGACGCGATCCGGAAGGGATGCTGGTTCTGCTCAGCGGTCTTTATCCAGAATGGGATGAACTGCTCAAGCAACGCTTCCTACGATCAATGCCTGATGTATGCGACCGCGTGCACTTTCTTCCCCGGCTTTCCTACGAAGATTTCTTGCGGCTTCACTCAGTCGTCGATGTGCTGCTCGACCCAATCCACTATTCGGGGGGAAACACCAGCTATGAAGCGTTGGCCTTTGGTGTTCCGATTGTGACGCTGCCGGCACCCTTCGTTCGGGGTCGCCTCACGTACGGACTTTATCGGCGGATGAACGTGCTGGACTGCGTTGCCGACTCTGTAGATGACTACATACGAATCGCCCTAAAACTGGGAACGAACCCCAAGTTTCAGAGTGAAGTTCGCGACAAGATTCGTGCGGCAAGCGACCGGTTGTTTGAAGATTCCGAAGTCGTGCGCGATTGGGAGGACTTCTTTCGAGAGGTTGTAACCCGCGACCGGTACTTGCCGTCGCCATCGTGTGCTTCATCCGAAGATGGCGTTGCCCGCACCGTGCAGGGCGGCCCCAACTCTCCGGAGGCGCTTCGGCATCTCGCCCAAGAACTCTGTCGAAAGAACCGTTTTCAAGAAGCGGTCGAAGGTTATGCGCACGCGCTCCGCCTCGATGATCGTTGTACGGAGGCTTATCGGGAATTGGGTCAATTGCTGGGCGTGCTGGGTGAAACCGAGGGGGCTCTCGCGTGTTACTTGAAGGCGATTGCGCTAGAGCCTGCACATCTCGCGACTCGTTGCCTACTCGGCAGACTGTTGGAACACGAGCGCCGATTCGATGAAGCCGTCAACGTTTTTGAAGAAGTCCTGCAGCTCGATCCCAACATGGCCGAGGCGCATTTCGGACTGGGGCGCATCTTTTTGGCGGGGCAACAGCTCGCGGAATCTCGGGCATGCTACGAGCGTGGCTTGCAGATCGACACCAACCATGCACCGGCATGGCATAATCTTGGTTCCATTCACCATGCGCTGGGGGAAACGGAGGAGGCGCTTCGTTACTACGAACGAGCCGTGCTGCTGAAACCAGATTACGCCAACGCACATTACAATCTCGGCAACGCATTATCGGAACTGGGACGGTTCGACGAGGCGATCCGATCTTTGCAGCGGGCTCTCGAACTCGATCCGGAATACGCGGAGGCCCACAACAACATGGGGGGGGCCTTGGTACGATGCGGCAAGTGGGATCAAGCCTCGGTCAGTTTTCAACGCGCTTCAGAGCTTAAGCCGGATGACGCAAGCATTCATGCAAATCTAGGTCGGGCGCTCGCCGAGTCGGGACGGATTGACGAAGCAGTGTCCAGTCTCCGCCGGGCTGTCGCGATCGACTCCGAAAACGCTGTGATTCATTGCACTCTGGCCAAAATGCTGCACGGCCAGGGGTGTTTTGAGGCGGCGATCGCCAGCTACAAGAACTCACTCGCGGCCGACGAGAGTGATGCGCGTGTGCATTACCTGCTTGGTAACGCCTTCAAAGAGGACCAAAAATTTGAAGAGGCGATTGCCAGCTACCAGCGGGCGATCGAGATCACGCCAGGCTTTGTACGCGCGCATTACGATATGGGTAACGCGCGCAATCGGCTGGGTCGCCTCGATCTGGCCCGGGAAAGTTACGAACAGGTTCTCAAGATCGATTCCCAGCATTGCGGGGCACTCATCTGCCTGGGCAACATCCATAAGACGCAAGACAATTTGGCTCAGGCGGCGGATTGCTATCGCTCTGTGCTCGGCGTGCTTCCCCAGAAAGGGGTTTGGGATCTCTGGATTGCGGCGCTTTGCCCCATGGTCTTTGACTCAACGGCCCAGATTGAGAACTACCGACGGGGTTTGCTCGATGAATTGATTCGACTCAGCGCGGAGAACATTCGGCTGGATGCCAGTGAGATTGTCGGGTATGCATGTCCGCCGCCGTACGAACTGCCGTTTCACGGACTCGACGACCGGCCAATTAAAGAAGCGTTTGCGAGTCTGTTTGCCAACTGCATCCCGTCGGAACCGCCACCGGTGGGTTCGGGCCGACCTCGAATCGGAATTCTTGTCACCGAAGGCCACGAAGGCGTGTTCCTTCGCTGTATGCAGGGAATTCTCGAGCGAATCCGTCCTGAACCTTTTGAACTGGTGCTCGTCTGCTCTCGGAACGGCTTGGCGAAGATTCGCAAGAAACACGCGCTCACAGCGCTGGAAACGTTGACGATCTCGCATCGCGTCGACCAGGCTGCTGAAGCGATCCGCGCCGCAAAGTTCGATGTTCTCTATTATTGGGAGATCGGCTCCGATGTGACGAACTACTTCCTCCCCTCATTTCGGCCGGCCGGTGTACAGTGCACGGCGTGGGGTGTTCCCGAGACGTCCGGCATATCCCAGATGGATTACTTTCTTTCCAGCGAACTCGTCGAAATTGAGGCTGCTGACGACCACTACACCGAGCAGTTGCTGCGTGCGTCGACGCTGCTCACGTGGCAGGAGAGGATTGAGCAACCGCGAAACCTGGCTGGCCGCGACAAATTCGGCTTGGCCGCCGACGCGAACCTGTATGTCTGCCTGCAACACCTGCGTAAAGTTCACCCCGACTTCGACTATCTCGCGGCAAAGATTCTCGAGCGCGACCCGCGGGCAAATGTTGTGCTGGTAGAGGATCGGCATGGATATGCGGCCCGGAAACTACGCAGTCGGTTCGAGAGAACAGTTCCGAACGCTGCCGGTCGCATCGTTTTTGTGCCGTATCAGCCGCTTGAGAACTTCCGCTGCCTCGTCGCAGCTGCCGACGTGATTCTCGATACTCCCCACTTCGGCGGCGGTCTGACCACCTACGACGCCTTCTCGTTGCATAAGCCCGTCGTGACGCTTCCCTCCAAGTTTCGCCGCGGTCGCTATGCGCAGGCTTGTCTCCGCATGATGGGGATCACAGAGTGCATTGCGTCGACGCCGGGTGAATATATCGACATCGCGACGCGGTTGGGCACGGAAGCCGACATGCGTCGCGCGGTCTCCAGGAAGATCGAAGAAGCGAGCCCTGTGTTATTCAAAAACGAACAGGCGGTTCGGGAGTACGAGCGGCTCTTTTCCTACCTGATCGAGCAAGCGCGGTCGCGATAATTGCGCGAATTACGCCGATCATATTACCTAATCCGCAAAGTTTTCCTAGTCAATGCAGTCCGGCAAGAAGATCGCTCAAGCAGCCCTTTTTTCTAGGTCGATATCAACTTAACGGCCTGTTGCCGTGTGCATGGTGCTGCGCGACGCCCAGCCTTGAATCGGCCGGTTGAGAGTTATCTCTCGTCCCATTCATCGTTTGGCGACATTTCCAACGAACGTTCTACACAAGGTCTGAGAGACATCGATGGGAACGATTCGTTCGGGAGTTGGCCTGATCAGCGGCATTAACACCGCCGAGCTCGTGAATTCGCTGATCACGTTGCAGCGTGCACCGATTGCACGATTGGAAAATCGTGTCGCCGGTCATCAGGCAACCGAAGCGGGACTGAAGTCCCTGGAAGCGGCACTCGTCGCGATTACGACTTCCATTCAACAGCTCGCCACGAAGTCGACATTCAAGTCGTTGCAGACGACGCTTTCCGACAGCAGCCAAGTGGCCGTCACTGCCGGGGAAGCTGCAATTCCGGGAACGTACCAATTCCAGTCGATTCGGAACTCCTCGACCTTTTCCGCGATTTCCAAAGGGTATGCCAACTCTGACCAGCAGACGGTGGGGGCGGGAACTCTGGTTGTCTCGAACGGCGGCGGGCTTCATCAGTCCACGTTGCTCGACGCACTAAACAGCGGCAACGGAATTGGCCGCGGGGTGATTCAGATCACGGACCGTTCCGGCAACACGGCCGACGTCGATCTCGCGAACGCGTACACGCTCGACGACGTGCTCACAGCCATCAATGGAGCGAGCGGGATATCCGTAACGGCCGGGACGGCAGACGGTCGACTTGTTTTGACCGATACTTCGGGAGCAACATTGTCGGACTTGTCCGTCGTCGACCTGAACGGAGGACATGCAGCCGAAGATCTCGGAATTGCCAAGTCGGTGGCGGCTGCGACGCTTGACGGTGACTCGGTCTACACGGTCACGTCCGATCTTACGTTGGACCAGATTACCGAAGGGGAGGGTCTTCATCTCCTCAACGGCGCGCCGGACATACGCATCACGTTGACTGACGACACGGTGATCGAGGTCAATCTTGACACCGCCGCGACGCTCGACGACATCCTTGCTGCCATCAACGATCATGAAGACAACGGCGGCAAGTTGTCGGCCGCATTAGTCGACGAAAAATTTGTGCTCACCGATCTCTCTGCCGGTGGTGGATCGAGCGCGTTCGCCATTGAGGACATTAACGGCTCAGCAGTCGTGCGGAGACTTGGATTGGACGAGTCGGCTGCCGGAACGGTCATTAACGGACGACGATTCGTCGCCGGCCTCAACTCCGTTCTGCTTGCGGATCTACGCGGCGGTGCGGGAATCGACCAAACGGGAGAAATCTCACTGACCGACCGGGCCGGCGTGTCGGCAACGGTCGATCTGACCGGAGCTGAGTCGCTCGATGAAGTGATCAACGCGATTAACTCCGCTGTCAGCGGAGGGGGTACGAAGCTCAATCTCACAGCGCGCGCCAACGACCTCGGCAACGGCATTGTTGTTGAAGACACCTCCGGCTCGACGGCGAGCAATTTGATCATCGCCGACGTCGGTGCAAGCACGCTTGCGACACAACTCGGCATTGCAGTCGACGGCGCCCTGGATTCCGTCGATTCCGGGCGGCTCGACCTGCGGTATGTCACTGAGGTGACCAGCATTGAAGACTACGCACCCGGTGGCGGCGACATCGAACCCGGTTCGATCAGAATTGTGGACTCGGCTGGCAACGAAGCAGTCATCGAAATCAGTGATGCGGTCAAGACCGTTGGAGACGTCTTACGCCGCATCAATTTGGCGTCCGGCATTTCCGTCAGTGCTGAATTGAACGAGACGGGAGACGGCTTTGTCGTGATTGACGAAGCGGGCGGAAGCGATCCGCTGATCATTGAGGAGGCGGGAACGAGCACGGCTGCCGACTTGCGTCTCGACGGAACGGCCGAACTTGGTTCCGACGGAAAATATCGGATCACGAGCCGATTCGCGGCCATCGTTGAGATTGACGTGGACGACACTCTTGACGACGTCGCTTTAAAGCTAAACTCTGCGGCAGGCTTTGTGAATGCGGCAGCCATTGATGACGGCTCGGCGTTCAATTCGTTTCGTCTTTCTCTGTCAGCGACATCAAGCGGTTCGGACGGCCGATTGATCATCGACGATGGCGGGCTGGGCATGGGCTTTGCCACCTTAACGGCGGGAGAAGATGCCCTCTTGCGGGTTGGCTCCTCGGTGGAATCCGGATTTCTGATTGCTTCCGCGACGGACAGTTTTCCGGGGGCGGCGACCGGGATCGATGTCGATCTTCTCTCAGCGGGTGGAGACCCCGTTCAGGCGACGGTTGCGCGAGACACCCAAGTCATTGAAGACGCGGTTCAGAGTTTCGTCGACAGCTACAACATGTTTGTCAGCACCACCGAAGATTTGACGAAGTTCAATTCGGAGACGAATCAGCGTGGCGTTCTTCAAGGCCGAGGAATCGTGCTGCGGGCGCAAGGACGTCTCCAGTCGCTGGTGCATCGCCGGCTTTTGGGAACGGGGAGTCCCGTTCGATCGCTGATCGACCTTGGTGTGGGGTTCAACGTGGATGGCGAGCTGACGTTTGACAAAACGCGGCTGGACAGTGCGCTTGACGACGATTTGCAGGCAGTCACCGACTTCTTTCTCGAAGATGAAGGCGGGTTTGCCGACGTTGCCCAAACGGCCATTGATTCGCTCACCGATCCGTTTACCGGGGCGTTCACACTTGAAAACAACGCGCTGCAGGCATCGATCGCGCAGCTGACCGACCGGATCGAACTGCTCGATTCGATTCTTGAAGTAAAACGAGAGCGACTACTGCTTGAGTTTACCAACTTGGAGAACATCCTCGGAACGCTTTCTTCACAGCAGCAGGCGATTGGCGGCATCGTGCCCGTTTCGACTATCGGTTAATGATCTGGTGAATCTCGCGTTGCACGCCGAATAGGGTTGTGTTCGATCAAAGCGTTCGGCACCTATTGGGATAAGACGTACTAATGCGTTCGAGCGGGTAAGCGGCGGCGCACGTTACCGTGTTGGTTACGGCCGCAAAACCCAATCATGAGAGTAGATTTGGGAGTTTGAAAATGATCGAAAACGATCAGTACCTCGAAGCAAAGGTCATGACGGCCACGCCACATCAACTCCACCTGATGATAATCGAAGCCGCGATTCGGTTTGCATCACAAGCCGAAGCAGCATTGGAAGCACAGGATTTCGAGACGACCCATTTGGCGCTCAACAGCGCCCGTAGTTTTGTGGCGGAAGCGATCTCCGGTTTGAATGAAGAGGCGGCTCCCGAGCTGGTCGACCGTCTGAAAGGACTGTTCGCGTTCGTGTATCGAAGACTGGTCGACGCCGATCTGAAAAACGATCTCACGCTGATTGGTGATGCGTTGAGAATTCTCCGCACACATCGGGAAACCTGGTTAGCCCTTGGTGAGCAGCTCAGGACATCCGATTCGACCGGCGTAGCGAGTGCAGACGTGGACGACAACGGCCAATCCCGGTCCTGGACCGGCTAGCAACTGAGCAAGCAAGTGTCGTTCGCCGAACAGTGCGCAGGCGAAACACGACACGCGGTAGTCCAACGGCGTCAAGCGAGCGCAAGGCGGTAGTCCACTATAACAAACTACCGTGTCCATCCTTCATCTCGTCTGTTCGGCGAGCGGCGGGACTTGCTTCCCGCGATGCGAAACCCGTCACGCAATACCACGATTCGCTCCAAACCGCCCCTGAGTCGCAGCCGCTATTTCAGATCGATCTCGTCCGCTTGCGGAAGCTCTTCGATCTCTGTGAGCCCGAACAGTTGGAGGAAGCGGGGAGCGGTGCAATAGGAGACATTGCTTCTCTCGTCATTCTCGCCCCGTTGAATGATGATGAGTTCGCGGCGCAGCAGCTGTCGCAAGACCCCGCCGGAATTTCTGTGCACGATCTCGTCGATCTCCTGCTTTGTGATCGGCTGTTTGTAGGCGACAATTGCCAGGATTTCGAGCACTTCCTGCGAGAGCTTGACCTCCTTCGGCCCAAGACCGTAACTGCGGTCCCGCACGCGCTCGAACTCTTGTTTCAGCGCGAGCCGATATCCCCCTTCGCCGAACCGAATTTCGTACGGCCGGCCCTCGGCGGCGTATTGTGCGTTGAGGTCGTTAACGGTTGACTGAATAAAGTCTTGGTCGAATTCGCCGCGTAGCAACGAGCAAAGCCGTTTGGTGGTCAAATCCCGGCCACCGACGAACAGCAGCGCTTCGATCACCTGCCGCGGCGTGATCCTAGCCGCGAATTCGCCGTGCGCGGTTTCCCCTGTTGTCGAGGCCTCGTCCGAGAGGTCTGTTTTGGCGCCCCCCGCCGTCGATTGATCGACGAGGTTCGGCATCGTCGTGGAACTGCCGGGGTTTGCTTCCAGCGGAAGGAGCGCTGCTGATTCTGGAATCGCTTGGCTTTCTTCCAACAAGGTGGAATCAGCCGAGTCGCATGGGGCATCGGCCGGCAAATCGATGTTCGGTTCGACCGCATCCATCGCATCGAGAGCCTGCCGGTAAAGCTGGTCCAGTTGAGCGAACTCCGGATCACCGCCGCTCACAGTGTCGATGTCTTCCTCAGCGGCAAGAGCATGGTTTTTATCGTCTTCGGTCTGCGAATGCCGATCGCTCGGATTTTCAACCGAATTGAGCCGGTCCGTCATCGGGCTAGAATCCCTCATTTTCGCATCCGGGGCACAGTTGTCAGATCATGGCCCGAGAGACGAATACTTGATTGTTGAGCTGCCGGCGGGGTGCTTGTCTTGGAAGTGGGAATCAAACCGGGGGTCAAGATCCGACTTGCGAGGGGGGAGAATATACTTCGGGCAGGCCGAACACCTCAAGACCGAGAGGTCATCGCGGTGAAATTGGGGGAGAGAGGGCTAACACGTAAACCGCTCTAATTGAGCTTGTTCAGCTCTGCGATCACCTGACGGACGGTTGGTCGATCGTTGTACGTCAGCGCCCGGCGTGCATAGCGAATGACACCCTGCTTGTCGATGATGAAGGTGGCGGGGCGGTTGCTGAGTTCCACGTGGATTTGCATTTGAAACGCGACACCGTACGTGGCGCTCACGGTTAGAGAGGGATCCATCAGCAAAGGATAGTGCAAGTCATCGGTGCTGAAGCCCGTGTTTTTCAAGAGCATCTTGGCCGACCAGACTTCGTGCGGATCGATGGCCAGCAGCTGCGCGTCCAACTGTGCGATGGATTCGAGCGATTCGCGCAACTGCGCGAGTTGGCCATGGCAGACGGGTCACGTGTCCCCGTAGACAAAAACAAGCACGACGGCCTTCTGACCGCGGTATTCACTTAAACGAACCATTTCGCCGTTGACGGAGGTTAACGCAAAATCGGGCGCTGTCTGGCCCAAAACCGCTGTGTCGATGGTTTCAGGATTCCAGTCCCGCAGAACGGCTGCCACCTCGGAAGCGACCGGCACATCCTTTCGTTCCAGCGCGTAGCCGATGTGCTTGCGGACGTCGCGGTTGCGAGCCTGTTTGCGCATAAGATCCCACTCAACCGCGGTGGTGGCGGATCCTCTCATGCCGAGAGCATCGACGGCATACAATCGAACTGCCGAGTTCTTATCCGTTTGGGCAGCGCTGAGAAGGGGTTCGGGTGGAACATCGGGTGCCAGTAGCCCGAGCGTCTGAGCCGCCAGGACGCGTTCGTGGGCAGCCCCACCCTTCAAGACCTCCAACAACGGTCCAACGGCGTCCTGCCCACGCAATACCAACTCGCGAAGTACGCGCATTCGCGTCTGCCAGCCTCGGTCGTCCAAGGGGCGCATATAGCCGTGCGGACGCTTCCTCGACTTATGCTCCCACAGGTTCTCGTTCCAGTCTTGAGAAAACCGGGCAAGCAAATCGTTGGCTGACTGCGGAGCATCTTCTCCGCGTAGCGGCGCGGCCATCAGCAGCAACACGAAGATGGTCGAGCCGACGACGCTTCTGAGCAGAGATGACGACATCAATTCCGCCGGTTGCCGGTTCAAAACGAGAGCGAAGAGAGCAGTATCACCAAGTGCGGATTCTGATACCCAGCATCAGTCACCGCGACGCGGTCGGCCTGACGCCCTTCGATTTGTAAGTTCGTGGTCGTGTCGCGACCGGATCCTTTTCTGAGATCATCGACCAACTTACGGCAGCGGGGACAGTGTGCCAGATGTTCGTCAATTTGCTGTTGGGTCTCGTCGTCCAAATCGCCGGAAACGAATTCCTGTGCCGACTGGGCAACCTCGCTGCAGGCGATTCCGCCATACTTGAATTGGTCCGTCGGCCGTAGGCCCGTGAAATAATAACCCACAGCCGCGACAGCCATCAGCGCACCTGTCACGACGAGACGTCGCTGCACCTTCTTCGCCTGACGCCGGCCCTTCAGAGCTTGGACCAGGCTCGAGACTTCGCCGCGTCGGCAGGGTGTCCAATCCTCTTGGTTCTTGTCGGTCACATCCATCTGTGGTGACACTCCCTCCCCACAAAGCCCGGGCGAAGCGAGAATTTCGATAAGTTGTTTCTCATTACCAATTATCGTCGCAATTCAAGATTCGTTCTGTGAGAAACCATACAATCTCATAGCGGGAGCGAAAGACTCGTGGCCCCCCTTATGCCTGCCTCAGAATCCGTTGCCCAACCTCTTTGTCAGACTTGATTTCCGGCGCATCCACGTTGATGCTGCCTGCGAGTCTCGCAACGTCGGACAGAATGATCTGCCGCCTCCGGACCTGCAAGAGTCCTTCTAGCTGTAGTTCTCCCAGAAGTACGGTCACCGTTTCACGGGTGCTGCCGATAATGCTCGCGAGATCCTGGTGAGACAGCTTGATCCCAATGGGGACGTTTTCGGCCGTTGGTTGGCCGTATTTCTCCGCTAGCTCCAACAGCAGGTGGATGAGACGTTCGCGATTTGAGCGAAATAAGAGCGACTTCAGTCGCCGCTCGATGCGTCGCCGCCGCAGTCCGATCAACCGGGTGATCCCCAGCGAAACGTCGGCGTGTTCCTCCATCAGCCGCTCGACTTCCTTGCCGGCAATCATGATCACCGTACTTTTTTCCATCGCTTCGGCAAATTCCTCGCGCTGTCCGCCGTCGAAAATGGCGAGTTCGCCGAAGATTTCTCCCGGATCGATAATCGCCAAAACGGCTTGTTTTCCCTCCGCGGTGATATGGTGCAGCTTGACGCGACCTGCCGCGAGTAGAAAAATCGAGTTGCTCTCATCGGAAGGAAGATAAATCAATCCACCACGCTGGAAATCCTTCGCCTTGGAACCGGATTCCAGCCGCTCGATCTGCTTCGGCGTCAATCGCTCGAACAGATCGCAGTTTTTCAGGTACCAGAACTTATCGGCCATTCGGTGACACCTGAAAGGGGTGGAAGAAGCGGCTTCGACTCCGAACACACAATTCCTGGTGAATCAGCAATAGAGGTTGCCGTCTATCGTCGAAGATAGCTGACGCGACACCACCGGACAAGGGGAGAGATTTCGATAGACGTCTCTCACAAGAGCGTAGTTTGCCATTGCTTAACACAACGATCGTCTATCGTGCGATAGACTGGCGTCATGATCATCGCGACCCAGGCGAGCGGTACCTACCTCAGGAAAGATAATTGCGACCATGCAACGAATCTGTGTTTTTTGCGGTGCGAAGGTGGGGTCGGATCCACGGTATCGCCGTACCGCCGAGGGATTGGGCCGATTGCTCGTCGAGCGGGACAGCGGATTGGTCTTCGGCGGTGGCAGCGTCGGGTTGATGGGTGTGCTCGCCGACACTGTCCTCGATGGGGGAGGGGAAGTCATCGGTGTGATCCCGGAGAAGCTCGCCACCAAGGAGTTGCGGCATCCCGGCGTGGCGGACATGCGCGTCGTTTCCGACATGCATGCCCGTAAGGCGTTGATGGCCCAACTCGCCGATGCCTTCATCGCGCTGCCGGGAGGATTCGGCACGTTCGAAGAACTACTGGAAGTCATTACCTGGGCACAACTGGGATTCCATGCGAAGACGATTGGCCTGTTGAGCGTCGGCGGTTACTTCGACCCGCTCGTACGTTTGATTGACCACGCTGTCGACGAGGGATTCATTCAGGCGAAGCACCGCCAACTGATCGTCGTCGACAACTCTCCCGAGGCTCTGTTACGCGGCATGGAGCGGCACCGAATGCCGGCCGTCCGAAAGTGGCTGGGGCCGGACGAAATCTGAAGGCGCGCGTCGTGCATCCTGCGACCGTTGGGTGAGAAATGCAGTGGGCTGACAGGTGAAGCCACCCGGTTTCTTCCCACAGAACGGTATCTCTAACCGCATGCCGACTGGCGGGCCGGTCACTCCGCCGCCGGAAACAAGGCCAACAACTGCTCCGTATGCTCTAAGTTCTCCAGTTCCCAGCAAGTCTGTAGCACGCGCTCTTGAATTGACGGAGCGAGCAGACCCTCTGCCATGCGTCGGAATTTTTGGGTGACTTCGTCGTCGCTCATCGGGTTTTGATCGTGCCCGCGAGGAAACTCGTTTTCAGCGGTCAGTTGGCTGCCGTCGGCAAGAGTGACGACCAGCCGATTCGGAATACCACGGGGATAGCGTGCCGTCAGAGCCGCATCACGGTGAATCTTTATCTTGGCGACCAGATCGAGTAGCGCTCGATCGCAGAGCCGCTCGGCACTGAACGATTCGAGGGTGACATCACCGTCTTGCAAGGCAACAGCCGTGCAATAGGGAAGGCTATGGTCGGCGGTTTCGCGCGTTTTAGGCTGCCACTTCTCCGGGTCCTTGCCGATGATGTCGACCGCTGCATCAAACGAGTGAATGTCGATGGACTGAATTGCAGACGTATTTGGTATTTGCTCTCGCAATTCGAGCGCGGCGTGGATCGCGCTTTGGGAATGATATTCCGCCGGCCAGAACTTGATCGACGTCTTATTGATCATAAAGTCCTCACCGTTGATTCCTCCTAGCTGCGGCAGGTCGAACTGACCGGAGACCTGGTGGAAGAATCCCATCTCCCCTTCGAAAATGGGAGCAGGGCCGCTCAGTCCTTCGGCGGCCAACATTGCGGCGAACAGGCCATTCCGGGAGGCGTTCGCGAACGCGCATCCTTTCCAGGCCGAAAGTTCACCGGCGCGGGTCTGTCGTAGGGTAATGTTGGGCGTGCCGGCCAGGTTCAAGGCCTGAACCAATTTTTCTCTTGTAAGGCCGAGCAGTTTCGCGGCCGCAGCGGCAGTCGAAAACGCGCCGTAGGTCACGTGGTCCCAGCCTTTCGCGCGAATACTGGCGGCGTCACACAGCCGGCATTGAATTTCGTAGGCGAGCACCGTGGCGGTGATGATCTGCCGGCCCGAACAGCCGGCTGCTTCCGCGGCGGCAAGCACCGCGGCAATATTGTCGCTCGGATGAGCCGGTTCCAGCGACAGGTAGGTGTCGTTGTAGTCGAGATAACGAAACAGGATCCCGTTGACGAACGCAGCCAGATCCGGGCTGGTCTTGGCCTTTCCGCCGAGACAGCCGGCACCCGGCTCGGCTGAGACTTGGCCCGCCACTCGGCGTGCGACTTCGACCGCGTCCGCCCGGTAGGCCCCCAACGCGCATGCCAGTGAATCAACCATCCGCCGGCGGACTTCGTGAATCGTCTTGTCATCCAGTTGCGAAAACTCAAGATTCGCAGCGTAGTCGGCCAGTTTCTCTGCGAGTGTCATAATGATTTGATCGTGATCGCTATGGGGAAAGATAAGGGGCTGCCGACACGCGGACTGCAACTACTGAGTGTCGCCCGGCAACAAGGTCGCGTCCTGCTTCAGGTGCGATCACTCTATTTCAGAGAGCCAAGGTATGCCAGCAAGTCGGCGACGTCCCGGGCGGTCATGTCGCGAAGCAGCAGATCGGGCATCATCGATTGCCGCTGCGGCACCATCAGCTCGACTTCGTTGGCGGGCACGCGGATCACGCTGTTCTTGGCATCCTTCAGTACGATTTCGTCGTTCGACTTTTGTACCAAGAGTCCGGTGTGGATGCGGCCCGCTTTGGTCTCGATGGTGTAAACGAGGTACTTGGGATCAATTTCCTTCGAAGGTTCGAGCATGTTCTCGAGCAGCTTCGAGCGGTCGTACTTTTTGCCGATCTGGTTCAGTGCCGGTCCGATTTCGGTTCCCTTCCCGTCAATTTGATGGCAACTCCGGCATTGCACGCCGGCCGCGTCGAAAAAGATCCCTTTGCCGCGCGCGGCATCTCCCGGAAGAGCGAGGATGGTCTCGGGACGGATGACGCTCCCCAAGCGCTTTGTTCGCTGCTCTTCGGGCAGAAACCGTTCAAACAAGTCGCGCACTTCGGCGGCGGCTTTGGTTGCCTGCGAGACCACGTCTTGCTGAACATCCTTCGCCAACGATTCCTCAGCGACGGCGCGCATCAGCCGCATCGCCCCGCTGGTGCTCCCCAAGAGCCGGCCAATTTCGCGGGACCGAACTTCGGGCGAAACGTTGCCACTTTCCCGCAGTCTGGTCAGTGCGGCGACCGTTTCTTCGGAGGACTGCACCGCCGTCGCCGGTTTGGCCTCGTCACCGCTCTCCTCCGGAAGCTGTGCGATCCAGTCATGGATCAGTTGCAGAGCAGATTCATCGACCACACTCGAACCGATGCGTGGCATTCGTCCCGGACCGAGTTTCGCGAGTCGGTAGTAGAGAACCGACCGGTACGGATCGCCTGGCGCGATGACTGCGGCCTGCGAAACGGAAAAAGCACCATGCGTGGGCCGAGCGGCAACCGTTTTCATATCGGCCAAATCGAGTCCGTAGAGCAGCTGGATTTCGGAATTGCCACCCCCCCATTTGCGATGACAGTGGGAACAGTTCGCATGTAGATACGAACGGGCTCGCTGGCCGGTCTCCTGAGACACATCGGCATAGTCGACCAGATGCGGCAGCGCATCGGGAGATGCCGGCAGCGGTTCGGTGAAGAGACCGACATGCTCGAACGTCCGCAGTTGGTTGTCGACCACGCCGCTGTAGTCGTGATCCTTGTTGATTTGCGGCGTATTGATTCCAAGCACATACTTCGCTGCCATGTTGTGGCAGACGGTGCATTCGGCCCGGCTGGGAAAATGCCAGGTTTGTATCCGTTTTCCCTCGGGAAAAGCCGGGTCGTTGATCGTGAAGCTGCGGTCCAAACCGAGAGGGTCTTCCAATAGAGTTGCTTCATCCTGGCCGTCGTTCCAAACGTAGGTGTATCCCTGCCAGTACTGGTCGCCGACCGATTCGCCTCCGGTGAGCCGTTCGTGATGCAGAATGCGCGTCTCCAATCGTCGTTGGCTCGAGGGGTTCCCTTTTTCCAATTCGAGTGAAATCGTTTCGACCAGCACCGTTCCGTCGGGGAACTTCCATCCGTGCGGGGCACCCGGAGAGGGCTGCGGATAGGTGATTGCCTCGAAGTCGATTTTTCCATCACCAGGCATCGCCAAGTAGCGGGTTTTGAGTGCCCCGTCGACCCATTCCGGGGCGTTGACCGAATAAGGAATCATACCGACAGCCGGCCGATGATCTGCCACTGACGCGAAGAGGCCTGTTTCGCTCAGCTTGCGGGGAAACTCCGAAGCGGCCGCGGTTGTTTCATTGGGAATCAGCTGGTGAATCCCGCCCCCCATGTGATCGACAAGGTACAGTTCCCCGGCGCTGTCTTCCGCGAACCCAACAAGGCGTAGGCTCGAATCGACAAGTTGCCGGTGCTCGGTGACTTTTCCTTCGTTGTACCGCAGCGACCAGATTCTGCCCGTGTCGTAGTCCCCGTAGATATACGCACCGGAGAGTTCTTTCAGCCGAGAGCCACGATAAACGAAGCCACCGGTAATCGAACGGAAATCCGCATGGTTGTGCTCGATGATCGGGGAAACGATGGATCCGGGGCCCTTGACCCGTTCGGGACGAAAGGGATGGCTCCCTTCCACGAGACTCCAACCGTAGTTCCCTCCCCTCTCAATGAGATAGATTTGTTCCCAAAGATCCTGACCGACATTCCCGGTCCAAAAGTCGCCCGTCGCGCGGTCGAAGCTCATCTTCCAAGGTTGTCTCAGTCCAAAAGCCCAAATCTCCGGCCGGGCGCCCGTGACTTCCACAAACGGGTTGTTGGCCGGTATCCCATGGTTTCTGCCAGGATCCGGATGATCGACGTCAATCCGCAAGATCGAACCCGGTAGATTGCTTAGGTCTTGCGCGTACTGGTTCGTGTCCGCAATGTCGCTGGCGTCACCCGTGGCCACGTAAAGGCAGCCATCGGGACCGAATTTCAAACAGCCCCCGTTGTGCCCGCCCGACGCCCATTCGAGCAGAATCTTCTCTGAACCGACCAAGCCGCGCCGCGGGTTGTCTTGCTCGACCTGGAAGCGGGAAACGCGGGTGCCGCGAGGCTCCACCTTTGCTGGGTCGAGTACGTAGGTCACGTAGAAATAGCCGTTCTTCTCGAAGTCCGGATGGATTGCCAACCCGTAGATGACCTTTCCCAGGTTGAAGAACAGCTCGGCCTCTTCCGTCTGGGGATTGTTGACGAAAGAGTAGACTTTGCCGTATCGCTCCACGACGAATAGCCGGCCGGTTCCCCGTGCGACGGTCATCGCCAGGGGTTCGGCGAACCGCAGGCCGGGAAACGCCAACGTGGTCCGATACGGATCGGGCGGGTCGGGAGATCCCTTCACCCGCGACGTCGTCCAAGGCACTCTTGTTTCGATGCCGTAGGGCCGTGCCGATGTTGCTCCAGATGCAGCCTCTGCCGATTCGGCGGCGGCAACCGTGATAGGGATCGGTCCTGTTGGCGGGACGCACAACAGCACGATCAAGCAGATGCCCGAGCAAAGCGGCCCAAGCCGGGTGGCGTCGCGGAGGAACCGCGTCACTGAATTTGAACACATCATGGTCGAAGCAACCTGTTTGCAGTGTTACGTTTTCCCACATCGAGTATAAACCGGCACTCTCCCGTAGCAAACCGCATGGCGGTTCGAAGTGGCGAACCGGTGTTCGGTATCGTTGCGCCGTTATTTACCGATGCGTGCTCTGTTTGGCAGTGAGGCGTGAGCGAGACCGGAAACGGTTCGCTGGGTGAGTCGTTCCCGAAGAGGCTCGACTTGCGACATGTGAGTCAGCAAGCCGTTTGACAAGACTTTTTCGGTCCGGTAGCTTGGGTAAGTTAACAGCGCGGCGGCATATTACTGCCCGACTTGTAGAAAACAAAGGGGCGGCTCCACGATCTTAGTGTATTGCAATAAACTTCAAGAGGCTTGATTCGACGGAATGCTTGCATTCGTGTTGGAACGCAGCGGTTGGTTGAACTCTTTTTCTTAGCAAAGGACCGGAACAATGAAGAGACTACTGAGTGTGTCCTCGATCGGTGTCGTTGGCATTGTGTTGGTGACTTACTTCGCGATTCATCCCGCCACCGGGCAAATCAAGCAGGGAAAGGAGCGTCCGCTGAAGACGTCGCAGTTGATGGGGGGGTTGGTGGCCCCGAATTGCGGTGCCCTGAAGAAAGGGCTCGATGCCGGCCCTGCCGATGAGAAGGCGTGGAAATCCGTTGCCACCAACGCGGCTCTATTGAACGAAGCCAGTCACATCGTCATGGCGGACGGTCGCTGCCCGGATGGCACTTGGGCGGGCGCCGCCAAGACCTTGCGTGAGTGCAGCGCGGCTGTCTTGAAGGCGATTGACGAACAGGACGTCGAGGCGGCGAAATCCGCCTTCGGCGCGATGACGAAAGCGTGTGGTGAGTGCCACAAAGCTCATAAGAAATAGCACCCGGCGCGCAAAGTGACGGGTGCCGTGGACACAACCTCTTTTTCTGGACCGTCTCCGACGTAACGTACGAATCCGCCAGAATGGGCGGTTCGTACCGCGCCGGATTCGTTCGCGGCGCTAATTGCGCACAGAAAAAACCGCCGTGTGGCAGGATGCCGCCATGTTGTCGAACCTCGTACCGCTTCTGGTGTTCGCGGTCATGGTTGTCGGGGCGACTTCCGCGTTACTGTTGCGCACTCCCCTTGGTGGCAGCGCTCGAGCGCGTCGCCAACAAGGTGGAACCGATACCGAGGAGGCCGGCATGGCGGAACCGGCTACCGTGCTGCCGCAGGCGCAGACAGATGATGCGCGAGTGAGTTCGCACAGCAGCCTATCGTTGGGCGGCATCGTCGAAGGGTTGCTACTTCAGCTCATGGTGGTGTTGCTCTTCGCGTGGGCGGTCGCGGTCGGCAGCGGGTTGCTGGCTGGAAGGGAAGTGTGGTCCGCCGGTTGGGTCGTGGGGGCTCTTCTCTTTTCAGGTCTCTACTCCAGACGAAGAGAGCGATTCGTCGCGAGTGACCCGGACCCGCCGGGCTGAGAGGCAACAACGCGATCAGGATGATCTATTCGGCCGATGCCTACGGGAGCGATGTTTGTCCTCTGGTTGCATCGTCCGCGGCTGACGGGGACGCGAAGGAGTACCTCAACAACCCGAAGCATCTCTCCTCGAAGGAAAGCCTCAGGTGAGCGATGGGTGTCTGGATGGAACCACTCGTCAAGTCGGCCGTTCTCATCACTGCGCTCTACACGATGGCGGTCTACTTGATGGCGCTCGAACAGATGGCTGCCCGCTACGTGACGGATCGTGTGAAACCGGAGTGGCAAGGGGTTAGCGGCCTACTCGAACCGCTCCGCGAGTTTCTCGCTACGTTCCCCGCTGACATCGGTGAGATCAGTTCGCCCGCGAATCGCGAGAACCAGTCGGCCGCTGTCCGTCTGCACACAGTCATTCTGTTGTCATTTGCCATCCTCGCGTTCGCGGCGGTTCCTTTCGGTCCCTCCTTGCCGATCGGAAATGGATCGACCGCGTTCGCACTCTCGGTGGCACCAGGGCTGGAGGGAGGCGTGCTGTTCGTGCTGGCGATGAGTGGCCTTTCCCTATTCGGGTTGGTCGTCTCCACTGGCACTCAAGCCGGCTTTGACCGGGCGACCCCCTTCATGGCAAATCTGGTTGCGGTCGCGCTCTGTGTGGTTGGTGCGGTTTTGATGAGCGGAACATTACGGCTGGATCAGATGGCTACCCTCCAGTCGACGACTGGGACGTGGTGGATCGCGTTAGAGCCCTTGGGATTCGCGGCGTTTGTGCTTTGCCTTGTCTCGGCTGCCCAGAACATTCCCGCGAGCATCGCAATGCGGAAGGATTCCGTAGAGCGTCCCGGCGGCGGCGCGATGTTTTCTGTGAATTCGCAGGTCCTCGCGGGTTGGCTGCACGCGGTCCTTTTGGCGTATCTCCTTGTATTGCTCTATCTTGGCGGTTGGCATTTCTGGTGGTTGACGGACAGGCCGGAAGCGTTGCCGTACTCAGCGGTGCGGGCTCTTCTGGGTTTTTGCGTGCTCAACGTCAAGGTGGCGGTGGTTATCGTTTGGCTATTCGCTTTCCGCCAGAAACACCTACGAACCGGGACGACGTCGTTCTTCGCACACACTTGGAAAGTAGCGATCCCACTTGCGTTGCTGAACCTCCTTCTTACAGCAGGGTGCAACGAGTTCCTCAACGACGCAGACATCGTCGCCCGTGCTGCCATTTGCTGGGGTATGCTGGTGGTCAGTCTGCCGGTATCGGCGGCGCTGTATCGGAAGTTCCACCCGGTTTGAACCGTGGGCCGTCTTGTCGGCATCGCCGGGGCAGCGTTATCCTATGCAAGCGATGGTGCACTAAAACCTCGACGACGGATTGTGAACGGAATGGGTGAAAGGATTGACTGGCTCCCTCTCGGATTGATCGCCGGAGTGGGTGCGCTCGGCGTGTATCTAATGCTCACGCACAATCCTTCGCGCTCGCGTCTCCGATGGCGGTGGTTGGGAGCGACTTTGGCGGCTCTGTCGCTTTGCCTTATCGCGGTTGGCTTCGGCACACGGATCGAATGGTGGCCGCAACGGACTTTCGCTACCTTCCCACCGTGGCTGCTGTTTCATGCGTTGGCCGGTTGCAGCCTGCTCGCGGCGTTGCTGACAATCACCTCGGCGCGTACGTCTCACGCCGTGTTGTGGTACGCGTTACTGCTGGTGTCGAACGCCGGCTTGTTCGCCTTTCATGGTGCAAGCTTCTTGGCGATGGCGACTCTGCTTGTAAATGCAGCCGGGCTTGCGGCCACGTGGCTGTTGTTCGCGCAGCACATTGAGTCTCGAACTAGAGCGCAGCGCGATCGAGGCAGCCTTGAGCCCGGACTGGCCTGCTTGGCAGGGGCGTTACTGGCAGTGATGCTACTGGGCACCTTCCGGTATACACTCGGCTCGGAAGCCAGACGCGCCAGCGGTATTGCTGCGAAGTCCGAGCTTATTTCGCCGCCGCAATCCTTCCCGCTGCGCGCGACGCAAGGAAACTCCACCCCCCGTGACCACTCGCACGCGGCCGTGGTCGGTGCCGCCCTTTACCGTCGGTGGGGTTTCGGGCTGGAAGTCTCGGCGGTATTGATCCTGGTCACTGCTGTGGTGACGACATTGGTCGTTCGTGGTGTGCCCAATTGGGGAAGAGTGTCCCCGGAACCGGACGATCCCCCTCGTACCGGCTAACGCGAGACCCACTCCCGTGAAGAATTGACCGACAGCATGCACGATTTTCATCTGCTGAATAATTCGCTGATCATCGGCGCGCTGTTGTTTGCACTTGGAGCGGTCGGCTTCGTTTGCCGCCGCAACATCGTCGTCATGATGCTCGCGATCGGCATGATGCTGCAGGGCGTAATGCTCACGCTTACGGCCTCCGGCGCGTTCCATGGCGACGTGATCGGAGAAGTCTTCTCTCTCTTCTTGCTCGTGGTCGCTACGCTTCAAGGAGCACTGACCCTAGCCGTGTTCGCCGTCGCGAAACCCCCGCTCCGGTCGCTTGACGTCTCTGGGCTCGACGACGGGGAAAACGGCCCCGCTGATACCCAACCGGCGCCTGCTCCTGGACAGACCGAGCATATAGTTGCTTCCCCACTCTCGGCGTTCGAAACGTCGCCCGCCGCGCCCGCCGAGACTCCTCATGAATAATGCCTTGGCGACGGCCATCGTGCTGGTACCGCTTTGTCCGCTGATCGGTTTGTTCTTGATTCTGATCGAGCGTCGCTTTTCGGCGCACTGGACAATCGGCGGCTGCGGACTTTCTTGTTTGGCAAGTTGCGCCGTTTTGGCAATCACCACCGCCGGATCGACCGTTCAGAATCAGCCGCTGGAAATTTATCGTTGGGCGATGCTCCACGGATTCCGGCCGCTCGACATAACCTTTGCCGTGCAGTTCGATGAGCTGGCGGCGTTTATGCTGGTTCCGATCACATTCGTCGCCACTTGGGTCGCCGTTTACAAGCTGGGAAAGCCGACGGGCCGCCCTTCATCAGTGCGGTTTCCGATCGCGTTAACGCTGTCGCTATTCGCCACGGAGATGGTGCTCCTCTCCACAAATCTTGTTGCATTGATGTTTTTCTGGCAGCTGCTTGCCCTGGCGAGCTATCTGGCGATCGGGGGACAAACTCAGAGCGTTGTCACGGCAATCTCGGCTCGCAAGCTGTTTCTCATCAGCCATTTTGCCGATGCCTTCCTGGCGGTCGGAATTTTCCTGATCTGGTTGAACTTCGGTTCGCTCAACTTTACAGAACTGTTCGACGGTGCCGGCCGGGTTGAAGAGCTTCGTGGGCGCAATCCGGAGATGGTCACGGTAATTTGTCTCTGCTTGTTCGCCTCGTCAGCCGTTCGTTCCGCGCAGTTTCCGCTGTTTGGCTGGTTGGACGGCGTCGCGAAGGATACCGCGTCAACCAACGCACTGCTGCAATGTGTCGGTTTCATGCCGGCCGGCGTATACCTGGTGGCGCGCTGCCTGCCCCTGTTCGAGGCCTCCCCCGAGGCGTTGCTGATGATGGCATTTGTCGGTGGCTTTACCGCGGTGCTCACAGCGGTCATCGCCTTGAGCAAGACCGATTGGAAGCAATCACTCGGTTTCAGCACGTCAAGTCACTTCGGTCTGATGTACCTGGGACTTGGTACAGGGCAATGGATAGGAATCTCCGGAGCGCTGTTGCTCTGGGTAAGCCATCTCTTACTGAAGTCGGCGTTGTTCCTGGGTTGCGCCAGTGCGCCCTCAGAACGATCGGCTGGGTCTCAGGTCCAAGGCCTTGCCAGAATCAAACGGGCCGTTACTTCCGCCTATGGGATATCAATACTCGGCGCGCTGCTGCTTGGCTCAGGATTTTGGGGACAGTCTGCGGTCTTGTCGGCGGTCTGGGAAACCGCCCGCCGGTCGATGATTGCAACTGCGGAGTTTGAATCGAGCGCACCGGAATTGTTTGCGGCGGCGCCCGCCACCATCTGGATGTCCCTCTACTGGCTGGGACTTCTCAGCGTTCTGCTGACCGCCTTCGGATTGGTGCGCGCGGTTTTCGGGGCGTTCTCTCGATCGGCAACGAGAGAGGGCAGAGGCGAGACGGTC
>Ga0315336_1003264_pt1 | contig 22098 bp, 23 predicted proteins | sample ASW5metaG_FD_204512 | JGI IMG/M metagenome (GOLD analysis project Ga0315336, IMG submission 204512) | Ammonia-oxidizing marine archaeal communities from Monterey Bay, California, United States - ASW #5 | ecosystem: Environmental > Aquatic > Marine > Intertidal zone | place: USA: California... | reverse complement strand
CTTAGCTGGCATTCATTCTGCCATGCACTGGATGTTTGAACACGCGCCCCAATCAAAATGGTTAATTACAATACCTGGAGATACTCCTTTTATTCCTGATGATTTAATTTTCCAATTTCAAAGCAAAGTTTCTAAAAATTTAAACATTATTCTTGCCCAATCAAATAATAAAACACATCCTGTTATTGGTGCTTGGCATACCAGCTTATTTAATAATCTTGAGAAACACTTAAATACAGGAACAAGAAAGATATTAACTTGGGCAGAGGATCATTCAATTGATTTTATCAATTACGATTATCAAAAATATGACCCTTTTTTTAATATTAATACTAAAGAAGACCTCGAAAGAGCGGGAATTATTGAAAAAAAATTTTTTTTAAAAAAAACTGAATAATTATGGAAATATTTATTCTATAAGAATATAGTAAATTTAGTGTCAATTTACCTTCCTATTGCTGAAATGAACGTCAATATTATACTTATAATTTTTATAGGTATGGTAGTAGGATGTCTCTCTGGTTTATTTGGGGTGGGGGGGGGTTTTTTAATGACACCTCTTTTAATTTTCTTAGGCATACCCCCAGTTGTTGCTGTCGGCACTGAAGCTCCTCATGTATTAGCTTCCTCTGTATCGGGTGTAATTGCACATTGGAGAAGAAAAAATGTAGACTTCAAAATGGGTTTTTTTCTTTTAATTGGAGGCGTTACAGGTTCAACTGCGGGAGTTAATCTTTTTAAAATTTTAAAAACATTTGGACAAATAGATATAGTAATTCAAATGCTTTTTTTAATTTTTCTGGGTTTTATAGGTTTTACTATGGCTTTTGAAAGCGCTAAAACAACAATCACAAAGTATCGAACTACCTCTTCCATAAGGACAAAATTGCATCAACACTCCTGGATACATGGTTTACCTTTTAAAATGCGCTTTCATCGATCAAAATTATATATTAGCACTATACCTCCAATAATAATTGGTTTTATAGTAGGTCTTCTTTCAGCAATGATGGGTGTAGGTGGTGGTTTTATAATGATTCCAGCAATGGTTTATATATTAGGTATGTCTACAAACGTTGTTGTTGGAACCTCATTATTTCAAATAATTTTTGTTACTGCCAACTCAACATTTTTCCAATCTTATTTAAATCAAACAGTTGATATCATTCTTGCTTCTTTGATGATTTTAGGTGGGGTTATAGGCGCTCAAATTGGTGCTCGTATAGGAACCAAACTACAAGCAGAATATCTCAGGGGCATTCTTGCTATTCTTGTTCTGATTGTTTGTGCAAAAATATTTACTGATTTAACATTGACTCCTTTAAATTTATTTAGTCTTGATCTTTTGTGATGAATCTACTCAAAATTGGTAATTATATTTTAAATTTTATAGTTTTAGGTTCTGTTGTTACCTTTACAATATTATTTTATTTTAAAATTAAAATTAATTTTCTTACAAATCTTATTATTATAATTTCTATTATAGCTTTATTCTTTAAATTATTATATTGGCACCTATTAAAAAAAACTGCGGAAAATAAAACTGTTAACAAATCAAAGTTATTTCTTTTACGATTAGCTTTTTGTATTTTTACATACATAATGCCCTTATATTATATTATACAACAACCAAAATTGGTTATGAGTGATCACGTCATTTCAATTACATTAATTATAATTTCTATATTCGTTTTTATTGGAATTGCCATGGAAAGGTATATATTTTTTATTGAATCAAGCTTTTCTAATAACTCTTTCTTTGAAAAAAAATGACTAAAATACAAAAAGTAATGATATTCTCTATAGTTATACTTATAAGCAGTGATATTTTAGCTAGTGAAGCATATTTTGATTTATCAGAAAAAGAAATTCAAATCCAAACCGATTTTAAAGGAAAGGAAATAATTATTTTTGGTATATTTCAACCAGAAGAAGACACCATTCTCTCTATTGAAGGACCTAAAATGGATACAAGGGTATTAAAAAAAGAAAAAATTGCAGGTTTTTGGTTTAATACTAAAAAAATTATTTATAAAAAATTACCTTCTCTTTTCTTTATTACATCTTCCTCTCCTATTAAGGAAATTTTAAACTATGAATCTATAATTAAAGAAAAATTATACTTTGATGAACTATTAATAAATACTATTACTCAAAGAAATTTTACTGAACAAAAAAATCTTAATGAATGGAATGAAAATTTAATAAAAATTAAATTAGGAAATAATCTTTATAAAGAATACGAGTTCAATAATATAGATAATAAATTATTTCAAACACGTGTTTTTTTTCCAGCAAACTCAATTCCAGGTGAATACAAAGTTACAATTTATCAAGTAAAAAATAATGTTATTGTTAGTAAAAAGAATAGAGTTATCAACATTAAAAAATCAGGCATTGGAGAAAAAATCTACAAATTTGCACATCAACAATCGGCTGCCTATGGTTTATTATCAATTCTTTTTGCTGTATTAAGTGGCTTAATAGCTGCAACAGTTTTTAGGAGACTTTAAAATGAATGATGATCGTTATATACTAGTAATTGCAGATAATTCACAAGAAATGCATATTGCTCTTGAATATGCTTGTGCTAGATCAAAAAAAACAGGTAGAAAAATTATCATTGCTACCTTTATTAAGCCGCTGGATGTTCTAACAACACAAGGAGTCGTAGAAATAATGAAAAATGAAGCTAGAGAAGAAGCAGAAAAAATTCTTCATTCTGCAGCTACAATAGTAAAAGAATCTACAGGAATAATGCCTATTTTGCACACAAGAGAAGGAGAAGTAATATCTGAATTAAAAAAATTAATTGAAGAAGAGGAAAATATTAATGTATTGGTTTTAGCAGCAAATACTAATGAAAAAGAAAAGAATCCTGGCCCTATTATTAACGCATTAGTAACAAAAGAAATTAGTACTCTAAGAATACCTGTAATGATTGTGCCAGGTAATTTTTCAAAAGATCATATATCCCAAATTACATAAATATGATTGTTGATTATCAAAATGAAGTTGCCAAAATTTTAATTAATATAGAGTCCGTTAAATTTGCTTTTGATGAGCCCTTTACTTTAACCTCTGGACTGAAAAGCCCTGTTTATGTTGATTGTAGAAAAATTATTTCTTATCCCAATGAACGTTCGGTAATTCTTAACTATGCATTAGAATATTTTAAAGAAAAAAATTTAGAATTTGAAATTTTAGCAGGAGGAGAAACTGCTGGCATTCCTTATGCTTCTTTTATGTCCGAATTACTTCATAAACCTATGATTTATGTTAGAAAAAAACCAAAAGAATTTGGAAAAGAGAAACAAATTGAAGGAAATTACAAGAAAAATCAAAAAGTTATTTTGATAGAAGATTTAGCAACTGATGGCGGTAGTAAAATAGTTTTTATAGAAGCTTTAAGAAAAGCTAATTTAAAAGTTTTAGATATCTTCGTAATTTTTTACTATGATATTTTTGATATTAATCAATCTCCCCTTGGTTCTCTAAATGTCAAAATGCACTCTTTGTGTACATGGAAAAATATTATTTTAGTATTAAATAAAAAAAAAATATACTCTAAAGAAAAAATCCAAAACTTAGAAAAATTTCTCCATGATCCAGACGAATGGAGGAAAAATTTATGAAAGATATAGTTTTAGTTAGTGGTGGCTTTGATCCAGTTCACAGTGGTCATATATTATTAATTCAAAATGCTGCCAAACATGGTGATGTCATTGTTTTATTAAATTCTGACTCTTGGCTTAAACAAAAAAAAGGGAAATCTTTTTTATCGTTTAAAGAAAGAAAGAAAATAATGGGTGCACTCAAAAATGTGGTCGATGTAATTGTTTTTGATGATAGTGATAAAACTGCTATCGATGGAATAAAAAAAGTAATTAAAAAATATCCAAATAAAAAAATCAAATTCGCTAATGGTGGTGACAGAAATAATAATACAATTCCTTCACCTGAAATGAATTTTTGTAAAAAAAACGATATTAAATTGATATGGAATGTTGGAGGTAGTAATAAAGCTAATTCAAGTTCATGGATTTTAAAAAAATGGAGTAAAAATTAAATTAGGGAAAAAGCTTTCTAACAATCCAGTCATTATTAATTTTTTTGTATTCCAATCGGTCATGTAATCGAAAAGGCATATCCTGCCAAAACTCTATTAATTCTGGTTCTACTCTAAAACCTGACCAATGGGATGGTCTTTGAATTTTTTTGTCTTTAAATTTCTCTTTATAATGTTGAATATTTTCATTTAGTCTTTCTCGATCTATTAGTTGAGCAGATTGATTAGAAGCCCAAGCACCAATTCTACTTTCTAAAGGGCGTGTTTCAAAATACTCATCCGCTTCTTCATCAGAAACTTGATTAGCATTTCCTTCAATTCTGACTTGTTTTAATAAACTTTTCCAATGAAAATTTAATGCAACATTTCGATTATTTTGAATAGAAACACCTTTTTTACTTTGTGTGTTAGTATAAAAAACAAAACCTTTTTTATCAAATCCTTTCAACAAAACCATTCTAGAACTTGGCTTGTAGTCACTAGATAATGTAGACAAATTCATTGCATTAGGATCATTTATCTCTTTTTTTGAAGCTTCTTCAAACCACTCTTTAAATAATATAAATGGATCAGTTGATGAATTTAACAATATTTTTTTTTCAGTCATATTTTTTACACGGCCGTTGATATAATGTATATATATGTCAAATTAATAGAATAATTAAGAATTTTGTTTTAAAAGAAAAAATAAATGATAATGGATGGTAAGAAAGGATTGGTTATGGGCGTTGCCAATGATCGATCAATCGCGTGGGGAATAGCAAAAAAATTAGCTGCAGAAGGAGCTAAAATAGCATTTACTTACCAAGGAGGGGCTTTAAAAAAAAGAGTTCAACCTCTTGCTGAAAGTATAGGATCTTCAATATTAATACCTTGTGATGTAACTGACTCATCAAGTATGCAAAATACTTTTATTAAATTAAAAAATGAGTGGGAAAATATTGATTTTCTTGTTCATGGTATAGGTTTTTCTAATAAAGACGAATTAAGAGGTAAGTATTACAACACTTCTTCAGAAAATTTTAATCAAACAATGCACATTTCTTGCTACTCTTTTACAGAAGCCTGTAGATTAGTCGAACCTATAATGAATGAGGGAGGTTCAATTTTAACTTTAACTTATTATGGATCAGAGCAAGTGATGCCTCATTATAATGTTATGGGTGTTGCAAAAGCTGCTTTGGAAGCTAGTGTCAGATATTTAGCTGTTGATATGGGTGAAAAAAATATACGTGTCAATGCAATTAGTGCTGGCCCTATAAAAACACTTGCCGCTTCAGGTATAAGTGATTTTCGTTTTATTTTAAAATGGAATGAGTTAAATGCACCTTTAAAAAGAAATGTAGATCAACAAGATGTAGGGAATGCAGCGTTATATCTTCTTAGTAATCTTAGCAGCGCTGTCACAGGAGAAATTCAACACGTAGATTGTGGTTATCATACGGTGGGAATGGTAGCAGTAGATGAAGTTGAAAGAGTATCAAGACTCTTAAGTGAATTTAATAAAAATTAATAATGTCGTCAAACTCATTTGGAAAAATATTTTGTTTTACAACATGGGGTGAAAGCCATGGGAAAGCTATTGGTTGTGTTGTTGATGGTGTACCTTCTAAAATTCCTTTATCTGAAAAAGATATACAAGTGTATCTAAATAAAAGAAAACCAGGTCAATCTAAATTTACCACACAACGTCAAGAAAAAGATGAAGTAGAAATCCTATCTGGTGTATTTGAGGGAGTAACAACTGGTCATCCTATTTCTTTAATAGTTAAAAATGAAGATCAACGTTTAAAGGATTATTCAGAAATTAAAAATGTATTTAGACCAGGACATGCTGATTATACCTATTTGGCAAAATATGGAATTCATGATTATCGTGGTGGAGGACGTTCAAGTGCTAGAGAAACTGCAATGAGGGTTGCTGCAGGCGCTATAGCAAGAAAAGTCATTTCAAAAAAAATCCAAAAAGATTATAAAATTACTGGAGCCTTAATACAAATAGGAAGCAGCAAAATAAATTATGATAATTGGAATGATAATTTTATCAAAAAAAATGATTTCTTTTGTCCTGATGAAAATATTGTTAGTGAATGGGAAGAATTAATTTCTAAGACAAGAAAAAATGGTTCTTCTTTGGGCGCCATCATTGAATTAAGATGTAGTGGTATCCCTGTTGGATTAGGAGAACCTGTTTATGACAAGCTTGATGCAGATTTAGCTAAAGCAATAATGAGTATCAATGCTGTTAAAGGGGTTGAAATAGGAAATGGCTTCGACAGTGTAAAAGAAACAGGTATTTCTAATGTTGATGAAATGCGTATAAAGAACAAAAATCCAATATTTCTCTCAAATAAAAATGGTGGTATTCTTGGAGGAATATCTACTGGACAAGATTTAATAGTGAGATTTTGTGTAAAACCAACAAGTTCTATACTTAGTTCAAAAAAAACAATAAATATAAATTTACAAGAAACTGAGATTTCAACCAAAGGAAGACATGATCCATGTGTAGGAATAAGAGCAGTGCCTGTTGGAGAAGCAATGATGGCTACTACTCTAGCTGATCATTGTTTGCGGTATCTATAATTATCTCCTAGCACAAATTAAAAATTCAATATTACCTTTTGGGCCTCTAATCGGACTGGGTATTATGCCTAAAACATACATTTTACACTTTGTATTAAACCAGCTCCTAAAATCATTACATATTCTTTTATGGATATTATGATCTGTAATAATACCTCCTTTTTGTATTTCATTTTTTTCTGATTCAAATTGAGGTTTTATTAAAGCTATAATAATACCAGATTTTTCTGGCAAGAATGATAAGGAAGGATAAATTACTTTCTTCATACTAATAAAACTAACATCACAAACAATTAAATCAACTTGTTCAGTGATAATATCCCGTGTAAGATACCTGGCATTAGTCTTGGATATATTGATGACTTTTGAATTTCTTATTAATTTCTCGTGGAGTTGATTGGTTCCTACATCAACACTATAAACTTTTTGTACCCCTTTTGATAACAAAACTTCAGTAAAACCTCCTGTTGAAGCCCCAAGATCAATACACTTAAAATTAGTAACATCAATTTTAAAATAATCAAATGCGTGTAATAATTTTAAAGCACCTCTCGATACCCACTCAGAATGCAAGCTTTTAAAAATAATATTAACATCAGAATTATATAATTCACCACTTTTTAAAACTTTTTTCCCATTAAAAAAAATTTGTCCAGCCATGATCATAGCCTTAGCTTTTGAGCGAGTTTCAACTATTTTTTTTTCAACTAAAAGTAAATCAGCTCTTTTTTTCAAAGTAATTTATTTTTTTTTATAATCAATAAAAGAAATAATATCAGAAGAAAACATAGATAATATTTTGTTAGCGATTGATTCTGCATCCATCCCAATTTCTTTATATTGATTTTCAGGAGTATTGTGATGAATAAACTTGTCTGGAAATATTAAATTATTAATTTTTGATATAGTGGATGTCTTCTTTTTATTATGGATATAATTTAGTACTGCTGAACTGAAACCTCCTATTGAACCTTCTTCAATAGTTATAATATATTCATGATTATCTATTATTTGATTTAAAAGAGATTCATCTAAAGGTTTAGCAAATCTAGCATCCATCAGGGTAGGGGTTAAGCCCTTTGGTCGCAATAAATCGATAGCTTCTTTACACGCAACAAGCCTTGCTCCAAAATTTATTAATGCTATTGTTTGTCCTTCTAGGATTATTCTACTTTTGCCAATTTCTAAAGGTAATAAATCTTCTTTATCATTTATTCCAATACCTGAACCTCTGGGAAATCGAAACGAAGAAGGTCTATCTTCAATAAGCAGAGATGTTTTAATCATTCGTATTAATTCTGTTTCATTAGACGCTGCCATAATTACAAAATTTGGTAATGAATTTAAAAAAGCTATATCAAAGGATCCTGCATGAGTTGGCCCGTCAGCTCCTACTTGCCCTGCTCTATCAATTGCAAATCTAACAGGCAATTTTTGTATAGCAACATCATGAATAATTTGGTCATAAGCTCTTTGCAAAAAAGTAGAATAAATGGCTACAAAAGGTTTAAAACCTTCAGTTGCTAATCCAGCAGACATTGTTACTGCATGCTGTTCTGCTATTCCAACATCAAATAATCTTTTTGGAAATTGTTTTCCAAACAAATCTAGTCCTGTTCCTGAGGCCATAGCTGCTGTGACACCTACAATTTTTTCATCTCTCTTAGCCTCATCAGCTAATGTTTCACCAAAAACTTGTGAAAAAGATTTTTTATTATTTTTATTGATTGAGGCTCCTGTAGTCACATCAAACTTATTTACACCATGAAATTTATCTAGCGATTCTTCAGCTGGTTTATAACCTTTACCTTTTTTTGTTATAACATGTAAAAAAATTGGTTTATGCATAGTATTAAATTTAATATTTTTTAAAATTGGAATTAAATGATCAAAACTATGTCCATCTATTGGTCCTAGATAAAAAAAACCTAGTTCTTCAAATAATGTTCCACCAGATACAAATCCTTTGGAAAACTCTTCAGCTCGGTGTAATGTTTTTTTAAATGCTTCAGGAAATTTACTGGAAATTTTTTTAATTAAAGATCTTACATTAGAATAAGAATTAGAAGAAAGTAACTTAGATAAATAAGAACTCATTGCGCCTACCGGTCTATCAATTGACATTTCGTTATCATTAAGAATAACAATTAACTCTTTATTCATAGCCCCAGCATTATTTAAAGCTTCATAAGCCATCCCAGCACTAAGAGCTCCATCTCCTATTACACATATGACTTTAGAATTATCTTTCTTCAATTCTTGAGCAATTTTAATGCCTAAACCTGCTGATACAGAAGTTGAACTATGAGCCGTCCCAAAAGGATCGTATTCGCTTTCACTGCGTGTTACAAATCCATATAATCCATTTTCTTGACGTAAAGTTTCTATTTGTTTTTTTCTGCCAGTAAGTATTTTGTGAGGATAAGCTTGGTGTCCAACATCCCAAATCAGTTTATCTTTTGGAGTGTCAAAAATATAATGTAATGCAATAGTTAATTCTATTACTCCTAGACCTGCTCCTAGATGCCCACCTGTTTTAGAAACTGTTTCAACAGTTTTTAATCGTAGTTCTTTCGCAATTAAATTTAAATCACTAACTTCAAATTTGCGAAGATCATCAGGAAAATTTATTTGATCTAAAAATTTATATTCCACAATGTATTATTTCTCAAAATCTTCTTTTTTCATTTTGTTATTTTCTACTTTTATTTTCTTTATTTGTAATTCAACTTTTTTTAATTTTTCTTCACAATTATTTTTAAGAAGTATTCCTTTTTTATACAATTCTACAGATTTTTCCAAATCTATTTCACCAGATTCTAATTGCTCAACAATATTTTCTAGTTTTTTTAAAGTTTCTTCAAAAGTTAATTCTTTATCATTTTTTTTCATAAAATCTCGCTTATTTTACCTTTCTATCAAACTTATAATTTTATTTTTTTCAATATCATATATAGCACCTTTTACATTGTTAGGGCTTTCAATTAAAATAAGTAAATTATTTTTGTCAATAACTTCAATATTCTTTATTTGCTCATTATTACCTAATTTTGTAGAAAAAATAATAGGCAAATTTGATATATTTTTAGTTGATGTCGATATTTTTAGATACATTCCATAAATAAGAGCTAAAAAAGCTAGAATAATTAAAACGCCCAAAATTATAACAATACTTTGTATAATATTTTTTGACATGGAAAAGTTTTATAGTCGTAAAATAAAAATAAATAAAGAACAAAACTTGTTTCGATTAGATCAAGCCTTATCGAAATTATCTAATTTTACTCGCTCGCAGATTAAAATTCTATTAACTAACGGCAATATAAAAAAAAATGAAAAAATAGTAAAAGAAGCTTCATATAGGGTAAAAGAAAGTGAAGAATACATTTTAAACTTAATAATTCCTCAAGAGGAAAAATTTGAAGCTGAGAATATTCCTTTAGATATAATTTTTGAAGATAATGATATTATTATTATTAATAAGCATGCTGGAATGGTTACTCATCCTTCCCCAGGAAATAATCATGGCACACTTGTAAATGCTCTATTAAATCACACAAATAATCAGCTTAGTACTATTAATCAAAAAAACAGACCAGGAATTGTACACCGCTTAGATAAAGAAACAAGTGGTTTAATTGTTGTTGCAAAAAATAATAAATCTCACTTATATTTAGCAAATCAGTTTAAGGATCATAGTATTTCTAGAAAATACAAAGGTATTGTTTGGGGAACGCCTCAAAATCAAATTATTGAAGGTTATATTGAAAGACACAAAATAAATCGAAAAAAAATGTCTCTAAATAATGACCAAAAAGGCAAATACTCAAATACTCAAATTAAATTGCTTCATACATTTGCAATTGCAAGTTTAATTGAATGTACATTACAAACAGGAAGAACTCACCAAGTTAGATTGCATATGACATCAATAAACCATCCTTTAGTTGGTGATAAAATATATGGGAAAAATAAAACCAATCAATTTGGAAGAAATAAAGAAACATTTAATAAATTTTTAATACTTAAAAATTTTCCCAGACATGCTTTGCATGCTTATCACTTAGGCTTTAAACATCCTAGTACAAATAAATATATAGAATTTAAAAATGATCTCCCTTTAGATATGCGCGACTTACTTGATTTAATTGTTAAATATTAATTTTTTATTTTAAATGTGGTAATAGAAAGAAATGAATTTACCAGTATTATCGTCCGAAGGTAATCTTGCTTTTTACTTACAAGAAATAAAAAGATTCCCTATTTTAACAGCTGAAGAAGAGTATATGCTTGCTAAAAGATTTAAGGAACATGATGATACAAAAGCAGCTCATAAATTAGTAACAAGTCATCTTAGATTGGTAGCAAAAATAGCAATGGGATATAGAGGATATGGTCTACCTGTTACAGATCTAATTTCTGAAGGTAATGTTGGAATTATGCAAGCTGTAAAAAAATTTGATCCGGAAAAGGGTTTTCGTTTAGCTACATATGCTATGTGGTGGATAAGGGCTCAAATTCAAGAATATGTTCTTCATAGTTGGTCTTTAGTTAAAATAGGAACAACGGCTGCACAAAAAAAACTTTTTTTTAATTTAAAAAAATTAAAGAATCAACTAGAGTCAATTGATCAGGGAAATCTATCGCCAGAAAATGTTAGAGAAATAGCGAATCGCTTAGACGTCAAGGAGGTTGAAGTCAAAGATATGGAGAATAGATTATTTTCTGGAGATCAATCTCTTAATGTTCAATTAGATCATGAAGCAAATATTGAATGGCAAGACATGATAATGGATCAAAATGATACTCAAGATATAATAATTGAAAACAAAAATGAATATAATCATCGAAAGAAACTTTTTTCTAAGGCTCTTAAAGTGCTTAATCCACGTGAAAAAAAGATAATTGAACTTCGTCGTTTAAGAGAAAAACCAAAAAAACTTGAAGAACTAAGTCAACTATTTAAAATAAGCAGAGAGAGAGTAAGGCAAATAGAAGAAAAGGCAATGCAAAAACTACAAAAAGAAATTTCAAATATTACTTAATAAATTATGCCTATCGATTGTTTGTTTTCTCTCAGGCCCTGTTGATATAATGGAAATATTTGTTTGAACTAATTTTTCTAAAAATAAAATATAGTCTTGAGCTTTCTTAGGCAAATCTTCCCATTTTTTTATACTACGTGTTTTTTCTTGCCATCCTGGGAAAGTTTCATAAATTGGCTTAACTAATGATTGTGAAGATTCATTAAAAGGAAGGTAATCATATTTTTTTCCCTCTAAAGTATATTCTGTACATACTTTTATAATTGCTAATTCATCAAGAACATCTAGCTTAGTTAGCACAATATCTGTTATGCCACTTATTTTTACAGATTGTTTGACTAAATTAGCATCAAACCATCCACATCTTCTCTTACGATTAGTAACAGTTCCAAATTCTAGGCCTTTTTTTCCTAAATGATATCCTACGGAATCATGTAACTCTGTTGGAAAAGGACCTGATCCAACCCTAGTTGTGTAAGCTTTAGTAATTCCAAAAATCTTATGATTTTTCTTAATCCCAAATCCCGTTCCTGAAAAAATTTGTCCAGATGAAGTATTTGATGAAGTTACGTAGGGATAAGTCCCAAAATCTATATCTAATAAAGCTCCTTGAGCTCCTTCAAATAAGATAAAATTATTTTTTTCTCCCATATCATTAAGAATTTTCCATACTGGTGAAGAAAATTTTTTTAGAAAAACAGATACTTCAGTAAGATTTTCTAAAAGTTTATTCGTAGCAATTTTTTTTCCAAATTCTTTTAGGCGTGGGTTATGAAATTTAATTAAATTATTAATTTTTTTTTCTAATAATTCATCATTATCTAAATCACATAATCTTATTGACCTGCGACCTACTTTGTCCTCATATGCAGGTCCTATACCCTTTTTGGTAGTTCCTATAATTTCATTTCCACGTGATAACTCATTTATTTCATCAATAATTTTATGAATAGGTAGAATTAAACAAGTATTTTCGGCAATCAAAAGATTATTGTTACTAATATGAACACCTTGAGATTCTAGATTGTTAATTTCATCAATTAGTGCCCAAGGATCTAAAACAACGCCATTACCAATAATACATTTTTTTCCTCTAATAATTCCAGAAGGCAATAGATTTAATTTAAATGTCTTATTTTCAATAACTATAGTATGACCGGCATTGTTTCCTCCTTGAAATCTCACAACAACATCAGCTTTAGAAGATAACCAATCTACAATTTTACCTTTACCCTCATCTCCCCATTGAGTACCAATTACTGTATAAAACATAAAATATTAAACTTTTTTTATACTATTATTATGTAAATAAAATTGACAATTTTGATCTCGTGCAAATTCTTTTGTATTTTTCAAATCGCTAAAATATCTATCAACAATATATCCTTTTTTTATTAAATCTTTAATTTTTATATTACTAGTATAAAAAGGTATCATAATTTTCTTTTGTACTACTTTAGATTTTGATGCACGTAAAATTGAATCCATATAACATGTAAATCCTGTAGCTTCATTTTCACTTTTAGAATTTTTTACACGATACCTTCCACCCCTAGCTATTTCACCTCTTACATTATGTGCAAAAAAAGTAAAACGAATGCCTGAATGATAATTTTTATCATCAATTTCACATAAATCTAAAAAAATTTTGACTTTTTTATTTAAAGAAGAAAATGCTTGAACTATATTGTGAATATTTGTAATTTCTACTGAAGTAATTTGATCTATTTCTAATTTTTTTAGATTCTTTTTTTTAATTTTGTAAATACCAGTACATTTAAAAAGATCTATTATATATTTGTGATATTTTTTATCTAGAATTTTCAACAAACCATTTAAATCTTTTAATTTAATCAATCTTTTTATTTCATTTATATTTTTTAATTTTTTTATCATATTTAAAAATTTATCAAAAAAAACTCTTGAGGATATTTCGATAGTTATATCTTTAATTCCAACTAAAGTTAGTGAAGAGTAGGCTAAATCCATCATCTCTACATCTGCTAAATAGCTAGTAGCTCCAATACATTCAGCTCCTATTTGCAAAAATTGTCTTTCAGGACGTAGCATTGTTCCTGTTTTCCTAACAACTTCACCATAATAACATAATTTTAAAGGTCTACATTTTTTAGATAACCGTGTCTGAGAAAGTCTAGCAACTTGTAAAGTTATATCATCACGTATAATCAATTTATTTTCATTTTTTTTTACTAAAATTTTGAATACATTATTATCATTATTAATATCATGAAACTCAATCAATGGTGTTTTCACTAAAAAAAATCCAAAAAATTGAAAATGATCAATCATAATATTTTTAAACTTATGTTCAGTAGCTACTTGAGATGTAACATCATCTTTAAAGCCCTCAGGTATGATATTTCTAGGCATTGAGTACCTTCTTTATTTTTTTTATTAATTCAATAGATACAGAATTTACAATCTTATTATCTTTCCCCTCCACTAAAACTCTAATCAAAGACTCAGTCCCTGATTTTCTAATCAAAAAACGTAAATTATTATATTTTTTTCTATAAATTAATGAAATATTGTTAATTTTATCTTCAATTTTATTCGTAATTTTTTTTGTAATAACTATATTACTTTTTAATTGTGGATATTTCTCATATAGTTTAAATAACTTACTAGTCTTTAAATTTAAATTAGATACAAGCTCTGCAATTTTTAAAGCAGCTAAAATACCATCGCCTGTACTCATATATTGACCTAAAACTATGTGCCCAGATTGTTCCCCACCAAGAGAATAATTATTTTTTTGCATTTCTGAGATAACATTAATATCTCCCACAGCTTTCCTAATTAATTTGATTCCAAGCTTATCAACAATATATTTTTCAAAACCTAAGTTTGACATTACAGTTGTAACAACTGTTTTTTTATTTAATTTATTTAATTTTAACAAATTTTTTGCAAACAGAGCAATAATATTGTCTCCATCTACTTCTTTTCCTCTTTCATCCACTACAATTAATCTATCCCCATCTCCATCAAAAGCAAAACCAATATCAGCTTTTACGTCAATTACTTTTCTTGATAATTGGTTAATATTAATAGCACCACAATTATCATTAATATTTTTACCATTAGGAGTGTTGTTTATTGATAAAACATCACATCCAATTTCCCAAAAAATATTTGGAGCAACATGATACGTTGCTCCATTAGCACAATCTAGAACTATTTTTAATTTTTTAAATTTAGATTTAATTTCTATTGTAGATTTTAAATATTCAGAATATCGACCCTGAGCATCTTCCAATCTTATTGCTTTTCCTGATTCATAACTCAGATTAATAATTTTTTTATACTTAGTCTTATTTGAAATAATATTTTCTATTTTTTTTTCTAAAAATCTTGTAATCTTAAAACCTTTCGAATCAAAAAACTTTAATCCATTATATTCGTAAGTATTGTGAGAAGCAGTAATCATTACTCCCATATCTGCCCGTATAGACTTTATAAGCATAGGCAAAGCTGGTGTGGGCAAAGGTCCCACTAAAATTACATCCATACCCATTGAAATAAATCCTGCTGTAAGCAAAGGTTCAAACAAATAACCTGATAGCCTAGTATCTTTTGAAATAACTACTCTTTTTTTTCCCTTTTTATATGAGGATAATAAATAACCTGTAGTTTTAGCAATCTGTAGACATGTTTCAGCTGTCATTGGCTCTTGATTAACTATGCATCGAATGCCATCAGTACCAAATATTTTTTGCATATATTCTTCTATTTAATATTTAAATACAAGGAAAGTTTTTTATTTGTAAAATAATTATTGAGTTTGTGGACTTGGATGTTTGCCAGCCCTAGGTACAGATGGAGTTACTGATGATGTTGAATTTGAGTCTTTATCAAAATCATCCCTAGAAGGAGGAATACCATTGATTAAATCTTTCATTTCAGCCAATGTCAATGTTTCATATTCTTTTAGTCCCTTAGCAACAATGTGCAATTCATCTATATGATCAGTTAATATTTTTTTACACCTTGAGGTGGCTTCATCTACTAATTTTCTTACCTCTTTATCAATCAAATTTGCAGTTTCTTCTGAAATATTTTTTGATTGTGCAACTGAATGACCAAGAAATACCTCCTGGTTATTATTACCATATGTTATTGTGCCTAATTCTTCACTCATTCCATATCTCATAACCATATCTCTTGCCATAGAAGTAATGCCTTGAATATCTCCTCCGGCACCATTAGAAATTTTATCTTTTCCAAAGATTAATTCTTCAGCTATTCTTCCTCCTATTGATACAACAAGATTATCTTTACATTCATTTAATCTCTTATAATCTTTATCATTTTCCGGCAAAAACCATGTGACACCACCAGCATTACCTCTAGGGATAATTGTAACTTTATGCATTGGATCCATAGCTGGAGAGTATAAGCCTGCAATTGCATGACCTGCCTCATGGTAAGCAGTTAGTTCAATATCTTCTTTTGTAACAACTTTTGATCTTCTTTCTGCTCCCATCCACACCTTATCCTTCGCTTCTTCAAATTCAAAATTAGAAACGAACCTCATATTTTTTCTAGCAGCCAAAAGAGCAGCTTCATTAACTAGATTCGCAAGATCAGCGCCAGAGAATCCAGGTGTTCCTCTTGCAATAATTCTTGCATCTACATTTTTTGAAGTTTTAATTTTATTCATATGAACTTTTAGAATTTTTTCCCTTCCTATAATATCTGGAAGAGAAACGTGAACCTGTCTATCAAATCTTCCAGGCCTAAGTAACGCTGGATCTAAAACATCCGGTCTATTTGTTGCGGCTATAATAATGACTCCAACATTAGCTTCAAATCCATCCATCTCAACTAATAGCTGATTTAAAGTTTGTTCTCTTTCATCATTGCCGCCTCCAAGTCCTGCACCTCTATGTCTTCCAACTGCATCAATTTCATCAATAAATATAATACAAGGTGAGTTCTTTTTACCTTGATCAAACATGTCTCTTACTCTACTAGCCCCAACACCAACAAACATCTCTACAAAATCCGATCCTGATATTGAAAAGAATGGAACATTGGCCTCTCCCGCAATTGCTCTCGCAAGAAGTGTTTTACCTGTACCAGGAGGCCCAACTAGTAATGCTCCGGTTGGGATTTTTCCACCTAAACGTGAAAATTTTTTAGGATCTTTAAGAAACTCAACAACTTCTTCAAGTTCTTGTTTGGCCTCATCTATTCCTGCAACATCATCAAAAGTAATTTTTCCAACTGCTTCATTTAAAAGTTTAGCTTTAGATTTTCCAAAACCCATAGCTTTGCCTCCCCCGCCTTGCATTTGGCGCATGAAAAAAATCCATACACCAATTAATAACAACATAGGAAACCAAGAAAGAAGAATACTTAGAATTGGATGCATTGATTTATCTGCTGGTTCAGCTGTAATTTTTACTCCACTGGCATTTAACTTATCAACTAAATTTGGATAATTAGGTGAATATGTTGAAAATGGTCTACCATCATCAAAATAACCTTCTACATTATTCCCCCTAATATTAACTTCAGAAACATTTCCAGAATCTGTTGCAGCAATAAAATCAGAGAATGAAATGATAGTCGAAGTTCTATTAGATCCTGAACCTTGAAATAAGTTAAACAGGGCTACTAAAAGTAAACCTATAATAATCCAAAGAACTATATTTTTACTAAAGTTTTTCATTATATAATTGTATAATATAAATAGGAATTATTTAAAAAAACACAATAGCAAATTTGCAAATAGACGATTTAAACAGCAAAACTAGTAAAAAAAACATCTCTTTTAATATTTATACCTGCCAAATTTGTTTTTATGAGTTTTTTGCTTTTTAATACAAGAAGTGAATTTAGTATTTTTTTATAACGCAAAAATTCTTTTTTAGGTTTTAAAAATTTATAAATTATTTCTATAATTTTTGCTTGAATCTCTTCATTATGTTGAAAAAAAATAATATTATCTATTAAAATATTATTTCTAGAAATTCTTATAGTTAATTTATTAAAAATTTGAAAAATCATTTTTTTATAAAATGGAAAATAAGTTTTTAATTCGTGAAAATCTTTTTCAATTTGTTTTTTATATTTTATTTTTTTTGATAAAAAATCTCTCACTATAATCCTTGAATATTTTAAATTATTATTACTTGGATCTTTAACAAAATATATACAATTATCTTTATTATATTTTAAAATCTCTTTCTTGTTAAATCCTAATAGAGGTCTTAAAACCTGCAAACCTTTTATGTTTACTTTGTACTTAATGCCAAACAATCCTTCAAAATTACTTCCTGCTATTTTGCGTAGTAAAAAAGTTTCGATATTATCATCAGAATGGTGACCAAGAAATAAATGAAAAATATGGTTTAATAAGCAAAATTTAATTAAATGATTAAATCTATTTTCTCTTGCTTCCTTCATAGTTTTTTTAACAACGTTTTTATTATTAATTTTAAGTATTCGTGATTTTATTTTATGTTCAAATAAATATTGTTTTACTGTTACAGCTTCTATTTCTGATTTTTTTCGAATTTGATGATCAATTATCAATGCAATCAAACTACCATTATTTTTTTTTATCCATTTATTTAAAAGAACAACAAGAGCCATACTGTCAGGGCCTCCGGAAACTGCTACTGCAATTTTAGGATTATTTTCAAATAGAAATTTTTTTTTTAATACTTTGTTAAAATAATTTTGTGTAATTTTCATTAAGTTTAAACATTACATTGTAATGCAATAATTCTATTGCTTACTTTTTCTAAAAAGCGATATTTTGGAAATTCTTCTTTTAGTTTTATTAGAGTATTGCAGCTATCATCTATTTTATCAATTTTCGCTAAAGAATCTGATAATCTATAAAGCATATCAGGTGCTTTTAAACTTTTAGAAAATTTTTGATATCCTTCTGCTAGTATAAGAGCTGCTTCCCTATATTCTTTTTTTAAAAAATATATTTCTCCAAGCCAATAATGAGCTGAGCCTGAGAGATTATTATCTTTATGATTTTCAATAAATTTTTTTAATGAGTCTTTTGCTTCATTAAATCTCTGACTTCTTAACAAATCAAATGCTAATTGAAATTCTTCTTCGGGGCTTAAATTGATAACATTTTCTTCAACATTTTGTTTTTTGATAATTAATTCTTTATTTTGTTCTGAAAGATCTTCAGAATTAATCACTATACTTCCTAGACTATTTTGATTTTTAACATTTGTATCTTTTTCATTACTTATATCTTTTTCATCGCTTATTTGATTTTCATTAGACAAATTAATCTGATCATCAGACAAATTATTTTCCTGGTCTTTTGATGATTTAGCTTTCAGACTTAAATTTAACTCTTCATATAATTTTTTTAAATCATCAAATGCAAAAACTAATTCCTCAAAATTTTTATTTAATGTTTTTATATCTTTTTCTAAATTGTAAATACGTAAATCAAACGTTGTTAAATCAGAAGATTCATCTTTTTTTTGATTTTGATCAGTTTTATCATCCCTTGATCCTTTATAAACAGATTGTGTCAAATCACTAACTTCTCTTTGTAATCTATCTAACTTTTGTTTCAATGTTAGTAATGAATCTTCTGCATTTGATATATTTATAAAAAAGAAAATAAATACAAAAAAAAGATATTTATACATTTGGAAAATCTATATGATTTTTTAGACAAAAATATGGCGCGGACTGTGAAAAAGTCAACGCCAATATTAGTATTAAGGAAATTAAATTATTAATTATTGTAACGAAACTACCGTAGTTACAGATCTTCTATTTTGACTCCATGCTCCTTCATTTGATCCAATCACTGCAGGTCTTTCCTTCCCATAACTAATTGTTGAAAGTCTAGATGAATCAACTCCAAGTAAGATAAACCAATTTTTTACAGCTTGAGCCCTTTGTTCCCCAAGAGCTAAGTTATATTCTCTTGTGCCTCTTTCATCACAGTGACCTTCAATTGTTATTGATGTATTGTAGTTTTGTTTTAACCAAGCTGCTTGTTCATGTAATAATTGTTGAGCATCAGAATCTAATGCTGCACTATTAAATGAAAAATATACTCTGTCCCCAACATTAACGATTAAATCTTCTTGTGATCCAGGTTCGACTGATGGTCCACCTAGAGTGGTATTATTTAAATCAGCCAATATAGAAGCATCTCCAGTTGTAAGCTCAGTTGATGCCACTGTTTCTGATGATCCTGATGATCCGCTTCCTGATACCTCTGCTGTATCTTTTGGTGTAGTTGAACAAGCAGATATAAAGCCTGCTATTAAAATGGATAGTAAAATCTTATAAAACATTATGAAACTCCCCTAATACTAGTGTCTCTAAATAATTAATAATAATTCTAATAGCATTTTTTTCTTTATTTCAAATATTTATTTGAAAAAAGTCATGAAAAACATAATTTATTATAAAACTAATGCATTAAAGGGGACCAAGCAGGATCAGAACCCCCCAAAGGTGTTATAATTTTTCTTTCATTATACCCTGTTAAATCAATGGAATATAAACTTGATTCACCTCCACTCCCATCTTCTGCAGTGCGTTCTTCTTTAAAATACATTAAATATCTTCCATTAGGTGACCAAGTTGGACCTTCAACATGAAAAGATTTAGCTATCATTCTTTCATTAGAACCATCAATCTCCATAACACCAATATAGAATTGACGATCTTGTTGCTTAGTAAAAGCAATGAAATCTCCTCTAGGAGACCAAACAGGTGTAAAATAGCTGCCTTTTTTCTTGCTTATTCGCTTAGTATTTTTTCCATCTAAGCTTGCAATATACAAATGTCTTCTTCCACTTCTATCAGAATTAAAAACAATTTTTTTTCCGTCTGGAGAAAAACTTGCAGAAACATCTATAGCTGAACTATTAGTTATTCTTTGAGATATCCTTGTTGTAAGATCTAATATGTATATCTCAGCATTGCCTATTTCAGGATCAGAATAAGACATAGCTATTTTTTTTCCATCTGGTGAAAAGCGTGGTGCGAAAGTCATGCCTGGGAACTCTCCCACAATTTCTTGTTGACCTGTCTCAAGGTCCAAAATCCAAACTCTTGGATTATTTCTGTCTACATAAGACATATACGTAATTTTTCGAGAGTTTGGAGAAAAACGTGGAGTTAAAACAAGATAAGAGCCATCAGTTAGAAAACGATGATTAGCTTGATCTTGATCCATTATGGCAAGTCTTTTTTGTTTATTTTTTTTGGGACCTCTTTCAGCCACATATACTATTTGTGTATCAAAATATCCACCTTCACCAGTAATTTCTTCAAACACAGCATCAGAAATAATGTGAGCAACTCTTCTCCAATTTTTTTCAGAAGTTTCATATTTTTTTCCTAATATTTGTTTTTGAGAAAAAACATCAAATAATCTAAAAACCACAGTTATTTTTTCATCTTTTTTTATCATTTCACCAGAAATTAAATATGGAGCTTTAATTAGTTTCCAATCTTCAAAACGAGGTTTAACTGATAAGGATTCTTCATCTTGTAAAAAAAACTCTTTGTCAATCGGTTTAAATAATCCTGATCTTTCAAGATTTTCAGAAATTACAATTGAAATATTTTTTCCAATCTTATTAATACTTAAATTTTTTAAAAAAAAATCTGTAACTGCAATTGGCATAGCTTTAACAGTACCTTTGGAAATAGTTACTTCCAATGCCAAAACTGAAGAAGCATAAAAAAATATTAGGACAGAAAAGATAATTTTTAACACAATTTTTTAGCAAATTTAGTTATTAAATTAATATTTAACATTTAATTGAACAAATTTAATCTTTTTTCTCTAGTATTGATAATTTCTTCATTCATAGCATTGTAGTCAAAACGAACTGTCATATCCTCCCATAAATAAAAAAACTTCTTAGGAAGATCGAATCTACAGGAATACAGTGCAAATTTTACAGCATTTATCAAAATTAACTTATGCGCTATATTTGTGTCATCAATTAGAACAGATTTATCAATAACCTGACCCTCTTTTGTATATCTAGCTTTTGCTATTACGTACTCATTTTTTCCAACTTCTTTCAATTTGCCAGAGTTATTGCTCCAGCAAACACTTAATTGCTGCCTTACAGCATTTTCAAGAGAAATAATGGCTTTATTTTCTGCCTCTTTATCAACTATATTATTTTCATTATCTGTTATACTTTCCTCTTCTTCAATATTTATTGAGTCTTGATTCATAGAAATAGTATACTCTTCTTCTATAATATTCTTCATAGCGGTTGCTAAATCCCACTTTTTTTCTTGTAAGGGCTCAGGTTTTTTTCTAATTATAATATCTGATTTTTTTTCTATATTTTTATTAACTTGCTTGTCATAAGTTTTAACTTCAGATTTTTCTTTAATCAA
>Ga0315336_1003263_pt1 | contig 22100 bp, 21 predicted proteins | sample ASW5metaG_FD_204512 | JGI IMG/M metagenome (GOLD analysis project Ga0315336, IMG submission 204512) | Ammonia-oxidizing marine archaeal communities from Monterey Bay, California, United States - ASW #5 | ecosystem: Environmental > Aquatic > Marine > Intertidal zone | place: USA: California... | reverse complement strand
TTCCACCACCTATCAACACACTTATTCCCGGCATCTCATTTATAAACAACCAAGCCCACAAAGGTCCAAACACTGCTTCAGTTAACATTAAAACACCAACTACAGCGGAAGGTGTGGTTTGTGATCCGATTGTAATTATAATAAATCCAAATCCAATTTGAAAAAAACCAGACAATGAAGCTAAAAAAAGATCATGTGGAGAAATTGATAAATTGGAAGCAATAAAGTAAGCAAAAATTGCGGAAAATATTCCAGCTATAAATTGAGCCGGAACCATATCAACATTTGGAGATTTTCTTATTATTATAACGAATATTGCAAAAGAAATTGGAGCTAAAAATGCCACAATATTTCCAATAAATTGTTCGTTGGATTGAACGGACAAGGAGCTTCCAAGTATCAACAAAACTCCTGACATACCAAAAATAATTGAAATAAAAGTTATTAAATTAATTTTTTCTTTCAAAAAAAAATAACCAAATGCTGCTAAAAAAATTGTCTCTGTCGTGATTATAAAATTCGCATTTGCTACAGTCGTATTATACATGGAAAATACATAGGCTGAAAAGCCAATGGATAAAATAAAACCAGCTATAAAACCTGAAAGACCAGAGTTATAAAATGATTTAAAAATATTTTTTTTGTAACTGAGAAGCAAATATAAAGCCACAATGATAGCAAAAAAAATCTGTCTCCAAAAAAGAATTTGCCATAGATCAGCACTTTCAAAAGATTTAATAATTAAACCTCCAAAACTTAAACAAAAAGCACCTAAGAAAACTAATAATGGACCTGGAATTATTTTAATTAGTTTCATTCAACTTTACTAATATTTTATAAATTAATTGTCTTATATAAATTAATGAAAAGAAAAATATTTAAATAATAAATTTTCGACATAAGGTAATTGTAAATAATTATGTTTTTATGATGAGAATTGAACCCTTTAAAATGTTAGATTATAGGATCTGATATTTCTATGATTTCATCTGATGAAGGTACATTACTGGAATTGTCTCATTCATTTACACATCTTGAAATTTCAGGACAAAGTGCATCTCTTTTCTTAAATCAACATTTATTATTAGAAATTCGTGAATATATTATCCATAAATTCCGTTTCTTCTTCAGATGAAATTATGGTGCTCAGATACAAGACCTTTTGCTTGACAATTTATAAGATTTTAGGATACAAAATAGTGACCTTCTGCGTTTTCTCAGAGACTTTGCCAGAGGATATTAAACACATCATGTGGCAACACATCGACTGACGAAAGGATACCATTAATGTTTTTCTCTTTAAGATTCTTCCTGTCAATTACCAAAGAAATCTCGCTATTAATTGCAACAGCTGTTCTAGTAGGTAATAATCTGAAATTTTTTATGCTGTCCACCACATTGGCAATGTTGGTAACGTCGTTTGTCCTCGCCGATAGTCATAAGAAAAACGACAGTGTGGAAATGGAAAAAAAAATCGAGGTGGTTGAAGTTGTAAAGGTATCGTACACAAAGGAGCAGGCCGCTCGTGGAAAAAAATATTACGAAAAATACTGTGCTGAGTGCCACGGAAAAGAATTCAAGGGTGGAGTGAATGGTGGACCGGTACTCAAAGGCGTGTCGTTCTTGGAAAAGTATGCCAACGGAGCGCCAGCTTCTTGGTTGTTTGAATTCATGTACTATATGATGCCGCCAGATCAAGCAGGGCGTTTTTCTGTTAAAAAGTATACGGATATGATGGCCTACATTCTCAAAAAGAATGGTTTCAAATCCAGCGGGGAACCTTTGCCCTCGGACATTGAGTCGCTCGAGAATTTAATTTTAGAAAAGTGACGAGTATAAGGCATTCGGTCGGATCCTGACTATGTGGCTGACAGAACTCACTCTGCAGTCTATCGGTTTTCGTGTTTTGACGCTTCTTATTATAGTTGGAATTCATGGTGGAATTCTGGCGGGCACGGTGTTCTTACTGGGCGATAAGGGACCGAAATACGACGGCCGCCTAACCATTGTGCCATTCAGCCATATCGATTTTGTAGGTGCAATAAGCATGGTCATCTTCGGACTCGGATGGGCCAAGCCAATAGACATTGATTCACAACAATTTCGCATCAGAAGATTTGGTATTGTTGCTACCATTTTGATCGGCTTCGTCGGTCTGCTGGTTACAGCAACACTACTCAACAAATTGGTCCTAACGGCACTGACAACGTTACCGTTTACAGTGGGGATAGCTACTGCAGAATTCTTAAGAGGTGCGAGTAGCCTAACGGTCTGGTTCGCACTGCTAAGCCTCATTCCCATCCCGCCGCTCACCGGCGGGCTTCTCATCAGCATAATCGGCATCCACGTTCCACAAAAGACACAGTGGTTTCTTACCGTCATACTTCTCATAGCAGTAGCAACAGGCGTTATACACCAGCTTTTAAATCCGGCCTATTCGGTATTAGCGTCGCTCATTTTTGTTAAGTGACGACCAATTAAAGAAGGGGTATTGCATCCAATCGTGCGCGTAATATGTGTACCTAAAAGAGTGGAATAGTCTCTACAGCCATTGCTGGCAGCCAAATTCTTAAGGTTAGATCTGTTCTTTCGGTAGTTGCACATAGCGCTCGAGAATGGCTGCCAGGGTGCCATCGGATTCAAGTTGACGGAAGGCTTGGACTATTTTTCGCTTCAGAGTGAGGTCGCCCTTCCAAAGTCCGAAGACTAGATTGTAACGGATGAGCTCATCAGGAAGAAAAGCTGTCCACCAGTCTTTGTCTGCCGCTAGTTTGCCAGCTAACAGCGCTTCGGTGACACCTCCATCTAGTTCGCCACTGGCAACACCATCAACAAGTTCTTGGCTGTTGCGCATGATGCGAACTTTGACGTTCTGTTCTCGGAGGTATCTGGAGAGACCAATGCGGTCGAGACCATAGATGTTGGTCAGTACCCCAACCGTTAGACCGTCGATATATTCAATCGGCGTTGGCGCCACGATCGCCCAGCCGGTTTCGGCGTAGGGCTGACCTATATCTAGGAACGACCGGGTGAGTGTCGTATCTACAAAACCACCAGCGAGCACCTGGCAATTACCGCGGGTAATGTCCCAATTAAGCGGATTGAAGTCACGACCAATAGCATCGTTAGGGCTTAGTAGCAGTTCGACGCCAATGTAGTCTGAAATAGCAAGGAGAATCTCAATGTCGATCCCAGGCTGGGTGGGATCGCCGGTGACCAACGGTGGATAGCTTGTTGGAACACATACTTTTAGCGCTCCGGTCTTGCGCATTTCCAACAGTGATGTATCCGGCGGCACCAATCCCACCAGTAGTAATAGCACAACGATCAGCCCTAGCCAGCCAAGTTCGCTTACTAGTCGGTACATCCGTTTCATGTCTTAGACTCGACGAAATTCGAAAAGCGCCAGGGCAAACAGTACTAAACCAGAGGCGCCCATTATCAAAATACCCAGATGCGGATCGAATTGGTTGTAATCGATCAACGCTCCACGCAGGGAATCGATAGCATAGGTCAATGGATTCCATTCCACCATAATCACCAGCCATTCAGGATAGACAACGCGTGTCTGCGCCTGGGTCAGTGCCGGGTCCAGAGGAAAGATCGAACTGGAGGTAAAATAAAGTGGCAAAATCACTGCGTTTGAGAAAATGCCGAAGCCTTGGAAGCTACGAATATGATTGGCGATCACTACACCCAACGAGGTCAAGGCAAAAGCTAGCATCGCCATCAGACCCAATGACTCCAGCACCTTGATCCATGTCAGGTTAACATCTGCAAATTTGGCCAGCAGTAGAACAAGACAGCCGTGCATTACAGCAACTGTCGCCCCGCCTAGCACCTTACCCAGCAGGATTGTGCCACGCGAAAGTGGCGAAACCAGAACCTCACGCAGAAAGCCGAACTCACGATCCCAAATCACTGAAACCGCGGATTGAACCGAAGTGAAAAGGATGTTCAGGACTATTACAGCAGGAAAAATAAACTGAAGATAGGTGAACGGCACTACGAAATTGACTTTGCCGAAAACTTCCCCGCGGAAATAGGGGTTTAGGCCAATGCCTAGAATCACTACCCATAGAATAGGTCGGCTGATGCCACCAATCAGTTGGCCCCGGTCACGAAACGAGCGTTTCACCTCTCGCAACCACAACCCATAAAGTCCCCCAAGCTGTATCATTAATACTGAACGCTTTGTTCCCGGATCGGTCATCTGGTATGCTCCCCGCCAATTTTTCCAAAAGCCTTGGTTTGCTCACGTGCACCGATCTCCTTGTCTCGGATGTTGCGGCCAGTGAGGGTCAGAAATACCGATTCCAAACTTGGTACTTCGATTGATAAGGATCGGATACGCACGCCATTTTCAGCCAGAAATTTTTCAGAAAAAGTGTCATCTGAGATCAGAATAATTTCAGTTTCGTCTGCTCTACTTAACCGCTTAGCGTAGCGTGTGACTATCTCGGTATGGTCGGCTTCGGTCTTGGGCACTATGCGTAAAAGCTGTTGGCCAAATTGGCGTTTTAGCGCCTCCGGCTTGTCATTGGCCAGAATCTTGCCATTGTCAATAATGCAGACTTGATCGCAATTTTCGACCTCTTCGATATAATGCGTTGTCACCAGCACAGTGATCGCTCGCTCGGTTTGCAAACGGCGGATATAGTGCCAGATACGGTCACGGGTCTGGGGGTCAAGTCCAACTGTTGGCTCATCTAATAACAGGATTTCAGAATCGTGGATAAACGAGCGGGCAATCTCAAGCCGCCTCTTCATACCTGAAGACAATGTACGGGTGATCTTGTCGGCCCAATCGGTTAGCTCGACTAACGCCAGTAGTTCCTCGATCCGCTGTCTACGTAATGTGCGAGGTACACCAAATATTAGTCCGTGCAGATCAAGATTTTCGTGAACCGATAGTCGGTCATCAAGGCTGGGTTCCTGAAACACAATGCCAAGACGTCGCCGTGCCTGCAGCGGTTTGCGCATTACATCTATTCCCGCCACAAAGGCTTTGCCTGTATCTGGCCGCAATAAGGTGGAAAGGATGTGCATCAACGTAGTTTTACCTGCACCATTGGGGCCCAGCAACGCAAACATCTGTTTTTCACCAACCTTTAAGCTTACCTTGTCCAGAGCTAGTGTTCGCCCGTAGCGTTTGGATATTTCATCGAGGCGGATGGCCGGACTAGAATTCAGCATACTAGTCATCAAGGCCTGACCGTCGCTGGGAAATTAAACTTTTTAAGAATACTAGCTATCGTTCCGTCTTCGATCAGCGCGGTGATTGCCTCGTCAAAAGCTGTGCGCAAAAAAATCTTGTCGGCAAGCAATAGCGCACCCACACCTAGGTACGTCGGCGGTAGCGGCGATGGATCAATCACGTGAAGCTCGGCATAGGCGGGATCTTGGAGTTGTTTGGCCCAAAAAGTTGGGCCCCAGAGCAGTCCGACGTCAATCGTTCCATTTAAAAGTGACTTGAGAACCAAATCGCTGGTGCCCATTGGATAAATTGGCCAGCGGTCTTCAGCAGACAAAGTCTTGATGTAGGAAATAAGTCGAATGTGCGCAGACGTTCCCATCGTTGGCCCAATCGCTCGCGTTGGCGCTAGGTTGCCAAGTACGAAGAGGTCAGGGTCGGCGGTAATAAAGACATACTCCGCATGGTAATAGGATCGGGTTAGGGTAATCCAGTTGTCATAGCCCCCCGGGGTCAACTTGAAGCCCATGTGAATGTCGCAATGCTCCAGCATAATCGCATAGATTTTTGTGATGTCCTCACTAATGAAATCGCTTTTGACCTCATATCGTTGTGGTTCAAGCAACAGCGCCCCGGCAACAGCATCAACGATTTCAGCAGCCAATTCCCAGTCGGGATTCCGACGATCAATACAGTAGCGAAGTTGCGACTCATCCACTCGCCGACCGATGTTCCACTGATTATTGGCAAAAGGTACATCGAAGAATTCGGGATCATTTGCTGAAACAGAACCACCTAGCGAGAAGACCATCACCATAACTGTTAGTGCGACCACCAAGAACGAACCAGTCAGACGTAAAAAAGCATGTGCAATAGGCAAGATTATACCTCATAAAAAATTTTTAATAAAAACCAATTCAATCACAAAAAATATAAATAAAATACACAAATATTACAATTAAAACATTTACTTAGTTTAAGATAACCTGTTTTTGTAATTACTTTTGGATAAACACTCTGAGATTTCATGTCCTTAACAGTTTATAATTTTTAGTGATTCTTGTAGTTATACAGTTTTGACAGGTGTATATTATTGACGTTCCTTTAATTTTTTTTTTTGGTAAACTTAACTATGTTCAGAATGTTTACATTCGCAGTTATTCTTATGTTGGCTACACCTGTATCAGTACAAGATTTTGATAACTGGATAGCTATCCTATCTCCGAACGAGACAGCACTTAACCTAGTATCACAAGAGGTTTCGATTGCTGACGGTACAAGCGTCTACCGGAACCAGTGTTCCAGATGTCACGGACGTAATGGTGAAGGTCAGTGGTATGGCCACGATGCCGCACCGCGACTTGGTGAGAACATTACCCATCTGACTATTAAAGAGGTTGTAGCTCAAATTACCCAAGGCGGCTCCTATATGCCACCATTCCCTCGACTGACTAATCGAGAAATAGCTGCCGTCATCACTTATATCTGGAACTCGTTTGGAAACAATAAAGGTATTGTGACTGAAGAAGAAATCGCCAAAAATAGAAAAATTTTATCTGTCCAAAAATAAAAAAAATAAATAAAATACTGAATTAGTGGTATATTATTACTTTAAAAGAAATTCATTTAATAATATAAATATTAATTAATTTGCTTTGTATTTATATTTAGTATTAGTATTAAATTAACATTTAGAATCTATTTTTTGTATCCAATTAGACTAAGGTCTTTGGGTCCATCAAACTGGGAGCAACTGTCAGTTATAAAATACTGGCAAGAGAGGAGACTAAAATGCTTAGCAAATTAAAGATTAAAAATATACTGATATTGCTATCTATGGTGTTTGGCGTATCAGCGGGTCCTGTTGTGGGGGACGCTATTGATAATATTACGCCCGTTACCGACGAGATGCTACTCAACCCGTCTGACAATGATTGGTTGATGTGGCGTCGCACCTATGACGGCTGGGGCTATAGCCCACTCGATCAAATTAATAAGGATAACGTCAGCCAGCTGAAGTTGGCATGGTCATGGGGTATGTCGCCAGGAGGGCGAACACAAGAGACTCCGGTGGTCCATGATGGAATTATGTACGTCCAGAATTCAAGCCACCTGATACAGGCGCTTGACGCTGGTACTGGTGATCTGATTTGGGAATTTGAGCATGATCTGCCTGATGATGCGAGAACTCAAGGCGTTCGTAGCAAGGCAATCTATGGTGACAATTTGATCATAGCAACACGCGACGCACGTTTGCTGTCGATAAATGCTAAAACTGGTCAATTAAACTGGAATACGCAAGTTGCAAATTATAAAGTTGGATATTCATTTTCTAGCGGACCTATTGTGGCTAACGGTGTCATAGTTCAAGGAATGACTGGGTGTAGTAAAGCGCAGCCGGGTGGATGTTATATCACTGGTCATGACGTAGATACTGGTGAAGAAATTTGGCGTGTTCACACTATCGCTCGTGGTGATACGCCCGAGGGCAACAGTTGGAACGGTGTTCCACTGGAAAGCCGCCACGGTGGTTCAGCTTGGATCTCAGGATCTTATGACCCTGATACAAATTTGATCTTGATCGGAACAGGTCAGCCTTATCCGTGGAACATGGAGATGGCAGGTTTGAAGCCTAAGAGCTCTGATCCTAACGTGACTAACGACGCGCTGTACACTAACACTACTCTTGCGATAGATGCGACTACTGGCGAGATTAAGTGGTACCATCAGCACCTTCCTACTGACGGTCTCGATCTAGACTATGTTTATGAACGTATTCTTGTCGACTTGCCGTTCAATGGCTCAATGCGTAAACAGGTGGTGACTACTGGTAAAATCGGTATCATCGAGTCGATCGACCGAACTAATGGCGAATGGCTATGGAATAAAGAGACCGTACGTCAAAATGTAGTTCTGTCATGGGACGAGAAGACTGGTAAGAAAACCATTAACCCGGACACATTTCCGATTGCTGGTGAGGTTACCGTTAACTGCCCAGCTGACCCAGGCGCACATGCTTGGCAGCCTGCTGGTTACAGCCCTCTAACCAATATCATGTATGTGCCAACGGTTGAGTTCTGTTCGAACACCACTGTGAAAACGCTCGACCCGGGCGAAATTTACACTGGTGGCGGTATGCAGACCTACAAACGCGTGGAACATCCTGATGGTGACAGCAATATTGGCCAAGTCTTTGCCATCAATCTGGCTGACCAGTCAGAGGTGTGGCAATACCGACAACGTGCGCCGCTCACTAGTTCTACCCTGCCAACAGCTGGTGGTGTAGTTTTTGTTGGAAGTATGGACCGTAAGTTCCTGGCTTTCGACGATACGACTGGTGAAATGCTGTGGAGTAGTGGGAAACTGAGCAATGCGCTCGAATCCTTCCCGATTTCCTATTCAGCTGGTGGCAAGCAATATGTTGCTATAATGGCAAACCACAAATCTGGTTTGGGCCGGTTATCATCAATAACTCCGGAAATTCAACTTCCACCGGATAACCCAGCGACACTATACGTGTTTGCGTTGCCTAACTGATAGGTTTAAGGAAAATTAAAACTTGGCCCGGGCGGACTGGAAATTTCCAGCCTGCCCGGAGTCTTATTAAAAATGTTATGTTTTTAATTTTTTGCAAATTTTGAGGAAATATGAAAAAGATATGTAAATTAGTTTCTTTGTTTCTTTTTTTTATTTCAGTAAGCACTTATGCTGTAAGTGAAACACCCAAACCTGTTGTTAAAGTAGGTGTGCTAAAATGGGGGACTGTAAATTGGGAACTTCAAACTCTACTTAATAAAAATTTAGATGATAAGAATAAATACAAACTTGAGGTTGTAGGCTTAGGTAGCAAAAATGCTGTAGCAACAGCATTTCAAGGTGGAGAAGTTGATGTTATTGTTACAGATTATATCTGGGTAAATAGGCAAAGAGCTGACGGTGCTAATTTTACGTTTGTTCCTCACTCTTTCACTGTTGGAGGGCTGATTGCCAGATCTGATAGCGGCATTGAAAGTGTTGCTGATTTAGTTGGTAAAAAAATTGGAATTGCTGGAGGGCCTGTAGATAAAAGTTGGGTAATTTTGCAAGCTTATGCAAAAGAAAAATTAGGTATTGATTTAAGAGATAAAGTTGAGACTGTTTTTGCAGCTCCTGCAGTTATAAATGAACAAATGATTGAAGGCAAAATAGATGCAGTGCTAAATTTTTGGCACTATAATGCAAGATTAAAAGCAGCTGGTATGAATGAGATTATTTCTGTAAAATCTGTTTTAAAAGAATTAGATTTAAATCATAAAACACCATTATTGGGATGGGCTTTTGATAAAGAGTGGGCCGAAAAAAATCCTGATTCAATAACAGCTTTTCTTGATTCATCTTTTCAGACAAAAGCAATACTTTTGAATCAATTAGAAATCTGGGAAGGTCTTAAGAAAAAAATGAAAGCAGATCAAGATGAAGTACTCTTTACAACATTGAGAGATGCTTATAGAGATGGTATAGTTGAAGAATTTACAAAGGATCACGCTCTTTCTGCAAGTGAAGTGTTTTCAGTTATGGCCTCAATTGGTGGCGAAAAACTCGTTGGATCTGCAAAAAAACTAGATCCAGAGACATTTTGGGAAGCATACATAGAGTAATATCTAAAAACATTATATAAATGATGGAAGATGAATAACTTTAGATCTCTTCCATCAATTTTACGTTTTACATCTTTTATATCGATATTAATTATTTGGTATATGTTATCAATACTAATTGATCATCGCTTATTTGCATCACCGTTTGATGTTTTAAGTGATATTCACTATCATCTTATCCAAGGTGAACTGATCAAAGATACTTTAGCTACACTATCAAGAGCATTAATATCTTTTTTTATAGCTATGTTTTTAGGATCTATCATAGGATATTTATTAGCTAAATATAAACATCTGGATTATTTCTTTGATAGTTGGGTTATAGTTGGTTTAAATATTCCTGCGCTTATTTTAGTTATTATATTTTATATATGGTTAGGCTTAACAGAAATTGCTCTAATTTCTGCAGTAGTACTTAACAAAATGCCTATAGTTATTGTTAATATTAGAGAAGGCACTAGAGGTTTGGAAAAAAACTATTTTCATATAGCAAAAGTTTATCAATTAAAAAATTTTATGATATGGAGAAAAATCATACTTCCACAACTTTATCCTTATCTAATGACATCTGCAAGAACAGGTCTGTCATTAATTTGGAAAATAGTTCTAGTTTTTGAATTATTAGGGAGAGGGAGTGGAATAGGTTTTCAAATACAAGTTTTTTTCTCATTCTTTGATATTTCAAGTCTTTTGGCTTATGCAATATTTTTTATGACAATAATATTAATAATAGAAAATTTTATAATGATACCTATAGAAAAAAAGGCTACACATTGGAGAAAGAATGATTGATATAGAAGTTAAAAATTTAACTAAAACATTCTTACAACCTGATTCAAAAAATAAACATAAATATAATTATCTTAATGTTCTTAACAACTTAAATTTAGAAATTGAAAATAATGAAGTTATTTCTTTAATAGGTCCTTCTGGCACAGGAAAATCAACCCTACTTAATATTCTATCTGGGTACGATAGTGATTATCAGGGAATTATAAATATTAATCGAAATATTGAAGGTAAGAAATTAAGTTTTATTTTTCAATCTCATAATTTACTTCCTTGGTTAACTGCATTTGAAAATGTAAAATTAATATCTAATTCTGAGAGTTCAGATACAAATAGACCTCAGAAAATTTTAGAAGAATTGGGCTTAAAAAATTTTATTAATACATATCCCAATAGTTTATCTGGCGGTATGAAAAGACGTGTTTCTATTGCGAGAGCTTTTGTAAATGATCCAAATATACTTTTAATGGATGAGCCATTTGTATCATTGGAAAAACCTCTTGCTAATCAATTAAGAGATCAAACAATTTCATTAATTAAAAAAAATAAAGTAACAGTAATTCTTGTAACTCATGATTTAAGAGAAGCAATTATGTTTTCAGATCGTATTATTTTTTGCAATGAAACACCTCTAAAAATTTTATGGGAAAAAAAGATTAATTTGCAAGGATGTAGACAATACGATAGCTCGATTGTAGATAAAATTCAAAAAGAAATTCTGAATGAACATCCTGATATATTAAAGGCAGTAAATACAAATGGTTCTAGAAGTTAAGAATATTTCAAAATCCTTATATGATAAAAAACATAATAAATTACAAACCCTAGTAATTTATTTATGAAATTTAGACATAATAGCAACAATAGCAAAAAATATGCATATTTGTATTCTTAGCATTAGCACCTCTAGTCAGTCTATTAACATACATCACAAACCTGCACAGGAGCGTTTTATGGATTTACTTGTTCCTTTATTACCTAAATCAGACTGGACTACCATTAACTGTCTAGAAGATGACTTAACTTTTAACATTGATGAGTACGATGCATATTTGATCACTGGTGGAAAATATTCTGTATTTGAAGATCTTGATTGGCAACATAAATTGTTCAATTTGATTCGAACAATCTATGACAATAATATTCCTATCATAGGTGTCTGTTATGGTCATCAAGCTATTGCTCATGCTTTGGGTGGACGAGTAGAAAGATTTAAAAACGGTTGGGGTGCAGGCGTGACCATCGTGAATGTCGTTGATCAACCTGACTGGATAAGGCCAGTAGTTGAAAAGATCTATTTACTGACCATGCATCAGGACCAGGTCATTAAGATGCCGCCTGGAGGTATTCGGTTATTGAGTAGTCATTTTTGTAATATTTCTGGTTTTTACATTGATGATAGAATACTAGCTATTCAACAGCACCCAGATTTTACACCAGAACTTTGTCGAGATTTAATTATTAGACGCAAAGAGAAAATAGGTAAGCAATACAAGTCTGCACTTCAGTCCTTGGAAATTAAACATCAAGGTTTCTATGTTGGTCAGTGGATGGCTAATTTTATTAGTCAACGTAACATAAGTTAATTTTTATTTTGCTAGCACACCAAATAAGAAATCAACACATTATTAATGGACAGAGTTTTTAGCTCTGGTATCATACTAAAGAGAGTAATATTTATGTCAACAATTCAAGTCAAAGGCCAATCTATTTCAAGTGTAAGTGTTGAAGATAATAGAAAAACTAAACACAAAGCCGATGTTCCTTTAATATTAAGCTTTCCTCATAGTGGCGATCAGTATCCTGATGATTTTAAAACGAATCCAAATCTGCCTTTTGAAATATTGGATTTTCCTAACGATAAGTATGTTGATGAATTATACAAAGCTCGTTCTGAGTTAGCTTTATTATCCGTACACGCTAATTTTCCTAGGACATATATTGATGTCAATCGCCACCAACACGATATAGATGTAAACATGTTAAGTAACGGTGAAGATTGGTATGGACGAATTCATCCAACTGGAGCTAAGACAGGTACAACTTTATTTTGGTCAAAAACCAAGGAAGTATTTAATATCTATGCACGCGAGCTTAACAATACAGAACTAAAGAAACGTCTTGCTCTGTGTTTTGTACCCTATCATCAATTAATGACTTATCACATCGAGAAGGCCTATCAGAATCATAACAAAGTTTTTATCCTTGATTGTCACTCAATGACTCAATTTGATAGTAAACTGCGTGGCAAAAAAGAGCGTCCAGAAATAGATATTAGTAATCGATGTGGCCAAAGTTGTAGTCCTCAGTTTACCGAGTGTGTTGCTGACACGTACAGTAGGCTTGGTTATGACGTTAAAATCAATGGGCGTTTCATTGGCGGAGAAATAGTTTTGCGTTATGGATGGCCCGAAATTAACCAACACATTCTACAAGTTGAAATTCGCCGAGACTTATATATGGATGAAGATAGTAGAGAAAAGAAAGAGCGTTTTAAAAAAATGCAGCAAGATTGTGGAACTGCTTTAGCAGAAATTAAAGCATTTGTAGAATAAATAATCTTTTGATCTACTAAAGCTATTCATAAAAAATTTATTATTATTAAATATAATTTTATATTATCAGTTTTAATAAAATAATTTTCTAAAAATTTAGTAAATTTTAGAAAATTTATTTTATCTTATGAACTATAATCAACTTAATTTTATTGAACCTCTAGAACTTCGCTATTAGTGTGTAATTAATAAAAATTAATCTATGTAATAAACCTTGGAGGATTTAAGTATGAAAAAGTTTATCATTAAAATTGTTTCTCTTGTTGGTTTATGTACTGTTATAACATTAGGCGGAGCTTTTGCAGATACATTAAGGATGGCTTATTCTGCAGCGCCTAAAACTGTAGATCCATATAAAAGCAGTGCATCACCAACAGCGTCATTAAATGAACATATCTATGAAGCATTAGTATCACGAACCAATAAAAAACTGTTGGGCACCTCATATCATTGGGAGGATGACACCACCCTAGTATTTAATCTGCGTAAAGGTGTAAAATTTCATAATGGTGCTGATTTTACTTCACAGGATGTTATCTATAGTTCATGTCGTATGATGTATAGAGTTGATGGTAAGAAAAATATGTTAACAAGTGCGATGAGCCCTGTTGTTGATGTGATTGCCTTAGATGATCACACTGTGGCTTTCAAAACTGTAGGCCTTTATCCTATTTTAGTTCAAAAACTTAAATCTTTGGCTATCTTGTCAGCAGGTGATGCTGATCTAGGGCCAGAACTTAAGTTTGATAATACCGGTGATTGCGGCATTACTCGCTATCCCACTAAAGCACAGTTTGAGAGTGGTGAGTTTGCAAATGGTACAGGACAATACAAACTTGTATCTTTTGCCAATACTGGTGATGCTAGCTTAGTGCGTAACGATCAATATTGGGGTGACCCTAGTAATTGGGATAGTGTTGAGATACGTTCGGTAACAAATTCTGGTGCACGCATGGCTGGATTACTCGCGGGAGATTACGACTTAATTGAGAATCCAACTCAAGAAGATTTGCTAAGTTTAGAAGGCAATTCTTCTTATAGTTATTCAACTACACCTTCTTGGCGTAGTATTTTCTTGATATTGGATGTAGGTAGTGATGTTGCTCCAGGTGTCACTACGGCTGATGGAAGTAATCCATTCAAAGATATACGTGTTCGAAAAGCGCTCTCTTTGTCTATTGACCGTAATGCTATTGTGAATAAGTTGATGGGTGGCTTAGCAACTGTTGCTAGTCAATTTGCACCGAGTTATCAAGAAGGAGCTGACTCATCAATGCCAGATATGGCTTATGATCCCGATATGGCAAAAAAATTACTAGCTGAAGCAGGATACAGTGACAGCATTACCCTGGACCTTAACGTTCCAAATGATCGTTATCAAAACGGTACACGTGTTGCTCAAGCCATTGCGCAATATTTCACTCGTATTGGTGTTCAAGTGAATCTAAAAGCAGCGCCTTGGAGTGTATTTAGAAAGGGTCGCTCAGGTCGTGAATTTGGTATCTTTATGTACGGTTGGGGGCATCCTCAAGGTCCTGCACAGATGATTTCTTATGCATTTCCTTCTCGTAATAAGGAATTAAATTTAGGAGGTAGCAACTATTCTAACTACCAGAATGCTGACTTAGATGCTGCAATGCAGAAGTGGGCTGTTGAAACAGACGAAAGTAAGGCATTCGCTTATAATCAAGAGGCTATGCGTATAGCTGTAGAAGAGCTACCTGGAATTCCGCTTTACTATCAACATAGTATATGGGCTCACACAAGTGACATAAGTGTTGCTGGACGCCCTGATGAGCGAACATTTGCGGAGATGGCAACTAAAAATTAATAATCTAATCCCTCGCATAAAATTAGAAGTTTCTTATGCGAGGGTTTTTTTGTAAAAAATTTCTTCTCTTTATTTGAATTTAAGAAGAAGAAGATTGTAAAATTATCTATAATAAGGATTGGGTTTAAAATACAAAATTAATGATTAAGTATATTAGCAAACGTCTGTGGCAAAGCGGTGTGTTGGCATTCATTATGTCGCTTATTGTTTTTTTCGGTATGTACGTGGTTGGTGATCCAGTTGAGATGTTAGCTGATGATGAATTCACCGAAGAAGATAAAATTGAGTTGGCCATTGAACTAGGTCTCGACAAACCACTGTATGAACAATATCTTAATTTTGCAGGAGATATAATTAGGGGTGACTTTGGTATTTCGTTTGTCCACAATCGACCAGTACTTGATCTCATCATCGAGCGACTCCCAGCAACTTTAGAAATTGCCCTTTTAGCGATGGCGATAGGTTTAAGTATTGGAATATCACTTGGAATTTATTCTGGTATTAAAGGAAATTCTAAGGCATCTCGCATGATCAGTTTTTTTTCCACAATAGGTTACTCTACCCCGAATTTTTGGCAAGCCTTGCTTCTTATTTTATTGTTCGCAGTTTTTCTGAAATGGCTTCCAGCTTCTGGCCGAGGGCTTACCAACTCCTTGTTTGGTATAGAATGGTCATTACTATCAATTGACGGCATACAACATATGATTCTGCCAGCCGTAAATCTAGCTATTTACAAAATTTGCATGCAAGCAAGGCTTGCTAGGTCGGGCACCCAAGAAATCTTGTACCAAGAATACATGATGTTTGCTCGTGCTAAAGGAATAAGTAGAAATCGAATTATTAGGCGCCACCTACTTCGTAATATTTTGATTCCAATTGTAACTATCACAGGTCTAGAGGTGGGCGGACTAATTGCCTTTTCAACTGTCACAGAAACTATTTTTGCATGGCCTGGAATTGGGAAATTACTCCTCGACTCGATTCATATGGTGGATCGTCCTGTTGTAGTAGCTTATCTCATACTCATAACCCTGATGTTTGTGTTTATTAATTTTGTGGTTGATGTCATGTATGCTTTTCTCGACCCTCGTATTCGTTACCAAAAATAGAAAATAAAAATGAAAAACAATATACTTATTTCACTATTACATCATATGAAGCCTATTTTCGTAGGTTATCCTATAGCGATTGCAGGATTAGTAGGTTTTATATTTTACATTCTTGTCGCTTTATTAGCACCTTGGATATCACCTCAAAATCCATACGACTTAATGGTTTTGGATATAATGGATGGCTTATTACCTCCCTTATCAAAACTTGGTAATGGCACTACTGCATGGCTTGGTACAGATGCTCTTGGACGTGACATTTTATCATCGGTCATGTACGGGCTTCGTATTAGCTTATTTGTGGCATTTGTAGCTGTTACGATTGGAACCATTATTGGAGTAATACTAGGTTTGTTAGCGGCAATATATGGTGGGTGGATAGAAACGGTAATCATGCGCGCTGTGGATTTAAAAGTAAGTTTTCCTGGTATTTTATTAGCTCTCATGTTGTTGGCTATATTTGGTACTGGTGTGGATAAGATTATATATGCCCTAATTATTGGTGTTTGGGCAAGCAAAGCAAGACTAACTCGTTCTTCTGCTCTCTCAGAAATGCAAAAGGAGTATATTGATGCAGCTCGATTATCAGGTATCTCAAACTGGAGAATTATGCTTCGTTTTTTACTCCCAAATAGCATTGCACCAGTATTAGTAGTGGTACCGATGGCGCTATCAGGAGCAATAGGTGCAGAAGCAACTTTATCATTTTTGGGTGTGGGAGTTCCAATTACTGAACCCTCTTTAGGATTGTTGATTTCCAACGGTAATGACTACTTATTGTCAGGTAAATGGTGGATCAGCATAATACCAGGTCTTGTGTTAGTCTCTTTAGTTCTTTGTATTAATGTAGTTGCGGATCGTATTCGTGAACATAACAACCCTTACTTAAAATTCCAGGATAAGACATGAACACTGCGCCGCTTTTAGAAATTAGTGATTTGACAGTCACCTATCCACATGATCGTGTACAAGGAAAAAATGAAATCAAAGCGTTAGATCAAATTTCTATTAAACTAAATACCGGACAAATAATTGGTATAGTTGGAGAGAGCGGTGCAGGAAAATCTACAATTGGTAAAGCTATTCTAGGTCTTTTAGATCCACCAGCTAAAGTTCTTAATGGTGAGATCAAATTACTAGGAAGCTCCATTGTTGGTTTAAGTGAAACAGAATATGAATCTTTCCGAGGAAAGCAAATAGGTTACATATATCAAAACCCAATGACTGCCCTTAACCCCGTACTTACAATTGGCGAACAGATCATAGAAGCCATAGTGGCTAATACTAATATGAGAGGTAAGGAAGCATATGATTATGCGGTTGAATTATTAGAACGAGCTGATGTTAGTTTTGCCAAAGAACGACTACAAAAGTACCCACATCAGCTTTCTGGTGGTCTGTGTCAGCGTATTGTTTTTGCTATCGCTATTGCCGCAAAACCCAAATTAATTATTGCTGATGAACCAACAACTGCTTTGGATGTTACTGTTCAACAATCGGTACTTCAGACTTTGAGTAAGCTATGCCAACAAGAGCAGATTTCAATCATTTTAATTACTCATGATATAGGAGTAGTGGCGGAAATGTGTGACTATGTATACGTGATAAGAAAAGGTAGACATATTGAACAAGGTACAAATGTTGAAGTACTTCAAAAATCTAAGCAGGACTACACTAGAGCCTTAATGGCATCTGTTCCCCTTATAGAAAAAAAGTTACATCGCTTTGCCTTACCAGAGCAAAATCGTATAGATGACATATCCAATGCTCTTATCTACTTAAATAAAAAAAAGGAAGTGGAAAACTCATTAAGTAAATCTATTTTAGAAGTTCGCAATCTATCTAAAACATTTATTGCTTCTGCCAGTCTTTTCAAACAAAAACAATCTTTCATAGCTGTTAAAAATGTAAGTTTTAATGTGCGACGTGGTGAAACTGTTGGAATTGTTGGAGAATCAGGTTCTGGTAAAACAACCATAGGTAAAATGATATTAGGTTTAGAAGACATTACTGATGGTAGTATTATTTACCGAGAGAAAGATTTAAAACAAATATCAGATGGTCAAGAGCGGAGAGCACATTGTTTATCTATGCAGTGTATTTTTCAAGATCCCTATTCTTCTTTGAATCCACGAATGACTGCTGGTGAAAATATTACCTATGGATTAAAGGTTCATCGATTAATTGAGAAAAATAAAGCCAAATCCTTAGCTCAAGATCTTATGGCTTTGGTTGGCTTACAGCGCTATGACGTTGACAAACTACCTAATGCATTTTCAGGAGGTGAAAGGCAGCGGATTGGTATTGCTAGAGCTCTTAGTTATAAACCTGATTTTATTTTTTGCGATGAACCAACCTCAGCACTAGATGTTTCTGTCCAAGCAAATTTTTTAAATCTATTAAAAGACTTACAAGAGAAATTTTCCCTAACATTGCTATTTGTTAGTCACGACTTAGCTGTCATTCGACAAATGTGTGACCGTGTTATCGTTATGAAGGATGGAGAAGCCTTAGAATCTAACACAAATGATAATATTTTTAAAAAACCAAAACATCCATACACTCGGACACTTCTTGAAGCTATGCCAAAGTTTGATCGACATGTCCAATTATAAATAAAATTCAGTCTTAAAACATATGGCAGTTAATTTATCATCGCTTTTCTTTCAACAATTTAATTAAGTGACTGTAGTTGATTTTTTAAAAATAATTACTAATTATTAGCTTCATAGGGTTAATATTTGAAAACTATATTTATTACAGGGGGCTCTACAGGTATTGGAGCAGCAACAGCTAGGAAATTTAATCAGAATAATTGGCGAATTATTATCAGTTCAAGAAATAATAAAATTCTTAATCAAACTAAAAAATCCATTATAGACAATTCTACTAACAAAGAAGTTTATACCATTCCATGTGATATTTCGAAAAGAGATGAAATTCATAAAGCAGTAAAAGATATTGAAAAAAATATTGCACATATAGATCTGGCTTTATTAAATGCCGCTGCTTACTCACCAAATAAATCTCAACAATTTGATATTCAAAACTATAATTTATTAATTGATGTTAATTTAAAAGGCACTCTTAATTGTATAGAGATTCTTCAAAAACAAATGGGGGCAAGAAAAAAAGGGCATATTGCGATAGTATCATCTCCTGTAGGATATCGAGGATTACCTACTGCTGGTGCTTATGGTATGACTAAAGCAGGCCTGATCAATCTTGCAGAAAGTTTATATTTTGATTTTAAAAAACTAGGTATTAGAATAAGTCTAATTAACCCAGGTTTTATTGAATCTGCATCTACAAACAAAAACTCTTTTCCTATGCCATTTATTAAACCTGCAAGTTTCGCTGCTGAAAAAATTTTTAATGGTTTAACAAAAACAAAAAGATTTGAGATAAATTTCCCATTTTTCTTTTTGACAATTCTGAAGCTTACAAGAATTTTACCCTATAGAATTTACTTCTATGTAATTAATAAAATTACAGGTCTATAACCCCTATATCGCAATTACTAAAAAAATATGAAAAGAGAAAAAGTAGCTATCATTGGATCTGGAATAAGTGGGATAAGTTCAAGTTTATTTTTATCTAAAAAATATGAAGTTTATTTATTTGAAAAAAATAATTATTTAGGAGGGCATACAAGAACAAAAACTTTAGAAGAAAATAATATATTATATGATATTGATACAGGTTTTATTGTATTCAATAACAACAACTATCCTGATTTAGTTAAGTTGTTTGAATACTTAAATATAGATACTCATCATTCTAATATGTCTTTTTCTATATCAATTAAAGATCCTAAATTTGAATATGGAAGCAGAAATTTAAATTCTTTGTTTGCACAGAAAAAAAATATATTTTCTTTACGTTTTTGGTGTCTCCTTAAGGATATTATAAAATTATACAATCATTGTAAAAAAACTTCTTATTTAAAAAATGTGGAGGAATATACAGTAGAAGATTTTTTAATTAGGTTTAATTATTCAAAAACAATCAAAGATCTTCATATTTATCCAATGATTTCTTCTATTTGGTCTTGTGATAAGAACAAAGTGAAAAAATTTCCCTTAATTTCTTTCATAAATTTTTTTAGTAACCATAGACTTTTTAATTTTATAAATCGACAACAATGGAAATTTGTGAAAGGTGGTAGTCATAAATATATACAATCAATAATCTCAAAAAATTTATTTAAATATAAAATTAATAAATGTGTTAAAACTATATTGCGCGATAGAAATAAAAAAACAATTATTTTTAATGATAACGAGCGTTTTATTGCTGATAAAATTATTTTAGCTACTCATGCTGATCAAGCATTAAACATATTAGATGAACCATCTAAAGATGAAATTCAAATTTTATCAAAATTTGAGTATTCAAAAAATTATGCTTATTTACATTCAGATAAAACGTTTATGCCAAAGTGTAAAGCAACTTGGTCTAGTTGGAACTTTCAAGGTAAAAATAATGATGATCAGTCTTTTTCTCTTACTTATTGGATGAATTTATTGCAAAATTTGCAAAGTCAAAAAAATTTCTTTTTGTCAATAAATCCTTTAGAAAATCCAAATTTTTGTCATGACATAACAATATTTGAGCATCCAATTTTTAATTTAGAAACATTGACAGCGCAAAAAAAAATTAATGATATTCAAGGAAATAAAAATACGTGGTTTTGTGGAAGTTACTGTGGTTATGGATTCCACGAGGATGGTATTCAATCGGCTGCATACGTTGCTAATTTATTAGGTGTTAAAATACCTTGGGATAGGCCTTCAAGTTTTTTTAATAGATTGCAATTTACAGATTAATGAAAAACATATTTAGAAGCAGCTTATTTTCTACTGTTCTCGTACATCAGAGATTATTACCTTTCAAACATAGGTTTAAATATTTCTTAATAAGCCTTTATATTTTTTATGATGAATTAAAATCATTAGATAAAAGTATAAGTTTCTTTTCATATAACAAATTTAATCTTTTTTCATTTCATGAAAATGACCATGGTTATCGTGATCATAGATCTCTAAAACAATTTGTATCAGACATATTATCCAAAAATTCTATTAAATATAATAATCTTAAATTTGGTATACTCTGTTTTCCAAGAATTCTTGGGTATGTATTTAACCCATTATCGGTAATCTTTTGTTTTGAGAAAGATGACTTAATTGCTATTCTTTATGAAGTAAAAAATACATCTAATGAGCAACATACATATTGTTTTGTTAATAAAAATTCCTCAATAAAATCAATCTATAAACATAGTTGCAAAAAATTTTTTTACGTATCCCCATTTATTGAAATGAACTGCTATTACAAATTTTCTACCAAAATTCCTTCTAACAAATTCTCATTATTAATAGAACAATTTAACACCAAGGATGAAAAAGTTCTTTTTGCATCCCAAATTGGCAAAAGAAAATATTTTTCACCTGCGACAATATTGAAGTCTTTTTTTACAAACCCTTTAATGACCTTCAGAGTCATTTTTGGTATTCATTATCAGGCTTTGAGAATTTTTTTTAAAGGAGGAAAATATTATTCTCGCAATAAAAAGCCGATTGACACTACTTCCTCTGAAGGACAATTATAAAATGAAAAATTTAAATAATTTTTTTCAACATTCTGCTGAAAAAGTAGCTGATCAATTTTTTAAAAAGATAAAATATGGAAATTTAAAAGTATTGCTACCATCAGGCAAATTTTTATATTTTAAGGGTAAAAATCAAGGAATTGAGGCAGATATTAAGCTTAATAATTTTTTATTGGCAGGAAAGATTTTGCGAAAAGGAAATGTGGGTTTTGCTGAATCATATATGAATGGAGATTTTTCAACTAGTAATTTAAAAAACCTTTTAATCTTTGCTCAACAAAATGAATCCTCTTACCTTTATAATAAGCAAGGGAAATGGTTTTATAAACTATTAAGTAAAATTAATAATTATCTCAATCAAAACACCAAAT
>Ga0315336_1003262_pt1 | contig 22108 bp, 19 predicted proteins | sample ASW5metaG_FD_204512 | JGI IMG/M metagenome (GOLD analysis project Ga0315336, IMG submission 204512) | Ammonia-oxidizing marine archaeal communities from Monterey Bay, California, United States - ASW #5 | ecosystem: Environmental > Aquatic > Marine > Intertidal zone | place: USA: California... | reverse complement strand
AAAGTAAACCCGATCGTAACGGCGAAAGTAGCAATGGCGACCGCGATAACCAGATAGCGGGCTTCGAGACAAAAACTTAGAAACGGGAGGTAGAGCCGTTCAGTCCATAAATTCACAAAATTGTCGATCCGTCGCCGCAAGCGTTCCGAAAACGACTTTTTCTGGGGCGGCCTAAGCCAATGGCCCAGATGCACCGGCAAGATGAACAGCGACTCGATGAGAGAGGCGACCAATGCTGCGATGATGGCCAGAGGTAGAATAGCCATGAATTTTCCGATCATCCCATCGACCCAGAACAGTGGCATAAAAGCCACGATGCTCGTCGTCACGGTTCCTACGACCGGCCATGCCACCTCGGAAGCACCTTCGATTGCTGCTCGGAGGAATTCCTCCCCTCTTTGCATCCGAGAATGAATGTTTTCGGCGACGACAATGGCGTCATCTACGAGAATCCCGAGAACCATGATAAAAGCAAACATCGTAATCATATTGAGAGAGCCACCCGCAATGGCTACAAACCCTAGAGCCGCCAAAAGGGAGACCGGGATACCGATGGCAACCCAGAATGAAAGGCGCACGCTTAAGAATAACCAGAGAGATAAAAAAACCAGGGCAAGACCGACCCGCCCATTCCGCAAAAGCAGGTCAAGTCGATCTTTGATCAAACGAGAGGTGTCCGCCCAAGGGGACAGGAATACTCCTTTCGGAAGGCTATTTTTCTTCCGCGCAGCGTAGGCCTTCACCATTTCGGCGATTTGTAGAGCATCCTCGTCCTCAGTCTTATTTACAATGACGAGGGCAGCATTTTTTCCGTTGAATCGGCCAGATTTGTCCGTATCCTCGAACCCGTCAACCACCCGGGCAATGTCGCGGAGACGAAGAATTGTGCCATCAGTTCGGGTGAGAATAGCGAGGTTTTCAAATTCGGAGCCGGTGTAGAGCTTCCCCAGCGTGCGGATGCGAATTCGCTGGTCGGAGGAGCGGATATCCCCCCCGGTCAACTCCAGCACGTTTTTCCGAATTGTATCGGCCAGCCTCTCGAAGGTCAGTCCGTAGCGGCGTAGTGTAGGCTCCGAGACTTCGATGGCAATTTCCCAGTTCCGCACCCCGCTGATAGCTACCTGAGAAATACCAGCCATCGCGAGGAGTTCATCCTTGATTTCCTCCGCCATCCACTTTAGGGCAGCCTCGGAGGCATCCCCGTAGAGGGCCAAGTTGAGCACTTGATCAATCCTCTTAATCTCGGAGATGACGGGACGCTCTACATTTTCCGGAAATGTATCGATCCGGTCCACGGCATTCTTGATATCATCCATCACGGTTCTGGCATCGCCTACCGAGGATACAAGCTCTGCCACGAGAGTGCAGCTATTCTCAATTGCGGTGGAAGTGACCTTCTTGATTCCCTCGATACCGGCGATCGCCTCTTCAACCTTGATACAGGCACCCTCCTCCACTTCCTCAGGGCTGGCACCCTTCCAAGCAACACTTACCCGCACCTTATCGAGAGAAAAGGAGGGTAGTACCTCGCTTTTGATCTGAAAAAAGGAGAGCACACCGATTAGGGTGAGAACGGCCATTAAGAGATTTGCAAAAACCCTGTGGTTTGCCGCCCCAGCAATTAATCTCTTCAAGGCGAAGTGCCCCGGCCAAGCAGAGCCTTCTTTTCGGCCACCCCATCAACGTCTTCTCCCTCCGGGCGAAGCTTCATCCCCATAACTGCCGCAGGGATAGCCGAAAGGATTAGACGGTCGCCATCGGCTACACCGTTTTTAAAGACAACCTCGTTCTTCCTCTTCCGAATGACCTGGACGGTACGGATATCTAACTTACTGTTCTTGAGGAGATAGATTTTGTCTCCCTGGTGAAGGGCAGACCGGGGAATCGTATAGACATCCGGCATGGTAACTCCTTCAATTCCCACCGTGACGAACATACCGACGGTTAATGGGGGATGGTACCCGGGGACCCATTTCCTCGTCGGCTCGGGAACCTCAATGACCAAGGTGAAAGCCCGCGTTGCCTCATCAAGCCCGGCACCTACTAGGGTCACCCGTCCATCCCACTCAAATTTCTGGCCAAAACGACTCCAGTAAATCTTGGCCCGAGGGAAATACTTCTGAACCTCATCTTGGGTTTTGGGGAACTGAGCGGACCCAGGTCTGCGAAAAGCCCATCTAGATTCTTCGACAGGAATGGAAACTGGAACTTCGAGTACCGAAGAGTCGTAGATTGTACCAACGGTGTTCCCTTCTCGGATATAATTTCCTACCTCAAGATTGGTATTTCGGACCCGCGCATCGAACGGCGCGGTAATTCGAGTCCGACTCAGATTCAAGTTCGCCTCCTCCAAGCGGGCCTGGGTTACCTCGAGAGAAGCTTCTTTCTGAAGCAGATTCGGAGCAACCAGTGCGAGATGGTTGTGGATGCGCTGAACCTCACGCTCCTGTCGGAGAACAGCCTGGAGCGAGATGTCAATTTTTCCAGCGGAGATGACGTTTTGTTTTCCGAGCCGCTGGTTCCGCTTTAGCTGCCCCTGAACAACGCTTAGATGACGCTTGGCGATAGCAAGATTGGCCCCGTAGTTTTTCTTTTCTTGGACCAATTTCCCGATATCAGCCCTTAGCTGGGCAATCTCCGCCCGCCGCCGTGCGACACCAAGCTTGTAATCCACAGGATTGATTTCAAATAGCGTATCGCCCTTCTCGACAAATCCTCCACTCCGGAATCCATCCGAGCGATAGATGACCCGGCCTGAAACTTCAGCCACGACCTTGATCTCATTTCGGGGCCGAACAGTTCCATAGGCACTAATTAGGAAAGTTTTCTTTTTCATCTTCAAGTGGAGAGTTCGCACTACCCGACCCCTGTCCACCGGAATGGCTCGTACCGCCTCCCTCGGATTTCGCACGAGATGAACGGTCAAAACCCCGCCCCCAGCAAGAACGGCCGTGGCGGCTAACAAAAACCATTTCTGGCGATTTTTCATAAACTCAGCCACTCTCTCAAATAAATCCTTCCCAGGGACTAAAATCGGACCGGGAAATCTTCTGCCTTGACTGGCCGTCTCACTCCCTGCAGCTCCGGCTACCCTGGTTGCTTCACCTCTATCATATTAATATTGCACACGACCGCTTGCCCACTGGCCAAAAGGAGAATTGACACAGTTTGGAGAGTTTAGGTAGGTTCCCTCCCTCTAACCTATTATGAATCTAGCAAAGCCCTCTCCGGCGAGACGGAAATACCCTTTAGTGAGCAGTGGGAGAAACGGGCATTTTTCCGGAAAAATATCAAGGAGATAGAAATGGGCACGACCATAACGTTTCTTGGACAATCTACGCTTCTAATCAAAACCGGTGGGGGGCAGACCATCTATATAGACCCCTGGCTTAAGGACAATCCCGTCTGCCCGGAAAAGTTCAGAACACCACACAAGGCAGACCTCATCTGCCTCACCCACGGCCACTGGGACCACACTGGAGATGTCTTTCCAGTATTCGACGTAAACCCCTGCCCCGTAACGGGCCACATGGACCTAGTCCGGTGCCTTGCGCGCCATCACGATCTCGGCGAGTTTGCTCGCCCCCACGGCAAGGGCGGCACCATCAATTATGGCAACGTAAAAGTCACTCTCACAAACGCTTTTCACGGCTCGGCCTATGGACCAACTGGTGAGTATGCAGGCGAGGCCTGCGGTATCATCCTTACATTCGAGGACGGGAGGCGAATCTACCACGCCGGGGACACCTGCCTTTTTAGCGACATGAAACTCATCGGCGAACTCTATGCGCCTGACTTATGTTTTTTGCCCATCGGAGACCGCGCTACCATGGACCCAGAACATGCAGCCATCGCCGTCGAATTCCTAGGTGCGAAGCGGGTAATCCCCATCCACCATTCGAGCATACCCGGACTAACCGGCAAGCCCGAGAATTTTGTCGCCGAAGTCGCCAAACGATGCCCCGGTACCGAGGTCACTGTTATGAAACCAGGTGAGAACATAATCGTCTAGAGACTTATTGTTTATTTTAGTTCACACCAGAGGAGAATTTAATGAGTGCCCCCCATCTCTCAGAACTCTATAAAATTTCTGGCTGAGGATAATACCAATAAAGCAGTAGGCGGGAAGTCAATTATGCCGGCCGCTCAATAAATTCAAGGGTGTTGCCGTCGAGGTCTTCCAAATAAATGACTATCCCTCCCTTATTCTTCCCCTGGGTGATGGGAACAGGAGGAGAAACGATTTTGACCCCTCTTGCGGTGAGGTCAGCGTACAGCTCCTCTAAATTTTCGACGGTGTAGGCAACGTGAGCGCTACCGACGTTATTGGTTGCGGTATCAATCTTAACGCCTTTTGAGGCAGTATACTCAATCAGCTCGATGGAATAGCCCCCACCCCGGACATAGATGATATAAAGAGCGGCACCGGGGATTCCGGTAACGGCCTGACAGTAATCAACTGGGCGGTGACTTTCACTCATCACCTCAAAACCCAAATACTTGCAATACCATTTAGCCGCAGCCTCTACGTCTCTGACCGTGAAACTCGTATGGTTGACCTCAAGCAATCCCATACGGACACTCCTTTGGACTCCCGCCATTTAAGAGAGCGGGCGGGATGAGATAATCTCACTCCAAACAAACCGAGGGTATGGCTCCACCCTCCTCCTCCTTAAAATCCCGGTACTGTTCAGGCGGTGACGCCGAGAGTCTTTTTTGCCGCCGCGACAACGTTATCCGCGTTTGGGAGAACAAAATCTTCCAGTGCAGGCTCAAAGGGGATCGGAGCATTGAGTGCTGCCACCCGCCCAATCGGGGCATCAAGGTAGTCGAAGGCTTCCTCTTGAATAGCTGCAGAAATTTCAGCCCCCACACCACTCCTGAGATGACCCTCTTCAACGACAACACAGCGGTTCGTCTTACGGACAGAATCCGCCAGAGTTGCCGTATCGAGTGGGGCGACAGTCCGGGGATCGGCAACCTCAGCACTAATACCCTCAGCCGCGAGTGCCTCGGCCGCGTGTAGACAATTTTTCACCTGGTAGCCAATACCAATGAGGGTGATGTCACTACCTTCACGCTTTATGGCTGCCTGGCCGAAGGGAACAACATGCTCACCTTCAGGAACGGGACCCCGGGTTTTGTAAAGCATCTTGTGCTCACAAAAAAATACCGGATTCTCGTCGCGGATTGCAGCCTTGAGCAGACCCTTCCCATCGGCCGGGTCACTCGGGCATGCCACCTTAAGCCCGGGCACCTGCATAAACCACGCCTCCAACACCTGGCTGTGGGTGGGTCCATACTGCACACCACCTCCACCCGGAGTGCGCACAACCATCGGAATACTAAGCTGGCCACCCAGCATGTAACGAAGCTTGGCCGCCTGGTTCACAAGCGGATCCATGGCCAACATGATGAAGTCCATAAACATGATTTCAACCACAGGGCGGTAACCGGCCATAGCAGCGCCCACCGCAGCCCCCACAAATCCAAGCTCACTGATGGGCGTATCACGCACACGGCCGGCACCGAACTTGTCCTTTAGACCTTTAGTAACCCCGAAGACATAGGCAAGCTCGACATCCTCGCCCAGACAAATCACTTTTTTATCGATTTCCATTTCTTCGTGGAGCGCTTCATTTAAAGCATCCACAAAATTGATTTCCCGCATGGTTTAATCTCCCGCCGGTTAGGCGTAAACGTCCTCGAGAGCTGATTCAAGGGTAGCCTCCGGGCTATTCTGGGCAAACTCAGCCGCCATCGCCATCTCCTCGACCACCATTTTTTGATGGGCATCTTTCTCGGCTGTGGTCATCTTGAGCAACTTCTCTGCTAAGAGGAGAGGATCGCGTTTTTTCCACTTGCTCACCTCTTGCTCGGTACGGTAGGGACCGAAATGAGGATCTCCACGTGAATGACCGAAAAATCTGTAGGTCTTGGCCTCAATCAGAGAAGGGCCACCGCCCTTGCGGGCAAATTCAACAGCCTCGCGCGTCGCCTCGTGTACAGCCACCACATCCATCCCATCGATAGTCACACCAGGGGCATCGTAGCCTTGAGCGCGAGTGGAAATGTCCTCGACAGCGGTCGAACGATTGACACCAAAGCTTACCGCGTAGCCGTTGTTCTCACAAAAGAAAACTACCGGAAGCTTCCAGATGGCACACAGATTCATTGATTCGTGGAAGCTGCCCTGGTTTGAAGCCCCGTCACCGAAGAACACGACCACCACCTGTCCCTTACCCTCGAGCTGGTAGGCCAGCCCCATTCCAGCCGCCATGGGCATGTTGGCCCCAACAATCGAGTGCGCCCCATAGTGTCCCATCGATACGTCGGCGATATGCATCGAACCGCCCTTGGCACGGCAAAGGCCTGTCGAGCGGCCCAGAAGCTCGGCCATCATCTCGTTTAGCCGGGTTCCTTTAGCAATCGAGTGCCCATGGCCCCGATGGGTGGTCAAGATGGCATCTTCTCTATTAAGAACGCTGCATACGCCTACCGAGCAAGCCTCCTGACCTATGCTTACATGGACTGCTCCTTTGATCATGCCCGCCATAAATAGCTCGTCCGCTTTTTCTTCGAATCGCCGGATGCGAAGCATATCGCGGTACATTTTGTGAAGGCGCTTTTTAGAAAGAGATTTCGCCTTTTTGGCCACAGGACTTCCTCCCGGGAATCATTCCCACTGAATGCGGATCATCAGTTTCTCGATAAATGTATAGCTATCATACGAATTCTTCGGGTTCAATCGCTGGCAATCGCATGGGAGCGTGACAATTATTTTACAGCACTGTATTTCAAGAAAACTTCTCCCCCCTCGCGGTGCACGTCCTCCAAACTTAGGCACATAAAGCAGTCTACGGGAAACCCCGGACCGTCCAGCAGGGTGGGCGCCCTGGCTCCTCCGGCTAAATACGGGGTCAAGGTGACGTGCCATACATCGACCAGCCCCGCCTCAGCAAACAGCCAATGAACCCTCCCCCCGCCCTCAAGCAAAATCCGTTCGAACCCACTTCCGGCCAGATGGTCCAAAATGCCAACAGCCGAGACCTCTTCCTTGCCAAGAATAGACACCTTTGCCCGGCCGCGAGCTGCCGCCTCCGCTGCCCCTGCTCCCCTATCGTGAGTCAATATTAACCTGGCCTGGGCATCAGAGCCGAACCAGCTCATGGACTCGGGCAGCAACCCGGACGAAGTAAGGACTGCATTGGCCGGCTGAGGGGAGCGACCCTCCTCCTCGCGCATAGCGATTAGAGCAGGATCTCGGACCAGAGCCGGGCAGCGCGCCTGCCGGAGCGTCTCCCCACCCCAAAGGATTATGTCAGCTCGGGCACGAAGACGATCCATCTCCCGTCGATCCGCCTCAGAACCCAGTGATACGCGCTCGCCAAATGCACCGGCTATCTTGCCATCCAGAGTTATAGCCATATTAACGGATACATAGGCCACGTTTGTCCCCTTGTCCTCACGGCGTGGTGTGATTAAAATCTCCTTGTACTCTGCCGGATTTCAGGTAAGACAGAAAGAGGTGGGATCATCGGGCATTAGCCCTCTTGAAGCACAAATTGGAGACACCGAATGGGCGAATTTAATCAGACTGTGGATCTCCCCAATCTAATCTTTCAAAAGCTCAATATCGGGCCTTACAGCAATAATGTATACGTCCTTACTTGCAAGAAAACGAAAGAGTGCGTCATCATCGACACCTCTCACTCGGCCCCTCCTATCCTTTCTATCTGTGAGGGGTCGATACCAAAATATATCCTCCAGACACACTGTCATGGCGATCACATCAACGCGCTCGATGAGGTGCGCAGAATTACTGGAGCGCCTATGGGGCAACATCCCGAGGATTCCCGAGAATTTGGAACGCAGCCCGATTTTGAGATTAACGACGGGGATGAAATTGCTTTTGGAAATATCTCCCTCAAAGCCATTCACACTCCGGGCCACTGCCGAGGGATGCTGATGTTTTTCTACCAGGGCCATTGCGTATGCGGGGACACTATTTTCCCTGGCGGGCCTGGAAAAACTTGGAATTACGAACAACTTCTACAGTCCATCGAATCCATCAAAAATAAGGTGCTCACTCTACCCAGCGAGACCGTTCTCTATCCGGGGCATGGCGCTAACTCAACGGTGGCGAGAAGCCAGAAGGAATTAGCCGATTTCGAAATGGCGGGGCGCCCAAAACCCGGGGAGTTTGGAGACATCACCTGGGCTGCTTAGTAATCAAGGAGGAACCAATGAGTGACGCTGTCTTGATTTTTGACCACGTTCATCTTATTTGCCGAGACCCTAACACGGTCGCCCAATGGTTTGTAGAAATCTTGGGCGGGGAGATGGGAAACAACTATGAGATTCATGGTGCGCCCCAGATTCATGTCTCTTTCGATAACACCACAATCATTATCCGGGGCCAGCGCACCGGAGAAAATGCAGGGGAAAAGGAAGGACTCTCTTACGGAATCGACCATTTTGGCTTGCGGGTGAATCAAAATTTTGATGCCTTTTGCTCCGACCTCAAGGAAAAAGGAGTGAGGTTCACGATGGAACCTACTCAGTTTAATCCGTCCACAAAAATTGCTTTCATCGAATCTCCCGAGGGAACAAGTATCGAACTTCTGCACAAGATTTAGCCAAATCGACCCGGAGTATCGTTAACATGGCAATGAAATCACACCACCCACTGAGGGAACGCCTGATGCCCAAAAAAGCCCGTTTAGGGCTCGCTGTGATCTGTGGAGGGATTGCCATTGCCCTCATTTTTGGAAGTGGATTTCCCGCCTCCGCCGGAGGGGGGGAGTTTCCACCTCCTCCTCCACTCGGGTTAGATGAGGTTCCCGTCCCCGAAAATAATCCAATGACCCCGGAAAAGGTGGCTCTAGGCCGGAGACTGTTTTTTGAAAAACGCCTCTCTAGAGACGCAACTGTCGCATGCGCCTCTTGCCACATGCCTCGACGAGGTTTCAGCAACGGCCGCCAATACGGGATTGGAATAGGAGGGCGAATTGGCCTGCGAAATGCACCTACCATCATCAACGCCGCTTACAACGACACTCTATTCTGGGACGGGCGGGCCAAGAGCCTCGAAGAGCAGGCCAAGGGGCCGATTCAACACCCCGCCGAAATGGGCGCCAACGAAATTCACATCTCTAAAACCCTCGGCACTCTGCCCTTCTACCGCGAGTCATTTCGTCGAGCGTTCGGCAGCGAAAAAATCACTCTCGATCGAGTCGTCAAGGCCATCGCCACTTTCGAGCGGACCATTCTTTCGGGAAATTCCCTTTTTGACCGATGGTTCTTCGGCAGCGACAAATCTGCCCTCACACCAGCCGCTGTACGCGGCTTCAAGCTCTTCCGGGGAAAGGGAAACTGCGTAAAATGCCACCTGGTGGATTCGTTCAGTGCTCCTTTCACCGACCAAAAGTTTCACAACCTAGGTGTGGGGTTCGATAGCCGTCCGCCTCATCCGGGCCGTGAGAAAATCACCAGAAGGGCCCAGGATAAGGGAAAATTCAAGACCCCTACCCTCAGAGACATCACCAAGTCAATGCCTTACATGCACGACGGGAGCATAAAAACACTTGAAGAGGTTATTGACTACTACGACCGGGGTGGTCTCGCCAACCCAAATATCGACCCCGATATGAAGCCACTAAAATTCTTAAAGTCGGAAAAAAGCGACCTTCTCGAATTTCTCAAGTCGCTCGACGGTAGCCCATCTAAAATCCAAACGAAGAGACCCTCTCATTGACTCGAACCGTTCTTATCTCCATCAATATCTTCCTTGCCTTCCTGGTAACCTGGGCGCCCTCTTCATCCGGTTCGGATGCGACCCTAAAAGTGCGGGAAGATTCTAGAAGGCCACCAAAGGCTTCGACGGCGAAAACCCTTGAACCCACTGTCGAAAAAAAAACCGAGCCCCTAGAATCAGGAAAAGGAATTTTCTCAAAAAAAGGCTGCGGTGAATGTCATCTGTTAACTGGGCCCGAGAAAAAGATTCCCGTCAACGAGCGGACGAAAATCAAAGGACCTTCCCTCTGGTATGCAGGGAGCAAGTACCGAGAAGGCTATCTAAGGCGTTGGCTGTCGGCTCCCAAGGCATTCAGGGGAGTTTTTTTTGGGACGATGAAAAGAGGCCAATTCCAGCATCCTTCCCTCTCGGCAGAAGAGGCGAAAGTCGTGGGGGCTTATCTCGAAGAGTTTCGGGATGAGAAAATGCCTAAAGATGTGGTTCCAAAATGGAAGAAAATTCCGAGGCGTGTGCTCCGAAGAGCACGGATCCTTTTTCAGAAAAAACAACCCTGCTATTCCTGCCATCAAGTAAAAATCCGAAAAACCGTTTACCGCCGTCCCATCCAGCTCGGTGGATTCAGCGCCCCCCATCTCATCGATGCAGGCCACCGGCTTCGGCCCGATTTTATAGCCGCCTTCTTAAAGAACCAAATGCGCTATAATCCCAATGGACGGATGCCCATATACAGCGATAAGGCGTTTACACCATTGAGCGATAAGGACATCATTGGATTGGCCGCCTATATCTCCACCTTCAAAGAAAAACCATGACAAAGATTAAATTTGTCGCAGGGGCTGCTCTCGGTGCCCTTATTCTAACGGTCTTCTCAATTGCTTCTGCCGAGAAGAAATCTGCTCAGCCCAGGGCCATCGACAACTTTAAGTGGTACTGCATCCAGTGCCATGGACCTAGGGGGGACGGAAAGGGGGTAAACAACAGTCCCGCGGCAAAGCTACCCGTCAATCCTCGAAACCTGACCGACAAGAGAGACATGGCCCAGTTTTCGGACGAGGATATGGTCCGCACCATTACGCACGGAGGCGGGGCAAACGATTTGTCCGCTATCATGCCCCCCTGGGGAAACGTATTTACCCAGACCGAAATTCGCGCCCTGGTGGACCATGTCAGAAAACTCTGCAGATGCCAATTTGATCCCAAGGCAAAAAAGCGTGCCATGAGAGATGCGGGAAAGTTGCCCCCCAAAAACCCAAAACCTACCAGCTCGGAAAAGAAAATTTTCCGCCCAAATAACACCCCCTCGTGATCGTTCCTGTGAATTCGCACTCCCGTCTTGCCGGCACCATTCTAGCCGCAATCCTTGCTTTTGCGCCCACGACCTCTTGGTCCGCCGGGGAGCGGATATTCGTGACTAACACGCGGGACGGAACTCTGACTGTAATTTTGCGCGATTCCCACGAAGTGATCAAAACGATCCCCGCAGGACGAAAGTCCAACCGCCTCACCCTCGCGCCGGACGGACGGAGCATATTCATCATCAACGACGGCAAACCGCACGTACGAATCTTCGATGCTGTGACCCTTAGATTTACTGGAAAGGTTCTAGGTGGGCGGGACCCCTACAACATGGCCTTTTCTCAAGATGGAAAATACGCTTTTTTTGTAAATACCTATTCAGATAGCATTTCAATTCTAGACATGGCGACAAAAAAAATTGTCGGGCTGATCAAGCACGGTGGCAGCAACCCCGTCAACATCAGGATTTCGCGGGACGGCCGCCTCGCTTACGTCGCCAACGAACTGAGCGAGGATATCTCTGTCATCAATTTGAGGACGCGGAAAACCCTACTCCACATTGCTGCAGGCCACTACACCGAAGGGATTGCCTTGAGCCGTGATGGAAAACAGGCCTTTTTCACGAACGGGGAAAGAAAATCCTACAGCGTAGTCGATACAAAAAACCACAATATTCTGAGAACGATCGTCCTGCGCGATGAGCCGCACGATGCGCTGGTGACTCCGGACGGGAAGTTCCTCTACCTCACCCTCCCTCACATGAATGCAGTTTCGGTCATCTCCCTTCCGGACCATCAGGAGGTCGCCTTCGTCAAGCAAGGGATCCGGCCCGACCTGATTGCCTTCACCCCAGATGGGAAATTTGCCTATTTCACGAACCGCGACTCGAAGCAGCTGGTCGTGATGGATGCACGGCACCACAAGGTGGTAAAGAAAATCCGCGTTGGTAGTGGTCCCCACGGGGTGCTCGTTGTACCGATGCCTGCAGTACCAGCAGAGGGAAAATAGCTAGAACCACTCCAATTATCTAAAGCAGTCGCGCTATGCACCCTCTCCGGTCGCACAGCGGAACCCAATTTTATTATTTCGGTAGATGGGCTTTCGGTGATATCGGTTGTGTGTGGTTGCCCATTTAAGTGGACTGCCCCAAGAGGCACCACGAACGACACGTGTGCTCCCCTTGGCCGGACCAAAGGGATCTTTTTGAGCCATCTTCCGGTAGGCCCTAGAGCCATACCGGTCGGAGACCCACTCCCATACATTCCCCGACATGCCGAGCACACCAAAAGGGCTAGAGCCGTTTAGAAATTGACCAACGGGAGAAACTCCAGGAAAACCGTCCTTCCCTCCTTTTAGGTTCGCCCGTCCGGGGTCTTTTTCCTCTCCCCAAGGGTAATTTCGACCATCTCTGCCTCGAGCGGCATATTCCCACTCGGCCTCGGATGGGAGACGGCGGCCCGCCCAGGTGCAGTAGGCCTCGGCGTCGCTCCAGTTCACCTGGGAAACGGCCTGGTCAGGCATCTGCCGCCAAGCCGACCCCCCGCCCTGGGGTTTATCCCAGCTAGCACCCAGGACCTTGCGCCACCCGCCTTTGCCTTTCCTCACCTTTATGTCCCAGACCCAGGCCCATCCTTTTTTTTCAGCACCCGTAATATAGCCTGTTCTCGATACGAAGACGGAAAACCGGCTTGCGGGCACCTCGGTCTGATCAATCCAAAAGGCTGAAATAGATACACGGCGCAGTGGACGCTCATCCGGGTCGCCTTTTTTACTTCCCATGAAAAATTCCCCGGCGGGGACATGGACAAGAACGGCGCCGTCGAACCCAGATTTCTTGGTACGGGGGGCGGCCAAGGCCAGTGATGGCACAAACGCAAAAACAACCATCAGAGAGAGCATTGGTTTTAGCGGAAAAGGCAGCATTGCATATCGACCATCGATTATCTCCCAGGGTGAACAGGACAGCTCAGCCTATCAGTCTTTGAGAGGATCGCGGGAGTCGTCCACAAAGGTTGTTCCGGCAGCCTCTTTATTAGGCATTGCACCGTAGGTGAAGATGAGCTCGGCCACCTCGGTATGGCTCGGATTCTCCTGGCCATGGATGCACGTTTGTGGAAAATACACGAAATGCCCCTGCGGGATTTCCTTTCGGACAATCTCATCTCCGTCCTCGTAATAGATGTTGATCGGCCCCTTGACGACGTAAATTGTTGTGTCGCAGTTTTTATGGTAGTGGAGGCCGTTACGCCCCTGGGGAGGGATGATGGTTCTTCCCATCGTAATAGTATCGGTCCCGGTTGTCTCCCGATTGACCCCCCACCGGATGGTGTAGGGCGGCTCATAGGCCAGATCCTCTTCCACATCGAGAGAGTTGACAATCTGGGGAATCGGTAAATTAACCATTTTTTCTGGCGCCTCGGAAAGTCCTAAAATTAAAAAACTATCCTATGGCATGCATGTCCTAGAGGCAAGACGGACGATACGCGGGAGATCCAATATCTAGACAACAACGACCTGGCCAGACAGACCGGTAGAGCTATAGAATGCACTCCCAAATATATGCAATAATGGGCGGTCTTTCGCCCGGGCATTAGGGGCGTCTATTCAGGAGGGAGCTTTCCTTGAGCTGGGAGAGAATTTCAAAATTTAGCTTCAACAGCACCACCATGGGCCTTATTTGCACTATGTTGATGATTGGAGTTTTTTATTTCCAGCCTCCAATTATCGTATTCATATTGGAACGGCTCGAGCTTGTCGCCTCGGACATCCGGTTCCAGTTCCGGGGACCGATAAAACCCGGAAAAGATGTGGTAATTGCCGCCATCGACGAGAAGAGCATAGACCAACTTGGAAGATGGCCTTGGCCCTATACGGTGCAGGCCAAACTGGTCAACCGCTTACGCTCCTACGGCGCGCGTGTCATCACCTACGACGTTGTGTTCTCTTCATCAGACACCAGCGGGGGATCCGAAAATCTCAAAAAAATCAAGGCCAAAATGGATGCCGAAGGTCTCGGCCGTGGCTCGACCACTTCCTCCTTCCTGGACCAGGCCATCAAGGAGGCTGACCACGATGCCATCTTTGCCCGAGCGTTAAAACGTTCCCGGCGTACCATCTTGGGCTACTTTTTCCAATTTAATAAGGAAAACATCCGCCATCTCAGCGAAAACCAGATGAAACAGTATCTCTCCAATATCCGAAATTCGAAATACAGCGCGGTTAAAAAATCTCCTGGTACACGCTTAAAGGATATTCACCTCCCTCGCGCCCTTGCCGTCGAGTCAAACCTCGATATCCTCTCCAAATCGGCGCGTGGTGGCGCATACTTCAGCATGGTTCCCGACATCGACGGAGCTATCCGGCGCTATCCTCTCATTGTGCAGTACCGGGATATGGTCGAAATTCCAGGCGAGCAGGACTATTTATTCGCGCCGCTTGCCGTCCGGACACTGGAGCGTTTTCTCAAAGGCACAACGATATTCTGGATCGACCCAGTGGGTGTAGTGAAAGTAGGGATATCTGGCCGGAAAAAAATAATCATCCCCACCAATCCTATGGGAGAAATGTACATTAACTATCTCGGTCCGGGGAAAACGTTTCCAGAATACTCTATCGTTGACATTATTAATGGTCGAAAAGATCTTGCTCCCCGTTCGGCCTTCAGGCGGAAAATGGTCCTCATCGGACCCACAGCTATAGCTCTGGCCGATTTGCGAGTGACCCCTTTCGATAAAGCAATTCCGGGAGTAAATATTCACGCCACCGTCATCGACAACATGCTGAGCAACCAATTTTTGGAAAAGCCCTGGTGGTCGGACATCTGGTTCGCCTTCCATCCTGTGGATTTCAATATTCCCCTGTTGGGCAAAACAGAATTGCCCATTCCCATTATCGGCTACATCGTGGGAAGCATTCTTCTCTTTGGGCTTCTCGGAATCCTCATCCTCCCGCGAGTGGGGGCCCTCAGCGGAGGGATTGGCGCATTCGCCGTTCTGTTCGGTTCGATCGCTCTCAACCAGCACCTTTTTTCCAATTACGGATGGTGGCTTAGTGTTTCCTATCCCATTTTTACGATCATCCTGGTCTATGCTGGAATGACGATTTATCACTATGTCATCGAACAGCGTGACAAGCGGTTTATTCAGGGGGCCTTTTCCACCTATCTTTCCCCAAAAGTGGTCGAGCAACTTGTAGATAATCCTGATTTCCTAAAACTGGGCGGCGAGCGTAAAGAAATTACGGCTTTTTTCTCCGATGTTGCAGGATTTACTACAGTTTCCGAGTCTCTAAGCCCTGAGGAGTTGGTTCATCTACTCAACGAATATCTTTCGGAAATGACTGAAATCATTCTCCGGTACGATGGAACGGTGGATAAATACGAAGGAGATGCCATTATCGCTTTCTTTGGCGCTCCCAATCCGATGCCCGATCACGCAGCACGGTGCTCCCTGGTTGCCCTCGACATGCAAAAAAGGATGCTCGAACTCCGAGAGGATTGGAAGGCACGGAACATGAAAGAACTTTTCATGCGAATCGGTGTAAACACGGGCCCGGCCGTAGTCGGCAACATGGGGTCTAACCTCCGAATGGACTACACGATGATCGGAGACACGGTGAACACGGCCGCGCGCTTCGAAGGGGCCAACAAAGAGTATGGGAGTGCCATCATGACCGGCCAGACCACTTACGAAAACGCTAAGGATACAATTGAATCCCGGGAGCTAGACTTAATCAATGTGGTGGGAAAGACAGAGCCGGTCCCAATCTATGAGTTACTTGCCAAAAAAGGCGAACTCGACCCAGAAAAATTAAAAGTCCTGGATTTTTACAAACAAGGGCTTGAAATGTATCGGGGTCAACAATTTAACGAAGCTGTGAGTGTTTTCCAGCAAGGATTAGAACAATTCGAAGACGACGGCCCCACCAAAACCATGATCAAACGGTGTGAATATTATCTTCATTCTCCTCCCGAGAAGGACTGGAACGGCGCTTTCGTCATGACCTCAAAATAGTAATTAGAATCCGATTATTTTTCTGGGGGGTCAGTCCAGTCTATAATTTTTTTCTCACGAAGAGACGCTAGTTCGTCGCCACCAATTCCAGCCCAATCCGCCAATACACTAGCTGTATGCTCGCCCATGTAAGGTGCACGCTCTGAACGCGTCTCCATACTGGAAAATTTTATTGGACATCCAATCTCTCGAATTTTTCCCGCAACCGGGTGTTCCACTTCAACGATCATCTCTCGCGCTCGAAGTTGCGGGTCCTCCAGTGCCTCGGCAACCGTATTGACGGGCGCAAAAGGAACTACGCCTTGAAGCAATTCAGTCCATTCGCCTGTGGTCTTTTGGCGAAACTCTTCGGCTAGAATTGGGAGAAGGTCGTCGCGTCGATCGAAGCGATCCTGGGCCGATTGGAACCGTGAGTCCTCGGCTAATTCGGGCCGACCCATCCGCTCTACGAGGATTGGGTAGAACCTGTGCTTCAAGCAGGTGACACAGATCCAACCATCTTTGCTCTCGAAAATTTGAGACGGAACCATCGAAGGATGGGCACTATGGGCAAACTTTTGCGTCTGGTATCCACAATTCATTGCCCAGACAGCCTGGTAGGCCAGCTGAAAAGCAGCTCCGTCCAGCAAAGCAACATCTACATCGCGGCCCTTACCTGTTTTTTCCGCCTCCCAAAGGGCTGCCAAAAGACCTGCCACCGAAAGAAAACCACCAGAGAAATCCACAAAACTGACACCGGCCTTGGCAGGAGGGCCATCCGGCTCGCCCGCCATGCTCATAATCCCAGCATAAGCCTGCATCAAAAAATCGTATGCGGGCTCGGCCGCACGCGGGCCTGTCATCCCGTAACCCGACAAAAAACAACAGACAATTTTTTCGTTGAGCGACCCCAGATGCTTGTAGGTAAGGCAAAGCTTCTCAGGGTCTGTTCCCTTGCAATTGGCGAAGACCACATTGGCCTGAGGCACCAATTTATGGAATATCTTCAGGCCCTCCGGGGCTCTTATGTCTAAGGCAACACTTTTTTTGTTTCGGTTCAGGCTTTGAAAATAATAGCTGTCATTTTTGGGAAGGGGATAGGGGGGAACTGGGCGAGCCGAATCGCCACCTACAAGGTGGTTCTCAATTTTGATGACCTCGGCACCCATGTCTGCCAGCAACATGGTTCCAATCGGACCTGCCCCAAATTGCTCCACCGCAAGGACTTTGAGCCCATCAAGCGGTCTGGATTCACTCATTAAAAGCTCCTTTTTCAAGAAATAAATAGAGACTAATAAATAATCCAGTCAATTAAAACTTAGTCTCGCATGAATTTATGGGACATTTTCGATATTCCACTCCAAATATAGCTTGCAATATGGGAGCATCCTGATAAATTGCGCCGAAATTTGGACAAAACCGATTGATGCAAGTGCCCCCGTGAATCTGACTAATGCCGTGACCCTTTAATTCAAGTAAGGAAGAGTTCGCATATGCCAACGAAAATTGAAATCAAGAATCTGCGAAAAGTATACGACACTCCGGAGCGAAAGGTGCATGCGCTTGAAGGTGTCAACATCGACATTGAGGATGGTGAGTTCCTGTGTTTAGTGGGGCTTTCAGGGTGCGGGAAGACCACACTTTTGAATATGCTTGCCGGCTTTGTGGAAATAACTGCGGGCACAATACTTATGGATGGGAAAACCATCACAGATGAATACGACAAGGGAGTTGTTTTTCAGGAATATGCCCTTTTTCCGTGGCTCACAGCTGTCCAAAATGTAGAGTACGGCCTCAAAATCAGAAATGTCCCTGAAAAAGAAAGGAAAGAAATATCGGTGCGGTTTCTCCAACTCGTGCGGCTAGAAGAATTTGCCAATTTGTTCCCGCACAGCCTATCGGGCGGTATGCGCCAGCGTGTCGCCGTGGCAAGGGCCCTAGCCTTTGACCCACAGGTGCTACTGATGGACGAGCCATTTGGAGCCCTGGATGCTCAAACACGAGAGGAACTTCAGGAACTCACGGTAGACGTCTGGCAGAAGACAAAAAAAACCGTGATTTACGTTACCCACAACCTTAGCGAAGCAGTTTTTATGGGTAGCCGGGTCGTAGTATTTATCCCGCAACCAGGAAGAATTCGGGAGATTATTAATATTGATATGCCGCGTCCTCGGGACGCACTGTCCCCTGAGTTCATTAAAATTCAACGAAATATCAATGAGCTAATCCGAGACTGGTAATACATCCACGGGCCACTCCTAGACCGAAAAAAGGAAGGATTAAACCGATGGCAGAGGCACAATCCGGGCTACCCCCTTTGGATCTTGATGCACCAAGAGAAACTCCACGAACTTCGATTTGGGTGTATTTACGGCCCGTATGGCCATTCCTCATTATTTTGATCCTATGGCAAATCACCGCCATTTTTCTCCATGCCAAGATGGGGGAATTGTTTCCCTACTTTGGCTCAATCGTCTTCCGGGGCTGGGAACTAATTACCGCACCCTTGATCAAGGCGATTGGAGCGGTCGCGGATCAAAATCTGCTAAACCAGCTCAAAGAAGCCAAACTTGAAAATCTCTCGGATGCAGGCTTCCTTTTCCAGCTCTATGCTATAATTTTCAAGAATTCACTGGGATTCCTCGATCAGCTGAGTCATCTGTCCAAAAGCCCTCTCCTATGGCATGTTCTCGCGACGGCTTGGCGTCTTCCCTTCGCGTTTTTTATCGCAACAATCGTTGGTGTCTGTGTTGGCATCTTAATGGGTCGTTTCGCCTTTTGGGAAGGATTTTTTGTCCCTCTCCTCTCAGTTATGCTTCCAATTCCTGCCCTTGCATGGACACCACTTGCTGTCATCTGGTTTGGTAACGGAGATTGGACAGTTATCCTCGTTACGGCATTTGCCTCATTTTTGCCCATTGCAATGGCAGTCTGGACAGGAGTGAAGACGGTTAACCCTGTCTGGATTCGAGCGGCGCAATCCATGAACGCAGATAAAATGACCATTTTCCGAACAGTGGTGCTCCCCGGGTCTCTCCCCATGATCCTAAGCGGAATGCGGATTGGCCTGGCGCGGGCTTGGCGGGCAGGTGTTGGCGCCGAATCCCTAGCGGGTATTAGATGGGGGCTATCGGCAGGCATTTTTGATGCCCAAGAATATCTCGATACCTCCTTCATGATGGTAGCCATCGCCGTTTTGGGGATCTTTGGCTTCCTTCTCGAGAAAGTTCTCTTTCAGCCCATTGAATCCCGGACCATCATCAAATGGGGCATGATGGAAGAGATGGGAGGCCAAGACAAAAAAATTTAAGGAACTATCAAGTTCAGCAAAAACCCCGGGACTCCAGCCTTCAGGGTTTTTGCGTCTACGAACAATTCGTGTGAAGCGGGGAGAGATGCCCTCCAGCATGGCCCGCCCGAGCTTTCAGTAACGTCCCATACAAAAACCTTAATAGATTAGTCAGTAATGTATGCAATCCACCCCCCCACCCCACCCCGAAATGGCTTCCATTTGGAGTGGACGTGTCCGGCCGGGAGGGTATAGCAAACCTGCTGACAAGTTATTCCATTAAGTTTTTTCTAGACAAACCCTTATATCCCCACAGCTAAAAAAATTCCCCGGGAGCTATTAAAAGCTCCCGGGGAGTTTTCTAGGCCCGTATCTTAGTTCTTGTAGTTCATCTCCTTGGCGACCTTGCGAAGGATCGAGTCGTCAATAAATTTGCTCTTCGTGAAGTCGGTGGTCTTCTTGATCCAGCCGAGCTTCTTCTGTTTCTTGTTCATGTCGTTCAGATAGGATTTCACCTCGTCCGTGATGAAAACCTCGGAGCGGAGACGCCGGACGACGACCTGGATAATGCCGATCTTCACCTTTGTGCCGAGCGCGACGAGGTCCGTATGGTAAATCTTAGCGTACTTGCCGGGGTTATCCTTGAGAAGCTTGTGGGCCATGAGCCAGCCCCTGAAATACTTCGCATAAAGCTCGGGGTGTTTTTTCAGGGTACCCGGGTTGCCAACGTGCATCATGCGTGTCTTGTCGTACTTGCACAGGTTCTCTAGCGAGCGGATCTGGCCGGCTTGAATGGCAATCTCGAGCATCGGGTCGCCTACTAAGGCCGCCTTGGCGTTACCCGAAACGATGGCCGAAATGCGCTCGGTCGTCCGAACGCTAAGAAGCGGAAAATCCGAACTCTTCAAGCCGTGCGCCGGGATGACGTAGGACTGAAACGCGAAGTCTGTGCTCGTTCCCTTTTTGTTGGCAAAGGTGACGCCCTTGAGGTCTTTCAGGCTCTTGGCTTTCGAACTCGTTGGAACCACGATGTGCTGGGTGTCGCAGATGTTGGCGGTGACGCCGATGGCGGTGACTCGGGCGCCTCTTGAGATAGCGGTCGAGAAGGGCGAAAAACCCGTCGTGCCCGTGTCCAGGTTGCCCTGGATGATGGCGTTGCGCATCAGCTTGCCTTGCTTGTAGTTGCCGATGGTGTAATCGAGGCCCTGCTTTTTCCAAAAACCCGCCCTATGGGCGACGACCTCGAACGAACCCATCAGCGCGCGGTGAGCGCCGATCCGCAGTTTTGCCGCTTCGGCGGTTGCGGCCATTCCGAACAGGCCGACAGCCATCGCAACAGCCATTAAAACACTGGTAAATCTTTTCATCGTTCAACTCCTCCATGAAGAATAGACCCGGCAGCACACGGAAAAAAGCAAAATTCATTGTTCAGAACCGCTTCCCCCACGGCAACCAGAAACGGGATTAAAATCCCCTTACGGCATAAAAATCCGTATGAGCAATGAAAACTTACTCCGATTGTTATGAACAACCTGATATTACATCATTACAAGCCGTTTCAAAACAAAAAAACCAAGGTTCCCCGGTTTGCCCCATTTTGCGAGGTTTTAATTGGTCCAATTCACCTCCGCCGCCATTTTTCGATGAATTGTGTCGTCCCCTAGCTTAATCCTTCGGAAGTCTAGGTTTTTTTTGACCCATCCGAGTTTCACCTACTTGCTGGCCATTTCGTTGGGATAATATTTCGCTTCATCCGACAAGAAAACCTCTGACCGGAGCTTTTTGACAACATGCTTCATGTAGGAGTGCTTGGCCTCATCACCAACTTTATTTAATGCTTTGGTGTATACCTGAGCGTATTCAAGCGGATAATTCTTGATCAAGCTGTGAGCCTTAAGCCATCCTCGGAAATATTTTTCATAGAGTTCAGGATAATTTTTTTATAGTATTCAGGTTGCTAACATGCATCAGGCAGGTCTTATCATTTTGCAAAGATTCTCTGGCCTCCGAATGAGGCCCTTTTTCTCGGCGATTGTGGTCTGTGGTTCGCCTGCCATGGCTGCTCTAGCATTGCCCGACATTAGGGCGGCTATCCGCTCTGTCGCCCTAACACTGAGGAGAGAGAAATCAGAGCTCTTTAGTCCGTAGGCAAGGATGACATAGGACTGGAAAGCGAAGTCCTTGCCGTTCCCTTTTTGTTCGCGAATACCTAGCCCTTCAAGTCCTTCAGGCTTTTGCCTTTAATTTCACCGAAATGATAATGTTAATGGCATGACATACATTGGCCGTTACACCGATGGCCTGCACCCTGGCACCTTTGAAAATTGCCGTTGTGAAGGACTAAAACCCGTGGTCCCGAATCCAGGCTCCCCTGGATGATGGCGTTACGCATCAGCTTTCCTTGCTTGTAGCAGCCAATGTATTAATCAAAATCTTCGACCTTTTCAGTATCCCATCCGATTCGTGATAACTTTGAAAGAATCCCACAAAGAACAATAAGTTCCGATGCGTAGTTGAGCGGCATCGGCAATTGATGCGGAGGCAATGAACCAAAAAAAGGCATGCTCATCGTCATACAATAAAAATTTATCTACTACTTCCTCCTTGAATAAGGACTACTATGAATACAGTGACCATCAAAATTTCCACCTTGCACCCTGGAAGAGGGCAGACAGCCGTACCTGCAAAACGACGAATATACGATCTTCTGTCGGTTGCGATAGGGAGGAACGTCACTGAAACTATTAAAATCGAAACGGCCGATTCGCGCGGGCG
>Ga0315336_1003260_pt1 | contig 22115 bp, 14 predicted proteins | sample ASW5metaG_FD_204512 | JGI IMG/M metagenome (GOLD analysis project Ga0315336, IMG submission 204512) | Ammonia-oxidizing marine archaeal communities from Monterey Bay, California, United States - ASW #5 | ecosystem: Environmental > Aquatic > Marine > Intertidal zone | place: USA: California... | reverse complement strand
CGGCCAGCGCATGGCGGACAAGGTTGCTTCCTTCGGTGGTTCCTGGACGTTCATCCTGCTGTTCGGTGGCTTCCTGATCGCATGGGTGCTGCTCAACTCGATCATGCTGCCCATGATGCTGGCCGACAAGGAGGGGTTCGATCCCTACCCGTACATCCTGTTGAACCTGTTCCTGTCGATGCTCGCGGCCATCCAGGCTCCGATCATCATGATGTCGCAGAACAGGCAGGCCGTCAACGATCGACAATCGGCGGCCGAGGACTTCGAGATCAATCTCAAGGCGGAGATGGAGATTCTCTCGCTGCATGAGAAGGTTGACGAACTCCGCATCGAGAAGTGGGAACACCTTCTGCAGATCCAGCAGGATCAGATCAGGATGCTCACGACGATGTTCCAGAAGCATCTCGAGGAGGAGCATGGGCAGGATTCCGGGGAATGATGTCACTGGCCGTTGCAGCCCTGTCGTTGCTCCTTTCGCCGCCGCCGGATACCACGAGATCGCCGAACATCGTGATCGTGCTTGCCGACGACCTCGGGTCGGGTGATCCGGGGCATGCAAACCCATCCTCCATGATCAGGACGCCGCAGATGGATCGCCTCGCCCGCGAGGGGATGCGGTTCACCGATGCACACTCGCCTTCAGGTGTGTGTTCTCCGACACGCTACGCGCTGCTCACGGGGCGGTACGCGTGGCGATCGACCCTCAAGAGCGGCGTGCTCTGGGGACATGATCCGTGCCTGTTGGAACCGGGTCGCCCGACCATCGCGTCGATGCTGTCCGATGCTGGATGGAGCACCGGGGGCATCGGGAAGTGGCATCTCGGGCTGGGCGATGCCAAGCCCGTCGATTTCAATGCCCGGCTTGTTCCAGGTCCCTCGACGTGCGGATTCGATCGGTACGTCGGCATCCCGTCGTCACTGGACATCCCACCCTACGGCTGGATCGTCGACGACGGGCTCGAAGCACCGTTGACGGAGCAGGTCGAACAGAGCGAGTCGCGTCGACGCGGCGGAGACGGTTTCATCCGGGCCGGAGCGATGGCCCCGGGATTCGACTTCGAGGATGTCCTGCCTCGCATCGGCCGTGAGGCGGTCGCCTTCATTTCCGAGCACGCCCACGATGTGACGCCGTTCTTTCTCTACGTTCCACTGACGGCTCCGCACACCCCGTGGATGCCGACGGAGCCGTACCAGGGGGCGAGTGGAGCGGGGTGGTACGGCGATTTCGTAACGGAGGTGGACGCGACCCTGGGTGCAATCCTCGAGTCGCTCGATGCCCAGGGCATCGCCGACAACACCCTGGTCATCCTGACCAGTGACAACGGAGCCCACTGGTTGCCCGAGGACATCGAGCAGTGGGGGCATGCAGCCAACGGGACCTGGCGAGGACAGAAGGCGGACATCCACGAAGGGGGGCATCGCGTTCCCATGCTCGTGCGATGGCCGGGACATGTGCCGGCGGGTTCCACCTGCGACCAGGTCGTCTGCCTCGTCGACTGGTTCGCGACCTGCAGGTCCCTGGCAGGAATCGAGGCCGGTGAATCCGGTGGAGAAGACAGCGTGGATCTTTCGTTGGCGCTCAAGGGCGTGCCCATGCTCAAGCCCCTGCGCGATGCGACCATCCATCACTCGATGGACGGCATGTTCTCGATTCGCAGCGGCCACTGGAAATTGATCGAGGGTCGCGGCTCGGGTGGATTCACGGCACCGAGGCGGCTTGAGCCCGATGCGGGTGAGCCGGCAGGTCAGCTCTACAACCTTGCGGTGGATCCCGCCGAGACGACCAATCTCTACGCCGAGCATCCCGAGATCGTCGCGGCCATGCAGGCGGACCTGGATCGCATCCGGACTGCCGATCGAAGTACGCCGATGCCCTGATCTAGGGTTGCACGTTCGGCCAGTGGGCATCGGGGAACCGAGCTCGCAGGGTCTCCAGGGTCCAGGGCCCGGTGTGATTCGAGAGTTCCCGGCGGATGCGACCGACATCGTCCACGGCGATGGCGCCGGCATCGTTGTCGAAGGAGGCCCTGATGAACGTGGCGACCGCGGCGATGTCCGCGTCATCGGCGAATGGAGCCGGCGGCATCGGCTGGTTGTAGGTGACGCCATCGATCGTCATCGGCCCCTGGATGCCATGGAGCAGGATGGCGACCAGCGGATCGGGGTCCCCGGTCACGATCGAGGAATCCCGCAACGGCGGGTAGAACCCACGCAGTCCCCGTCCGTTGGCCTGGTGGCATCCGAGGCAGTGGGTGTAGCGTTCGGCTCCACGTGTCAGCAGCGCAACCTCGGCGGGATCAAGGCCCTCGGTCTCCAGTTCGACCTCGTACCCCTCGCGGCCTGGCCAGCGGGCATGCAGGTCGACCAGGCCCAGGAGCCCGCCAGCGACATCGGGGGACTCGGCAATGCGTGCATCCCAGTCGAAGGGTGCTTCTTCCAGGTGCAGGGGTCGAGGCTGCTCGGATCGAAGTCGCTGTACGTCGACGATGTTCGTGGCGATCGACTCGGTCATCCAGTCCCGGTCCGGTGGAATGGAAGCCAGCAGTTCGAGCAGGCGTAGCGTGGACCCGGGGTCCTTTCGTTCCAGGATCGTTCGCACCAGCAGTTGCAGGGTGGTCATGCCCGCGGGAGTGGGGCGGGACCACCGGTCATGCCACGCCAGGAGTTCCAGCAGGTCGATCTCGGTCGCCGCGGAGGCGGCGATGGCGGCGGATCGAAGTACTCGATCGTCGGGATGAGTGGCCATGGCCTCGGCCAACGCGTCCACAGATCGACCAGGGGCGACGATGCCCAGCGATGCCGCGGCCTGGCGGCGGACACCGGGGTGCGAATCGCGCAGCCCGCTGCGTACCGCCTCGTGCAGCGACGACGAATCGGGGTGGTGCTCGGCCAGCCGCATTCCCTGGATTCGAAGTTGCGGGTCCGGGTCGATGATGGCTGCGGCAATGCGTTGTTCGTCCAGCGACTCGAGTCCGGCCAGGGTCCAGAGGGCATGTGCACGCGAGATGGACGCCGCACCGCCATCGGCCAGCGACTGGAGGGCCGCGATGCTCGATCGGTCGTTGCGTTCAATGATGCAGCGCTGGGCGAGCAGGCGAACGGTGCCACGATCGTCCTCGAGCATGCCTGCGAGTTCGGCCCCCTCGAATGCGGTGAGGTCGGGCAGGTCCCGGGTGGTGTCGTCATCGGGGACCAGGCGCCAGATCCGTCCCCGGTCCACCGGGGTGATCAGTTCCCGGTCGATGACCTGGTTGCGAAGGAAGGTGGTCATGAAGATCTTGTGCTGCAGGATGCCTCGGTACAGGTCCGCCACGTACAGGCTGCCGTCGGCTCCCGCGTGGGCATGGACCGGCCGGAACCGTTCATCGACCGAGGCCAGTGGGGAACGACCATCGTCGAGCACGCGGGCCTCCGGGGCCTCGGGACCATGGTCGATCATGCGGCGAAGCTCGACGCAGTTGGCGCAGGGTTCGCAGACGAAGAGGCTGTTGCGGTACGGCTCGCCGAGGGTGTCGTCGAGGTAGATCTCCGGGCTGCAGGCCCCGGTGAAGGACGCAAGGGTGTAATCATCACGCAAGGTCGCATCCTGGTAGGCACGGTTGACGCCGGGGTTGATCCGGACCGGGTGGATGTCGGTGTCGGCCGGCACGCGAGCGTAGACCCCATCGAACCAGTGGAAGGCGGGATTGTGTTTCGCGTAGTGCTTGGGGAGTAGATCGGCGAAGAGCGGATAGGAGTTGGGCGTGCAGTACCAGCGGTCCCAGGCATCGCGGGTCGTGCCCCACTGTCCATGGGTCGGGACCGCTCGTCGCCGCATCTTCCCGTCGATGAACTGGTATTCCCAGGGGTGCTGCGAGCAATGCAGCCAGTTGTCCATTCCGAAGCGGAGCCCGTTGCCGGCGTGTTCGGGACTGTGCAGCCCCGCGAACGTGTCGTCCAGCACGATCGTCTCGTCGGCCACCCCGTCGCCATCGGTGTCGCGGGCATGAAGGAGATTCGGGGGAGCGACCACGAGTGCTCCATCATCGAGCGCATGCACGGCCCGGGGCAGCACGAGTTCGTCGAGGAACACCGTTCGGCGGTCCATGCGGCCGTCACCATCCTCGTCCTCGAGTACGACGATGCGACCGTTGGGTTCCAGTTCCTCGCTGCCCTCCAGGTCGGTCATGTAGCCGGGCATCTCCACCACCCAGATGCGTCCGTCGGGGGCGAGGTCAAGGGCGACAGGTGCGACCACCAGCGGTTCGGCAGCCACGAGTTCGACTCGAAGGCCGTCGTGGGTGCTGAAACTCCGCAGCGCTTCTTCGGGTGACAGGGCGGGAGCGGCGGGGATATCCAGTGCGTCGGGCAGTGGAGGCTGCGCCTCCCCGGATCGGTCGCCTTGCTGTCCCAGGACGGGGCACGAGACCATCGTGAAGATCGACAACAGGCATGCGATGCAGCGAGGCATGTGGTGATCGTACCCGGTCCTGCCATTTTTCTGTTGAGTACCAGCAGCGACGGTACAGAACAGGTTCCACGTCTGGCCTTTCCGCAGTGCACCTTCCGTTTCGCCGTCGTGTCGTGCGCCCGGTCACGTGCGTTTTCTCTGCGTGGAGTTCGCGGGTGTGCATTTCCGCGTGTGTGTCGGAGTTCGGCAGCACGGCCTCTATAGTTCGCTTGAACAGCTGCCCGTGAACGGGCTTGCATGCCTGTTCCTCCACAAGGCCGTGCACTCCGAACGACGGTGCACATGAACTCAGGGGAAACCAGCAATGAACCGGAATGTGATGTTGAATGCTGCCGCAGGATGCCTGACCCTGGTCTTGACCGCGAGCATGGCGTGGGGGGAGACGATCATGCTCGACGTCGACCTGGATGGGAGGTCCGACAAGTGCTCTCACGTCGAAGTTGATGGAACTCCGGTCCTGCAGTTTTCGATGAGTTCGGGAAGGCAGTTGCAGGTCCATGGACTCGGGTTCGAATCCATCAATGATCTGCGTGTCCTTCCGCCGGTCGACCTGGATGGAGATGGCAAGCCGGAACTGGTCATCAGTAATCCGTCGCTTGAAGGGGGGCGTGTCTGGATTTTCAGTGGTGGTGCAGTCGCGATCGGTACGCTCGATGCAACAGCGTCCACGTTGACCCTTCAGTCCTCGATGCCCGGGGCCATTCGTTTCGGTGATTCCCTGGGACTGCTTCCAGGGCCGGAGTTCGGCGACCCGCCCTGCCTGCGGGTCCATTCGTACCTCCAGACGTGCGAGGGAACACTGTATTCGCGCGCCGAGGTCTTTCGACTGGACATCGAGCGCCTGCTGCTGGTGGCCGAGGGGCCGGGGCCCTTGACGAGCAACTGGAATGATCGAGCCGACACCACCCGGGATGGAAGGGTGGATACCGACGACCTGGTATCCAGTCTTTCCCGTGTCGGGCTCGCGGCTTCGTACGATGGAGACCTCGATGGTGATGGTTGGATAACCAACCGGGACGTGGTCCTGGTCTTGACCGCCGCCGTGCTCGACAGCAACGACGTCGAGGCCCACTGGCAGTCGGTTACCCGGGCGATGCTGGGCAGGGCGGGAGGGATCGACGCATGGGGAATGCCGATCGACCTGGTATCCGTCGGTACGGAACAGCAACCCGATGAACCCGAATCCGGGGGAACGGGTGTCTTCTACTGTGCTCGCCCGCTCAAGAACTGCTTCTATGAGAACTGGGTGTGGTGGCTGGCACCGTTCTGTCACGCGTACCTGCAGATCGGAGACTGGACTGATGGCATCACCGGGGGTGAAGACCTTGATGATGATCGTTCGCGAAAATGCTGGGAGGCCACGAAGTCGGATGATGGTACGATGGTCGTCGATGGTGAAACGATCGACTGCGTCGATGCGACGAACGAGCAGATGCAGCAGTGCGTCAAGGACCTGGCCGATTCCGGTGGCGTCTGTCCTGATTACGACATCATCTGCAACAACTGTGGCGACTGGGTCATGGATATCCTGGAAGCGTGCTGTCTTGAGGGTTCCTATCTTCCTTACCTGATTTACTGATCATTTACCATGGCCATTCTCCTGCTTCTCATACCAATCGTCGCCGTTGTCGCGGTGCTCCTGCTGTTGCGTGACATGCCGCGTGGACGGCGGGCAGGCTTCATCATCTTCGCGTTGGCATGGTCGTGCATCGTCTGTGTCGTGGTCGGGTACGAGCTCGGTCGAATCTCATCGCAGTACCGCGAGGCCATTGCCATCAGGAACCTGCTTCGGGACACGGACCGCGCTCTTGAAGCCGACCAGGTCCAGCAGGTCAAGGACGCCTTCAGCGAGGCGAACCGCATGGTCAGGGATGACGGTGATCTTGATGGGGCCACTCGCCTCATTGGAGAGCGATTGCAGCCGGCCTCGTCGCCGTGAGATCGATGTTCAGTTCTTCAATGCGGCCAGGATGCCGTCGACGTTGTCCTTGGCATCGCCAAAGAGCATCGAGGTGTTCTCGTTGAAGAACAGGGGGTTGCCCACGCCGGCGTAGCCGGTGGCCATGCCTCGCTTCATCATGATGACCTTGTCTCCCTTCCAGACCTGCAGCACCGGCATGCCGGCGATGGGGCTGTGGGGGTCGGTCTCGGCGCTGGGGTTGACGATGTCGTTGGCCCCGATGACCAGGGTGAGGTCGGTCTCGGGCAGATCGTCGTTGATCTCGTCCATTTCCATGACGATGTCGTAGGGCACGTTCGCCTCGGCGAGCAGGACGTTCATGTGTCCAGGCAGGCGGCCGGCGACCGGATGAATGGCGAACCGGATTTCGATGCCGTCGTCGCGAAGGAGTCGGACGACTTCCGCGAGCACGTGCTGGGCCTGGGCGACGGCCATGCCATAGCCCGGCACGATCACGATGCGCTTGGCCTGTCGCATCAACGACGCGGCTTCGTGGGCCTCGATCGAGGTCACGTCGCCCTCGGGCGTGGCGACGCTGCCACCACCACCACCGTCGGTGCCGAAGCCACCGAGGATGACGCTGATGAACGACCGGTTCATGCCGCGGCACATGATGATGCTGAGGATGGCGCCGCTGCTGCCCACCAGTGCCCCGGTGATGATCAGCAGGTCGTTTCCGAGCATGAAGCCGGCGGCTGCCGCGGCCCATCCGGAGTACGAGTTGAGCATCGAGACCACCACGGGCATGTCTGCGCCGCCGATGGCCATGACCATGTGGATGCCGAACAGGCCCGTCAGGATCGTGGCGAGGATCAGCAGCACGATGCCGAGGGTCATGTGGTCGTGTCCGATCACGAACCAGATGCCGAGCCCGACCGTCACGACCAGGACAAGCAGGTTCAGCAGATGCCTCGCCGGCAGGATCAACGGGTTGCCCGACATCGAGCCATGCAGCTTGAGGCAGGCGATGATGGATCCAGTGAAGGTGATGGCTCCAACCCCGACGCCGATGAAGATCTCGATCGAGTGCACGATCAGTTCGGCCGTCGTCATGCCCGCATGGGGATCGACGAAACTGGCGAAGCCCACGAGCACGGCGGCGGCGCCGACGAACGAGTGCAGCAGGGCGACCAGTTGGGGCATCTGGGTCATCTGCACGCGTGCGGCCAGGGCGGCCCCGATGACCACGGCGGGTGCCATGGCCAGGATCAGCCACCCGTAGCGTGACACGTCGTCGCTGAGCACGGCCACGAGCAGGGCCAGGATCATGCCGGCGATGCCCAGTGCGTTTCCGCGACGAGCCGACTCCTGCTTCGACAGTCCGCCGAGGCTCAGGATGAAGAGCACGGCAGCGACGAGGTAGGCGATGGTGACGAGGGTGTCGTTCAAGGTCGGGGGCTACCTGCGGAACATGGCGAGCATTCGCCGGGTGACGAGGAATCCGCCACAGATGTTGATGGTGGCGAAGAAGACGGCGAAGACACCGAGCACGATGGCGGCGGCGGTCGAATCCGCCGAGAGGTGGAGCATGCCACCGAGAATGATGATGCCGCTGATGGCGTTGGTGACGCTCATCAACGGAGTATGCAGGGCTGGGGTCACGTTCCAGACGACCTGCCATCCGATGAAGCAGGCGAGGATGAAGACGGTGAAGTGGGCCACGAAGTCCGCCGGGGCCCAGAGGCCGATCGCGATTAGCACCAGGATGCCCAGGATGATGCCGGACGCCTGCACCACGCTGATCGAGTTCGTCTTCGATTCGTCGGTCGCTGCCATTTCCTCGACTGGTTTCAATTTGGCCGGACGTTCTCCGACGTCCACCGAGTAGGGGTCACCCTCGGGTTGGACCACCTTGGGCGGGGGCCAGCAGGTTTCACCATTCTCAAGCACCAGTGCGCCTCGGACCACCTCGTTGCCATGATCGATGTTGAAGTTCTCAGCATCGCCGATCTCTTCGATGAACTTGAGTACGGAGTTGCTGTAGAGGCGACTGGAGAGGGTGGCCATCCGGCTTGGCAGGTCCGTGAAGCCGATGATGTTCACGCCATGGTGTTCGATCATTCGGCCCGGTTCGGTGAGTACGCAGTTGCCACCGAACTCCGCGGCCAGGTCGACGATGACCGACCCCTGCCGCATGGTTTCGATCATGCCACCGGTGATCAACTTCGGGGCATCGCGCCCGGGAATCACGGCGGTGGTGATGATGATGTCCACCTCGATGGCCTGCTGGGCGAAGAGGGCCATCTCGGCATCAATGAACTCCTTGCTCATGACCTTCGCGTAGCCGCCGCTTCCTTCGCCCGCCTCGTCGAAGTCAAGCACGAGGAACTCGCCCCCGAGGCTTTCGACCTGTTCACGGACCGCGATGCGGGTGTCGAACGCCCGCACGATTGCGCCGAGTCCGCGTGCTGCGGTGATGGCGGCGAGGCCGGCCACACCACCGCCGATGACCAGGACCTTGGCCGGATCGATGCGACCAGCTGCCGTCATCTGTCCCCCGAGGAAATGCGGGTAGGCATAGGAGGCCTCGATCACCGCGCGGTAGCCGGCGATGTTGGCCATGGCGCTCAGGGCATCCATCGTCTGGGCTCGGCTGATGCGTGGAATGCAGTCGACACCGAAGACCGTGGCATGGCGTGCCGCGAGTTGCTTGAGCAGCAGAGCATTGGTCGCCGGGTGGATGAAACTGATCAGGCGTGCGCCGTCGGCGAGGAGGCTGGCTTCCTCCTGCTCCGGGGGCCGCACCTTGAGGATCAGCTCGCTGGTGTTCCAGAGTTCCTTGGTGCTCTCGACAACCTTCGCACCCACCTGGGAATACGAGCCGTTGGAGATCCTGGAGCCGAACCCGGCTCCAGCTTCCACTTGGACCTCGAATCCGAGCTTGATCAGGTGCTGTACCGTCGATGGCACTGCTGCGACCCGCTGTTCGCTCTCATGGATTTCGCGGGGGATGCCGACCTTCATCTGAACTGCATGTCTTTCTGGCCTGATGCAGGCCGTGGCTGGGATCTGGGCAGGGGCCCAAGCATGGGGTGGACATCCTGACGGACCAAGGACCCGGGGTCAAACGGGACCCAATTTGACGTCTTGGGGGTCAAGAAGTGGGCAGGGGGGAGTTGGATCTGCAGCTTCCTGTGACCCCGGGAGACCAACCCCGTCTGTACATTGCTGCGGTCTGGTCACAACCAGTCTGAATCGGGTACGCTTCCCACAAAATCGTCTCCAGATCAGATACTCACAGGATAGAACAGGTGCGTGGTGTAGCAAAACTCTTCGGTCGTTCGCCCCTGACTCCGCTCCAGGTTCACATGGAGCAGGTCGAGGAATGTGTCAATGGCATCATCGAGATTCTCGAGGGGTTCATGGCGGGCATGTCCCACGATGAAATCTGCGAGAAGGCAAAGCATGTCTCCAAGCTCGAGCACAATGCGGACCTCGTCAAGAACGACATACGCAACTCGCTCCCCCGTGGTCTCTTCATGCAGGTTGACCGTGCCACGCTGCTGAGCATGCTGACGGACCAGGATTCCATCGCTGACAAGGCGGAGGACATCGGTGTGCTCCTGACCTTCAAGGCGCTGCCCCTGATCGATCCGCTCAGGGAACACTTCTCCGATTTCATCGAGAAGAACGTCCAGGCCTTCCGTGTCGTCCGGAAGATCATCGCCGACCTCGATGAACTGGCGGAGATGGGATTCGGCGGGGAAGAGGCCAGTCGTGTCGAGCAGATGGTCGACCAGGTGGCGCTGTTCGAGCACGAAGCCGACGTCATCCAGCGAGGCATGCTCCAGGCGCTGTTCGCCCACGAGGACGACCTGTCCAAGGGCGAGTTTCTGCTGTGGCGGAATCTTCTTCGGGACATCGGCGGCTTGAGCAACTATTCAGAGAAACTGGCCAACCGGGTTCGCATCATGCTTGCGATCAAGTAGGACGCTGAGACGCTGACTGATGTTTTTTACGATCGCAACCACAGTTACTGAAGTCGTTGGCGGGATCGCAGACCCCAATACCTTGATGGTGTTGGCAGTGGTCTTCGGCTTCTACATGGCATGGAACATCGGGGCCAACGATGTCGCCAATGCGATGGCAACCAGCGTCGGGTCCGGTGCACTGACACTTCGGCGAGCCGTCATCATTGCAGCTGTGTTCGAGTTTGCTGGTGCCTACTTTGCAGGGGCCGGTGTTTCGAACACCATTCGCAAGGGCATCGTGGATCCGGAGATCTTCTCCGCGGAACCGACGCTTTTCGTGTGCGGCATGCTCGCCGCTCTGCTCGCTGCGGGCACATGGCTGCTGATCGCCTCCTACTTTGGCTGGCCGGTGTCAACGACGCACTCGATTGTCGGGGCCATCCTCGGCTTCGGAATCGTTTACAAGGGGTTCCATGCAATCTACTGGGGCCAGGTCGGCACCATTGCTGCCAGTTGGATCGTGTCGCCTGTTCTCAGCGGCATCATCAGTTACTTCATCTTCAACATCATCATGCGGAAGATCTTCCACAATCCGAGACCGGTGGAGGCTGCGCGCCGATTTACTCCCTGCATGGTCTTCGTGGTGTTCACCATCCTGTCGATGGTGCTCGTCATGAAGGGGCTCAAGCACCGGCTCAAGGGCGTTGACCTGCCGCTGTGGGAAGCACTGCTCATCTCCGCTGGAATCGGCCTGGTCGCCGCCCTCATCTCTGCGATCCTGGTCCGCCGCATCGATGTCGACGATGCCGATGGTGAGATCGAGGAGAACTCGGCAAGGAAGTTGTATCTCAGTCGTGCATTGAGCCGTGCCAAGAAGCACCTCGGCCGTGCCAAGGGCATGTCCAGCGGGGCGGTGGAAGACGAAGTCAAGGAAGTCCTCAACAAGGTGGACATGCTGAGTGCCGCGATGGAGCAGGAGCCGACCTCGCCGGTCAACCAGCGAAGTTCCGTCTGGAAGGTCGAGCGTATCTTCATCTACCTTGTCGTCATCAGTGCCTGTTTCATCGCATTTGCACACGGCTCGAATGATGTCGCCAATGCGATCGGCCCCATGGCGGCGGCCTGGGAGACGATCAAGGAAGGTGTTGTCGGTACGAATGTCACCGTTTCAGGATGGTTCCTCGCACTGGGTGGAATTGCCATCGCCATCGGCCTTGCGACATGGGGCTGGCGGGTCATGAGGACCGTGGGTACCAAGCTCACCGAGCTGACTCCGAGTCGTGGTTTCAGTGCCACCTTCGGGGCGGCTACGACCATCGTCTTCGCGTCCTGGCTGGCTCTTCCGATTTCAACGACGCATACCCTCGTCGGCGCGGTCCTTGGAGTCGGACTTGCCCGTGGCATCGGTGCACTCAACCTGCGAACCGTTCGAGATGTCGCGGTCAGTTGGGTGGTGACGATTCCGGCGGGAGCGGGCCTGGCGATCTTCTTCTACTACATCCTCGCCGCCATCTTCAACTGATCGAGTTCATCGGCCGTGTCCTCGAGCACGCCGTGGATTCGCGGCATCAACAGGATTGCTTCCCTGATCATCCAGTCTTCCAGCGTGATGGTTGGACGATGGAGAGTCGAATGCAGAAACCCCGGATCGTTTCCGATCCGGGGTTTCTTCACATTGGCCGTTGGATCCAGCTTCGCATGCGTGAAGCCGTTCTCCCCTCCGGCCTTCGCCCTCGATCGCGCTTCGCACGGACGAATGACGATGGGGAGATCCTAGGCTCTTCGCATCCCACTGCATTCCCAGGTCGAGGGGGTGGATAAGTTGGTGAACACATTGTGGATCAGGTCTGGATCAGCGACCTGGAAGTGCATTCAGCCGCTCCCGATCCGGGCCATGATGTAGGCCACGTCGTTGGTCTGGATGACCCCATCGCAATCGGTGTCGGCATTTTCGATCCAGTTCTCGTCATCGGGCGTGGTGCCCTGCAGGTCGAGGATCAGCAGCAGGTCGTTGATGTTGATGATCCCGTTCTCATCAAGATCACCCGGTGACCAGCCCCACTTGCTGATGACCGTCAGCAGATCGCCGATCTCAACGACGTAGTCGCCGTTGGTGTCCGAAGGGCAGGATCCCTGGAGGGGACAGTCTCCCCAATCCGAGATGAGCCGCAGGATGTCCGCGATGTCGACCGCGCCATCGGAGGTGAGATCGCCACATGCCGAGAGGCCGACGAAGGGGTCCGGCACTTCGATCTCGGGTTGTGCACGCCCGAAGGCCCGGTCGATCTCGGCGAGATCGTGCTCGTCGACGAGCCCGTTGCCATCGAGATCGCCTTCCGGTCCGCTTCCGCCCATCTGGGCCAGCACGATGTCGCGATCGATGTCGTCGACGACCCTGTCTTCATTGATGTCCGGGCGAACCAGGACCACGCGTGCAAGGGGATCCCCGATGGGGGCGTTGTACCCACCCACTCGCAGGAAGGTGTACACGGCTTCGCCCCAGCTGAACCCTCCGTGGTAGAGGTTCTGCATTCCGATGAACGTCATCATGAACTCCGAGGTCGAGATTCCCTGGACATGGCCGGTCGCGAAGGATCCCCCGGCGTACCCGATCCAGTCGAGGATCTGGCCGTGCCCGTCGGGCGACGCCTGGAACTTGTGAAGGCATCGCCCGTTGTAGGATTCGATGCTCGTGAAGAACCCGGCGGGATGGGCCTGGTACCTGCGTATGTAGTCGTAACTGGCCAGTTCATCCGGGTTGTCGCGGCTGCCGCAGTGGTTGCGTCCCATCGTGACCAGGCTGACCGTCGGGTATTCCATGAAGGGGCCGTCGGTCAGGGGATCGAAGAGGTCGTGGTTCGGGCCGTGCAGGAACTGGATCGTCTGGTCTTCCATCTGGCACCAGTTGTCACGCTTGAACGAGGACTGGGCGATCTCGAAATTGTTCGGGATCTTCACCGCGTGGGTGCACCAGATTTCGTCATCAGGGGTCCCCGTCGGCGGATTGTCGTCGAACAGCATCGTCGTGGCATAGGTATTGATCGGGATCGGCTCGGCACACCGGTCGATGAGTGCCAGCACGCCATCGAGGTGGGTCCTGCTTCCGTTGCCGTCGTAGTCCGTGGCGCAGATGCTGGAATCGAGTCGTGAGACCAGGTACAGGTCTCCCGGGCAGATGCCGCCATACTCTCCGCAGAGGTCCAGTTTTTCCTGGAAGGGCACGATGCTTCCGTAGTAGGGATTCTGGCGTGAGGAGCTGTCGGCCAGATCTTCCCACTCGTAGACGGCGACGCTGCTGCGGGACAGCAGGGTTTCGAAGCTGCCCCAGATGTTCTCCGCCGAAGGTTGATCATGGTTGACCGGTGGATCGAAGTTGTCGCTGACTACGGAGGGGAGTCCACGTGTGGTCGCAAGGGCCAGCACCTCGGGATGCGCTGCAAGGTACTGCTGGAACGCGCCGGCATCGTCCGAGAAGAGTTCGAGAAACTTCGCCGACGTGATGTAGTGATTGGTGATGCCTTCCGGGGGTGGGTCCGAATCGGGCCAGTTCTCGTACGTCGTCGGGTACTCCAGGTCGAGATCGAACTGGTGGACGCCGGGATGGTGCGCGATGTAGGCGTTGCGAATCGACAGGGACTCGTCGACGCGACCGTTGTACAGCAGCATGACCTGGTGCTCGGCCAGTTCCGCCAACGCCGGCATGCATGGAATCGTGGTCGCCAGGGTCAGCAGACAGAAATGGAGAAGGGAGGGGACGATGCGTCGTCGATTCACGTGCTTCGGCATGACGTCAAGGATCCTGTTGTTGGCCCCACATCACCGGTATCTCAGGTGAACTATGACGTAGAACGCCGCTGGGTCCCGGATAATTGGCCAATTTCATGTTCAATCGATTCTTCAATCGGTGGTTGCTCAACGTGAACTGGCTCTTGAGGAATGGCGTACAATGACTCCTTCGTGGCCCTTGGGCCGCTTTCTGCTCACATTGACTGAAAGGTGACGACATGCCGAGTTCCACGATCCTGTTCCTGGGTGCGATTCTGTTGGGAGCCCTGGCCCTGGTGCCGGGCACGACCGGAACAGCTTGGGCGCAGGAGGAGGAGTCCGCCAGGAGTGGCAACGAGCTGATCCCCCGATCGGTCTTCTTCGGCAACCCTGAACGGGCGGGCGTGCAGTTGAGTCCCGACGGGACGAAGCTCAGTTACCTCGCACCCCACGAGGGCGTCCTCAATGTCTGGGTCATGCCCATCGACGGAGGCGACGCCGAGGTCGTGACGAACTCCACCACCCGGCCGATTCGAAGTTACTCCTGGGCCGTCAATGGCGACCAGGTGCTGTACATGCAGGACAATGGTGGCAACGAGGACACCCACGTCTACGCGGTCGATCTCGCCTCCAAGACCACCACGGACCTGACACCTCACGACGGGGTCAAGGCCTCGCTTGCCGGTCAGCACCGGGACCGTCCCGATGAAATCCTGGTGCAGATGAACCAGCGCGATCCACGGAACATGGACATGTACCGCGTGAACACGCGAACCGGCGAGTCGGAAATCATCTTCCAGAACGACGACGGCTACGTGGGCATGATGCCCGATGATTCGTGGACGATTCGAGGTCGGGCCCGCATGCTGGAGGATGGAGGAACACTCTTTGAGCTGCGTGACAGCGCCGATGGCGACTGGTACGAGTTCGTGAAGGTTCCCATGGAAGACGCAATGAACAGCCAGCCCATGGGTTTCTCCAAGGATGGCAAGACGATGTACGCCATGGACGCTACGGATCGCAACACGTCGGCCCTGGTTTCCATGGAAGCCCGGGAAGGCGGGGCATCGAACCCCGAGGTTCTCTTCGCATCCGAGAAGGCCGACATCGGCGGCGTGTTCGCCGATCCCATCACCCACGAGCCGCAGGCAGTGTCGACCAACTACCTTCGCAACAAGTGGACCATCCTCGATCCGGACCTCAAGGCGGACTTCGATGCCATCTCCGCACTGGATGATGGGGATGCCAACATCACCGACGCCACCCTGGACAACCGGACCTGGATCATCGCCTTCGAGCAGGATCGTGGCCCGGTGACGTACTGGGTCTACGATCGTGATTCCAGGACGGGGCGGTACCTCTTCTCGAACCGTCCAGCCATGGAGAAGTACGAACTGGCCGAGATGAAGCCGGTGGAGATCACCAGCCGCGACGGCATGGTGCTTCCGAGCTACCTGACGGTCCCCCCGAATGCAGATGGACCGGTTCCGATGGTGGTTCTCGTGCACGGTGGACCGTGGGCCCGTGATTCCTGGGGCTACAACCCGTACCACCAGTGGCTCGCCAACCGTGGCTACGCGGTGCTGTCTCCGAACTTCCGTGGTTCAACCGGTTTCGGCAAGGAGTTCCTCAATGCCGGCAACCGCCAGTGGTACCACGCCATGCAGGACGACGTGAATGACGCCGCGGATTGGGCGGTCAAGGAGGGGATCGCGGATCCCGACCACATTGCGATCATGGGTGGCAGTTACGGTGGGTACGCAACCCTTGCCGGCATGACTCGTGATCCGGACCGGTGGGCCTGTGGTGTCGACATCGTCGGGCCATCCCACGTCGGCACGCTGCTCTCGACGATTCCCATGTACTGGGAGCCCATCAAGGTCATGTTCACGGAGCGCGTCGGCGGCGCCGACGAGACCGAATGGCTCGACTCCATTTCGCCCCTGACGCATGTTTCGAACATCAAGCGACCGCTGCTGATCGGGCAGGGGGCCAACGACCCCCGGGTCAAGGTCAGCGAGAGCGATCAGATCGTCGTTGCCATGAACAAGAACGAGATTCCGGTGACCTACGTCGTCTTCCCGGACGAGGGACACGGGTTCGCGCGGCCGGAGAACAGCATGGCGTTCAACTCGGTCACCGAGCAGTTCCTCGCCGAGCACATCGGTGGCCGGGCCCAGCCCGACGGCGGTGACGTTGCGGCGTCCACGGCCCAGATGCGGGATCTGGGGAACCTGTCGATCGAGGGCGTGACGGTCTGGGCACCTCCTGCGGCACCCGAGCCGTCCAAGGAGGTTGCGGCCACGCCGGCCTCGGAGCAGATGAGCCTGGACTCCCTGACTCCGGAGCAGCGGGCAGAGGTCCAGCAGTTCCTCGACAATGTCGACAACATCCCGGTCGACCAGTTGGCGATGATGAAGGGGCTTTTGGAAGCACAACGCACCCAGGTGCCGGAATCTGATCTTCCGGTCTTCAACTTCATCCTCCAGACCATCGACAAGAAGCTCTCGGAAGAGAGCTGAACAACCTGATCGAATCGACCCGACCGCCCGTCCTCCTGCGAGGACGGGCGGTTATCGTTTCCAGCGATTACACTCCTTGCATGCAATACGGGTTCGTCATCGACCACGACAACTGCATCGGCTGCCACGCCTGCACCGTCGCATGCAAGTCGGAGAATGACGTTCCTGTCGGCAACTTCCGAACGTCCGTGAAGTACGTGGAGGAGGGGACCTATCCCGCCATCAAGCGGCACTTCCTCGTCCAGCGATGCAACCACTGCACCGATGCGCCCTGTGTGACCATCTGTCCCGTCAATGCACTTGAAAAGCGTGCTGACGGGATCGTGGACGTTGACCGGGATGCCTGCATCGGCTGCCGAGCCTGCATGCAGGCCTGCCCCTACGACGCGATTTATCTCAACGAGGAAAAGGGCGCAGTGGAGAAGTGCCACTTCTGTGCTCACCGCGTCGAGCAGAACCTGGAGCCGGCCTGCGTGGTGGTCTGCCCGACCAACGCGATCATCACCGGTGACTTGGATGACCCGGGTTCCAAGGTGTCCCTGCTCGTTCGCAACAATCCGACCCAGGTCCGCCGACCCGAGCAGGGGACCAGCCCGAACGTCCACTACAAGGGTGCAGCGGACATCGCACTGCAGCCGGGCCGAGCCGCCCGCCCGGACACCTACTTCTCCAGCCAGCGACAGGACACGAAGCCCGAACCCTGGCCGGAATCGGTGCCGACTGTTCCCGATGCCCAGGTGGTACTCGACGTCGGGCACAAGGTGGAATGGGGCTGGCCCGTTTCGCTCTACCTGCTCACCAAGTCGATTGCAGCCGGTGCAGCAATGCTTGCTCCCTTCATCGGGGCATTTGGATTCACCGGTTGGCGGGCGAACTGGTTGCCGGAGATCCTGGCCCTGGTGTTCACCCTCGTGACGCTGCTGCTGCTGGTCGAGGATCTTGCTCGGCCGATGCGGTTCTACCGCCTGCTGACCCGTCCGAACTGGAAGAGTTGGCTGGTCAAGGGGGGAGTCATTCTCGGCGCCTTCTCAGCCTTGACGGTCCTGATTCTCGTGCTCCGCATCATCGGGTCCGCAGACCTCGCCGCCAGCACGACCGCCGACGGCCTGGCCGATGGCCTTCGCTGGCCCAACGCGGTGCTGGGCCTGTCCGCAGCCGGGTACACCGCCTTTCTCTTCGCCCAGTGCAAGGGGCGGGATCTCTGGGAGGGTCGGCTGCTGCTGCCGCACCTGATCGTCTCGGCCCTGCTGACTGGCAGTGCGGCATTCCTGATCGCTGCTCCTCCAGGTACCACTGCACTGGCGATTCTGCTGCTGATCTCGGTGCTCGTCCATCTGGGCCTTGTGTTCGCCGAGCGTTACGGAAGTCATGCCACGGAAAATGCCCGGCAGGGTGCGGCGTTCCTCGGCACCGTCGGCCTCTTCGGGTCTCCTGCGTTTCTCGATGGGGTCATCCTGTCAGTTGCCGGATTCATCTGTGTCCTGATTGGATTCACCTATGCCGGGCCGATCGCGCTGCTGCTTGGCCTCTATTGCTATGAACACGCCTACGTTCGAGCAGCCCAGTTGCCGCCACTGTCCTGAGTACCGCTCATGTCCAAGTCCGACACACCACTGCCCGTCATCGAACTCGCGACCTACCCACCGGTGGAGACGTGGGATGATGTCGTGGATTTCGACCCCGGTGCCTGGCCGAAGAAAGTTGAGCGGCACTCCATGCTGGTGCCCACGACCTGCTTCAACTGCGAGGCCGGCTGCGGGTTGATGGCCTGGGTCGATACCGAGCACCAGACCATCCGAAAACTCGAGGGCAACCCACACCATCCGGGTTCCCGGGGGCGCAACTGCGCCAAGGGACCGGCGACGCTCAACCAGATCGAGGATCCCGAGCGAATCCTGTACCCGCTCAAGCGAGTGGGGGCACGCGGTTCGGGCGAGTTCGCCCGGGTCAGTTGGGACGAGGTCCTCGACGATCTTGCCGGTCGCATGCGGTCAGCGTTGATCGAGGATCGTCACGACGAGATCATGTACCACGTTGGGAGACCAGGCGCCGATGGGTACATGGATCGAGTGCTTCGCTCCTGGGGCGTGGACGGCCACAACTCGCATACGAACGTGTGTTCGTCCTCGGCCCGTGTCGGCTACGCGCTCTGGTCGGGTGACGACCGTCCGTCGCCGGATCACGCCAACGCCAAGTTCATCCTGATGCTCTCGGCCCACCTGGAGACGGGGCACTACTTCAACCCGCATGCCCAGCGCATCGTCGAGGGCATGAATGCCGGCGCAAAACTCTGCGTCATCGACGTGCGGTTGTCCAACACCGCGTCCCGAGCTGACTGGTGGCTCGCCACCCGGCCGGGAACCGAGGCATTGTTGCTGCTGGCCATCGCCCGCGTCCTGCTGGAGGAGAACCTCTACAACCGCGAGTTCGTGGAACAGTGGGTCAACTGGCGCGAGACGCTTGAGTTCCTCAAGCCCGGGGCGGCTCCCGAGTTCGACGCGTTCATCGCGGCCTTGATCGAGCACTACGACTACGCCACCCCGGAAGCCGCCGCGGCGGAAAGTGATATCGACGTGGAGGCGATCCGTGAGATCGCCCGGGCCATCGGAGAAGCCGGCCCGGCCCTGGCCACCCATGTCTGGCGCAATGCAGCCTCCGGCAACCTCGGCGGCTGGCAGGTCTCCCGCTGCCTCCAGTTCCTGGTCGTGCTCATGGGCGCCGTCGGGGCCGAGGGTGGAACGAACCCGAACTCGCACAACAAGTTCGTCGCCAAGCCGTTCGACAATCCCTCCCCCCAGAAACGGTGGAACGAGCTGCTCTACCCGCCGGAATTTCCACTGGCCTACCACGAGATGTCGTTCCTGCTGCCGCACATGGTCGAGGAGGGGCGAGGCCGCATCGACACGTATTTCACTCGCGTCTACAACCCGGTCTGGACCAATCCAGATGGAATCATGTGGGAGCGGATGCTCCGTGACGAGTCGCGTATCGGCGTGCATGCTGCATTGACTCCCACCTGGAGCGAGACGGCCCAGTACGCGGACTACGTGCTGCCCATGGGACTGGGAGCCGAGCGACACGACCTGCTCAGCCAGGAGACCCATGCCGCCAAGTGGATCACGTTCCGACAGCCCGTGCTTCGTGTCGCTCGCGAGCGCATGGGCGATCCGGTTGAGTTCACCTGGCAGGCCAACCCCGGCGAGGTCTGGGAAGAGGACGAGTTCTGGATCGAACTGTCCTGGCGCATCGACCCCGACGGTTCGCTCGGCATTCGCAGGCATTACGAATCACCGTACCGGCCCGGCGAGAAGATCACCATTGGCGAGTACTACCAGTGGATCTTCGAGCACTCGGTGCCGGGGTTGCCCGAGGCCGCTGCGAAGGAGGGCTTGGAGCCGCTGGCCTACATGCGAAAGTTCGGTGCGTTCCTCGTGCAGGACGACGCCTATCTGAACCACGAGTCTCCGCTGGAGGACAGTGCGGGTACGGATGTCGATCCCAACGGCACCGTCCTCCGGGAGGGTACACCGGTGGGATTGCAGCTCGATGGCCGACCTGTCGTTGGATTCCCAACGCCGAGTCGACGGCTTGAACTGCACAGTGCCACCATGCAGGACTGGAAGTGGCCGGAGCAGACCATGCCCGGGTACATCCGGAGCCATGTCCACATCAACGAGATGAACGTGGACGCCGGTGAGATGGTGCTGGTGCCGACGTTCAGGCTGCCGACGCTGATCCACACCCGCTCCGCCAATGCGAAGTGGCTCTACGAGCTTTCGAACACCAACCCCGTCTGGATCCACACCACTGATGCCGAGCGACTGGGAATCGAATCCAACACACTGGTGCGGCTCGAGACGGCGATCGGTCACTTCGTGAACCGTGCCTGGGTGACGGAGGCGATTCGACCCGGGGTCGTGGCCTGTTCGCATCACCTGGGCCGGTGGCGGCTCTTCGATGATGTCGGGACCGACCGCTGGGCCAGCGTGAAGGTGGTGCGGGAAGAAGACGCGGATGGCGCCATCCGGTTCCGTCGCGTGAATGACATCGCGCCCTTCGACAGCGACGATCCCGACAGCCGCCGCATCTGGTGGACCGATGGGGGTGTGCACCAGAACCTCGTCTTCCCCGTCCAGCCTGATCCGGTATCCGGCATGCACTGCTGGCACCAGAAGGTCCGTGTCCGCCCTGCAGCCCCGGGTGACTGCTACGGTGACGTGGTCGTGGACCCGTCGAAGTCGATGGATGTCTACCGGGACTGGATGAAGCAGGTTCGTTCCGCCCCGGGACCCGGTGGACTGCGTCGACCCCGGTGGTTCGCCCGCGCGGTCAAGCCGGATCCGTCGACCTACGTGATGAAGGAGGCGGAAGATGAGCGGTCCTGATGCCCTGGCACGGTCCATCGAGGCGACCGAGGGACTGCTCCTGCGATTCGTGGCCGACATCGAGGACGAGGAGCGTGCGCTGCAGTGCCCTGGACTGCCCAATCACGTGATCTGGGTGCTCGGTCACTGCGCGATGACGATGAATCGATTGGCGTCGCTCATCGATGGCGAGCCGTTGCCGGAATCGGATTTCTTCCAGGGGGACGGCACAAAGCGGTGCATCGAACGCTTCGACACCGAACTGGTCCGCTTCGACTCCACGCCTCGCCCCGAGGCGGACGACTACCCGTCGATGGAGCGGGGGCGGGTGGTGTATGCCGCGGCATGTCGTCGTTTGTCCCGGGTGGTCCGTACCCTCGATGAATCGGCATTGGAGTCCACGCTCGATTGGCATGGGACCCCGGTTCGCATCGACGACCTGGTAGTTCGGGTGGGATTCCACAACGGCGCTCACGCCGGCCAGGTGCTGGATCTTCGTCGCAACCTCGGAAAATCGAGGGTCATCGGCTAGGACCGCTGCTGGTTCCACGGGCCTGTGATGGCCAGGGTCATCCCCGGGTTCTGGATGTTCACGAAGAGCGTCGATCCATCCGGTGAAAAGACCGCTCCGGCGAACTCCGATTGATTGACCTGGTTGCGGGCGAGCTGGTAGACGGATCCGGTCGGGGTCACGCCCAGCAGGTACTGTTCATCGAGCCCGTCCTCGCAGACGATGAGATCGCCCCAGGGAGCGACCGTCAGGTTGTCGGCATGCTCGATGACCGATGCGTCGTTGGGTTCGATGAAGAGTTCCAGCCTGCCGCCACCCTCCGCAGTGGGGCCAGCAGCTTCCAGGGCCCGGGCAGCGGGGATGTACTTCCAGATCTGTCCTCGCTGGGTGAGGCCTCCGGTGGTGCAGGCGAAGTAGACACCCTCGTTGCCGTACCACATGCCCTCGGCCCGGGCGAATCGAGCGGCGCCGCGATCGAACGCCTGGTATCGGAGCGAATCGTCGGGAGAATCCACCTCGTGGACGTCGATCCACCGGGTGGAGAAGGACGTGCCCGGTTTGATCGGTGCCTTCTGTTCGGAATCGGTCGTCCAGTTTCGAAGGTCACGTGATGGTGCATCGATGATGGCCAG
>Ga0315336_1003259_pt1 | contig 22120 bp, 20 predicted proteins | sample ASW5metaG_FD_204512 | JGI IMG/M metagenome (GOLD analysis project Ga0315336, IMG submission 204512) | Ammonia-oxidizing marine archaeal communities from Monterey Bay, California, United States - ASW #5 | ecosystem: Environmental > Aquatic > Marine > Intertidal zone | place: USA: California... | reverse complement strand
CACCTGATGCTCCCCATGCATCAATTACTGCAAGAAGATCAGCAACACTCACCATGGCATCGCCTGTGATATCAGCAGGGCAAGAGGTGCCGTCGCAGTTATCTTCAAAAATATTTCCCCCGCCATCAATCCAATCACCGTGAATATCACTGCCTTTGTTACTACAGAATAATGTGTTCGAAACTGTTGGACCATCCGTTCCATTGAGTAAGTGATAAATTCCAGCGCCATATTGCGACACATTTTGTTTGATAATGCAATTTTCAATCGCTGGGGAGCCATCACATAAAATCCCTCCACCAATAATGGAGTCGCCATTCTGAATAGTAAATCCTCGCAAGGTTGCGTTCTCTTGGGCGTACATACGGACCACTGATGCGTTTCCGCCGCCGTCAATAATTGTGACTTCGGGGCCACCGACACTTTCCATCACAATATTTGCACCATGAAAATCAATATTTTCGTAATACGTTCCTGGCTGCACGGTAATAGAGTCGCCAGTGCCTGCCTCAGCAAGAGCTTCACTGATTGTGGAGAAATCGCCTTTTGGTCCCACAACAAAGTTGTCAATTTGACAATCACCGTCGTTATATATGTGATTTCCTGCTTGATACACCTCAGCAGGGCCAGAAGCATTCGTCGCTTGTGCCCAAGCTATGAAAGATACATTGCCCGAATTAGATTGGCTCGAATCATCCAAATCGAATGTAAACGAAACACCTTGTGACACGCCCGGAGAAAGTGATACTACTTGCAACTCCGCCTGTTTGAAGCAACCATAATTATAGGATGGACTCGAAGGATAATTATGTAATATCTGAGCACAATGAATGTTCATTGTCTTGCTTGAACCATCACTCTCAATCCCGACCACAGCGGTTACAGAATACGTATCGCCATCGACTGGAGTTCCACACATTTCAATCGTAACATCAGTCGGAGCACTGATCCGCTGAAGATATCTTGAACGGAGTTGAGAGTAGTTCGCTGAGGGGCTACCGTATGAACCTACTTGACTCACTGTGCCATCAATCCAAACCGTAGGAAACCCTGTAACACTGTAGAAATTATTTCTTGCATTACCCCATGCTGTAGAATAATTATCTTGAGCATGAATTTGCATTGAAAAACAAGTATCTGGAAACTCATCCATTAACAGGATCAAACCGTTCGCAACATCTGGGCAGTACCCGCACCAGGTTGCGGTGAAGTTTTCCATAATCACCTTTCGTGGCGCAGCATCGACCACTAACGCTGTTGATCCTATGGCTAGCGATATAATTGATAGTTGAATTCGGTTCATCATTTCCTCCTAATAACGTTTCGTTATTCGTCATCCCATTCGATGGTCGGTAATAGTTGATATGGATATAAAGTTCCGCCAGATTCTGAAAGTTCGCTCACTAGAATAAGCCAAGTGTCGGCTCCCCAGAAGTGGCAAACGCCAGTCACGCAATCTATTCCAAACAAGTTGTCATCAACATGTCCCTCACTAGTTCTATACACGCTCATTTGGGGATAGAGTGTTTCTTCATACGAGATGTGATTGTCTTGCCAGCACACATTGCCAACCCATGAACGACCTGCGCCATGGATGTCGTACGTAATTGACTCCGAAGTCATCTCGCCAAAAACAGGTCCGCGGTTACTCATAATTGCAAATTCTGATGAGCCAGAATTGCGCCACTCTTTTGTTTTTCGTTCACCGATGAGCGGAATAGATGCATACGACACATTGCATCCCTCACCACCGGGAGTTAAATCGACAAGCAATCCACTATCTTGGCTAACCTCTCCCTCTGCTCCATCGCCGTCCCAGAATCTATCTTCTGCGATGTCTCTTGCTTCGTAATCGTAAGCCTCCATCACAAAGATATTCTCATTGGGTTCACTGGCACTGACTAAACGATCAGTGTTATAAAGATTTTCCATCACAGCAAGTGAATGAACAGCATTCGTCGTGTTCTTTAATTTATCTTCCGCGCCCCGACCACGAATAGTGCCCTCCCGATTGACGTACCCTGGGGTTGGGTATCTGCTTTTATGACCAGCAGACCATGTGACCCAACCCGAATGAAGTCCTCGTACTTGGGTAGCATCCTTAACGAGAATTGCTTCTTTGCGTGCTCGACCCAGTGCAGGCATTAAGATACTTAAAAGCAAAGCAATAATAGACATAACTACTAATAACTCAATAAGGGTAAATCCTCGATGTGTTTTATCACTGCTCAAACGGAGGTTCTCCAATACACACTATAAGGTCATTCTGTGGAAAGCCAACAGGATATATACGAAAACGAGTGTTTTTCGACTACTCTATGTGAGTTTGGAGGGTATCGCTGTACAAATCGAGATAAAAGTCACGAAGTTGCCTGCCATTTAAGTCGCGTTCTCTTCCCTGCATAAACCCGAACGTATCAAACATGCGAATCGCTGGTATACGTTCAATGCGAACATCAAGAACCACTTTAAGGAATTGCTTCTCTCTGCAAAACGCGATTGCATGTTGCATGAGTTTTGAACCGATCCCTTTTCTTCTAAACGAATCTCGAACACGAAGACGTCTAATTTCCGCTGAACTGTCACTAATTCTCTGCACTCCAACCATGCCAACAATCCACGCGTGATATTCTGCAACCCAAAAGCTACTATCGTTGCAGTCAAAATAGCCTTCCATTAAATGGTCAAGGTCTGCACCGGTATCATTCTCACGAGTTTGTCCTTCAATTCGACTTCGTTCAAAGAGTTCTCTTAACACCGCAATATCTTCATCCACAGCACAGCGAATGATCATGTCGTCTGCGTTGAATTGTTTGGCACTCTTTTCAGGCATTATTAATGTCCACTTCAAGAAATTCGAGCACTTGGGTTTTTGTATCAAGAACAGCAACAGTGTAGCGTTGTGCACGATGTAACGCACCGGGATTGATACAACGGGTGTTTTCGACTATTTCATCGCGTATTTCATGGGAATGCCCGTGTGCAATGATGTCAATTTCTTCATCTTCTACAAATGTTTTGTATTGCGTAAAATCGTGCCCATGAAGAAATGCGATCGATATTCCATCAACTTGAAGTGTACCAGCAGGATCTTGAATATCGATATCAAGGGTGACTGCATACTCAAGTAAACGTAAAACGTAATCACAATTTCCAAAAACTAAGGTAACGTTATTGCCCGCTAGTTCGTCGAGGACTTCGTGTGTTTCTACATCTCCTAGATGTACGATACGCTCGCACTCTCGTCCCTTTAGGAGCTCTATTGCAAGTCTTGTTCGTAACCACTCTCCATGCGAATCTGACAAAAAACCAATCAGCGCCATTGGCTACCTGGTCTTACATATTGCACAATCCATTTGTTGTATTCACGTTCAAATGCTATTTTGTCAGAAGAGAAGTACGACAGCCAACCTTTTGGTGGCTCCCTGATGAGTCCAGTTGCTGCTTCTTGTAAAAGAGTTCTTAGCGCTGGCATATATTTGCCATCTTCATACTCAACTATGAAACTGATTAATCCCCAAAGTTGAGCGTAGTAGCCAAGCAGAGTGCTTCGACCGGTTGATAAAAGGGCAGAGGGGTCGGACTGCATTAACACGTTCAACGATGACAAACGACCCGCATTAATCATTTCTCTTAAAGTTGTCAATCGATCCCAATTACTCGCTGGCAAAAATTGGACTTCTCCTCTACGAATTCGAAACCCTTCCATCCATGTGCCGATTCCCTCGTCAAGCCATGTCGGCAAGCAAGAAACGAATGCCGCCTCAGCGTATTGATGCCATCCCTCATGGGCAGCAATACGCAACGTCACTCTGCTTCGGCCTCTACGATCAAGGTGGTATAACACGGCAGTGCCATCGATTGTTACCCCTCCAGATTCTAATTGAAACCAATGTTCTGCTTCTCTTCCTAGTATTTCGGTGAGTTTTCTTTGCCATTGTTCTTCAGTCGCAAACAAAAAAACGTCCATTCTTTTTTCTGGGCAAGGCAACACTCCGAATGCAGTTGTGTACCGTTCAATAAGAGCATCATAAAACGGAGGAAGTGAATCCAAAATATGCTCATACTTCATCGTTGTACGAATATCCCAAACATCTGAAAGGAACCGAACGCCCTCATCACCATCGAAAATCCAAGGTGATTCAAGCATCGTTGTGTCTGTTACTTCCACCGCGTGCTGGGTTGATGCCTTATACGTAATGACTGGAGTACAACTGCTTAGAAAAAGGCCTACTGTAGGAATGAGAAATTTGACTATTATGATTGCAATGCGCCTTTTGCTGTTTCTAAATCATGCTCTGCTTGCAATAGCATGTCTCGGGTTTCTTGCACAACATTGTCAGGGGCATTGTTCACATAATTTTCATTTGAGAGTCTTCCCTTAAAACCAGCCACTTTTTTTTCGAGTTCAGCAATATCTTGTTGTAATTTTTCAGTGTTCGCTTCAGCATCTTTTTCATCAAACAAATTGGCAAGATAAATCGTTTCGCCATCAAATGGCACTGCAACTCCAGAATTTGACTCACTTGATTCAGTTAGAGCATGTATTCCTGCAATCGCGAAGAGAACAACTTTGTGCTCAGAGGCAAGTGCGAACAAACCAGGGGGAGCAATGAGTTCTATTTCTCGTTTAGGCTTTACATTTTGCGATGCACGTGTCGCCCGTATTACCGTCACTAATTCTTGTAACTTCTCAAATGAGGCAATCGCTTCATCATCGAATTGCAAACCAGTAAGGGATGGCCACTGCGCAGTTGCTGCAATGCCACTCCCTGCAAATTGCACATTGCCAATACTGCCACTTGGCACAGATTGAATATGTGGCCACATGGCCTCGGTCACAAATGGACAAAGCGGGTGAAGAAGCCTGCAGATGGCATCAAGGACGGTAAGCAAAACTCGTTGTTGGGGAGGCGAATCTTCTATAGTTGGTTTTATTGCTTCTAAATACCAATCACAAAAATCTCGCCAGAGTAAGTCGTACATCGTTTCAGCAGCAACACTAAACTGATACGTGGATAGCGCTTCATTCATTTGTTCAATCGCTGTAGCCACTCGACTGAGGATCCATTGATCCGCGGGCAGTAATTCATCCAAAGAAACTGATTCTGCTGGAGCACTTACATTCATCAATGCGAAACGGCTAGCATTCCAAAACTTGTTTGCAAAGTTTCTACCAACATCAAATCGAGAAGAGGTATTCATCGCCAAAGGAGTCTCTTCACAATCTTTCGATTCACCAATCAGAATCCCATACACGGTTGACATTTGCTTTGAAGAATCAGTTGGGCATGTTTGCAGGGGTGCCATAACTTTATGGCCAGTGTGCGAAGTAATGTACTTCGGCTCAAAACTAACATTGGTAAATGGACAAATTAAATCAACCCCTAATCGAACATCTTGGGTTCCTGTTGTGAGTTGCGCCATCAAATATCGAAGCGCATCGGCACCATGGGTTGAAACAATATCGCGAGGGTCAACACCGTTGCCAAGAGACTTGCTCATTTTCTGACCAAAACCATCTTGAACCGTTGGATGAATGTAAACATCAAAGAAGGGAAGGGTACCCCCTTGAAAATACCGATTAAACATGACCATCCGACTTACCCACTGGCCAATAATTTCGCGTGCAGTACAAAGAACACTTGTGGGGTTAAACTTTTCAAGTAAACCAACGGTATCAGGGAATGCTTTAGGGTTGGGCCACCCCATCGTTGAAAGAGGCCAGAGCGCCGAACTGAACCATGTATCCAATACATCCTCATCCTGAACGAACCCATCGGATTCAACGTCCGCTTCAATGGAAGCGCTACCACTGTCTACTGAAAGGTAGACGATTGTTTGTTCTTCGCCTTCATCAACTATGACTTGAGATGCAACTTCATCGCAGTCAGCGTGTGGCCAACTCGGCTTTTCACTCATGGGGAATGCTTTCGACCAAATTGGAATTCTGTGTCCCCACCAGAGTTGCCTTGAAATGCACCAATCAAGTAAATTTTCATGCCATACTTGGTATTGTTTTGCATATCGCTCAGGATAGACGTGGAGCATTCCATCGCCAGCATCGCAGACTTTGCCTGAGTTTCTCGATGGCGGAGTTCCGTCATATTGTTCTGGAGATAGCGCACGAAGCGCTTCGTTTCTAAGACGATCGTCCGTCACTCGGACGTACCACTGGTCACTCAAGTAAGGTTCGATTGGCACGTGACTTCGATAACTGTGCCCAACACTATGTACGTACTCGCGTTTACCTTCGAATAAATCGTGGGCAACAAACCACTCGACAATCGCTTCCCTCGTATTCTCGCGGGAAAGCCCAATAAATTGTTTTGATTCAGCACTTGCGTCTTCCCACCCATATTTATCGCTGATGGAAGCATCTGTAGCCATCACGTTAATGATTTCTAAATCGTGCCGCTTCCCGATTTCCCAATCGTTCGGATCATGGGCAGGAGTGACTTTCAAAAAACCAGTTGCAAATTCTGCTTTGGGGTCATCGGCGCCTTGCATGACAACATAGTCATCCTCAACAATTGGAATCACTCTGTCAACAATTGGAAGTCGAATTGATTTTCCGCGTAGTGCTTCAGCGCGTGGATCATTGGGGTTCACTGCAACAGCTGTATCGCCAAGCATTGTTTCTGGCCGAGTCGTCGCAACTGTGATAAAGCCAGAACAATCTTCAAGGGGATATCGAAGGTAATACATAAAACCTGCGACTTCTTTCATTTCCACTTCATCATCTGCAAGTGCAGTCAAAGTAACAGGGTCCCAATTCACTAATCGTTTACCTTTATAGATAAGGTCTTCCTTGAAAAGTTCAAAGAATGCTTTTCGAACGGCAGTTGCGCAAACGTCATCCATCGTAAAGCGAGTTCGATCCCAATCACAAGAGGCGCCGATTTGACGAAGTTGCCCTAGAATTGTTGCCTCATACTCATCTTTCCATGCTTGAACACGAGCAACAAAATCATCTCGACTAAAGTCCGTTCGTTTTTTTCTCTCTTGTTGCATCAAACGCTTTTCAACAACCGTTTGAGTTGCAATGCCAGCATGGTCCGTTCCTGGCATCCATAAAGTGGCAAAGCCTTTCATCCGATGCCACCGGGTCAGAATATCCTGCAAGGTTCCGTTCAATGCATGGCCAAGATGTAGCGCTGCAGTCACATTTGGCGGGGGGATAAGAATAGAAAATGGCTTCCCATCAGCATCCGCTTCGCAATGGCCAACATCTGCGGTCTCCCACTTTGCTAAAATACCTCCCTCTACTTCAGAAGGAGCATATGATTTAGGAATGGAATCCATTGAAAAAACCGTATCACTCATAGTTCGCATGATACCCGCCATGCTCGTTGTTGCCTTCATCACAGCCTGCTCGAACCAAGAAACTCCCCAATCACAACAAATTACCGTGGAGCAAAGGGAGTCCGCAATCGACAGCGCGATGCAACACTTGCAAGCGAATCGGTCGATGGAAGCATTGGCGATTACATCTACTCTCGTTGCTCGAGACCCGAACTCTGCTCAATCGCAAGAGATTCACGCACTTGCTCTCATTTCTGAAGGGTGGCGCCACGAGAATAATGGCAATCCAGATGCCGGTACAGAAAAATGGGGTCAAGCGCTTGACGCATATATTCTTGCTTGTAACCAAAGCACAACCGCGGGGCTTCTACAACTATCAACAGCGCAACTCGCCCACATGTTAGGTAAAATGTCAATTGCAAAAAAATATTATGAACTTGCGCATCAAAATGTTTTTAACGATGCAAGGGCATCTTTTTTCCTTGCTCAAATTGATTTACTAAACTCTCAGTGGGAGTCTGCCAAACGATGGATTACCCTGAGTCTAGAACGAAAACCAAATGAACCCTTTGCATTGCTTTCGCTAGCATTAATTGAAGCTGAACTCGGCAACACCTCAATCGCAGTTGAACTTGCAACTCAAGGGTGTAACCTGTTGCCTGATGAACCGAATCTTCGTTTCATTCAAGCACGAGTATTGCGACTTGCTGGAAATCCAGAACAAGCACTTGAAATTCTCATCGCACTTCCAAAAGACATGCAGGAAAGCGACATGTACAAAGGGGAGTTCGACACCTGTTTGGCTGCAATCTCAGGTAGTGAGTAATGAGTATTGCAGCGCCTATACTCTTCCTTTTCTTAGGACTTATCGTCCTTGCCGGATTCATTGTGATTCTGGCCCTTGTTCTTGTGGCGATGCGGCGACGAATCACTCAAAAACCACCTCAAATTACAAATGAAGATCAAATTGTCACCGACGCTTGGGAAGAGGCGGGAAGACGAATTGAGGCTGATGGCCCACATTTTAATGAACTAGCGTAAATAGGGCCTCGTAAGAGTAAAACAATGTCGTTAGTTACCTCAAGAAAGGGGTAAAAAGTGCCGATTTCTATGAAATCACTTACACTTGTTCACAAAGGATCTCTTTAAAGATGCAACTCCAAATCTCAAAAGTGTCATACACAGTAATACTGATCGGAATTTTGTCCTTATCGACGTTTAGCTTTGGGCAAACTGTGACGCCAGTCGAGTGGTCAGCAAGAGTATGGACTGCAGCATCTGATGGACAATGGAGTGTTGTCGATTCTTTACTCTGCGAATTTCCAGAAGGAGAAGAAGAGCCCCTAGTGAACTTTAAAACCCAACTCGACGCATACCGAGTTCACCGAACAGAAGAAGAAGCGAGCGAGATTATCGCGAGGGATAGCGCCTTCGAAGAGATGAACGCATTTATGGCTGAAAGCAATGTTGTCAAAGCGATGCAGTCCGCAGTAGAAGCCCAAACATTAAGTAAAAATCTTGATGACATCATATTTACTGAAGATGTGCAAGCAGTACTTTTTAAAGCGCAAGATGAAATTGAAATTCAACTTGAACAAGGAAACATTTTAACCGCCCAAACATTGCTCTATTACTTACGCACTTTTTATGAAGGAACCTCCAGACGAGACCTTTTCGATAGTTGGAATGACCGGCTTGAAGATGTCGCACTAAAAGTTTCATTGCTCAGGCAATACGCGCCAGAGCATCTCCATTCACTTTTTGTTGCACGGTCTGAAGTTTTAGGTGATGAACCCCCAGAAGCGTTCAACGAACAAGCAAAAGATAACTGGATTGAACGAGTTGATGGTATTGATAAAAATATGGTTGTTCGTTCACTCGATACCGCATCGAGTGAACATATCAACGAAGTCTCATGGGGCAATCTAATTCAGGGTGGGCTAGAGTCCATATACACCTTGGGAACTGTGCCTGTTATCGCTGAGACGTTCGAACATGTAAGTAACGAAGCCAGACGAAATGCTTGGAAAAGAGCTGTCGAAGAAGAATTGGATTCATGCAACGAGTATCTCCAGCATATCCCAGGCAAGCGAGTACTTGTACAAACATTAGACCGATTACTCAAAGTGAATGAAAAAACAATCAAACTTCCAGAGAGTGTTGTGTTGCGGGAATTTGGTGACGGTGCAATGAGTACACTCGACAAATACAGCGCCATTATTTGGCCTGATGAATCAAGACGATTTGAACAACAAACCGAGGGTCGCTTCGTAGGTGTTGGCATTGTAATTAAGGAAAACAACAAAGGCGAAATCATGGTCGTGAAGCCTATCGAAGGTGCGCCCGCATATGAGGGTGGCGTGCAACCAGAAGATGTCATCATCGCTGTGAATGGAAAATCATCAAGTGGCTGGTCACTCAATGACGCTGTTGATCGCATTACTGGGCCCAGAGGAACTGCAGTTACATTAACAATTAAAAGAAGTACTCTTGAGGAACCACTAGACATTCTCCTTTCACGCGATTCCATCAAACTACATTCAGTGCAAGGGTGGTGGAAAGAGGGGCTTGATAATGAGGGACAACCTGATTGGAATTGGTTCATTGATGAAGAGAATAAAATTGGGTATATCAAACTCACCGGTTTTTCAGAAGAATCCTACACCGACATGCTTAGTGCAATACAAGAAATGCAAAAGGAAGGGCTTCCAAATGGATTGATACTCGACCTTAGGTACAACCCCGGTGGTCTCTTACCAGCTGCAAGAAGAATAGCAAATTTATTCGTAAGTTCTGGAACTATTGTCAGTGGTGAAACAGCAAATGGCGAAGAGCTCTTTCGAATGAAAGCTTTACCAAATAGAGCGTATCTTTCTGATTGGCCTGTTGTTATTTTGATAAACCAAGGTTCTGCAAGTGCAAGTGAAATCGTTTCTGGATGTGTTCAAGCACATGATGCTGGAATAATTGTTGGGAAGCGTAGCTGGGGCAAGGGTAGCGTACAAACTGTACATAAAATTTCGCGAGAAGCAAATGTAAAATTAACGACTCAGTATTACAGACTTCCATCGCCAGATGGCGGAACCACTCCTGGCAGGCTTGTCCACAAGCGAAGAGGCTCTTCTGATTGGGGAGTCATTCCTGATGTAGAAGTGAGAATGTCTATTGACCAAATCACAAAGAGTAATGAGTTACGTCAGAAGGCCGATATGATTTTAAATGACGACAAAAAAGATAATCGCCCTGATATCAATGAACTCATTACCCTTGGTCTTGACCCTCAATTAGAAACTGCACTTTTGATTCTTCGTGCTAACGCACTTTCAAAAATGACTCTGGACTACAGGCAAGCTAGCCTTAACGAAGAGAAGTAACTTTGCTATCATCGGAGAATGATTTTACAAACGATTGTATCTATCGTGGTGTTTTTAGCACCTTCACCTGACCACCACTTTGGATTAACAGAGGCAATGCCTCGCATTGATGGGACGATCCGTGTTGGCTCCTACAACATGTTGAACTACTTCGATCAAAATGATGACCCAACACTTCAAGGCAAGTATGATGATTATGGGGATAACCCAGGACCAACTTCGGTCGAGCGATGCGAAGAACTTGCACGTACCATTCGCGAACTCGATGCTGATGTACTGGCATTGCAAGAAGTTGAAAGCCAAGAAGCCTTGGAATTGTTCAACAATACTTTTCTTCAAGGGATGGATTACAAATATGTCATTTCTGAAGAAGTGGGATACTACCGAGGCATCGAACAAAGTGTTCTTAGCCGATTTCCAATAACAGAAGTAAAAACATGGCAAGAGGCCGATCTTACAAAGATAAAACGAATCGGTGGGGGTTGGTCTGAAATTCCACCTGATACAGATGAGATAACATTCCAGCGGAGTCCACTTTGCGTCACCGTAACTTCTCCCGAGGGTTACGAACTCACCATATTCAGTATTCATCACAAGGCCGGAAGGGATTCATGGCGACGCGAACTTGAAGCGTTGCAAATTCTTGATTACATCAATTCAATGACAAAAGAAAATCCTACACGAAACATTGCTGTGATTGGTGACTTTAACGCGCAGCCGTGGGATCGTTCAGTGCGTGTTTACTTACGTGATGGCATGACGGATGCTCTTTCTCACCGCGCTTTAAATTTAGAGTGGAATGACAATTCATCGTTAAGAAAAACGCATACGTCTGGAAGACTCATCGATTTCATTTTGTTGAATTCCGCAGCGGTTGATGAACTTGTCGTTGATAGTGGCTTTGTACTCGGTTCATCGCATCCCGAGTACGATTGGCGTAACGAAGCAATCCCACCAGGATATGCTTCCGATCACTGCGCACTTGCTGTCGATTTGGTTCCCCGAGAGGGCATGGGACATACGAAGCAAGGCGCGAAATGGCCAACAACGCTCACCAAAACTTCGCTAAGGAACACACCCGCTGAAACTGAATTTGTTTCAAGCACCTCAGGTGTTTCTGAAGATGGCTCTGAAACTGCTCCACCAGATTCTGCACCTTTCCTTGCTTCTAAACGCAGTAAAGTGTTCCATAACTCAAGTTGTGGAAACGCCAAACGCATCAGCGAAAAGAACCAAGTGGGGTATCCCACATTCAAAGATGCCTCAAATGCTGGCAAACGACCTGCCAATTGTTGCAAACCCACCGAATAGGTGACCTGGTACACCTAAAGGAGTCTTTGGACCTCTTCGACGTCTTTATCTCCACGACCAGATAGGTTGATGAGCAAGTGGTAATCTTGGGACATTTCTTTCGCGAGGTTCAGGGCTGCTGCGACTGCGTGGGATGACTCAAGTGCTGGAATGATGCCTTCGTATTCACTTAATGTTTGGAAGGCGGCAAGAGCTTCCTTGTCATCGACGATGCAATAGTCAACACGTTCTGCATCCTTCCAATACGCATGTTCAGGTCCTACTCCTGGGTAATCCAAGCCAGCAGAACAAGAATGAACATCTTGGGTCTGACCATCTGAGTTTTGCAATACATAACTCAATGAACCATGTAAAACACCTGGTGCACCTAAACAAAGTGGGGCTGCGTGTTCGCCTATTCCAAGCCCACTTCCGCCTGCTTCGACCCCAACGAGTCGTACATCTTCATCATCCACAAACGGATAAAAAATACCAGCGGCATTGGAGCCTCCGCCAACACACGCAACGATGCAGTTTGGAAGTTGTCCAAACGATATCACACATTGCTCACGGGCTTCTTTTCCAATCACCGATTGCAAGTCACGAACAATCAAGGGAAATGGGTGTGGGCCAACCACAGATCCTAAGATGTAATGCGTTTCTTCGACCGAGCCCATCCAATCTCGCATCGCTTCGTTTGTCGCATCTTTCAATGTTTTAGAACCTGAATCAACGACGTTCACTTTTGCCCCAAGTAACTCCATTCGAAAAACGTTCAACGCTTGTCGCCTAACATCTTCCGCTCCCATATAAACTTCGCACGTCAACCCTAACTTTGCACACGCAGTGGCAGTCGCAACCCCGTGTTGGCCAGCACCAGTCTCAGCGATAATTCGTTTCTTCCCCATCCGTTTGGCAAGCAACGCTTGCCCAAGTGTATTGTTGATTTTATGAGCGCCAGTATGCGCAAGGTCTTCTCGCTTCAGCCAAATTTGCGCGCCACCTAGTTTTTCAGTTAGCCTTTTAGCAAACGTTACTGGAGTTGGCCTCGCGACGAAGTGTTCAAGCAAGTCATCAAGTTCACTGTGAAATGCGGGGTCAATAGATGCTTCAGCCCATGCCTGTTCAAGTTGATGCAACGCTGCAACTAAAGTTTCGGGGACAAATTGCCCACCGAATTCTCCGTACCATCCTGTCATTTGTGTTTTTGGCTGGGGTGTCATGGTAATACTTCCTGAGTTGTCAATAAATAGCGGGCGAGAAAATCGATCTGGACTTCCTTCACAAAAGCGGATTCTCGTCCGAATCCGATATGTTCATCTGGTGCGCCGGTGTGATCAAAGGCAACAAGTTCAATTTCTTCTGGACGAGATGATTGCATTCTAATCGCATCAATGAACTCTGATTCCGTTTTGAACGGAATCCACGCATCATGCCTACTATGGAAAGCAATGAGTGGAATATCTCGCCACCTCTCAAGATGATTCATTGGATTCACATTTTCAAATTGAGCTTTATCAAGATGCTCACAAAATGGAGTTCGAAGTAAGTGTTCCCATGCACCACCTGTGGCTTCTAGAATTGCCGCTGAAAAGTTATGCGGTTGAAGCATTCGAGAAATTGCAATCATGCCACCAGCGGACATGCCACCAAGTGCAACTGCATTCAAATCATATCCATCAATTTGACCTAATCCATCAACTACTCCGTCAATCTCGCTTGTCATTTGCAGAATGACATCGAGTAAACGATCTCGTTCTTGAAACTGCGAATCAAATCGACTGCCATGACCTGGCAAGTCCACCGCACATACATTTATTCCTCGACGAACACATCGTAAATATCTTCCAGGGTCCAGTTCCTTGTCTGCAGTTCTTCCATGCATCCAAAATAAAAACGGACGCGGGGTTTCATCCTTGCGAACGAGCAGGCAGGGGACACCGGCTATCTTCGTTTCAACAGCACATTCCTGAAGCCTACTTGGCAACGATTCGAACCTTGCACTCATCCACACATCATACAAAGCCACCTCCGAGTAAACTACGCGGTGTGCTTAAAATACTAGGTGGACAATTCAGGTCACGAAAACTCAAAACACCTCGTGACAACGACATCACACGCCCATGGACTGGCAGGGCGCGTGAATCTGTCATGAACCAACTCAGGGGTCACCTTCAAGATGCCATTGTGCTTGACCTTTTCGCTGGCATCGGCACCATGGGGTTAGAAGCCATTAGCCGTGGTGCAAAAACCGCTGTTATGGTTGAAAAAGATCGCAAAATTTTTGGAATGCTCGAAGTGAACATCGAAGCACTCGCATGTAAAGGGCAAGCCGTTCCCATTCATGGAGATGCGCTGTCTTCAATACCCTTACTTCGCACACCAAGACCTATTGATATTGCGTTTATCGATCCACCGTATGCGATGATGACTCAAGAACCACTTCGCGACCGAGTTTTTGAACAAGTTTCTAAAATCGAACCTTTGCTTGAGCCCGAGGGACTCATTGTTTTACGCACTCCAATAAACCCAACCGAGACGGACCACGTCATCGAACCACTCGCAGGCCCAGAGATTCACAAAGAAGGCCCTGGGATGTGGGTACTCTTTTATGGGAAGAAACAAACATGAGTGGTATTTGCCCAATCGAATGTCGCGAAGGTGCAATTTCAATTTTATCCACGCTTCGAAAAGCGGGGTTCGAAACCTATTTTGCGGGTGGCTGTGTTCGTGACAGACTGCTCAGCAGCGTTCCAAATGAATATGACATTGCAACTGCCGCAAGGCCTGACGATATAAAGAAACTCTTTCCCAAAGCCCGGAGCATCGGCGAATCATTTGGTGTCATGCTAGTACGAACACACAATAATATGTATGACGTTGCTACCTTTCGTAGTGATGGTCCTTACAGTGATAACCGCCACCCTGATGAGATTACATTTAGCGATGCTGAACATGATGCGTTGCGAAGAGACTTTACAATTAATGGCATATTCGAAGACCCTATTGAAGATCGCATCATTGACTTTGTCGGTGGCGAAGATGACATTCAACATCGTATTGTCAAAGCAATTGGTAATCCGGATGACCGAATTGCTGAAGACCATTTGAGAATGTTGCGAGCAATTCGTTTTGCTGCTCGCTTCGATTTTTCTATTGAGGCTGAAACTGGCAACGCCATCCGTGAGAATTCCGAAGCACTTGGTGGAGTTTCGCGTGAACGAATTGGCGAAGAAGTTCGAAAAATGATGATGGATCAAAACCGAGGAGTTGCAGCGTGGGAAATACAGTACCTTGGACTTGACCGTATGTTGTTTGCAGAAGAATCATGCATGAACGCACCGACTCGCCTCGGTCGATTACCTGCGAATTCTTCTTACGCGACAGCGCTAGCAAGTTGGATTCTCGACCGGCATTCAAGCGAGGCAGATTTGCACGCTATTTCTTCAAAGTGGCGAACGCAATTGCTTCTTTCAAATCGCACCTTCGAAGATTTGAATGAAGTTCTTGCACTTCATCAGCAAATCTTCACATGGAGCACACTCGGCACGGCAAAACAAAAACGAACAATTGCTTCAGAGAATTTCCTAAATGCTTTATCAATTATTCAGTGCGAAGATAGAGTCTTATTCGTCCACATTCGAAGATGCATCACTGAATTGGAAAAAACAGGAATCTCACCGGATCGCCTAATCACCGGTAATGACCTCATCGATGCAGGGGTTCCACCTTCAGCAACCCTCGGCGATGTCCTCGAAGCCGTCTATGACGCTCAACTTGAGGGTGCACTAGGGAATAAAGATGACGCTTTAGGCCTCGCTCTTGCAATCTATAAGGATTTTCATAACTCCTAACCCCTTCTTCAGGGGTATACTAGAAGCATGCGAAAACGAATTTTAACCATACACAAGTCACTTTTTCTTTGCCTGTTAAGTGTCTTCACTTCTGCGACCTTTGGAAACCAAGATGCACCACAAATGGAATGGTCCGATTCAGTCGTTAAGACATCTGACTCTGGCAAAAGTGTTCTTATTATTCCCATGGAAGGGCAGATGCACACGGATATCCGAGCGAGTGTCTATGCTAATTTAGTCGACAGAATCAAAGAAGCAAACCCCGATTTAATTATTGTTGAAATTTTAAGCCGCGACCGACAAAATAATTTCGCGTATCTCATGGGGTACGGGGACCGAATGGAATTTAATCGCTTTAATGCTGAAGATCTTATCGAAATCGCAAAGGTTTTTTATATAGAGTTGAACGACATTCCGCAAGTTGCATGGGTAAAAGACTCTTCGGGCGTAAGTACTGTGTTAGCCCTCGCTTGGCCAACGATGTATATGTCCAACGGCGCGTTTCTTAGATCAACAACTCAAGTCTCAGACTTTAACAATATCAATGCAGAGGACACCCGTGGCAAAATTCGTGAATTCCGAACGATTCACTCAAAAATTATTGCTGAGTATGGCGACAGAAGTTACGCTCTAGTACGTGCGTTCATTGATCCCGATGTACCACTCTCTGGAACATGGAAGGGTAAAAAAGTGGAATGGGAGGAGAGTCAGTTTGGCGATTTTGTCATTGACCCAGGCAAAGACTCCATGCCACAACTTACCGCAACTCAAGCAATTGAAGTTGGAATCAGTGAGGGACTTGTTTCAAGTGTGGAAGATGTACTGCTTGCTCAAGGAATTCGCGAATACCATCTTGTTGGCGAAGACATCACCGCTGATATTTTGCAAAGCGTTGTCGATTGGCGAGATGATTTAGAAGATGCAAAGGAACATTGGGAAGATGCTCAACAATTTGCGTCTTGGGCTGGGAGCGCTGATGCCATCCGCAATCGACGTGCAGAGATTCGTTCGCTCCGTGCACTCTTAAAAATAATGGAAAAAAATCCTCCTGTCGCCCATCGTTTAAATCGACCCTATCCACCTGGCATAAGCACTCAATATGTCAAGCAACGTATTGAAGAAATAGAAGATATGCTTGATCGTATGAAAGATGGCGGGGGTGGCGGCGGTAGTGGTGGGGGTCGCGGTGGCGGTAGTGGAAGATAACCATTTAGAAAGTATTACACATGAAACGAATTAAACAGATTGTTCTTTGCTTCTCTCTTCTTGTTTGCTCTTTAGCATTTGCTGAAGACATAACATTACAGTTACAGGATGGTTCTGCATGGACAGGTGAAATTGGTCAACAACTCACCGTTGAATACCAAGATAAAGGCAAAAAGACGACCTTTGAAGGTGAACTCACTCGGGCAACAACAAGTTATATCATTGTTGATGGAGAGTTTCTTTTCATTGATAAAATCGTTTCGATTACAGGTGGCGCGAAAGCAACTCCTTCAACAGAAGAACAAGATAGTACCGATTCCGCAGACGGCAACGTTACTACTGAAAAGACCACTACTCCAAAAGCTGAGATAAAGCAGGGCGAGCTTCCCACTGGCGTCTTTGTCTTACCACTCAGCGAAATGGTCGGGACCTATTTCAGAGATAATGAGATTTCCCAACTTGTCAATCATATCGAAGAAAATTATGGGCTTGGCCAAATCATTGTTTTAGAAATTGACTCTGGCGGTGGCGCTGTTCATATCTGGGACAAAATACGCCAAGTCATTTTTGAGGCCCGTGATCGCCATCGATTCATCGCGTGGATAAAAAGTGCTGGCTCCGGTGCTGCAGCCACTGCATTTGTTTGCGATGAAATTTATTACAAATCATATGGATACGTTGGTGCAATCACGATGTATTCGGGAAGCATTGAAAATGTTGCTCCAGATTGGCAAATGGATGGTTGGGTGCGTGAACTTGAAAGTGTACTTGCTCGAACGAGCCATACCCCGATGATTGCGGGTTCCATGGTGCGAAGTAAATATAACTTCTCTTATGACATCGATCCCGAGACTGGCAAGTTCACTTATTATGACCATGCATTTGGCGACCATGTACTCAGTAAGACTGGTAGAAACATGATGCTTTCGCCAGATGAAGCGTTGCACTGTGGATTGAGTGATGGTACTGCTGATACGGGTGAACAACTTGCAGTAATGCTTGACCTAGAAGAGTGGATTGAACTCGATACATTCGGCAGGGACATCGCCGAAAAATGGACAGAAACATTGAAAGAGTTCGAAATTGAAGGTCCAAAGCTCGCACGCGAGTTTCAAGGTGATGTTGATGCCAACACGCCAAGGAAAGCGTTGTCTGCACGAATCAAAGCGGGACAAGAATTACTAAGATGGCATAAACGAATCGGCGAAGACACTTGGCCGATGGTGGCGAACGGTGCTGACATTGAAGCAATCAAACGAGAAATCAAAAATCTCGAGTATCAAAAAAGATTTGTTGACTAGTTCAAATACCAGAATCGTAAAATTTTAAAACTGCAGGTCCAATAGTGACTTCGAGGCCATCTTCAAGTCGGATTGAATCTATCTTTTGCTCTTCGACAAATGTGCCGCCTGTGGAGTCACTATCTGACAAGACGAGTGCACCCGTTTCATCTTGTTCTATTGTGCAATGTTCCCGCGAGACCACTGGTGATTTGATTCGGATATCACACCCCTCATCGCGACCAATAATCAATTCTTCAAGATCGCCAAGGGCGAACTTTCGAAGAACTTTCCCGCCGCTGCGGGCACATATATGTAATTCCATCATTGGTGTGTATTCTCGTTAAGTAACTTAGGGTGAAAGGTCTTCCATTGTGGCACGTAAATCATAATAATGCCACTTTAACATTCAATAAAAAGGAAAGAAAGTTTCATCGTTATCGGATGGAGTGCATTTTAAACGTCGCAGGATACACTACCGAAGTGTTCTTCTTCGTCGATATCGCTTATTTGCTCGCCTTACCTCTCTTGGTTCTCTATGCAATCGTTTCGAGAGCAAGGGGACATGCACCCCGTAAAGATCTTCGAGCGAGGCTTGGTTTTGGTGATGTGTTGCCATCGCATCCTAAAAGGATCTTGCTCCACGCCGTATCAGTAGGAGAAGTAAACGCAATCCGGAGGCTCGTGAGTGAATTGCAAAAGAAGGGCTACGACGTCGTTGTTTGCGTTACAACCGACACTGGGATTGTCCGTGCTAAAGAACTATATTCCGAATCCTGCCATGTCGTTCGATTTCCGTTTGATTTTAGCTTTTCGATACGAAGATTCTTAACAAGAGTGAAGCCGACAATTGTTGCCCTCGTTGAACTTGAAGTGTGGCCAAACCTTATCTCGACCTGCTCAAAGAGAACTATTCCTGTTGTAGTGATTAATGGCAGACTTTCAACGCGGAGTTTCAGAAGGTACAAACTTGCGAAACCAATTCTTCAGAGTACATTCAGAAAATTGAGTGCGATTGGCATGCAAAACGAATCGTATGCATCGCGGGTTCGTCAACTCGGTGCACTGCATGTTTCAGTTGAAGGCACAATGAAGTGGGACAATGCAATCATAATGAACGAAGTGAATGGAGCAAATTCCCTCGCACAAGATTTGCATATCGACCTAGATAAACCACTTGTCGTTGCGGGCTCTACAGCGCCAGGAGAACATGAGTTACTTAAGCAAGCAGTTCCAGATGGCGTTCAACTTTTATGCGCGCCAAGACGACCAGAATGGTTTGACGAAGCAGCAAACACATTTCCTGAGTGCAATCGCCGGACAAATTCAACAAGGAAAGATACGCCATACTTTTTGCTAGACACCATCGGAGAACTCGACAAAGCGTACGCTCTTGCACACATTGTTGTAATCGGTCGAAGTTTTGCACCGTTGCATGGTTCCGACCCGACACAATCAATTGCCCTGGGCAAACCAACAATCATTGGACCAAACGTCAGCGACTTTGAAGAAATGGTACAACTCTTAGTGCAAGGCGATGGCATCATTCAGTGTTCGGTCGAAGAACTCTCTGGGCAGATTCAATCACTCCTTGATGATGCTAGGAAACGGGATTCACTGTGCAAGGCTGGTAGAGAAGTCATCAAGTCGCATCAGGGCGCGACAATGCGTTACGAAGAACTCATTATGGAACATACTCCAGATGCGTGAACGAGAACTTCTACAATCCATTTATAAAAATGCGTCTTTATCAAGTGCTATTCGACTCGGGCCTGGCGATGACATGGGCGAATTAATGATTGGTAATCAGCGAATACTTTGTTCAGTTGATCAACTCATCGTAGGCACACATGTCACCCTTGAAACTCCACCAACACTTATTGGTCGAAAAGCAATCGCTCGGTGCTTCAGCGATATTGCTGCAATGGGTGCAACTCCAGTTGGAAGTTTGATGACTGCGTGTCTTCCCTCCGAAGTGACGAATTCTTGGTGCAACGAGGTCTTCTCAGGTGCCAAGGAAGTCGCCGAGAAGTGGGGTGGACCAATATTTGGTGGAGATATTGCATCGACTGACCGGACCGCTGTTTTCACTGTGACCGCAATCGCAACGCCAGGCACTCAATCGGTCCTACGAACTGGCGCTCAGAATGGGGACTATATTTGCATCACTGGACAACTTGGCAATTCAATTGCGGGGCACCATTTGTCCTTTACTCCACGAATCAAAGAAGCTCAAGAGCTTCTCAAAACACTTGGAAGTGATTTACATTCGATGATTGACATTAGTGATGGTTTAGGGCAAGACGCTTCACACTTAACGAGTGAATCGTTACAACTTGTGATTGACACTGATTTACTTCCATTAAGAGAAGGTGCGACTGTAGAGGGTGCGATTGGTGATGGCGAGGATTATGAATTACTTTTTACATGTGCCGTTAAACCACCATCGCATCTCGCGACTGTAATTGGCAGAGTGGAATTTGGCGAGGGGACAGTCCTTACAACTGCCGGCAATGACATTTCAACGTGTGGGTGGGTGCATACATGACGATCACCACTAGCGAACAAGAAACGTTGAATTTTGCAAGTGAATTCTCTCAGACTTTACAACCAAACGCCATTGTTCTTTTATCAGGTGATCTCGGTGCAGGAAAAACGTGTTTTGTACGGGGTTTATGCGAAGGACTTGGGGGTGACCCACGACAAGTGAACAGCCCAACATTTGTCATCATGCAAGAGTATGACATTCGTAACAATAAACGCCTTGTTCATATTGATGCATACCGTCTCTCGGGCACGGAAGAACTCGGAACAATTGGCTGGGATGAGTTACTTCAAGATAAAGATGCAATCATTGCAATTGAATGGCCCTCAAAGATTGTAAGTGCAATTCCAGAACACGCCATCGAGATTCAACTCGAACATGTGGATGTTCATTCGAGACGAATAAATCTCCCTGAAACAACTGACCCCACGGGTTATTGATCTTCTGGGGATAACGCGAAAATCACAACACGGTGCCCAACGGGGTCCCACCCATGCTCCTTACAGATTGCATCTCGCCACTCGATGAGTTCGCCCGAAGAAAATTCGATTCTCTCTCCGGTTCGCATGCAAACCATTGCATCGATAGGTTTGCGACCATAAATGAGCTGAAAATGTGACTGTTTTCCCTCAATCAAAACTTCTTGAATGATGCCCGCCTCACGGAGCAACTTGATTGAGCGGTAAAGCGTGGCTTTTGATACACGGTATCCACCCTTACGCATGTCATCCATCAATGTTTCAGCTTCAAACAAACCCTCTTGTTCAATGATTGCATTCAAAATATCTGCCCGTTCTGGGGTGTACTTTAAATCTTGTGATTTCAAGTACCTCCGAAAAACCGAGCAAAGTGGGGCCATAATGTCTTGTTGCATAGTAAATATCTTACCATGCACCGATGCCTCGCATTCTTGCATTTGAATCGTTTGACGGTGGTTCGCACAAACAATTCAGAGAAACGCTCACCAAATATTCCACGCATGACTGGACGTGGATCACAAGGCCACCGCGTTCTTGGAAGTGGCGAATGGCAATTAGTGCTCAAGAAATGGTCGATGAAGTTCTAAAGCAGGGGATCAAATCCCCAGAAGTTATCTTCGTGACTTCGCTTACAGATGTCGCTGCACTTCGAAGTGCCTTGCCTCGGGGGTGGCGTGATATTGCAATTGTTCTCTACATGCATGAAAATCAAGTTGCGTACCCAACGAATGATACGCGCGACGCTTCCTTTGCATTTACGAATTTGCAAAGTGTGCTCACTGCTGAC
>Ga0315336_1003258_pt1 | contig 22124 bp, 20 predicted proteins | sample ASW5metaG_FD_204512 | JGI IMG/M metagenome (GOLD analysis project Ga0315336, IMG submission 204512) | Ammonia-oxidizing marine archaeal communities from Monterey Bay, California, United States - ASW #5 | ecosystem: Environmental > Aquatic > Marine > Intertidal zone | place: USA: California... | reverse complement strand
GCAGAGGATTCCCTTTCTCTCCGGCAATGTAAAGAAGTCTGGGGCTGAGAGTCAATGGGCCAAGGAATTAATATCATGCGACGAACGAAGACGGAGTACATGCCAGCGAATAGCTCTAAGAACTGCGCTCCGATGAAGAGGTACAGCAGAATTTTGATGGCACGTGCATCATCCGATAACGATAGACTGGGGTGAGGCTTTGGCCAAGGAATTCTCGCAGCCATCAGGCCCTCGGGCTCTGTTCACGGATTTGATAATCCGCCCACCGGACCAAAATTTTGGCCAGCACCTCCGCGTCGACGTCTACTTCTTCTGTGTCTTGTACGATTGCCCCTATCAGCGCGGTCTTGAGCCAATCGCGGGCTGTAGGATCCGAAATTACGGCCTCTATATCGGGGAAGCCTGCGGACAATTGGTTGCACTGGCGATGAGAGATTTGCGGTTGAGTCGATCCCTTTGCAGTCATTGGCTCTTTTCGTCTCGTCCAATCGATAGATACACTTAACCTAAGGTTATCCAACTGGGGGGTAACCGCCAAAAGTGCTCCCACCAGAAGCGCGGTTAGTCGCACCCTATTTGCCGACAAATTGGTAATGGGTCGATGACTCATTTAGTGTGAACTACTGGGTTTTACGACAGGACGACTTTGCAAACAAGCTTCCACTAAGGAAGTGACGTGGAATAATACCCATGTGGTTGGACGTGAAGAAATATTTGGGATTGCCGGTGGTGTTAGCGCTACCGGCAATAAAGCTTGGCTTTTTCAGAGAACCCGGCTGCCTGGCACGGGGTGGTGCCAGGCAATAGCTCAGGAACCGATCGCCATCATCGTCGGCGCTAAGAAACTGGAACGTAAGGGCTACGTAACGAAATCGGCCAAGTTGGGAGACAAGTGGGAGGAGCTACCCGTTCCCGAAGTGTTCTTAGAGGCGCATCAAAGATAATTCACCTAGGTGAAAAGGACTTCCCTTTTCGCCCAGATGTTAAAATCCCCTGGAGATGGCCCAAGGTTGGCTATCGATCCCTGTATTCAAGGCGAAAAGGGGGTAAAACATTGCCGGTCACCAAGCTTGAGATAGCCGATCGAAGTCAGTTTGCTCATGGAGAATCCTTCGGAGAGACCGGTTCTTACGAACTGATTGAAGGAAAAGTCCACTTCGCAGTGGACCCTCTCAATCCCCGGAATCAAGTCATCACAGATCTGGAACTTGCGCCTCGAGACTCGGCCGGCAAGGTCGAGATGTCCGCCGACTTTGCGGTACTTAAACCCTCTGAACTTGGCCGAGGCAATCGGCGGTTGTTGTTCGACGTGGTAAACCGGGGCGGCAAAACAGCCTTTGGCTTCAACGGTATTCCTTCCATTGAGGATCCAACGGCACCTTTGGCGCCTGGTAACGGGTTCCTGATGCGCCATGGTTACACCGTCGTCTGGGGCGGTTGGCAAGCAGATATGCCGGATGTTCCTGGCCTGATTGGATTGCAAGCTCCGCAAGCCATCGGCCCCGGCGGCCCCTTGGCTGGGAAGATTCTCTGCCAATTTCAGTCAGATAGCCCGGTACAGAGTTTTCTGCTATCCCATCGTGGGCACACGCCTCATCCTCCGGCGGACCTAGACGACCCGGACGCCACACTAATGGTCCGCGATCACCCCAACGGCCAGGCGGCGCTCATCGACCGGGGAGATTGGTCTTTCATCCGCTCAGAAGACGCCAAGGCGGGTTCCGAACCGAGCCACATCTACATGCCATCGGGCTTTCTGCCGGGCAAAATTTACCAGTTGGTGTACATATCCAAGGGAAGCACCATCGTAGGCCTGGGCCTCGCCGCGGTCAGAGACGTAGTGTCCTTCTTGAAATACACTGGTGGCGATGCGGGTAACCCCTGTGCTGGTGACATCGACTATGCCTACGGGTTCGGTAGGTCCCAGAGCGGCAGGTTCCTGCGGCAGATGATTCACTTGGGATTGAATGACGACGAAGAAGGCCGCATGGCTCTAGACGGCATCATTCCCCACGTTGGCGGCGGGATGCGGGGTGAGTTCAATCTCCGCTTCGGCCAGCCCTCTCAAGACATCTGTTTCATCTGCCCAGAGATGTTCCCCTTCACCGATACTACTCAAGTCGACCCCATAACCGGTGCTACCGGCTCCTTGCTGGATAAGTTGGAGGAGCAGGGCCAAGTGCCCAAGATGATGTTCACCAACACCTCGGGGGAGTACTGGCGGGGCGACGCCGCATTGATTCACACCGACTTGGAAACGATGCAAGACGCGGATGAATCCCCTTCCGTGCGCCGCTACCACTTCGCCGGGTGCCAGCATGGAGTTGGCGCATTCCCGCCCCTGGAAGTTAGGAGCGGTGGGGGAAGACAGGGGCAGTTGCCCTTCAATAGCGTCGATTACGCTCCCTTGCTTCGTGCCGCCCTGGTCAATCTGGACCGATGGGTGACCACAGGTGAGCCCCCGCCCGCCAGCAGGCACCCCAGATTGTCCGACAGAACCGCGGTCGATTCCCAGTCGGTCATGGACAAGTTTGCTCGTCTGACCGGTGTTCCGGTGACTGCCAAGACCACTCGTGCGCTGCGCTTGGATTATGGGACGGAAAGTCATCTGAGCAGGCTAACTACCCTGCCTGCGGAAGTAGGCCAGGAATACCCCGCGTTGGTTTCCGACATCGACGATGACTTCAATGACCGAGCCGGCATCCGTCTGCCCGACCTGACAGTTCCCGTGGCGACTTACACGGGCTGGAACTTGCGCCATCCCAGCATCGGAAATCCTGATCTGTTCATCGGTATAACTGGGGGACTGGCGGGCTGGACGCTGCCATTTCAGAAAAATGCCGCCGACCGGGAATCTGCCGGTGACCCGCGCCGGTCGATAAGCGAACGCTACTCCAGCCGGGAGTCATACCTACAGCAGGTGCGGGTCTCCGCTCAGTCATTGGTGGATGAGGGCTACATGCTTGCGGAAGACATCCCCAGAGTGAGTGAGAGAGCCGGATTGAAGTACGACTATTTCATGGGTGCGAATCGCACTTCTTGACCAGTCCTGTAAGCGTGCCGGAAATCGATCCGGCAAAAAGGGAGTTATTCCTGAAACTACGTAAGCATCTGGCCTAGGTAGTCATTCCAGCCGCATTGATTCTACTGGTGGCGGCCGTAGCCTGTGAACTCGCCGGCCAACAGCCGTTGGACGAGGGACGTATCATGCAAACGGTGGAGGACGAGGTCAGATCCCAGGTCGAAGCGGCCAAGGAGGAGATGTCCCAGGACTTCGGCCCCAGCCAAGGTGATTTTCCATTCGAGATGATGTAACCGTTGGATGACCTGTGTTTTGCATTCGATAGCCTCAGGAACCAAGTGGAAGGGACCGATCAAGTGTCCAGGTTCGATCTGGAGAGCCTGAGTTTGTACATTCAACAGGTTGGGTCCAGGTTTGACGGTCTGGAGTTCGAATACGCCCGGCTAGAAAGCCTGAACAATCTGCAATTTCAGGTCGACGACATAAATAACAATCCGGCATTATGGGAACTGGATGCGGACCAGGGCTCTGACATGAATCAACTAAGATTCGAGATTGACGAAACTAGAGGAATGATTGAGGATGCCAAGAGCGAAGCTCATTTGGAACTTGAGCAACTTTGCTTGCAAGTGGAGGATTTGGACCGGGTCTTGAGTGATTTCCAAGGAGATTTTGGCCTAGAACTGGAAAGGCTCGACTCTAGGATAGACTCAGTTCAATAAAGCTGGTCGTCGACCTTGCGGGTTCGGTATCCTGACGATGTAGGGGCAGGTTTCAAACCTGCCCCTACTCTGGTGATGGCGCCCTGATACCCGGAACAATCCCTCACCCTATTCGGGAAGTACGGCGATGGCCTCTATCTCTATCTTAATATCCGGCGTTCCCAAAGCGGCAACCTGCACTTGAGTGCTGGCCGGGAAGCCGTCTTTAAAATACTCGCGCCGGACTTCGCCGCTGGCGGCTGCTTCCCGCAGGTCCGTGACGAAGCTGGTGACTTTGACGATGCTACTCATAGACCCGCCGTTGGCCTCCAATATCGTCTGAAACTTCTGGAGAATCACCTCAGTTTGGGCGGCGATGTCTCCCTTCTCGGCGGGGGTGCCCCTGGCGGTGCTGCCCGCTATGAAGAGCATGTTGCCCCAGCGGACCGAATGGTGGAATGCCCCGGCTGGTTGGGGCAGGTCGGGGTAGTCGCGGCGGATGATATCCATGTTATTCCTCCCTTTTGGGTTAACGCCTTTAACGCTCTTCTTTCGTGGGGAATATCAGCGACTTAACCGTCACCGGAACAACTTCGGATATGCCCATTGGCAGGCCGATGTCCAAGTAGTCCAGGTCTCCCACGTCTATGCCGTCAACCACAACCACGTCTTGGCTCAGCTTCAGTTCCTCTTTGAGGATGCCGCCAAGGGACTTGGCAACGTCGGTATCGAGAACTATGAACACCGGGACATCTGTAGCGTCGCCGTTGTTGACCACGGAAGAGATACCGTCGGCCAGTCTTTTCAGGGAGCGGTAGTTAGGTGGCTCTTCAAATTCCAGGGCTAGGGCCAATCCGGGGGCGAATTCGGTTAGATCGAACTTGGCCAGGGCACTCTGAATCGCCCGCTCCACCGACTCCTGACCGTTCATGTAAGGGCGCACCACCTGTAGCCCGAAAGCCGGAAGTGAGTCCAATCCGGACAGATGGCTGGTGCCGCCGCTGGCTTGCACCGTGTACTCCCCGGCCCCGATGACCGTTGCCCGGATGCCTTCAGAGGCCTCGCGCACTACCCCTTCTTTGAACACGGTTTTCAGGCTTTCGCGGATGTGGCGGGCGAACTGGCGACCCAGGTCTCCGTAGGAGGCTGCGTCGTGGTCGTAGATGTACTCGGACACTCCGCCGGAAAACACGACATAATCAACTTCAGAGGGACCCTGATAATCTTCCAATGGGTCTGTAAGTAGGAAGCGCTCAGCGATCCCGGTCATGGGAGCGTTTCGAATCACCAAGGCGAGAATCTCGGACATGCGTGCGGCGAAGTCTTCTTTCAAGGATTCGCTGATGACTCGCCCCACGGCTAAGATCCGGCCTATTTCATTGAGCAGGTCTAATGCCGGCTCCTCCAGCCTAGTTATCTGGTTCTCTTCATCGAAGGCGATAAGCCGTGCGCCAACGGTGACGGCAGCAGTGCTTGTCACCACACCGTTACGTATCAGGGACAACTTGGTAGTTCCGCCGCCCACGTCGATGTTTAGGACATTGGCGCTTTCATCCTTGGATAGGGACACCGCTCCGCACCCGTGGGCCGCCAGCAATGCTTCGTGGTTGGGTCCGGCGGACGCGCAGATGAATTTGCCCGACTCCTTGGCGAAAAGCTCGCTGATGGGCCGTGCGTTCTCCTTCTTCAGTGCCTCTCCGGTGATTACCACCGCCCCCGTGTCCACGGCTTCCGGGGTGAATCCGGCTTCCTCGTAAGACTGGCGAACGAACTCTCGAATGTTGTCGGTGTCGATCAACGTTCCGGATACGTAGGGCGTCAGCATGATGGGAGAGCGGTATAAGACCTGCCGGTCAGTTACCCGGAACCGGCTGGAAAACGCAGCCCCTTCTCTTCTCAGTACCAGTTGGGAGAACACCAGATGCGACGTGGATGAGCCTATATCGATGCCCACACTGCGAATGGTGAGCATCTCCATGCCTTCAATTTCGACCGCTTCGCCAACGTCACCGAAGTCGTCCAGATCGTCGTGAGGGTCGTCGGGGAAATTGTCATGGCTATGGCTGTGACCGTGAAGGCCGTCTTCGAATTCGTCGTGGTCCATTAAGCTTAATGCTCCCGGTAACTTATTGAGCTGCCGTCCGGTAATCCCATTGGTAGTCTCGGTCTTTGTAGGCTTCGTCGGGCATGAGACTGGTCACGCCGTGTTTGGCCAGTTCCTCCTCGAACTTCTCGCGCACCCAGGGCTCTTCATCAACGTATTCGATCTGATCGTTGGACAAATCTCCCACCGACTCGTCGGTGTAGCCGTGGAACTGGCGTGGCGGATGGAGGGCCAGGTATCGTGCCTTGGAGCCGCCGACGTTGAAGTGCTGGTGGAACCACCGGTTGGGCGGAACCAGAGCGCTGCCTTCCTGCCAGGGCACGACAATCTTTTCTTGCCCCTCTTCCCACAGGATGGTGTAGCCCTCACCTGCCGGGATGACTATGACCCGGCCGGGGCCGTGGCGATGCGCTTTTTTGTAAAGTTGAGGGGCGAACACGGACATGTGGGAAGACATCTCCGAGCCGGGGAATTGGATGTAGACGCTGTGACCGCCCGCTCCCCTTGTTTCGTTGCTGTCCAACTGGTCCCAGCTCTGCATGTCCGGGAAGAAGTTGCCTCTCCACAGGAATCCCCGGCGGCCCCGCCGGTCGGCCCTAGGCACGGCCTTGGCTTCGGAGTAGAACTCTCCACCTGCAGATTCCGGGGCGTCGTAAGGATTGTTGAAGAAAAAAGCTGGGTCTGGGATGGTGGACATTGCCAAGGGCAGGTAGTTGTAATGCAGTAACCGGACTGGGAGATTCCCTCGTGTGTTGCTGAACTGGTGGTAGCGGTTCCGCTCCAGCAGAAAGATACTATGTTTCTGCCACTCTACCGTCTGCCGCCGAGAGTCTTCTGCTCCCCAAACGCTGGTCAGGCCTTGACCCTCGACGACGTAAACGACCTCGTCTACCGACAGTTTGAGAGGGGGCAAGGACTCGCCGGGAGGAATCTCACTAACGCGGGCTTCGATGATTCCTTCCTGTCCCATTAATTGGATGAAAGCGGCTTTACAGCCCCGGTCTTTCCACCATTCTAACTCCAAGGTCCGGAGGTCGGAAATGAAGAACCCGGTGTGCACAGGAATCCCCACCGACCTCATCCAGGCGTCGTAGGTGTAGACGTTCACCCCGATGTGTGTTGTCGCGACGTCCGCGGAACTGTCTATGGTTCCCCATGTTTCAACCAAGATACTTCTCCTTATTGCCGGCTTCCGGGCTTGCTCCGGGGAGCGGTAGTCTTCCTTGGGAAGGTGTGCCTGTGTCGGACGGATTCTAGCAAGGCGGCCACGATGGGTCAATTACGTTGGATTCCGATTGAAGAGGCGGTAATGGAGCCTTCTGAATCCGATCCTAGGCTGCGTTCCTAACCTAAGGCCAGTAGGGTTGTTATAATGCTGGCTGACTTAACGCAGGGTTAGGTTTCTGGGTCCGGCTCCCTGCTGCTCCCAAAGTCAACACTCCATAGGTGGAGGCGCCCATGGCATCGGTCCTTATCGCTGTATTTGACGGGCTTCAACCGGCTCAGGTTATTCCTGAGTTGATGCCTAATCTGGCGTCGTTGGCGGCCCGGGGTGTCACCTTCACTAACCATCATCCCGTTTATCCGTCGGTCACCAGGGTTAATGTCTCCAGCGTGGTCACCGGACGATATCCAGGGGGGCACGGGTTGGCGGGGAATAGCCTGATGGTCCGGGAATTCGATGCCACAAATGTCATCCCGGCACTGGAAACTCAGCTCGCCGAGGTTGAGGCGAAAACCGGTCAGGTTCTGCTGGCTCCCACTCTGGGGGAGATACTGTCCCAGAACGCTCAGGAGTACGTGGCGATAGGAGTGGGAACCAGCGGCAATGCCTATCTGCAAAACCCCACGGCGGAGCGTAACGGTGGTGCGACGATCCATCCCGAATTCACACTGCCCCACGGTCTTCATGAGGACATAACCGCCCGGTTCGGACCCTGGCCGGACGAGACCAGGCCTAACACCCCAAGGATGGCTCAAGCCGTCAAAATTATGACCGAGCACATCCTTCCCGAGCGCAATCCTGCTGTTGCGCTGATATGGTCCTCGGAGCCGGATAAGTCCCAGCACGATGAGCCGGTGGGGTCGGATCTTTCCAACGCCGCTATCAAAGAAGCCGATCAACAGTTTGGAATACTTATGGACTGGCTAAGCGAGTCGGGTCGGGCTGCGGACACCAACGTTATGGTTGTCTCCGACCACGGCTACTCCAGCATCATCCACGCGGTAAATGTTGAAGCCTTGGTCCGCGAGGCCGGCTTCCCCCCGTGTGGCGAGCCCGGCGGGGTGGCGGTAGCTAACAATGGTGGTTCAGCGCTGTTCTACACGACGGACGGCGACCCGGAGACTGCTGAACGTTTGGCAATCTGGCTGATGGGTCAGGAGTGGTGCGGGCCCCTCACCGTTTCGGATAGCATCGGTGAAATGACCGGCACATTCCCTTCATCGGTCGTCGGCAACCAGGGACCACGCGGACCGGAGATTACGATGTCATTCCGGTGGAACTCGGCCACCAACGATGGCGGCTACCAGGGAAAGGTGTACTCCACCAGTGGCCGGGCGGGCCAAGGACAGCATGGCTCCATGAGCAAACACGAGATGAACAACGTGATGTTTGCTTGGGGTCCCGGATTCAAGCAGGGTGTCAGCGTGGACGTCCCGTCGGGTAACATCGATGTTACCCCCACGATATTGAACCTGTTGGGTCTGCCGGGTGGGGAGGCGATGGATGGACGGGTGCTGGCTGAGGCGTTGGTTGGCGGTCCTGCCCCTGACTCTGTTGAATGGTCGAGTGAACTTCACAGCACCGAACGGCGGCTGAAAGAGAAGTTATACCGTCAGCAGATCAAGCTATCTGTCGTGGGCGAAACAACCTACGTGGACGAAGGCAACAGCACGTTGGGATGGAGGTGAGCCGATGTACTCCCATTCTAACCTTCCCTGGTAAAGGGGCTTTGCCTCAAAAGCTCAGCAGGTAATGTCACCCTGAGTCCTTCAGCGGAAGGACGAATGGTCTGAGGCGGGGGCTCACGTTCGCGCGGACAACCGCGCCACAGATTCTTCGGTCTGCGACCTCAGAATGACAGCTTTGGGGGAAAGCTCCGTAAAGGGGGAAGGGACAACTACTAGCTATTTCGATAGTTACGCTACCCAGGTCGCAAAATTAATTAGAAGGATTAAGGAGTAATCATGCCAGCAAATGACGTAATCAAAACTTCACTGGAACGCAACTGGGGAATGGTGGACCGGGCGGTGGATAATTTGGACGATGCCATGTTGAGCCGCCTGATAGACGGTCAGGTCAACTCCATAGCCTGGCTACTCTGGCACATGACCCGCGTGGTGGATGTTTTCACCCAGACGCGGCTCCGGGGCATACCCCAACTGTGGGTTCAAGATGGATGGGTCGAGAAGTGTGGTCTGAGCGATGACCCGGAAACGACCGGACAGGGTTGGTCTCCAGAGCAAGTAGCTGCTTGGAAGGCACCGGACAGGGTCGTTTTATTGGGGTATTTCGAGGCAACCAAAGCCGAGGTCAGGAAGTATCTGGACGGCCTATCCAATGCCGACCTGGACACGACCCGCATCGTGCCTCCGGCCACCGAACCCCGTTCAGTTTCAGAGATGCTGGGCATCCTGCTATACGACAACATAGTCCACGGGGGCCAGATCGCTTTCCTGAGAGGCTACTTCGAGGGTAGGGGTTGGTTCGCTCCCTAGCCTCCGGCAGTGGGCGGGTCCAGCGCCGGATCCGCCCACCCATTCCCGCGCTTTCTCAATCACCTCCAACGATAAGGGCCTCCTATGTCATCCAGACAAAACATCCCCGCCGTTGTGCTGCACAACGGCAAAGTACTGACCATGGCCGATGACGGCGTGGTTCAACAGGCCGTGGCCATCAGAGGTGAGTCGATACAAGCCGTCGGCAGTGACCGGGACATGCTTGCCCTGTCGGACCCTTATACCGAAGTCATCGATCTTCAGGGACGCACGGCTATACCAGGAATCATCGACATCCATGCCCACATGGACCGGGAAGGCCTAAAACGGGCTTGTCCGTCTTTGGAGGGTCTTCGGTCTATCGATGAGATTCTGGCAGCGGTGAAGCTACTGGTGGACCAAGCATCTCCCGGCGAGTGGGTGGTCACTATGCCGGTAGGAGACCAGCCCAGCTACGTGGACGTCCCTCAGTGTCTTCAGGAGGGCCGGTATCCCAACCGCTGGGAGTTGGACAAGGTTTCGCCCAATAACCCCGTGTATATCCGCGGAATCTGGACGCCATGGAACGTGCCGCCGTCGGTGGCCGTGGCCAACAGCCTGGCGTTGCGTCTTGCCGGCATAGACCGCGATACTCCGTCTCCCGACTCCTCTGTGACCATCGATAAGGACGCCAACGGGGAACCCACCGGCATCTTGATGGACACTGCCCGGTTCCCTTCCCTTGAGTTCACATTGATGAAGGTGGTCCCTAGATTCACCCACTCCCAACGGGTGCAAGCCTTGGAAGAGTCCATGGGCCTTTACAACTCGATGGGCGTCACCGGGACCTACGAGGGGCATGGCGTGGCACCGGAAGTGCTGCGGGCTTACAAAGAGTTGTGGGACGCGGGGCGGATGACCGTGCGCTCTCATCTGGTCTTGAGTCCGGCATGGAAGTCGGTTAAGGAAGCGGCTCAGGAGATGGACCGTTGGGGCCATTCTGCGTCGGGGGCCGGATACGGCGATGACATGTTACATACCAGCGGCTACTACTTGCAATACCGGGGCGGTCGCTACACCTCCCGCGCCCGCTCCGCCGAGCTTCCTTACACCGGATGGGCCGGGTTCGCCCAAGGGTACAACCCTCCGGGGCGTTACCGCCGGTTGGTGAAGCTGGCGGCGCAGCATAACCTGAGGGTGAATACCATCGTGCGGGAAGGCCTGGACGAGGTATTGAGTATCTTTGAAGAAGTGCACCGGGACACGCCCATCGACGACCGGCGATGGATCCTGGCCCACGTCAGGGAAACCACCGCCAGTCAACTGGACCGCATCTGGAAACTGGGGTTGGTTTTAGAGACCATTCCGCTCACCGAGCTATGGCTGCGGGGCAGACCGTTGGCCGATAACCCCAAAGCAGCGGCCCTGGCCGTGCCCCACCGAACCTATCTGGAGGTGGGCGTGCCCTTCGGCTTCGGCACCGACAACAAGCCTTTCAATCCCTTTATGACGCTATGGTCGGCGGTGACCCGCCAGGAACGCCATACCGGCAAGGTGCTGGCCCCGGACCAGTGCCTGAACCGTCTGGAAGCTCTCAAGGCTTTTACCCTAGGCGGCGCCTACTTCAGCTTCGACGAGGAACGGCGCGGGTCGCTGGTACCGAGGAAACTGGCCGACCTAGCGGTACTGTCCGATGACCCGCTAACCGTTCCCGACGACGAGATTCCCGGACTGCATTCCTTGCTCACCATGGTCGGAGGCCAGGTGGTGCACCGGGCGGGTGGACTTTAACCCCGGTGCCCTCACCCATATCTCTTAATCCGAAGAGCGAATCACCAACACCGGGTCTCCTGAATGCCGTACTACCCTATCTGTTACGCTGCCCAAGACCCACCGGCCTATCCCGGAGCGGACGTGAGTCGTCATAGTTACCAGGCTTTTCGCAGTCTCTTGGGCTAGGCCAACTATGGTGACTGCGAGATGACCGTGTAGTACCCGCTTTTCCACCGATGCCACCCCCTCATCTGACAACCTGTCCCGAATCGCGTGGAGGTAATTGTTGCTTACCGCTTCGCCGTCGCTCTCCACTCGCACCAAAATCACCTGTAGGTTCATTTTCTTGCGAGGTCGGTGACGTGGGAAAGGCTCTCCTCGGCCAATGCGGAGCCGTCCAACGGTACGATGATGGAAGTCAATTCAGAAGGAGGAGCTGTTCCTCTCCCTCGCTGGCCCGTACTACAAGCAGCGGGGCGTTGGTGGCATGGAGGACCTTGTTGGTGATGCTGCCCAGCAGCCACCGGCTGACACCGGAACGACCGTGGGTCGACATGGAGAACAACGCGACCGGATTCTTCTCCGCCTCATCGACAATCAGATGTGCGGCTCTCCCTTCCCGTACCGACTATCTAACCACCACGCCAATCTCTTCCATCGTCTGATCGATGGTGTGAAGATAAGCCGTAGACTCGTTTCGGTGGGACTCGGACACGGCGTCCAGATACCGGCCGTGAAGCGGGTTAGCTAGTTCCTCGGAGACCGGGTTGCAAGCCGGGAACAGATGGACTGGCAGTTTGAACGAGCCTGCCAGCATTCGCACGTAAGGCAGTACTTGCCCCGATAAGTGAGACCCGTCTAACGGCACTAGAATCTCAGAATACATTGCTTGCCTCCCAGGGAACGTAGAGTGGTCGTTCCCTCCCGTGAGGTTAAGACTTCCCTCCACGGCTAGTAAGGGTAGTACGGCCCGAACAAAAAGGACCATTGGTCACTGGTTGTGAGGTACGTATGCCGGGGAGGGCAGGTTTGAGGGGTTATATGAATATGCCCCAGGCAAACGTGAATAATGGTCCAGCGATATTACTGTGTACCAAACCGATGGGCGTCTTGGAAAAGGAGAATGGACGGCTAGAAAACCACCACCGACCGCAGCACTTCTCCCCGCTCCATCTTGTGGAAGGCGTCTTCAACGCCGTCTAGAGGGATGGTTTCCGATACGAATCTGTCCAGATCCAGTCGGCCTTGCAGGTATAGGTCTATGTACATGGGGAAGTCTCGGCTGGGTAGACAGTCGCCGTACCAAGAAGACTTGAGGGACCCGCCCCGTCCGAACAACTCTATCAGGGGCAGTTCTATCTTCATGTCAGGGCTGGGAACGCCCACCTGAACCAACGTTCCGGCGTGGTCGCGGGCGTAGAAGGCTTGCTCGTAGGTTCTTGGGCTGCCGACAGCCTCGATGGTGATGTTAGCGCCGTTGCCCACGGTTAGCGCCCTTATGGCTTCGACGGGGTCTGTCTGAGAAGCGTTGACCGTGTGGGTGGCGCCGAATTCTTTTGCCCATTCTAGCTTACGATCGTCGATGTCCACGCCGATAATGGTGTGGGCCCCGGCCAGTTTCGCTCCGGCGATGGCGGCGTCGCCAACACCACCGCATCCAAAAACGGCAACAGAATCGCCCCGGGACACGCCGCCGGTGTTGATGGCGGCTCCCAGACCGGCCATGATGCCGCAGCCCACCAGGCCGGCGGCTTGGGGATTGGCGTCGGGGTTAATCTTTACAGCTTGTCCGGCGTCCACCAGGGTCAACTCGGCGAAAGCGCCGATACCCAAGGCGGGCGACAGGGGAGTACCGTCGGCTAGAGTCATGGGCTGCTGGGCGTTGCGGCTGGAGAAGCAGTACCAGGGCCGCCCGCGCTGGCAGGAGCGGCAGGTGCCGCAGGGAGATCGCCAGGCGATTATGACGAAATCTCCCGGAGTGACGTTGTTCACGCCATCTCCTACGCTCTCCACAGTGCCAGAAGCTTCATGTCCCAGTAGGAAGGGAAACTCGTCGTTGATCGCGCCTTCCCGGTAGTGCAGGTCGGTGTGGCAGACGCCGCAGGCTTTAACCCGAACCAAAGCCTCGCCGGGGCCTGGATCGGGAACCAGAATGCTCTGTAACGATACCTCTGCGCCTTTGGCAGTAGCGACTATTCCGTTGACCTGATGGGGCATTTCAGATCTCCTTACCTATCAGCCGGGTGATTGAGACGTCCGAATTTGGTCACTTATGATTGGCTTGATTCGGGAACCTGCCAACCGTTTCCCCACAAGTCGTCAAATGCTACTTCTTCCAGCGCTCTGCGCCTGGTGGGGCCGTATCCTACACCCTCGGCGGGAAACCCTAGCGGTAACAGGGCCGCCGTGGCGACGTTGTCGGGGATGTTGAGCAGTTCTTTGATATCTTTCTCGAACCTTGTCTGCCGGGTAGTCAAACAACACCCTAGCCCAAGCCCCCGCGCCGCCAGTAGGATGTTCTGGACGGCAGGGAATATGGATGCACCCGAATAGGAGCCGTTAGGGTTGGCCTGGATGCAGGCCAGTATGAAGGCAGGCACGTCCTCCATGTGATCTTCCAGATATTGGGCGGCGCCGTAGACGCGCCGCACCTGACCGGTCAATTCGGGAGTGATCGAGAATCTATCCCCGGTTCGGTAAAGCTCTCCGATCCTGTCCTTGGTGTCCTGGTCCCGAATAACGATGAAGCTCCAACCTTGCCTAACCCCGCCTGATGGCGCTTTGATAGCGGCCTGCACCAGGCGGGTGATGAGTTCGTCGGGGACCGGGTCGGGCTTGAATCGGCGTATGCTCCGCTGTGTATCGATGGCCTCGAACAGGTCGATGCTCTCGGTCATTCGTTGCTCCTTATTTTCGCGGTCCGATCGCTGCCTGCAAGTCTTCGATAACTTTGTCACGGGTGCGCGGGTTCCAGCGGATTCTCTGGCCGATGGGGACGTTTTCCACTTCCGGGTGGACTTTCAGGGCCACGAACACCGGGCCGGGGGCGTTCAGGATCGCTTCGATGTTGTTGGTGAAGTCTTCCAGGTTGTCGAAGGAGAAGGTATAGGGATAGCCGGAACCCTTGGCTATCACGTCGTAGGCGATGTTCTTGGCGTTGGGCACCGGTTGGCCGCCGGTCGTCGCATAGACCTCGTTGTCAAGCATGAAGTGGTAGAAATTCGGCGGGGCCTTCTCGGCGATGGTGGGCAACGCACCCATGTTCATCAAGATGTCTCCCTCCGAGTCGAAGAGAATCACCTTTTCGTTGGGGCGGGCGAGAGCGAATCCCAATCCGAAGGAGCCGTGGCCGCCCATGGCCGGGTCGCCGAGAGGCACGTCACGTGACGGCTGATCGGTGATTGTGTGCCAGTGGCGCCCACCGCGGCCCGGGATGACTATCGCGTTGCCCCGGTACTGGGCAAAGACCTTGAACATTTCTTCTGTATGAATCATCTAATGTCTCCTAGTATTTCACGTTAATGGCCGGGAAGTCCGATATTCCAGGGTGCTATTAGCGGTTGAATCCGTGGAACTCGTCGCCTACTAAGACCGCCACGGGGCCTTGGGCTTTGTCGGCTTCCTCAAAGGCGCGAGTGATCCGGCCGGCATCGTCATTGTTCTCGATCAGGTAGTACTTGATGTTGTAGGCGTTCAAGAAGGGCTCGGTGTAGGTGGCGGCGGTGTCGGAGTTGTCGCCGTGCCGGGTGTAGCCCCGATACCCGACCATCAAGACCACGGGTATGTGCATGCCCATGGTCCAACCGCGCATCGAGTCGCCCGACTCCTGTAGCCCGGTGTTCTGAATCAAAATCACGGGTTTTGCCCCGCCCACCGCCAGGCCCGCAGCGGTGGAAAATGCCTGACCTTCCCGGCTAACGGTGATGAGGTCGATGGTCGGTTCTGCCTGCATTAACAGATACAGCCAGTTGGTCTCGCTGTCGGGTAGCCAGACGACGTGGGTAACGCCGTTCTTCTTCAGTTCATCCAATACCGTTTGTGGGCTAAGCTCAGCCGATTGTTGAGTCATTTCAGTCACCTCTCCAGGAACGCATTTCGTCACTAAGGGAAAGAATCGGAAGTTCGCTGTCGGCCAGCAAACAGCCATGATTATATCTCTAGCCGGGGTTACCGCATAGTCATGCCGCCTTCACGCCTGATTTCTGGTAGCATGTCTTCCCAAAGAAACCCTCAAGGGAGCGTGTATAACGTATGCCTCCACCGGAAAGATATAACACCGGATATAACGTCGGCGTAGGCGGAGCCGTGGTGCGAGACGGGCGCCTGCTTTTAGTGCGCCGCTTGTCACGCCGAGGACATGGCAACTGGCAGGTACCCGGTGGGTTCGTCGAGCAGGACGAAACCATCGAGAAGGCAGTGGTGCGTGAAGTGGAGGAGGAGGCCGGGGTCATGGCTGAGGTTCAAGGCGTGCTGGGTATCAGGAACCGCTACGACGAAGACGGTGGTAACAGCATCTATGTGGTGATGTTGCTCAACGGTCTAAGCGGCGAGGCTAAACCAGACATGATAGAAGTAGATAGGGCCGAATTCTTCACCTTGGAAGAGATACTGGCCATAGAGCAGATCGGGGCCATCAACGTGGAAGTCGCCAAGCAGGCGCTGTCAGCCCACCATCGGGTTTTGTTTCCCCAGACCATCACCCAGGCTGGCCGTGGGACTTATACATTATTTCTTGGATAATACCCATCTTCCCACTTCCTCTTACGGAAGGTAATTATCCCCGCATGACACGGAACCGATCGGTCGGCTTGTAACCGCGTAATGCGCCATCCATATCAAGAAGGGCGCAGCGGGTTCTTACGCTGGAAGGCTCAAGGCCGTCTCCGAGAAATACAACCAGGAAATCGTGGGTGCTCCTCTTGGTTAAAGCTCAAGGTGCGATGCCGGGGAAACTACCTCTATCATAAGGCGGGCTTTTACGTTTCCAAGAGGCGGTTAGTTTGACGCGGTGGCGAGGTGCTGATACACTCGCCGATGTCCCTGTTGAGCCGTTTATTGGGGTTCAATCCGCCTAAATTCAATCCACTTGAAACGGGAGATCTGCAATGCCGGTAATCGATTCAACCCCCGAATTTGTAGCTAACGCATACACAATCATGCGCAATAACTTGGAGATTGTTCGCCCGAGACTTGGTAGGCCCCTGGGGTTGGCGGACAAGCTGGTCCTTTCCCATCTGGATGATCCGGAAAACCAGGAGTTGGAGGCTGGCAAGAGCTACCTGCTGGCTCGCCCAGACCGAGTGATTCTACAAGACGTTTTGGGCCAGACTGCCATGCTGGTGTTCATGCAGACCCGCCGGGCCAGCACCGCAGTCCCAACCAGTGTTCACTGCGACCACCTGATTCAAGCTCGGGTTGGAGCATCTTCCGACTTGAACGAGTCCGTGTCGGAAAACGGTGAGGTTTACGATTTTCTGCGCTCCGCCGCCGCCAAATTCGGCGTGGGCTTCTGGGGTCCCGGCGCGGGTATTCTGCACCAAGTAAACCTGGAGCAGTACGCTTTCCCCGGAGCGATGATTATCGGCACCGATTCCCATACACCCAACGCCGGCGGCCTTGGCGCTTGCTCGGTGGGTGTGGGCGGGGCCGATGCGGTGGAAGTTATGGCCGGTCTCCCCTGGGAAGTCCTTTATCCTAGCCGCATCGGCGTCAAGCTGACAGGCAGACTGAATGGATGGACCGCCCCCAAAGACATCATTCTCTATCTAGCAGGTGAACTAACCGTCTCCGGAGGCACCAACGCGATCATTGAGTACTTCGGGCCGGGAACAGAGACGATAAGCTGTACCGGCAAAGCGACCATCACAAACATGGGCGCGGAGTTGGGAGCGACGACATCGGTTTTCCCTTACGATGAGTCGATGGCCCGGTATCTCCGGTCCACCCACCGTGCCGAACTTGCGGACCTGGCCGATCAGAACCGTGAGATGTTCCGGGCGGACCAGGAAGTGCTGGACAACCCGGAGGCCCACTTTGACCGCGTCGTGGAGATTGACTTGAGCAAGCTGGAGCCCCACCTGGTGGGCCCCCACTCTCCGGATCGGGCCCGTCCGATCTCTGAATTGGCCGCCCAAGTCAAAGACCCGGCCAATGGGTTTATCGACGAGATTTCTACTGCGTTGATCGGAAGCTGCACCAATTCTTCCTACGAAGACATGAGTCGCTCGGCTGACGTGGCGAAGCAGGCTAAAGCTTTCGGCATCGAAATAGCGACTCAATTGATGGTGACGCCGGGTTCTGAACAGGTGCGGGCAACCATCGAGCGGGACGGCCAGTTGGAGTCCCTACGGTCTATCGGTGCAACGGTCCTGGCTAACGCTTGCGGTCCCTGCATCGGACAGTGGCGGCGGGCTCGGGAAAATGAAGACTCCAATACTATTGTTACGTCCTACAACCGCAACTTCCCCGCTCGTAACGACGCCCGGCCCCAAACGATGAACTTCATCGCCAGCCCGGAAATGACTGTGGCCATGGCTCTGGCCGGAAGGCTGTCCTTCAATCCCATGACGGACACGCTGACCGACGCCCAGGGGAACGCAGTTATGCTGGAGCCGCCGAAGCAAGCTCCCGATGTTCCGGAAGAGGATTTCGATCCCGGTAACTCTTCTTATATCGCGCCTCCGGAAGACGGGAGCAGCGTGGAAGTGGTGGTCGACCCCAACAGCCCGAGGATCGAGTTAATCAACCCATGGCCTGCATGGGACCAGAAGGACATCGTGGACGCGCCCGTCGTCATGAAAGTTCAAGGGAAGTGCACCACGGACCACATCTCCCCCGCCGGTCCTTGGTTGAGCCTCAGAGGACATCTCACCAAGTTCAGCGAGAACTTCTTGATGGGCGGCATCAACGCCTACAACGGTGAGGCCGGCAAGGGGCTGGACGTCTTATCCGGCGAGACCGGTGTAGCCGTCTCCCACATCGCCCGGCACTACCAGGCCGAAGGGTTGAAGTGGGTGGTGGTTGGTGACTCCAACTACGGTGAGGGTAGCAGCCGGGAACATGCCGCTCTATCGCCGAAATTGCTGGGTGGTGGCGCGGTCATAGCTCGCAGCTTCGCTCGCATCCACGAGACAAATCTGAAGAAACAAGGTTTGCTGGCTCTGACGTTCAGCGACTCCGCCGACTACGACAAGATTCGCGAGGACGATCGTATCAGCCTGACCGGTTTGACTGAACTGGCACCCGGCAAGCCCGTCCCTTGCACAGTCAGCCACTCCGACGGGACCAGCGAAACGTTGAGCGTGAACCATACCCTGGGCGAACCCCAGATCGAGTGGTTCCGGTTGGGCTCGGCGCTGAACCTGTTCCACCAGTAAGATGCGGGGTGCGTTTTCGGGAAGGCCCCGAAGACACATTGAATCTGAGGGACAATCATCCTGAGTAAAGCGTAGGGGCAGGTTCGAAAAACCTGTCCTTATGCTTTGCTCAAGGGGATGCGGCTTACGGCAGCTTAGACCCAGCGGCCCAACTTCCCTTATGGAACACGGCAAGCACCCGGCGTAGAGCGGCTATCTCTTCCACCGGGTTGCCTTCCACCAGCAGCAGGTCGGCTGCTTTTCCGGTCTCGATGGTCCCGGTATTGTCTGAAACCCTCATCGCTGTGGCAGCGTCCCTGGTTCCCGCCAGGATGGAGTGCATGGGGGACAGTCCCATGTTATTTAGGGCTAATAATTCGCCCTGAAAGTCACCGAAGGGATAGCTGCCCCAACCGCAGTCCGAGCCCCCCACGAACTTCACTCCCATCTCGACGAGCCGGCCGAACTGGTCTTCCCGGTAACGTGCGTTGCCTTCAAGCCTTTCCAGCATGACCACTTCTTCGCCATTCAGTTCGCCCCGTTCCCGTTTCGCGCGAAGCTGAGTTCTCCGGAAAGTTCCCAGATATAGGGTGGGATTGATCCAGGTAGTCCCTTCGGCCAAGCGCTCGGCGGTGGCCGGATCGTACCGGTACGACTGGTCAGGCTCGTAGAAGGCGCAATGGAAAATGACGTCAACGCCAGCATCCAGTGCATTGTTGATGGCGACAGTGGAGCGGCAATGGGCAGCCACAGGACGGTTCCGTCCGTGTGCTTCCGATGTGGCTACCTTCAGTTCTTCAACGGTCAGCGAAGGACGGTAGGGGTCGCTGGTGACCGTGCTGCCGCCGGAGGCTATCACCTTTATGAAGTCCGCTCCCTCTTTGATGAGCGCTCGAACCCGCTGCCGGACCTCTTCCGGTCCGTCGGCCTCGCCGCCCATGTACCAAAGATGTCCGCCGGTCACCGTAACCGGATGTCCTGCTACCATGACCCTGGGGCCGGCCACCAGCCCTTGGCGGATACCTTCTTTGAGGGAGAAGGCTGTCCGGTTCCAGGACCCAGCGTCGCACAGGGTCGTCACCCCCGACACCAACGCCCGTTCCACGTTTTTGGCGGACCGCAACAGCCGGACATCGTCGGAGTCGCTGATTACGTCCTCACCCCTGCGTCCGTCTCCGGGCATATTGGTGTGGGTATGGCAGTCGATTAGTCCGGGTAAAAGAGTCGCGGTTTGCAGGTCTAACACCTGGGGACTGGGCGAACCATCCGGCCCGAGAACCGGCCCTGATGGATCGTCGGTTTGCTCGGCGGGACCACACCAAGCTATGCGATCTCCCTGGATTGTGACGGCATGCCCTTGGATGGGCGGACCACCCTGTCCATCAATGAGCCAGCCTGGCTTGATGACGATGAGTTCGTTGGGAGTTGACGTCAATGTTGGCCCTCCTCTGGGACTCTAGTGGGTATCGAAGATTTCCTGGTATCGCGACAATTCTTGCTCCAACCGCACTCGGTCTTCGCTGGATGGGTTGTTGACATTAGCGAAGGGGGTTAGCGTTCCCAGCTTCTCGAGGGCCAAAATCAAAAGTAACCTGGCCTTGACCGCGATCAGATTGTCACACGAGATGAACGGGTTATCCACCAGATTGGGCACCCGGCCGTGGTCGCCACGGTTGGCCACCGCCACTGGGATACCGTGTTGATACATGGCTGTCTGCAAGATGGGCATCTGGAATTGGTGGGGCTTGCCATCGTAGGCGAACCCTTCCACCACGATGCCGTGCTTCTGTGGCGCGTCCGGCGTCGATCGTTCTTTTAGTGACCGGTTGATCAAGGCAGCGATGGGCACCTCGTCGGCCCCGGCGTAGGTCTTAACGATGTCCACTCTGGGCATCACCGCAGGCAGAGGCCCATTGGCACGCACATCTGACCAGAGGGTATGTTTGCGCTCCGGTCGGAAATAAAAGGTTACTTGGTCGCTTTCTACCGACCCCAAGGCTGACGCCGAGCCGCCCGAACTGGCGAATCCACCGGGCCGTTGGTTGGTTTTCGTGACTTCACGGGAGGACATAATCTCTTCGTTCATCACCAGCATGGCACCCCGGCCTTTGGCATCGGGATGGGTGGCCACCCGGACGGCGTCAACCAAGTTCCAGTCGCCGTCGTTGCCCACGCTGCTGTGGCGGCGCTGGGAGGCGGCCACCACAACTGGCTTGTCGCTATTGACCGTGTAATGCAGGAAGCAGGCTGTTTCTTCGGCTGTGAAGGTACCGTGGGTGACGACGCATCCCGTCGTATCACTTTCCGCTAGGGCTTCATTAACGGCGTTGGATATCAAGACCAACTCGAACATGCTGAACGTCTGTCCCCCAGCTCGCAGCTCCCGCCCCGTGCGAGGGTCGATAATCTCCCTGACCTCCAGTTGGGCTGCCTCGGCTAATAAGCCGTTACGTCCGGCAGTGTCCAAGCCGAACCGGTCTATCTCCTCGATGATTCGGCGGGCGTTCATGTGGACCGCTGCGTATCCTTCGGGAGGGGATTTATCCGGCGTCATGGGAGGCAGCAGGTAGAGGCCGTCGGATGGGTCGAGGGTGACGCTCCAATAGGGATCTTCATTGGCGCCGGTGGACAGCGGATTGCCATCTAGGTCCTCCTTGGCAATCTTCACTGACACGGATTCATGAAGGCGTTGGGGTCTCAGCAGATTGAATGCACCGCCTGCCTTGGTGGATGTGACCAGGGGTTGCCCGTTCTGAATGGTGCCGCCGGTGGGGATTATCGCTACCTTCGGTAAGGCCACGTCGTACCGTCCTATCCTTGAGATTCCCGTTTGGGTATATTGTTTAGCGCTAAAAGTTGAAGCCGCTAATCGTCATCATCGGCAACTGAAACCAGGTGGGTTGGATGTAGTTGCTCAACCGCTCCGCCTCTGAGATTTCTCAGGTCGGGGCTCAGGACGTACAGTAACCCTGAAACCACAATCATGACCATTGCCCCTAGAGCCACCGCCCAGGGAGCGCCGATATATTGGGCAATCATTCCCCCCTGTGTCATTCCCAGTGGGGCCAGACTCCAGGTTATGCCGTATAGTCCCATGACCCGGCCCCGAAGCTGTTCCGGGACCAGTTGTTGTATGGTGCTGAGGCCTCCGACGAGGTACAAGGAATTGGACGCGCCTACCAATACCAGCATGGCCATGGATGCCGTATAGCTACCTTGCCAGGCCGCCATGGCGAAGAGGATCTGGGTGAGCCCGTATAAGGCAGCTCCGGCCAAAATCAACTTGCCCTTGGGAGCGCCGTCCTTGAGATTGCCGATGTACCATGTGCCGATGATGGCGCCTACTCCGGAGGCCCCTAGGAGCAAGCCAATCTTTTCAGCCCCAACATCCAGTACGTCTTTGGCAAACACGGGCATCAAGAAGACGTAAGACATGCCGAACAGGCTGTTACAGCAGGTGAGGAGCATAA
>Ga0315336_1003257_pt1 | contig 22125 bp, 20 predicted proteins | sample ASW5metaG_FD_204512 | JGI IMG/M metagenome (GOLD analysis project Ga0315336, IMG submission 204512) | Ammonia-oxidizing marine archaeal communities from Monterey Bay, California, United States - ASW #5 | ecosystem: Environmental > Aquatic > Marine > Intertidal zone | place: USA: California... | reverse complement strand
CCGCGTACGGTGAAGTTGAGCTCGCCGGGGACTCCGCCCCACGGCAGTGGCGGCGGCCGCTCGCAGTCGACCGCCAGCGCCGCGGCCAGCACGTCCTCGGCGAACTTGAGCGCGTCGACGACGCCACGGAGCTTGATATCGACCTCCTTCGTTCCCCCTGCGGCCATCTCGAAGAACGTCGCGTCGCCCGGCAGGCGGTCGACGATCTGGTCCATCGAGTCGAGGACGAGGATCTCGCTGTACGGGATCGGGTTGACCCACTGGAACCGGGCCGTGCGCGTGGCGGGCACGAGGCCGAGGAGAGCCTGCCCGGGAAACGCATCCGCCGCGAGCGTCCCCTCGACCTCCTGCGGCCCGGGATAGGCGTCGCAGTCCGAGGCGTAGGTGACGCCGCGCGCGAGGGTGGCGCGACCGCGGGAGTCTTCGGCAGAAACGTCCCGCTCGCCTTCCGGCTCAGTCATCCCGAGGGCCGGAGCCTCGCCGGTGATGGCGCTACCGTCCTGGTTCGCGATCGGGTTGATGAGGTCCCGGATGCCGAAGCTGATGCGCGTCTCGGACCGCAGGTTCGCGCCGCGCACGGTGACGACTGTGCCGCCGTCAGCGCAGACGAGGGACGGCTCGACCGCGAGCAGCGTCGCGGGCGGCGCCGCCTCCACGGCCTGGAGCAACGTCGCCTCGACACTGCCACCCGGTGCCGAGAGGGCCTCGGCGTCGTGAAACCCGGCCGCGAGCGCCTGCGTGATGCCCTGGCTCGTCCCCGTGGCCTCGTCGAAGGTCGGGTTCAGGAGGCGCCTGCCCCCGATCTCGATGACGTGGAGGCGGGTGAGGTCGCTGCCGTGAACGGTGACGGCGGTGCCGCCGAGGGTGGAGACGAGCCCCGGCTCGACCCGCGTGATCTCGACAGCGCCGACGTAGCAAGTCGTGAGCGAAACGGAAGCGCAGACAGCGAGCCGGACGAACGCGGTCAGACGAAGCATGCAGGAGACTCCTTGCAAACCGGACCCTGGAAGCGAAGACAAGCCGGACGGGGATTACCCCTGGTGCGTTCATAGTGGGGGGGAAAACGGCCGCGGGCCGTCCAACCGAAGCGCCCGGCGCGCCCATTCTACCGCCCGAATCTACCGGCCGCCACCCAGGCGGCGCACCGTCGCAACCCGGCCACCGAACCACGCCCCGACCATTCTGCAAAGTTTACCCAAATATCCCACCGCGCAATATTCAGCATTCGCTTCCTGCTTCAGCGACGCGTGGCTCATAGACCGGCACATGGGCGCGTCACATTTGCGGACATCCCGGCAAAGCCGGCTGAAGTGCGCGAGTCGTGGGGTGATTTTAACAACTGGCTGCATCTTGACATTCGCGTCAACCAAAAACCGGTACATCAAACGCACATCACCTGCGAAGCCGTACTGGCAGGCGAACCGATCGTTGTGGAGCTTCCCGATGCTCGAGTTCCCAGTAACAAGGCGAAACAGGATGGGGTTCTCCGCGGACGCGTTTTCGCCAATCTCTGTCGCCCCTCTCTGCGTCGCAAATACTCGACGGTACGTACCCTGACACAGGGGGCGATATCGCCTCCGTTTTTCTCCTTGATCTGAACGAAAATGTCTCGGTTGTCGCTACGACGCACTTTTTCAACGGACGGTTAAACGGGGCGAAGCGTCATGCGATTCCGATTCTTTATCGTGCCCCTGCCCTTCCCCCTCCCCTTTCGTTGCGGGCAGGCAGGACAGGCAGTATGCCGAATCGGCATCTCGTGAGCTCCAGAGCGGCTCCCTCGAGCGAAGAGCCGGGGAGGGGGAAGGGCAGGGGCAAGGGGAGGGGAAAAACGCCGGAACGGCAGAGCCTTATGGAGCCGCACCGCCACAGGCGGTGGTACTTTTGGAACTAGTAGAAGAACGTAAAACAGAGCGCTTGACATATTCTATAAATAGAATATATTAGGCGCCATGTCACGCACCGCTCTCCCGACCGACGTCTTCGGCCCCCTTGCCGAACCGTCTCGTCGCGCGATTCTGGACCTTCTCAAGGGGGACGAACGCGCGGTGAACGACGTCGTCGAAGCGCTAGGAATGCCTCAACCTGCGGTGTCGAAACAGCTCACGATCCTGAGGAAGGCGGGGCTTGTGCGGGTGCGTCGTGAGGGGCGATACCGTTTCTACCGAACGAATGGTGAAAGGCTCAAACCAGTGCATGATTGGGCGAAGACATATGAACAGTACTGGACCCGTCAGCTCGCCCGCGTGAAAACTCTCGCGGAAGCCAAGACGGGCGGTAGGTCTCGCGGCAAAAAAAGATAGGTCGCCTTTTCGAAAGCTGGAGTTCAAACCGTGATCCCGAACACGTTGGAAAATCTGACGTTTCGTCTCGAGACGGGAATCGACATCGGCGCGTCTCCGGAGGTCGCGTTCGAAGCGCTTTTGGAGCAAGTCGGTCCACTCAACGAAACGCCCGCAGGTGATTCACTTGCGATGAAACTCGAGCCGTGGCCCGGCGGCCGTTGGTACCGCGACCTCGGGGGAGACGATGGACACCTTTGGGGTCACGTGCAGGCGATCAAGAGGCCCACGCTTCTTGAGATCGCCGGCCCGCTCTTCATGTCGTACGCGGCCATCTCGAACGTTCAATACAGACTGATGGAGGTCGACGGGAAGACGCGGCTCGCCTTTCGGCACAGCGCCTTCGGCCTCCTCGAGGAGGCCCATCGCAAAGGAATGTCGACCGGGTGGACGCACATTCTCCAAAGAATTCGTGCGCACGCAGAGCATCACGCTTAGTCTTGGAACGCTACATCAGGAGCGAACGAACATGCAATCGATCGATCTCATCCGCGACAACTTGAAGAAGAGCACCAACCGCGTCCTGGCGCGAGTCGAGGAGATGGGGGAGACTGCCACGGTATTCCCGACTCCCAAGGGTGGCTGCCACACGCTCTGGTTGGTAGGTCACTTGGCCTTTAGTGAGCAACATATCATTCGAGAGATCATGCTGGGCGAAGCGAACCCGCTCGCGAAGTGGCGCGAACTCTTCGGGCACGGCAACGAGCCGACCGGTGATGCCGGGCGGTATCCGCCGTTCACGGAAGTGCTTGCCGCGTGCCGTGAGGTGAGAGAGGCGACGGCGGCGCTCCTCGATTCGTTCTCCGAAAAGGATCTCGACAAGGTGAGTGCCAACGCACCCGAGGGATACGAAAACACATTTGGCACCTATCGGCTCTGTCTTCAATTCGCGGCCGATCACTGGTACATGCACCGGGGACAACTCGCCGATGCGAGGCGTGCCGCAGACCTGGAACGGACTGGTGTATGAACGGCGTCCCATCGACTCCAAGAAACCATCTTGAAGAAGCTTCAAAAAGGAGGAATCGGACATGCCTATCAACCCAAACCCCGTCAACTGGTTCGAGATTCCCGTCAGCGACATGGACAGGGCAAAAAAGTTCTACGAATCGGTCTTCGGCGCCGAACTCTCGTTGAACGAGATGGGCCCGAACAAGATGGCCTGGTTTCCCATGGAGATGGGAGCGGCGGGTGCCGCCGGAACCCTCATTCAGGGGGACGGCTACACACCATCGCATGACGGCACCATCGTCTACGTCAATGTTCCCAAGATCGAGGCTGGGCTGGCCAAGATCGGCAAAGCCGGAGGGAAGACGCTGTTGCCGCGCACGAGCATCGGCGACCACGGTTTCATTGCGCACTTCGAAGACTGTGAGGGCAATCGAGTCGCACTCCACGAAGCCCCGGCTTGAGAAGGGCTCGAGGGTCTGGTCTGTTACATAGAAAGGGGCCACCCGTGAGCGTCCCCAGACTCACCTAACGACCCGAAGGCATGGTTCATTACCAGGGCACTCTCGATCACGACGAGTTCCAGCGTTAGCGGCGACGTAACCAGGCTGTTAACCGCGGCCCAGGTAATGCTGCTTCACCGGCAGGACGATGGCCTCGAGCATGTTGACGTCGGGGTGGAGCGTCGCCATGGTCAGAGCCGCCTTGGCGATCTCGCTGGTGGCCATCATGGGCTCCTGGTCCACCTGGGCCGCGCTCCGGTCGCGTCGCTCGGTGAGGACGTTGCCGGGATGGAGACAGCTCACCGCTACGCCGAACTCGCGCCCGTCCAGCGCCATCGCCTTTGTGAGCCCGACGAGACCGTGCTTGGTGGCCACGTAGGGCGCAGAGTCGGCACGCGCTATCTGCGCCGAGATGCTGCCGACGTTGATGATGCGGCCACCCTTCTGGCGCTTCATGATCTTCATGGCCTCGCGGCTGCAAAGGAAGGGGCCCGTGAGGTTGACGTCGACGACCTTCTGCCACGTCTCGAGGGCAAGCTCGTCCGTGGGCCCGCCGTCCATGGCGCCCGAGTTGTTGACCAGAATGTCGACGCGGCCGAATTTCTCCAGCGTCGTCTCGAACAAGCGGATCACCTGGTCTTCCCGGGTCACGTCGGTCGGTACCACCAGGATGTCGGAGGAGCCGATCTCTCCGGCGGTTTTCTCCAGCCGCTGGCGTTTTCTCGAAGCGAGGACGAGCCGGGCTCCTTCGCGGCCGAAAGCTTGTGCGATGCCTTTGCCGATACCCGTTCCGGCACCGGTGATGATGGCTACTTTTCCCTCGAGCTGCGACATGGCCGAAAAAGTCTAACAGCCTCGGGCCGCGAGTTCAAAGCTTGTTGTGTTTCAGAAGATCCCCCGGCCCAGCTCGGGGAAGACCTTCGACACCTTTCCGAGGAGGTACTCGCCGTACGTTCCGCGGAATTCGTGGACGCTGGCTCCGTCCCATCGCGTGTCCTTGTCGTCGGGGACCGAGGCGCCGTGCAGGTCGATCGGCTTCACCCGGGCGTCGAAGTTGGGATCCAAGAAAAACGGGAACGACAGCCGTGCGTCTCCACTCCGGTTGCGGACGCGATGGGGCGTGGAGCGGTAGAGGCCGCCCGTCATCCTGTCCAGCATGTCACCGATATTGCATACGAAGGAGCCCGGGATGGGCGGGGCATCGATCCACCCGGAGGGCGCTTTCACCTCGAGTCCGCCCGCGTCATCCTGCCGGAGGATGGTGAGGACGCCGTAGTCGGTGTGCTCGCCAACGCCCCACTCCGACTTGTCCGGCGCGGCTCGCGGTGGGGGTGGGTAGGGCGGAGGTGGATAGTTGAAAATGCGCAAGAGGATTAGCGGATCGTGAGTGTAGCGGTCGGCGAAGTAGGACGCTTCGAGCCCCAGGCTGCGGGCCAGCCCTTCCATCAAGGTGTGGCCGAGCCGGGTCATCGCATCCATGTAGTCGAGCACCGTCTCACGGAAGCCGGCAATGTCGGGAAAGAGGTTGCGGCCGTGGAGCGGCACGCCCGCCGCGACCTTGGGGTGATCGTTCCCTAGTTCCGCCCCGAAGTAGAGGCCCTCCTTCTGGTCGGGCTGAGCCAGGGTCAGCTCGGCTCCCACCGGAAAGTATCCCCGCCAGGCGCGGCCGCCTCGCTCCATGCCGATCGTGAGCTTTCTTTCGAGGTCCTGCGCAAAGAACTGGCGGCTCAAGCGCTCGAGCCGCTGCCCGAGTTCATCGACCACTCCGTGTCCGACGACGTAGAAGAACCCGTAATTGCGGCACGCGCTGCCGATCTCCGCGGCCACCTCGTCCGCGCTCGAGCGGCTTGCGACGAACGCTTCGATGTCGACAACGGGGACGGAGGTAGAATCGGCAGGCACGTGAATAGAATACCCGCGTTGGATCCCGTTGCCAACGCTCACGGGCCAACGTACTATGCCGTCATGAAGAAGAAAAAGGCCCCGCAGAAGAAAAAAGCGGCGAAGAAGAAAGTCGCGGAGCCCACAAGCGAACGCTGCTCGAGGGCGAAACGCATTCTCACGGGACTCGAGGCGCTTTACCCCGACGCTGACTGCGCGCTCGATCACCGTAACGCTTTCGAGCTTCTGGTGGCGACGATCCTTTCGGCGCAATCGACCGACGCGAACGTCAACAAGGTGACGCCTGAGCTCTTCGCTTCGTACCCTGACGCGGGAGCCTTTGCGGAGGCCGAGCCGCTGGACATCGAGAGACTCATCCACTCGACCGGCTTCTTCCGTCAGAAGACCAAAAGTATCCTCGGAGCGTCGCGCAGGATCGTGGAGGTTTACGGGGGACGAGTGCCCGATAGCATGGAGGACCTCGTCAGCCTTCCGGGCGTGGCCCGCAAGACCGCCAACGTCATTCTCGGCACCTGGTTCAAGAAGAATGAAGGAATCGTGGTAGACACGCACGTCGGAAGGCTCTCGGAGCGTATGGGTCTCACCTGGTCCGCGAAGAACTCGAAGGACGCGGTGCGCATCGAAGAGGATTTACGACAACTCATACGTCGCGACGCCTGGACGTTCTTCGGGCACGCCATGATCCTCCACGGACGCCAGATCTGTAGCGCGAAGAAGCCCGATTGCGCTGGTTGTACTGTGTCAAGGCAGTGTCCGTCAGCGTTTGAGGTCTGAATCGGGATCGGGATCGGGATCGGGATCGGGATCGGGATCGGGATCGGGATCGGGATCGGGGCTACCCCGGATCCACCAAAATCGTCGATGCCGGCCTGAACCCCAGGCTGAAACTCTTCCTCCCTTCGCCGCGGATCAGTACGGTATCAGCAGCTTCTTCCCGCGACTCGACCTCGATGAGGTTGCCGGGCATGATGCCTTGCCGCTCCAGGAGACGCAGAAACGCCGTTGCCTGGTCCGTCACCCGGGCCACTTTTACCTGTGACTGCAAGGGACATTCAAGGAGGCTGGGGTATTCCTTCGCTTTCATGACCCCGCGTGGCGTCGGAATGGGATCTCCGTGCGGATCGACGTCCGGCCTTCCCAGCATCTCATCCATGCGGTCGAGGAGCTGATCCGAGACTGCGTGCTCGAGCAGCTCCGCGTCCCCGTGGACCTCGCTCCAGTTCATCCCCATGATCTCGACGAGGAAAAGCTCCACGACGCGGTGGCGGCGCAGAACGTGGGCGGCTAGCTTTACGCCAGCGGTGGTAAGGCGCACCCCACTGTAGGGCTCGTACGCAGTGAGGCCGGACTCTGCCAGAGTCTTCATCATGGCCGTGACCGTCCCAGGCGCCACCCTCAGAGTGGTGGCGATGTGTCCGGTCGACACTAGGCCCGTAGTCCCCTGCTGGGCCTGGTAAATGCACTTCAGATAATCTTCAACCGTGCTCGTGGTCACGCGTTTTAGAGTATCAGTCGTTTGCAAATTTGTCCTGCCTTCTTTAAAATTTTGATATGTCAAAAATTCTTGCGCTGCTGTGTTGGCTTCTTCCCATCGTGGGGTTGGGCTCGTTCTGCGGCTGCGAGGTCGGCTCCGGAAGTGTTGGGGGGAACGGACTTCCCCGGGTGCTCGCGACCACTGGCATGATCGGGGACATCGCGAAGCGCATTGCGGGGCCGCACGCAGAGGTCTCGAGCCTGATGGGGCCTGGGGTCGATCCTCACCTTTACAAGGTGAGCGAGGGCGACGTCCGCCGCCTCGAGGAGGCGGACCTGGTTCTTTACAACGGCCTGAACCTCGAGGGGAAAATGGCGGACCTCCTCGTGAAGCTCGCTCACAAGCGACGGGTCCTTGCGGTGAGCGACGGGATTCCCAGAGAACGGTTGCGCGAGCCGCCCGAGTTTGCCGGGCACTACGACCCGCATATCTGGTTCGACGTCGGGCTCTGGGTTTCCATCGTGGATCCGATCCGGCGCGAGCTCTCCGAGTTCACCCCCGAGCATGCCGAGGAGTACGCGCGCAATGCCGAGCGGGTCGTCGAGGACTTGAAAAACCTCGATGCCCAGGTTGCTCGAGAGATCGGCTCCATTCCGGCCGCGGCTCGTGTCCTGGTAACGGCGCACGACGCGTTTGGCTATTTCGGCAGGCGCTACGGCATCGAGGTGGTCGGCTTGCAGGGAATGAGTACCGTCTCGGAAGCTGCTATCCAGGACGTGGAGAGGGTGGTCAACCTGATCGTGAAGAGAAGAATCAAAGCCGTCTTTGTCGAATCGAGTGTTCCGCGCCGTACCATCGAGGCGGTCCAGAAGGCCTGCGCAGCGAAGGGCCATGACGTCAGGATCGGGGGCGAGCTCTTCTCCGACGCGATGGGGACCGCCGGGACTCCAGAAGGAACCTACCGTGGCATGGTGGAGCACAACGTGAGGACGATCGTCGAGGCGCTCCAATGACGCCAGACACTCCGAAGACAGAATCCGCCGGAGGGAGCGTTCCACCGCTCGAGGTGCACGATCTCACCGTCGCCTATCACACCCAGCCGGTCCTTTGGGACGTTGACCTCACCTTGCCAGAAGGGCGTCTAATTGCCATCGTGGGACCCAACGGCGCGGGAAAGAGCACTCTCCTCAAAGCCGTCCTGGGTTTGGTGACACCCATTACCGGTTGGGTCAAGATCTATGGCGCCGCTTATTCTCAGCGCCGTTCCTGGGTGGGGTACGTACCCCAGCGCGAGAGCGTGGATTGGGATTTTCCAACGAGCGCCCTGGACGTCGTGACGATGGGAACCTACGGACGAGTCGGCTGGCTGCGGCGGCCGTCGAGGCGTCACCGCGAGCTGGCCCTCTCCTGTCTCGAAAAGGTAGGGATTAGCGAGCTGGCCCGCCGGCAGATCAGCCAGCTTTCCGGAGGTCAGCAGCAGCGGGTTTTTCTGGCTCGTGCGCTAGCGCAGGAGGCAAAGCTTTACTTGATGGACGAGCCCTTCGCGGGCGTCGATGCCACGACGGAGCAAGCCGTGCTGACGCTCCTGAAGGAGCTGCGGCACGAGGGAAAAACCGTGGTGGCGGTGCATCACGATCTCCAGACCGTGGGCCAGTATTTCGATTACGTCGTACTGCTCAACATGCGGCTCGTTGCCGCTGGCCCGGTGGCAACAACGTTCACGCACGAGAACTTGCAGCTCACCTACGGCGGTCGTCTTACCGTTCTCTCCGAGGCCGCGGAGGCGTTCCTCGCGCAGAGGTCCGCGGGCAAGGAAGACTAGTGGTCGAATTCAGCTACACCCTGCGCAACGTGATGCTGGGGGCGTCCCTGCTGGGAGTGATGGGAGGCGTGGTGGGGAGCTTCGCGCTTCTCCGGCGGCAGAGTTTGCTGGGGGATGCGCTGGCGCACGCGGCGCTTCCCGGTGTGTGCCTGGCTTTCTTGCTGACCGGGCAGAAGTCCCCCCCATCGCTCCTTCTGGGGGCCACGCTGGCAGGAGTCGCCGGTGCCCTGTTCATACTCGTCGTGGTGCGCTGGAGCCGGATCAAGGAGGATGCGGCTATCGGTATCGTTCTGTCCGTGTTCTTCGCTGTCGGGATGGTGCTGCTCACGCGCATTCAGAAGCTCGAAACCGGAAACCAGAGCGGCCTCGACAAGTACCTCTTCGGTCAAGCCGCGACCCTGGTCGATGATGACTTGAAGTGGATGAGCATCGTCGGGGCGGTCGTTCTCCTTACCGTGGGCCTTTTTTTCAAGGAGTTCAAACTGCTCGCCTTCGACAACGCTTTTGGAGCGAGTCTCGGATTTCCCATGCGCGGGATCGAGGTGATCCTCACGTGTCTTCTTGTCGTGGTGGTTGTCGTGGGACTGCAGACGGTTGGTGTTGTCTTGATGGTAGCGGCTTTGATAACGCCCGCAGCGGCGGCGCGACAGTGGACGGATCGGCTGGGGATCATGGTCTTTCTGGCTGCGGCGATCGGTGGGCTTTCCGGGGCGGCCGGCGCTGTGATTAGCGCCAGCGTGGAACGGCTTCCTCCGGGGCCGACGATCGTACTCGTTTCGAGCTGCGCGCTCGCGGTTTCTCTCCTCTTCGCGCCTCGGAGAGGACTGCTGTGGGCCTACCTGCGAAAGCGTTCCGTGATGGCCCGCATTCGTCGGGAGAACCTGCTCAAGGATCTCTATCTGATGGGGGAAAGAGAGCGGGGCTGGAGCAATTTCGTTTCCCTCTCGGCTCTGATGGGGTTGCGGGGTCAGGGCGCGCGAGAGATCGAACGCAACGCGCAGCCTTTGCTCCAGCAACAGCTTCTGGAGGCATCGCGGGATGACCTGCGTCTCACTCAGGCAGGCTTCGCCGAGGCCCAGCAGGTTGTTCGTAAACACCGTCTTTGGGAATTGTACCTGACCCGCCGCCTCGAGCTGCCAAGTGATCACGTGCACCGCGATGCAGAGGCGATGGAGCACGCTCTTTCCGAGGGGGCCGTCGCCGCCCTCGAAGCGCGCCTCGGTTTTCCGAAAGAGGACCCGCACGGGCGGCCCATTCCGCCGAGGAGGTCCAGATGAAAAGGAGCACTACGTGACGTCGGCCGTGGTCATCCAGCTGGTCGGTGGTTTCGTGGCGGCGAGCTGCGCGCTCGTGGGCACCTTCCTTGTGCTCAGACGGATGGCGCTCCTCGGGGATGCCATCAGTCACGCGGTACTGCCGGGCATCGTGATCGCATTCTTACTCACCGGGAGCCGGGCGGCTCTGCCCATGGTGCTGGGTGCGAGCGCGCTCGGGGTTGTGACGGTATTTCTCGTGGGAGTCCTCAACCGCAGCCGCCGACTCTACGAGGACACCTCCATCGGTGTTGTGTTTCCGGCGCTTTTCAGCGTGGGGGTGATCCTGGTGAGCCGCTATGCCAGCCAGGTCGACCTGGATCTCGACTGTGTCTTGCACGGCGAGATTGGCCTGGCCCCGTTCGATACGCTGATCATCGGGGGGCAGTCCTTCGGGTCGAAGGCCCTCTGGGTCACCGGGGGCACCTTGCTCCTGGACCTCGCCTTGGTGCTTCTTCTCTACAAGGAGCTGAAGATCGCGAGCTTCGATCCGGACCTGGCCGCCGCGGTGGGTTTTTCTCCCCTGTTGCTTCACTACCTGCTCATGTCCGCCGTCTCGGTCACGGTCGTCGGTTCTTTCGAATCGGTCGGCGCCATTCTCGTCGTGGCGATGCTCGTCGTGCCAGCCGCCACGGCGTACTTGTTCACGAACCGACTTTCGACGATGCTTCTCCTGGCGGTCGGGATCGGGGTCGCTTCTTCCTCAGCGGGGTACCACTTCGCCCGTTGGTACGACTGCTCGATAGCGGGCGCCATGGCGGCGGCCGCAGGGGGCTTCTTCGTACTCGGGTTGCTTCTCTCTCCTCGCAACGGGCTCATCGCGCGTGCTTACGTCACCAAACGTCTCAGAGAGCGCCTGAACGAGCAGCTCGTGCTCCTGCACTTGAAACGTCACGGCGAGGCGTTTCCCCCCCCTCGGGCTTCACGCACAGAGAGTGTCCAGGAACGCTTCGGCTGGAGTCCTTCCCGCTGGAGGCACGTGGTCCGAAGGCTCGAGGAGCAGGGGCTTGTCGAGCGTGTTGGCGAAGACTTGCAGTTGACCGCGGCGGGAGCGCGCGCCCTGGAGCAGACGGGGACTTCGGTGCTTGCACACTGTCCATAGCTTTCAGCTGTCAGCAAGTGGGACTCCGCAGAAGCGTTGGACTATCTGGACCCTTCGGGTACACTGCGGGGCCGATTAACCCAGGGAGTCAAATATCATGTCGTTGCCCGCAGTCTTTCAGAAAGTGTGTGAAAAGAACGGATGGTCGCAGAACGAATACGAGGTAGCACTCGATCTCGGGAGCGGCAGAAAACAAAAGGTAGCTTTCGAGCCCTTCGTTCACGACAAGGACCAGATGGCGCGTATTTATTCAATCGTCGGCGATGCGAACATCCTGTCGGAGACACAGCTACGGTCGGCCCTTGGCATCAACAACGGTCTGGCGCATGGAGCCCTTGCGATCAGGAGCGGCGAGCTCGTAGTGGCAGACACCTTTCTGATGGGCGACGCGGACGAAGGCGAGGTGGAGGGATCGATACGATTCCTTGCAAAGACCGCTGATCGCTACGAGAAAGTTCTGTTCGGCGGCGACAAGAACTGAAGCCTGGCAGTCCTTCGAAGAAGTACTTCTCGGGCGGACTGCTATGTCTGTAGCAACGCGCTCCTTGGGTTCAATGTCTGCCTTGTACCTTGCACCCGACAACGTGGGCGACGGTCTTCTCGTATCCGCTCAGCAGGTTGGGTTTGCGCTGATTCCGGCTCCCCTGTAAAGTGTGTTTATGCAGTCAGTACTTCCAGGACAAGAGATCGTCGACGAGGGCCTGCGGGACTTGGGTGCGGGTCGCGAGACGCTACATTCTCTTCTGGTCTCCATGGCGGTCGAGAGGCTTGCCGAACTGGGGTATTCGGTGCCGACTCCACACGAGGATCCCGAGCTCCGATTCTACCAGCGGCTGAGCGAGAAGTTCGGTGACGGGGCGCACTCAAAGTACAATGCCTACCGGCGACAACTAGCGAGCTTCCTTCGAGCAGCTTCATGCGTGACCCCGTCGACTCCGAACGAGTCAGAACATTCCTGAAAGAGCTGAGCGATCGGCTCAGATCACCGACCACGGTGTATCTCGTAGGCGGAGCATCTGCGGTCCTGGAGGGCTGGCGCGAAAGCACCCTGGACCTCGACCTCAAGTTCGTTCCAGACGGGGAGGCGTTTGCGGTCCTGCCGCAGCTCAAGGAAAAGTTGCGGGTAAACATCGAATTGGCCTCTCCCGATCATTTCTTGCCACCGGTCCCTGGGTGGAAGGATCGGAGCCCAGTCATTGAACGAATTCGGTCCGTTGAGTTTCGACATTTTGATTTCTATTCGCAGGCGCTTAGCAAGATCGAGCGTGGCTTCAGTCGCGATATCGGAGACGTACGCGAGATGGTACGGCGAAACCTCGTGGATCCCACTGAGCTCGGACGATACGCTCGCGCAATCGAGCCGGAGCTGATTCGCTATCCTGCTATTGATCCCGATTCGTTCTATCGGGCAGTAGGCAGCTTCGTGAGAAGTCTGCATACAGAAACATAGACTTAACCCTTGTCAACGTGCTCCTCCGGCGCAAGCTCTGGTTCGACCTTGCACCCGACAACGTGTGCGAGAATGGCATGGAGCTGGCGGACGCCCTCGGTCAGGGCTGCCGGACCGGGTTGCAGAATGTACGTCGACTTGACTTCGTAGATGTGATTCTGTCGCACCGCCGAAATCGTGGCCCAGCCCTCCCGGGAGCGAATGAAGTCCTTCTTCAGCTTGCGGCCGCACCAGGAGCCGATGATGACTTCCGGATCGGCCGGGATGACGTCCCTGGGTTGGACAACGCGATCCTTGGCCGCCTGATGCTTGCGGAGCTCGGGGAAGATCGGCTCCCCGCCGGCGATCTCGATGAGCTCCTCGACCCAGTGGATGCCGCTGATGAGAGGGTCGTGCCACTCCTCGAAAAGGACTCGCGGCCGGTGGGGGAACCTGGAGGCCGAAGCCTCGATGGCTTCGAGGTGAGCCTGTAGCCGGGCCACCAGCGCCCGGCCCTTCTCTTCAGTGCCGACGATGCGGGCCAGGGTCAGGATCGTCTGCAGGATTTCTTCAACCGTACGCTGATTGAAGGTGAAAACGGTGACGCCACGCCGGATCAGCTCGCGGGCGATGTCCGCCTGCAGATCCGAAAAGGCAAAGACGACATCGGGAGCCAGCTCCAGGATCTTGTCGAATTTGGCGTTGATGAAAGCGGAGACCTTGGGCTTCTTGCGCGCCTCGGGCGGCCGCACCGTGTACCCGGAGATTCCTACTATGCGGGCCTCTTCACCCAGCAGGTAGAGTGTCTCGGTGGTTTCCTCCGTCAAGCATACGATGCGGGCCGGGTACCCGGTGACTGGCTCCATGGCTCTCTACTAAGTATCGAATACTCCATCGTAACCCGAAGCGTCAGCGCGGGACTCATGCCGCCCTCGCTGACGCTTCGGGTTATGACCTAATTCACTACTCCTCCTCCTCGGGAACCTGGAACAGAATCAAGCTCCTGAGGAACGTCACCACCGCTTCGCGTTCCTCCGCCGAAAGGGCCGCGAAGGCGTCCCGTTCCTCCTGAGCCTCGCTGCGGCCCGGATCTCCGACCGCCGGTGGGTCGTCGGCGCCGTGCAAGAGGATGGCGTCCTCGAGGGTCGCGGCACGGCCGTCGTGCAGCCACGGACCGGTATTCCCGACGCCCCAGAGCTCCGGGGTCAGGAAGACGGAGGTCGCCACCGTTTGGGGGACCGCGTCCACTTCTAGAGGTGACCCGTCCGCGCGAACTACTGGCTGCTCCTGGGCGTCGGCCAGCTCGCTCCCCATGTCATGGCGCTTCAAGTCGCCGAAGAGGGGTACGCGAAGGCCCCCAGAGGGGTGGGCGCGAGGACGCGGAAAATCGCCCTGCTGCCCCAGGTGAAAACGGAAGGGTGACGCAGGATCCAGGCTCGTTGCCACAGGATCCATCTGGTCGTCAAAAAAGTTCCCCCCACCCCTGGAGGTCGGCTCCTCGAACAGCGGATTGAGGAGATGCATCTCGGGAACGTGACAGGTGTCGCAGCCGATTAGACCGAACAGGACCGCTCCCTCTTGTCGCGCCAGCTCGAAGTTCCCGCCTGGAGGTGACAGGAAGTTTTGGTCTACCATGCGGGCGATCGTCGTGGGGGACTCCTGTGCGGCTATGTAGATGGTGATCCCCGTGATATCGCCGACGGAAAACTCTCCTTCGACCCCGTCTCCGTCGGGATCGGACCTGTCGAGCGAGTCCTTCTCGACCAGCTCGTCGGCTTCCATGCCGAGCTCGTTCCTGGCGGCGCCGCGGGCGAACTCCCTGATGGTCGGCACGTCGCCCTTCCAGCCAAAGGCCCGGACGACGAGGTCGGGGGAGACTCCTTCGACCGCGGAGGTATCGAAGGTCACAGCGCCGCCGGCGTCGCGCGATACGGTGATGCTCCCGAAGGAGACGCCCTTCGAGACCAAGAGTGGCGTGACTCCGGGCCCGCCCGGCGTTGCCAGAGCGGCTGCCTGGTCGCGGGTACGAAGGAGGTCCTCCGTCATTTCTTCCGCCAGGCGCTGCACCATACCCGAGCCGAAGAGGCTGATGGTGTTGCGGAGGTTGAACGGCGGGGAACCGGCCAGCGCCGGATCCTGAACGACATTCGACGATGCCGTACCGGCGCTGGTGCCGAAAGGAGCGTTGTGGCAGCCGTTGCAAGCCTGGCCATTCGGGCCCGTGAAGCGCCCCCCCCCGGGAGGTACCCGGGAGAACCGACTGGGGAGTGGCGTCTCATCGGGCAGCAGCAGGGCGCCGACGCCGTCGAGAGCCGTGAACTGCGTCTCGAAGAGCTCGTCCCCGATGATAAAGAGCTCATCAAAACCGACGCTCCCTCCTGTCACCGCGGCCTGGTCGAGATGATCCACGAAAGGAAATCCGGGTTGGTCTCCCGGTGGCTCCGGCTCCACTGGAGGATCGATGGAGGTGCTCGCGGTTTGACCCACGCTCGAGCCCTCGCCGTTGCAACCGCTCACCGTACCGAGAAGCACGAAAGCAAGGATAGCGAAAATGGCGATGGATACTAGTCTCATGATCGCGCTGATGTGAGGTAAAGTCTTACAGCTTCCCCTTGCCGCTCCGCGCGCAGTTTCAAGAGGGGACGCGGTGCCGGCCCGCTGACATTCTGCCCGCCAGAGTCATAGACCGAACCGTGACACGGGCAGCGAAAGCCGCTCCGCGATGGCTCGACGGTGCAACCCATATGGGTGCAAATGGCCGAGATGCCCTCGTACGCGCCGGCTCCGTTGTAACGGACGAAGACGGCTCCGGATTCCAGGAGCACCACCTTCACGAGTCCTCCCGTCTGCTCCAGTTCCGGGTAACGGGAGATGGGAATCTCGACCACAGGAGTGGATTTTGTCCGGAACGAACGCACCGGGAGAGTGCAGCCTCCGAGTAGGCTGGCCAGGCTGCAGGCAGCCGCTGACGACACGCCGCGGCCTAGTTTCTTGAGGAAGGTTCTTCGCGTTCTTCCCGTGCCCCTCCCCTTCCCCGTCCCATGTGGGCAGCCAGGACAGGCAGCGTGCCCGCTGAATCGGCGTCGCGAGAGCTCTCCAGCGTCTCCCTCGAGCGACAAGTCGGGGAGGGGGAGGGGCACGGGCAGGATAAAGAATCGGAATTGCATGGCTCCTGCAAAGATTAAAAGTACGTGGAAATAGAGAAAACAAATCCGCTGTCGTCGAAACTTCTTCGCGGAAGGCTGCGACTACCGATGCTCTTTTGATTGAAGCGGTACGAAAACTTCAGGACGGTATCCGCTACCGGCTTGAAGTTGAGCCCGGGCTCGATCGCAGCCCCCTCGTCGCCCGCCAGGTCCACGAAGTCATACTTCAGAGCCAGGCTGAACTCGGCACCCTGAGCGCCGAAAATCCGGGGAAGTCCCTTCCTGAGCATCTCGGGCATTCCATGAACGGCTCCCTGGACGTAATAGCCCCAGAAGCGGTCCGGAATCCCCGCTGCCTTGGCGATCGCGTCCCTCCGGAAGTCCGCCACGGAGATCTCCCCCTCGAGCACGAGGCTCGCGGAGCCGATGGGCTGAACGATTGCGGTGTCGCCCGCGTAGATGACGAGGAGGTTATCGTTTTTGTCATCATAGGTTCCCCCGTAGAGGGAGCCGCCGACCTCCGCGCGGTCCAGTAACTGAAGGGCAAGTCGGCCGACTCCGGCGGGGACCTTGTTGTTGTCGCCACCGGTGCCCTTGCGACCCTCCCGCATCAGGTCCCAGAGTTCCGTAACCGGCACGGGCATCTGCCCGTCATTGAGGAGATTCAGGCCATTGATGGCGTAGGCCTGGTATCCGATGGAAAAAGCCTCCTCGATGTCGAAGTCGCCGTAGACACCGGCCCCCGCATCGGTGTACGTCGTCGGGATCACGAATCTGTCCACGAGCGGCCGGTCCGTGAACTGCCTGACCGGACCGTCGTGGTTCACGTTGACGCGCCCGATGGGAACGAGGATCGCGCCGGCTCGTAGCGTCAGCTCCCGGAAGAGCATCCAGTCGACGAAGGCCATCTCGACCTTCACCTCGATATCGCTCGAAGGTCTGTCATGCCCGGTGCTGAACTCCGTCTCGAATTCGAGCTCCGAGCCGAAGCGGATCGTGTCGGCGATCTCACTGAAGAGAAAGAGGTTTGTCCGGTGCATCCGGAAACCCTGGGGGATGCCGAGGTTCGGCTCCTCGAAGTCGTGGTATTCGCTCTCGGTGTAGCCTCCGATATGGACTCGCTGCCACGCGCTCAAGAGGAAAGGCTTGTCATAGACGTCTCGCAGGGGACCGTGAACTTCCGGTTCGTCTCTGTTCCAGAACGGGGTGAACTGGACAGGTGCCGGCCCCTCCTCCTGGGTCGTGCCCCGAGGCTGCTGGACAGCTTCTTGCTTGCGCCTTTCCATTTCCTCTTCGACCTGGCGCAGTCGCTCCTCGAGCTGCTGGAGTTGACGCTCCAGCAGCTGCTCGCGTGTCTGTGCGGGGAGACCCGGTGAGTACCAAAAGAGGACCGAGCTGTAGAAGATGAGCCGGGGTATCGATGGAAGCATGGAGTGGGGGTTCGAGAGGAGGTGAAATAGAAATTTTGATCATTCTAAATTATTCCTTCGGCATTTCAAATATAAATTATGTGCTCCTCTTATATTCGGCCCCTTCTTTACTTCGTGCCTGAGCCCGTGCCCGGAAGGGGCTTCCGGTGAATCCCTTGGACGACGAAAAGCTCGGCCCTCGTGAATCGTCGTGGTGCGACTGAGCTGGTGCATCCTGCCCAGGGTTCGGGCACGGGCACGGGCACGACGATGAGCAATTAAAACGCCCGCAGCCTCTCCGTTTGAAAGAGCGGCAGCCAGCCCCAGTCTTTCCCGAGTACTTCACCCGAGGAGATGCCGAGCCAGTCATCGAGCACGGTCGCATAGACCTGGCGGAAGTCCGAGGTCATGGCGAGGTCGCCATTGACGAGATCGGTGAGGCTCGGATGAGCGCCGTGGAGCCCGCCGCGAACGCCTCCACCGAAGAGGAGCATCGGGCCGGCCACGCCGTGGTCTGTACCCCGGCTTGCGTTCTCCTTGACCCTGCGCCCGAACTCGCTGAAGGCGAGGACCACGACCCGGTCCAACAAACTTTGGGCCTTCAGGTCCTCGAGGAACGCGGCGAGCCCCTTCGAGAGAATCGTCATGAGATTGTCGTGGCGGCCGCGCTGATTCGCGTGGGTATCGAAGCCACCAAGAGAAACATAGAAAACCCGGGTCGGTAGGCGGGCCGCGATCATGGCCGCTACGAGCCGGAGCTCGGCCCCCAGGCGGTTTCCCCTGGAGCGGTTCCCCATGGGGTATGGGGCGACCGGGCGATAACCCTGCGTCGCTTTGCGGATGTCTTGCGACGAGGCGTTTGCGTCTGCAGCGACCTGGCGGAGAAAATCGATCTGGCGAATACTCCCTGATGTCTTCGACTCAGGCGAGGGACTGTTGAGCCGCAGGAAGGCGTCCCTCTGCTGGCGGCTCCCTCGCCACTGATAGCTTCCCGGGCGCTGGAACGTCAGAGGCTTGGATCTCTCCCCCTCGAGCGCAAGCGGTACTTCACTTCCGAGACACACCGAGAGGAGCGGGTTCATACGGTTTCCGCAGGTGCTGTCGATCGCGCGTCCTAGCCAGCCGGAGCCGCGTCGCGCGCCGATCCGATCCGCCGCGTGCCAGATATCCATCGACTCGAAGTGAGATCGCGTCGGGTTGGGATAGCTCGTCCCTTGAACGATCGCCATCCGACCTTCGTCATAGATCTCCTTCAGCTCGGCGAGGTTCGGGTGGAGGCCGACACGTTCATCGATGTTGAGAACGGATTCTTCCCGCAATCGGTTGATCTCTCGCGCGCGGCCGTATGCGGGATCGGAGTAGGGTACAACCGTCGAGAGACCGTCATTGCCGCCAGAAAGCTGGAGAACGACCAGGACGCGGTCATCGAGCGGGTTCGCCTCTCCGGTCGCCGCCGCGGTCTTTCCCACGAAGGCCGGGTAGGTGCTTGCGACGCTGACTCCGAGGGCGCCCAGACGGAGAAAATCTCTACGGCGCACTGTTGGGCCTTTCAGGATGGGGGTTTGCATGTCCGGTTCCTGCCTGTCGAATTCACCCGAGCTGGTACTCTGGTGAGCTGATTACGAGGTGGATGAGCTCCTCGAGCCGCGTTTCGGGGCGGGCGAGCGTGTAGAAGTCGATGAGTTGTCGCCGCGCTTCCGCCGAAACCTCTACCAGGAGGAGACGGCGAACCACACGGTCGACGACGTCTGCTGGGTCCAGCTCTGCCGAATCCGCTCCCAGGAGAAGCTCACGCCCTGACTCCGTATCCCACTGAGGAAGCGCCGGAAGAGCATCGGTGATCTTCCCGCCTTCTCCAAGGTTACGGCCGGCTGGGCCGCCTTCGCCAGGTCCACGGCGAGCTTCGAGCCCCAGAATCGGCCTGGCGAAGTTGTAACGATGGAAGATGGTCGAGGTGGAGATCCAGCTCCGTCCACCGTCCCAGCCTTTGACGCTCGGCGGCAGCAAGATGTCCTGGCCCATGCGACCGCAGATAAACGCGAAGACGGGTGCGCTGCCCGGATCCATCTCCAGTGTTCTCAAAGTGCCGGCGACGAGTCGAACCGGGCTCTTGATCTGGGTGCCGCGCGCTGTCGCGGAATAGAACTCGGCGCTCATGAAAAGTCGCTCGAGAAGCGGACGTATCTCGAAGTCGTGTGAGCGCAGTATCTCGGCAAGGTGTTCGACGATCTTCGCGGAGGGATCTTCGTGAACGAAGTAAACAAACACCTTGCGCGCGATGAACCGTGAGGCGGCGGGCTGGGCGAAGATGATGTCGATGACGTCCTCTCCGTTGAAGTCTCCGGTGTGGCCGAGAAATTTTTTCTCGCCGTAGTCGTGGACCCGGTGGCGGAAGAAAAACTCCTTGCCGCGGAAGGTCCAACCCGTGAAGGCCCGAGCCGCTTCCTTGATGTCGTCCTCCGTGTAGTGGCCCACGCCGAGCGTGAAGAGCTCCATGAGCTCGCGCGCGAAGTTTTCGTTGGGATGCAGGCGCCTGTTTTGTTGGTTATTCAGGTACTTGAGCATTGCCGGGTCCTTGGAGATCGCGTGCGTGAGCCCTTTGAAGTTCCCGAGGGCGTAAGCGCGCAGGGTCCGGTTCTGGAGGTACATGTGGTAGGAGTTGCCAACGCCCCGCTGCGAGGTGGCAAAGTGCCCATGCCAGAAGAGGGTCATCTTTTCCTCGAGCGGGCGGGGTGTCACGACCATCCTGCGGAACCACCGCCCCCGAAGCGCCTGAAACTGCTTCCGATTCTTTTGCCGCATACGGCGCATCAGCTTCTGCCGCTCTTCGCGATCGAGGGTGCGCAGGGCCCGGCGGTCAACGCGGTCGGTCATGGCGAGCTCGAGGGTGTCGCCCTCGAAGGCTTCCGCCGGAAGTGGCCCGCCTGGCTCGAGCAGACTCTCCACGGCCTTCTCGAGCCCCAGCGCGTAGAGCTGGTCGATCTCCCGAGGAGGACCCGAGAACCCTGCCCGGCTGAGAAGGTGTGCCGCCGCGGCTCGGTCGAACGCTGCCGGGGCGAGGGGAGTAAGTGCGGCGGGTTCAGGTGGCTCCTCCGCTGCCGCCAGAAGGGTCGGGATGGTCAGGAAGAGCGGAAGCAGGGGCAGCCGGCGATGGGGGGTTGCTGTCGTCATGATAGGTTATTGAACCCCACCGAGCCGGACAGGTTGCGGGAAAGCGATCAGCTTTCAGCCGTCAGCTTCGGAAAAGACCAGGATTTTTCCCGGAAAGTCAGCTTACAATGCCCGCGCTGGGGCGGCCTCAAAATTTTCTACGGAAGTGAAGGAGATTCTCCGATGGGTGGATCGGGGGGACGACGTTTTTTTGCGGCCCTGCTTTTTCTCGGTGGGATCAATGCCCTCGGCTGGTGGTGGGCGCAGGATCGCAGCGGTCCGGAGGAGCGTGCGACCCGCGCTGCGTTTGTTTCGCCGACCGGTGAGAAATCCTTGCCGCAGGCTGCCGCGGTCCCCATTCCCCCTCCAGCCGAGGTCTCCCCAGCCGAGATAGCTTCCGCGGCTCCGGAGAGTACCCCCGCCGTCGAGGTGACCCGACCTCTGCAAGGGACCGATGTAAGTGGCGAGCGTGTCTCCGACGGGTCGCCGTCTCCTGATGGGACCCTCGACGAAGCGCTTGCGGAGGTGGCACCGAACCGCCTGGAAGATTACTTCGCTAGCGATTTCCGGCTCACGGTTAAAGACTTCGCTAAGGGCGGGATGCTCGTCTGGACGACGTCCTTGACGGAGGCCACGCCGCTGCCGGACGTCCGCGTCCAGCTGCGAACCGCCTTCGGCGAAGTGGCTGCGGCGGGAATTACCGACGTGGACGGTCTCTGCTTTCTCGACGTACCCAACGAGCGCCCCGGCCCCGATTCCCGCGGTGGCCCTGCTCTTCTGGTGGTGGCCTCGAAGGATGGCGACTTGGCCTACGTGGAGCCAGGGCGGCCTTTGCTCCAGTCCCCGGAGCAGGCGTTCATATTTACGGAACGACAAGCCTACCGCCCTGGCGACACCGTACGCCTCTGGGGCTTGGTGCGAACCGAAGCAGGGCCACTCTCAGGAGGTGACGTCTCGGACGGCGATTTCTCAGACGACAACCTTTCAGCGAGTGAGCTGACGCTGGAAACCCTTCGTCCCGACGGGAGGCGTCTCCTCTTCGAAACGGTAAAGCTCAGTCCTGCTGGGTTTCTTTCTACAAGTATTTCTCTCCCGGGGAGCGTTGCCGCCGGCTTCCACCGAACGCGACTGTTCAACGCGCGAGAAGAGCCATCTGTGCTGGCAGCGACTTCGTTTTGTGTCGAGCCCGTCCCCGAAAGATTTCACCTCGAGATCCAGGTCGTGGGAGAAACGGACTCTCCCGGGGTGGTTCCCCCTCGTCTGCGGTCGGGCGAGACGGTGGAATTTGTTGTCAAAGGAACTCACGCACATGGCTTTCCCGCTCGCGACGGCGAAGTCGAAGCGGTGTGGACCGTGAGCGACGACTCCTTCGAGCCACGGGAGTGGCGCGGGTTTCATTTCGGGGAGGTGAAGCACTTTGGAGGGTTCGGCGCGTTCCGATTCCCGTCGCTTCGCGGTTCGGAGGTCGAGGCATTCGATGAGGACGGAGAGGCGCGCTTTCGCATCAAGCTACCGGGGGCCGAGAATGCGTCACCGCTCCAGCTGCGTTTCGCCGTCGCAGTGAGGCGGAGCGGCCGAAGCGCGCTCA
>Ga0315336_1003256_pt1 | contig 22126 bp, 20 predicted proteins | sample ASW5metaG_FD_204512 | JGI IMG/M metagenome (GOLD analysis project Ga0315336, IMG submission 204512) | Ammonia-oxidizing marine archaeal communities from Monterey Bay, California, United States - ASW #5 | ecosystem: Environmental > Aquatic > Marine > Intertidal zone | place: USA: California... | reverse complement strand
GGTCCATCGGGTATCGTTTCTTCACAGCGACTCTCCTTTTTCGTTAAAACGAATCAGTCAACCCGAGCCTATCGACTCGGGCCGGAGAGTCGCTACTTTCTACGGCCTATCGGACATCCTCCTCCCTGTAGCCCGACCGGGTCACCCGCGTGCTCGCCGCGTGGTCGAATCAGGTGCCGTCGCAACTTGGGGGGAGCTGCGCCGCGGCAATCAGCTCCGTAGTGACCACCGAATCACGGTTGAGCGGACCGTAGATGTGGGGATAGTATTCGCCGCCCGTGCCGTGCTCATACCGGATCTCCGCTCGCACCGCCTCCGGGTCGATCCTTAGTAGCAAGAGCCCGCTGTGACCCTGGAAGTGGTTTCCTATGACCGTTTGGATTTGTTCCTCGGTGCAGCAATGGATGAAGCCCTCGGTCGCGAACGCATCTGGGGCGTAGGTGTCTTGTGGCTGACCCCACGCCTCGGGGTCAGCGATATGGAAGATGTCGGGCAATGGGAGGTAGAACTCGGTTCCGGCAAGATGAGCGTGCAGGAGTGGCCGGAAGAATCACCAGTGTCGCATGTGACGTGGACTCTATCGAGTTCGCTTGGGGGAAGTAGTGGCTTGTCCACGACGTTGCCGTCGCCGCAGCAGTTGTTGCTCTGCAACGGGTCCAGTAGTGGGCAATAGTGGTCCTCAAACAGTCGGTGGGTCTTCGGACCTGGGAAGGTGTGCCTGCGCCGACTGTGCGTTCAGCCAGTGTTGCAGCACCGGCGTAGCTCGGCTATGCTGTCCGTGCTCGGATGGCCCAACTGGAAATCCGAGCTTAGATGGTGCTGCATTAGGATGCCAGAAGCAAGGGCACGGGACGTGCATGAACTAAAGGCAAGAGCTGAGCAAGGCGACGTTAGCGCCCAGCTCCGTTTGGGCACCGCATATGTCAAGGGCCGAGGCGTGCAGCAGAACGATGCCGAAGCGCTGAAATGGTACCGTCTAGCTGCCGAGCAGGGAGAGGCTCGTGCCCATGCTAACTTGGCTCTGATGTATGAAGGGGGTCTAGGGGTAGCGCAAGACTATGTGGAGGCGCTTAAGTGGGCGAATTTGGCGGCGACGCTGGATGACGAATTTGAGGATTTCAGCGGCCCTATCGCTGACCAACTAACCCCCGAGCAGATAACCGCCGCTAAGCATCTCGCCCGCGAGTGGAAGCCGAAGGCGTGGGCTGACTTGAAGAAGGGCTTGGAGGCGAAGAGTCGCTGAACTCGAAGCGGTGCGGTAATACGGACTTGGGGCTGCTAGAGCCGGAATTATCGGACTCTTGGTCTTGTATGCACGACGTTGCGTCCGTAGATCGCTGAGCACCTTGAAAGAAAAGACTTGGAAACTTCACGGCAAGGTCCGCAAACTCTTGTTCGTGGGTTCAACTCCCACCCGCGTCTCCCGACTCGTACTCTCTGGAATCGCCCGACCTGGGGCCTAGCTTGTCTAGCTGATTCGTGCGTCGGCACGCAGCTAGGCAAGGAAAAACACGCGTGTCCGTCACTACCGTGTTGAGCGAGACTCGACAAGCGGGCACGTCGGTGCGGCCGAGTTTCGAGGTACAGTAAACATGAGTTTCTGCTCGACCGAGTCTTGAAAGTGCACCGGGCTGTGGACTGGTTGCGTGGCTTCGAAAACCCCGGAGAAACTTCCATGAACGTTCTTGTTTTGCTCTCACCAGCACTGCCATCGGCTTGGCGGCGGCTGGACGGGCGGCGACAAGAAACAGGCGCCCGAAAACTATCTCCCGTACATCGAGAAGGGGATCTCGTATGCCACCGTCAACTATCGCTTGACGGGCGAGGCGCCGCTGTCGGCGCCGGTGCATGATGCGGCGCGGGCGATCCAGTTCATCCGATCGAAAGCGTCTGAGTGGAATCTGGATACGTCGAGAATCGTGCTTACCGGCGGCAGTGCCGGGGCATGTACATCAATGTGGCTTCTACTGCACGACGACTTGGCGGACCCCAACTCGCCCGACCCCGTATTGCGCGAATCGACCCGAGTAAGCGGTGCGCGGGGGGCAAATCTCGATCGACCCGAAAGTCATCGAGCCATGGTTGGGCCCGAACGTGCTGAAGCATCGCATGATCAATATGGCGGTCGGCGAGCAGACGATCAAGGGTGCGCTTGCCAACTACGCCAAGCACCGGGATCTTTACCTGGAATTCTCTCCCTACAACCATTTAACAGCGGACGATTCACCGCTGCTGATGACCTACGGGAACAACATGACACTCCCGTCGGAGAACGCCGGACATGGGATTCATCACCCTGTCTACGGTGTGAAGATGAAGAAGAAGGCGGATCGCGTCGGACAGGAGACGCACCTACTCATCGAGGGTGTTTCGGAATCCGACAAATATGCAAGCCCGGAGGCCTTCGTGCTTGCGCTGTTGCTAAGACAGTAGCCGCGCAGCCTAGTTCCGTTGCGGGCCGGTCACGTCCCACCACTTTCCACCGTCCTGCGTCTTGAGAACTCCGCCCTCGCCGCCGTAGTAAAGCGTGGCCGGCGTCGTCCGGTCATCGAAGACAAGCGTCCAGGTGCGGTTCGACCATTGCAGACCGGCTGTGCGAAAACTCTCGGCGCTGTCGGTACTTTGGAAGACGCCCTTTGTTGTGCCGGCGTAGATGTGGGTAGGGCTGTGCGGATCAACGGCCAGCGTGAGGATGTGCTGGATGAGCGGTTTCGCGCCGAGCGTCCAGGTCCAACCGCCATCGGTCGAACGGTAGACGCCACCCGGGTCGGTGGCCGCGTAGAGGATTTGCGAATGAGTCGGGTCGGTCGCAAGCGCACGTACGTCGATGTCGTAGAGTCCATCGCGGTTCGCCTTCCAGTTCTCGCCGCCGTCGGTCGTTTTGTAGACGCCGTGCCACGTTCCCGCGTAGAGGGTATCGGGGGCCCGTGGGTCGATGATGAGAGTACGCAGGGTCTTGTCGATCAGGCCGTGGTTGATCTCACGCCATGACGCACCGCCGTCAGTGGTCTTGAAGACGCCGCCGCCATCGGTACCGGCGTAGATGGTTTGCCCGTTGGTGGGATCGATCGCCAGACCACGAATCTTTCCGTTCGCGATCCCGGCGTTGACCGCCTGCCACGACCCGGCCGCATCGGTGCTCTTGTAGACGCCCATCTCGTAGGTCCCGGTGTAGATCACGTCGGGGTTTGAGGGGTCGAGAACGATGTGCCGCGGACTCAGATGCGCGAGGCCCATCGAAGGCCAGTTATCCTTGCCGCCCTTGGTTGTCTTGCAGAGGCCCTTGGCCGCGCCGACGTAGATGATCTGCGCATTGGTGGGGTGCAGGGCGATCGCCTGGGTCTCACCTCCACCGGGCAAACCCATCTGTGCTTCCGCCGACAAACAGAGAATCAGCAGCCCCAGTTGCCAAGTCAAGACTTTCCTCATCAGTGCTGCTCCTCGCGTTGCCAAGGAAATTCGTAGGAGGGCGTGTGTGCGTGACGTCTTGTGCGGATGCGCAGATGGATGCCCGCTCCCGGATCCATCTCAACCTGCATGGTGGAACTGCCGACCGCGGTCGTCTTCGCTTCCGATGCTGGGCCGGGGCCTCTCGATGTGACCTGCTCGATTTCGTCTTCTCCGTATGCGCCCGCTTGCACGAGCACTTGCCGGCGTTCGAAAAGATTGGTATTCACGAGATCGACTTCAACGGCATCTTCGGTGAGGCTTGTCACCAGTGCGGCCACGCCTTGGGGAAGACCCGGCCGTCGGCGGTCCGCATCGAAGTAGCGCAAGCGTGCGTGGAGCATTTCACCCCGCTTGTGAACCGGGATGCCACCGAGCGTCAGGCGGACAAGACTGTCGGTCGGCATCGGGTCGAGCGCCAACCATTTCGCGTCGAACCAGGTTTTGGGGTCGCCATGCTCGTTCAAGATGGAGTCCATCTTCGTTCTGACGTACCTCAAGTCATTGCGAAAAGCCTCCTCGGGAAAGCCCGCGTTTCTACCCTTGAGGTAGTAGGCCCACCGCAGATCGGCCGTGCGCAAACCGCCCCTGGCCTTCTGGGCTTCGGCTAGACGTTCAACCTGTTTCCAATCACTTTCAGCTTGCGTCATCTGCCAGAGGTTCACGTACGGAGGTGATATCTCGGGAACAAAGTGATGCCAGCCATTGGTGTTGTCGTAGCGAATGGGAACCCTCGGGACACCATCGACCACTCTGCCACGGTCCCTCATCACGCCCATCTGGCTGCGGGGCAACTCGAACCAATGTTTCTCGCCTGTGAGCAGGAAGGCCACCTTGGCGGCGGTGAGCGAGGCGAGTACGATATCCGTGCCACCGCGCACCCATTTCCAGCCGTAGTAGCCGCCCCACCAGTTGCCGTCGTTGTACTCGCCGATCTTGCCACTGAGACCAACGTTATCCGGCGTGATGCCGTTGTTCTGCTTCGTCAGCTCGACCCACTTGCCTAAGTAGTCCTCGACCCACTGGCGATACTTGTCGTCGCCCGTATAGAGAAAGGCGTTCGCGATGAGCGGAGTGGATGTCAGGTTGATCGGGACATCCCCCTTCGCCATACGATCACTCATGACCTTCACGATCGCGGCGAACTGGTCGTTGCCGGGCTGATCGTTGATCCAACCGGTGGACGACTCAACGCCCGGAATGTCGTCGAACGGCAAATGATAGTAAACGAGGTTGGCGTTGGTGGGAACCCAGTCACGCTTGCGCCACTCCATCTTGGGACCACGGCTGCCGTTCATCGAAGCCCGCATGAGCTTCAGATCGGGATTGTAGTTGGGCGATTCAGGATCTTCGCCGGTAAACATCGCGGCGAACTTGACCGCTCGGTCGCGAAACTTTTCGTCATGCGGATCGGCCATGCCCATCGGATAGAGCGATACGTAGCCCTCACCGTGGTGCATCCAATCCCAGTTGCTATCGAACTCGCGGTAGATCTGCCCATAGCGGCTGAACTGGTGCGTGATGCCTTCCCATACTTGGCGATGGAGCTTATCAAGCTTGGGAGAGCCTCCCAGGATGTAGTGGAGCGAATAGCCGCGAAATGCCTCGTAAGCGTCGTCGGACGAGTTCATGCCGCCCTCGTAGCGCTCTTTCCATCGCAGCGTGCCGTCCGGCAACACGTATGTCTCGTAGAATTCCTCGCCGGCGCGATTCATCGCCTCGATCAGATGCCGTTCGAGCAGCGCCCAGTCGGGTGCGGCCTGTGGCTCCTCAGCGCTAATCGTGACAGGCTCGTGATCGTTCGGGGCGGCCGGAAGAACGGGCGCGCATAGCACCGCCGCCAACACGTAGCCGCCCCACCGCTGGAAGTTACTCATCGGGATACTCCTGGTTCAGGTCACGGAAAGTCACAGCCACTCACTGCCCGAGCAACTTCCGGCCGTCGCCCTGGGCTTCCACCACGTCAATCCGTGCCACATTGTACGCGGACCATCTACGCCCGGCAATGGAAGGAGTCGCCCTTGATCTCGTAGCGCACATCCAGCTCCGGCGTTTCCAGCCGCTTGTATTGCTGGAAACGGGATTCCATGGCGAAGTGGAGGATGCCGCTGACGAGCAATGTCCGCTCGACGGGGTAGGTGGGCCGGCCGGTGTTGAACATCTTTTCGATCCCCTGCAACATGCAGGTGAAGTGCGGGCGCTTTTCGTCGCTGCTCCAGATCATCGAGGCGAGCGGCTCGCGCTGGCCTTCGATGTCCACGGCGAAATTGAAGTCGCGGAATGCGCCGGGAATAATGAACGTGGCGGTCTTCACACCGTCTCGATGCTCGGTGACGAACACGCCGGGGTCGTTCACCAGATCGCGGACGCGCCCCGGGATACGCGTCTTGCTACGAGCGAGAGCCACTTCAAATAGGTGACGCGCCCAACCGTTCTCATCGAGAAACTTCCAGACATCATCGCCGTCGAATGCCTGGACCGCTTTGACTCCCGTTTCGCCGCCCTTGCGGCGATCGATGAAGCACTGGATCGTTTCGAGCAAATGGAATCCGTAGCTGTCGCGGTTGCCCCAGCCGAGCGCAACGCAGTGTCGAACCGGCGCGCCGAGTGGCACTTCGACTTCTGGCTCGCGGTACATCACGGGAATCGAGGAGCCCGCCATGAAGGGGAACTTCAGTTCCTTCGAGATGTCATACATGCGCTTGGCCTTGATCCAACTCCAAGACAGATGCTTGTCGTTGAACACCGGCACGGACTTGCTGGTCACGCGGAAGGCGTCGGTGATTTCGAGGAAAAGCTCGAAGCGCGGATAGAGGTGTTGGCCCTTCTCGTTCCACTCGTAGTCGCCATGTTCACCAATGAGGAGGACGCCATCCACCGCAAGGTCCTTGCCGCCGAGCGTGAGCGCTTCGTAGATCGTGGGGAAAACAGGGACGCCGGTTTTGCGGCTCCAGTCGCGGCTGATGTCGCTCTCCGGGGTCTGGTGTGTGAACATCGAGGCGATCTCAAAGCCGGGTCCGGGCGGTTTGCTGTCGTAGTTGTAGCCAAACAGACACTTGCCGATGATCGAGCGGGCATGGGATGCGCGTTTCTCCCACAGCACGTTCATGATGGCGGCGATCTTTTTCGGGCGCGCGGCGGGCAGCGGAGTCGCCGCGGCGGCGCTCGCGGCAAGGGTTGAGGTTACGAAGGTTCGTCGGGTCATTGTGGGCTAGTCTACTCGACTCGTTCCGAGGCCGGGATCTTGAGATGAAACATGCCGGTGCGGCGCTCGCCGAGGCGGAATTGGTCGGCTGGGGTAACGCGGCCGTCGTTTGTCGTGTTGTTGTTCCCAGGCGCGGAGGTCGAACTCGTCGGTTTTGCCGGGCTCGGCGGCGGATGCGGCGTGAATAAGCGCGGCGGCGAGGCCGACGAAGATGGAGCTTCTCATGGCTGGATTCGTTGGCATTGTCGCAAAATCGACCCTATGTCAGCGCGTCCACGAGTTCATCCTTTGTAAAGGTCACTTCGCCAACCTCTTCTCGTTGTAGTCTGTCAAGAAACTGGATCTTCTGCCCATCTTCTCGAAGCCAGTGATAAGAAGGTCGCTGAATGCTAGAATTCGGGCACGATGAATGGCGAGCGGGTTCATTCGGTCACACGGCGAGGCTTCCTGGCGGCCTCAGGCGCGGGAGCACTGGGAGCAACTTCGTCCGGCAAGAAGATACGGACGGCGATCTACGGCGTTGGTCATGCCCACGCGCGGGGCAAGGTGCAGACCGTCCAGGAGATGGCGCAGTTCGAGCTTGTCGGCATCTGCGAGCCGGACAAGCGCCAATCGCTCGACCATGAAGTGTACCAGGGCGTCCCTCTACTCTCGCGGGACGAGATGCTCGGCGATCGGTCGATCGAGTTGGTCGTGGTCGAATCGCGCGTGCAGGAGAATCTCGGGTATGCCCACGAGGCGGTCCAAGCGAACAAATGGGTTCATTTGGACAAAGCGCCGGGCGTCGACCTCGATGGGCTGAAACGGCTTTTTGCCGAAGCCTCACGGCGCGGCAAGATCGTTCAGATGGGCTACCAGTGGCGTTACCACCAGGCGATGCAAGCGGCGGTCGAGGCGGCGCGCAAGGGCTGGCTCGGCGACATCTATATGGTGCGGGCCACGATCAACAAACCGATCCCGCTGGAAACGCGCAAGGATCTCGCCGTGTTCCGGGGCGGCATCATGTTCGAGTTGGGTTGCCACATGATCGACCGCATTGTCGATGTACTCGGCAAGCCGAAGTCGATCAAGAGTTGGATGCGTCATGACGCACCGATCGACGATGACCTGGAAGACAACACGATGGCGGTCTTCGAGTTTGATCGCGCAATGGCCGAGGTCTATATCGCCGCCCAGCAGCCGAACGGGGGCAACTACCGTACATTCGAGATTCTTGGGACGAATGGGACGGCGACGGTGCGCCCATTCTCGCCTTTTCGGTTGATGGTCGATCTCGGGCGGCCCGCCGGTCCCTACAAGGTGGGTTTTCAGAAGATTGAGATGCCGCGCGGCGATGAGCTTCCGTTCGAAGGGGATTTCGCGGAGTTGGCACGGGTGATCCGGGAGGGGGCTGTGCCCTCCTACTCGGTGGAGCATGATTTGGTGACGCATGAGACGCTGTTGCGGGCTTGTAAGGTGATCTAAAGGGAGCGAGGACGGCATGCCGTGCATCCACGGGCTCCGCCCGCGGGCCCGCTCCTTGACTGTCGCGGCTCTGTTCCTGCTGCCGCGCACGGTGGCGAAGTTGCTGTATAATTAGGAGGAAATCAGGTTGAAGTTCCCGCGCTTCCGCGGGCTCCCTAGAAACACAGGTTCCGGTTATGTACGCCATCATTTCGACGGGCGGAAAGCAGTACCCTGTCTCGCCTGGAGAAGAAGTTAAGGTAGAAAAGCTCGAAGGCGACGTGGGCTCGAATGTCGAGTTTAAGACGCTGGCGGTGTCACCCGACGAGGGCGACCTCGTCGCGGGCAAAGCGGCCGAGTCGGCCAAGGTGACGGGTACGATCACCTCTCACGGCCGCGGCAAGAAGATCATCGTCTACAAGTTCAAGCGCCGCAAGATGTATCGCCGCAAAAACGGTCACCGGCAGGATTACACGCAGGTGAAGATCGACGAGATCTCCGTCTAATCGCGAGGAATAGTTATGGCACACAAAAAAGGATTAGGCAGTTCTCGCAACGGTCGCGACTCAAATGCGCAGCGGCTGGGCGTGAAGCGTTTCGCGGGCGAGACGGTAAGCGGCGGATCGATCCTGGTTCGCCAGCGCGGCACGCGTTTTCACCCCGGTGACAATGTGGGGCGCGGCAAAGATGACACGCTGTTCGCGAAGGTTAGCGGCGTCGTTGAGTTCGCGGATCGCGGACGTCAGGGCCGTTTGATTCATATTCGGCCGACCGAAGCGGAAACCGCCTAGCGTTTTCGCGGCGGCTATCTGGGCCGCTGAACAACATCAACGAACGAGAAGGCGGAAGGACATTCCGCCTTTTTCATTTGGGGATACCCCTCAGCCATGCTTGTCGACGAAGCCAAGGTCAAGGTCAAGGCCGGTGACGGCGGCAACGGCTGTATGGCGTTCCGCCGGGAAAAGTTCGTGGCGCACGGCGGCCCGAGCGGCGGCGACGGCGGACGCGGTGGCGATGTCGTGATCCGGGCAACGCGGCAGCACAACACACTGCTGCACTTCCGCCACAAGCGCGAGCAGAAGGCCGAACGGGGCCGCCACGGCCTGGGCAGCAACTGCACCGGGCGTAGCGGCGAAGACCTCATTCTGGAAGTACCCGTCGGAACCGAGATTATTGACCAGACGACCGGCGAGCAGATCGCCGACATGGTCGAGTACGCCCAGGAATTCGTCGTCGCCAAGGGTGGACGCGGCGGACGCGGCAATGCACGCTTCGCGTCGTCAACGAATCAGGCTCCGCGGCGCGCTGATCCGGGTGAGCCGGGCAAAGAGCACGAGCTGCGCTTCGAGCTGAAGTTGCTGGCCGATGTGGGGCTGGTCGGCTTCCCCAACGCCGGCAAATCGACGCTCATCTCGCGGATTTCCGCGGCGCATCCGAAGATCGCCGATTACCCGTTCACCACACTCGAACCGAACCTGGGCGTCGTGTCAGTGGATGAGTACGACAGCTTTGTAGTGGCCGATATCCCCGGCATCATCGAAGGGGCCCATGAAGGTTTGGGGCTCGGACTGCGGTTCCTGCGGCATATCGAACGCACGCGCATGCTGGCCCATCTGATCGATGTCAGCGACTTTAGCGAGCGCGACCCGATCGCCGATTACGAGGTGATCGTAAAAGAATTGGAAAGCTTCTCGGAAAAGCTAGCCCAGGAACCCATGGTAGTTGTCGCAACGAAAGCCGATTCGGTGCAGGATCCGAGCCGGATCGACGCCTTGCGGACGTTCTGCGAAGCTGGCAAAATGTCCTTTTTTGTCATCTCCTCCGTGACTGGTGAGGGCGTGGACGAGTTGAAACGCTATCTCGGTGAGAAAGTTCGCGCGGTGCGTAGTGAAGAGATCGAGAACAGTCCGCGCGGCGCCGCGATCGACACCACGGAAGAAGAGTAGCGATTTGCCCGGCGATTGGTACAGTTCTCGATTCTTCGTGACCCGCATAAGGCGGCCCTCAACCCAGTGAACATCGCGCTCTACGGCGGCACGTTTGACCCCGTTCACAAGGGGCATTTGGAAGTGGCGCACGCCGCGGCGGATGCGCTCGGGCTGGATCGCGTTCTGTTTATCCCTGTTGGTGTGCCGCCCCATCGCGGAGGACGGCCGGTAGCGTCCCACAACGACCGGCACCGGATGGTTGAGATCGCTTGCGAGGGCGACGCGCGCTTTGAAGCGTCGGACCTGGAGGCGGAACGGACGGATGGCCGGCCGAACTATTCAATCGATACGATCCACGCGGTGAAGGCAGATCTGGCGACGGGCGACCGTTTGTTCTTCGTGATCGGCTGCGACGCATTCGCCGACATTCGGACGTGGCGTCGCTGGGAGGACGTGGTCCGCGAAGTGGAGTGGATCGTGGTGAGCCGGCCCGGCTCGGAATGCTCGGAGGAGGCAGTTCCCGAGGGTGCACGCGTTCACTGGCTGCGGGACGTGGCAATCCCGATTTCGTCAACGGAATTGCGCAAGAAGCTCGGCGCGGGTGAGGACGTCGCTGAGTCGCTTCCCGGAGCGGTCACTCGGTATATCGGGCAGCGTGGGCTGTATCGATCCAGCGGCGGCTGATTTCTCTCTGGGACCCAAAAGGGGCCGGCTCGCCTGGGGCGGTGTTCCCTACACCGTTTCACAGCTTGTTTCGTCCCCAAGACTCCAACCCACGCCTCAGAACCCTCCTTTCGTTAAAGCACCTTCCCTCTTGAGTCGCTTTATTGGTGTAGAGCCCCTGGCGCTCACGCCAAACCTATGTCGACCCACAGCCGTCGTGTCCTTTGTTGTCTCACTGTGGCGGCGCTGATCCCGCTGCTGGGATTCCCTCTACAAGCGGCCGAGGAGAGCCAAATCGGCGTTCGCGGCCCTTATCGGGTTGGCGCGGGCGACGTACTGGACATACTTGTCTTCGAGGTAGAGGAGTTGGGCCGTCCCGCGGTGGTAACACCCCGAGGGACGATTTCATTGCCACTCATCGGCGAGATTCCGGTGAAGGGCAAGACGACGATGGAGATCGAAGCCGTTCTCAAACAGCAATATGACGGCGACTATCTTCGCGATCCGCAGATCAGCGTAAGCGTCACGGACTTCCGCAGCCAGCCGATATCGGTGGTGGGCGCGGTGCAAGAACCGGGTGTTTACCAGTTGCAGGGCGAGCGGCGTTTGGTAGAGGTGCTGGCGATGGCCGGAGGTCTCACCGAGGAAGTTGGTGAGTCGATTACGATCAGCCGCCATGACGACGGGACCGGAAACGCCTCGGTGGGACCGGGAGCGGATCTATTGGGAACGGCGGCGGCACGCTTGCTCATCGATTCCGGCGACGCCGCGGGCGGTGAGATCGAAGTATCCATACGTGAACTGCTGACGGCCCGCGACGGCGGTGACGCCAACCCGATCGTCGAGCCACACGACGTGATCCGGATCTCGAAGGCCGGGATCGTGTATGTGATGGGCGTGGTCGAGAAGCCAGGCGGTTTTGTGATCAAAGACCAGGAGCAGATGACGATGCTGCGCGCCATCTCACTCGCCTCTGGGTTCGGCCGCCATTCGTCGCCGCAGAAGGCCCGGGTGATTCGCCAGTACGAGGGCGTGAAGCGTGAGATCCCGATCCGCATTAAAGACGTGATCGAGGACAGCGAAGAAGATCTCAACCTCCAGGCCAACGATATTTTGTACATCCCCGACAGCCGCGCCAAGAGCGCCATTAGTCGCAGCATCGAGGCCATGATTCAAGTCGGCACCGGGGTGGCGATCTTTCGGCGGTAGACGCGGCCAAGGACCTTCGGATAAACCAAAAGCTGCAAAGACTCTCACAAGCTCTGGCCCCCACCTCGCCCGTCGAGCCGGGAAGTGCCGAGATCACCGTACCGTTCCAGCGCTTTGCGGCGGAAGAGCTGGAACCGCTCGGCGAGTTTTCACTTCGCGACTACTGGCATACCATTCACGCCCGCCGGTGGACGATCATCTCAATGGCCGCGATGGCTGTGGCCTTGGCAGCGGTCTACAACTATGTGCAGGTTCCAACCTATCAGGCGAGAGCAACGATACTGATCGACCGTGAAGCGCCGGACATCTCACAACTCGACGAAAACTACGGACAGGTTCTCAAGCAGCCCGACTACATCGAAACCCAGTACAAGGTGCTTCGAAGCCGCAGTCTGGCAAAGCGCGTGATCACCGCTCTCGGCCTCCAGGACCGCGTCGAGTTTCAGCCGGAGACAGATCAGTATCCGAGCCAAGCCGTCAAGGCATCGTTCGCGGATGATCGGATTGAGCCCGCGGTGGTCGATAAGTTTCTCGAACGCCTCGGAGTGAGCCCGGGCAAAGGCACGCATCTGGTGGACGTGAGCTTTGAATCGGTCGATCGGGAGCTGGCTCCAGCGGTCGTGAATACTTTGGCGGAAGAATACATCGAACACAACCTGGAAGCCAAATGGAATGCGACGCAAAAGGCGTCGACGTGGCTGCAGCAACAGCTCTCCACCCTGAAAGCAAAGCTGGAGGCGAGCGAAACCCAGCTCCAGGAGTACGCCGCTCAGCATTCGATTCTATTCGTGGAAGAGCGCAAAGACATTACGACCGAGAAGCTCGCGCAACTCGAAGACGAACTTACGCGGGCTGAAGCCGACCGCATTCATAAACAGTCGCTCGCGATGTTGGTGGAAGACGCGATGCGGCAGGACGCGCCTCTGCCGGGCAGTCTCAACAGCAAGACCTATCAGGAGCACCAATCGAAGCTGGCCGAGTTGCGCCGGGAATACTCGCAGTTGCTCGTCACGTTTGCTCCGGGGTACCCGAAAGTACAGCGGATTGAGAAGCAGATCGAAGAAGTCGAGCGCGCTATCGGAGTAGAGACCGAGCGGATGCTCAGCAACGTCCGCGAAACATTCGAGGTCGCCGAACGCCGCGAAGAGCTTCTGAAGCAGGCCTCCTGGAGCCAGCGGGCCAGGGTGAACCGGCTGAGCGACGACTTCATTCAATACAACATCCTCAAGCGGGACGCAGAGACGAATCGTGAAGTCTACGAGGGTTTGTTGCAGCGACTCAAGGAAGCGGGCGTTTCAGCCGGTCTGCGCGCGTCGAACATTTCGGTGCTCGACCCGGCCGAGGTTCCAGGTGGTACGTACCGCCCTAAGAAACTACGCAATCTATTGCTGGCCCTCGCGTGCGGTTTGCTGTTCGGCATCGGCCTGGCATTCGTCAAGGAGCATCTCAACACGATCGTCCGCACGCCGGAAGAAGTCGAACGGATGACCGGTCTCGGGCTATTGGCGGTGATCCCGAAAAGCCGTCAACAGATCCAGAAGGTGAAGTCAAAGAGGATCGGCGGGGGCAGGCGATCGAGGAGCCAGGTGCTTGCGCTGGCCGGCCATACCAACGGCGCCGGCACCGAAAAGCCCCAGGAGAATGCCCTCGTTCGATGGGCGCCGGAGCAAGGCTTGTCGGAAGCCTACCGGACACTTCGCAGCTCGGTACTACTGGGCTGGGACGAATCAATGCGGCGCATCCTGGTAACGAGTTCGCAACCGGAGGAAGGCAAGACCTCGGTCAGCCTGAACCTCGCGTGCAGCCTGGTTCAACTGGGCCGACGCGTTTTGGTCGTGGACGCCGATATGCGGCGTCCGAACTGTGCGCGGCAGCTTGGAGTCAAAAGCGACTACGGTCTAACCGACTACTTGCAGGGAATGACCGATCTGGACCAAGTCGTGGTCAAAACCCGGATCGAGAACCTCTCACTCGTTCCCACCGGCCGGTCGAACTCGGTTCCGAGCGACTTACTCTATTCGCCGCGCTTGTCCACCTTACTGCAAGAGGTTGGCCGGCGCTTTCAGCACATTGTCGTGGACTCGCCGCCATCGCTCGTACTCTCCGCTGCGCGAACGATCTCGCGGCTCGTCGAGGGCGTTGTGCTTGTGGTCTCTGACGCCACCGAGCGGAACTCTCTGCTGCGCACGAAGCAGATGTTCGACGACGCGGGTGTTCACTTCCTCGGGTTCGTTATGAATCGAGTCAATCTCGACTATGGGTACTACAGAAACTATGGCTACTACTACTCCTACTCCGACCGAGAAGAATAAGGCAGCAGCAATCCATATCAATCCTGAGATGAATCGAGGGAACGACGGCGTAGTCGAGTCGTTATGCGCGCTGGTAACGGCTCTTGACCACGCCGCGGGGCGAACAGGCAACCAAACCGGACCTGGACGCTGAACGGACCGGCGCGGGCAGGGTCTCGCGGACGGTTGCTACTTCTTCTTTTTAGGCTGGCCCGCCGCCCAGGCGGCTTGGACTCTCCAGCCCAAGTAGCCAAAGCAAATCAGCGCGAGCAGCAGACAGGCGAGGACCATAAATAGGTCGTCGATCGAGTTGATGATCTGCCCGGAAACGATCAGCCAACCGGCGGCCCCGAGCCCAAGCAGTCCGAAGATCAAGCAAAAAAGATAGCCACTGAGGGTGTCCAACATCGCCGTACTTTCTACCGTCGGCATCGAATGTATTCCTTTGAATGAGTCCCTGTGAGAGGGTGAGTAATGGATAGAACTAACTTCTCGTATTGTGTCGAACCTAAGGGCCTGGATGCAAATCGGGCCCGGCCGGTCCGCTTCAGGGCTTTAACAGAACCTTGCCTGTCGTGAGCCGGCCCGCGAGCCGTTCGTGAGCGGTAGCCGCTTCGGAAAGCGGCAGCGTTTCGCCGATTCGCACCTTCAACTGGCAGCTGTTGACCCAACCGAAAAGGTCGGACGATCGTTTCTCAAGCTCTGCCCGTGAGGCGACATGACTGGCTAGTGTCGGGCGCGTCATGAACAGCGAACCTTTGGCCGTCAAGGTCAGCGGCTCGATCGCGGGCACCGGGCCACTCGCGTTGCCAAAAAAGACCATCATGCCGCGCGTCTTGAGGGAGTCCATACTACCCTCCCAGGTTGCTTTGCCGACTGAATCGTAGGCGACATCGACGCCCACGCCGTCGGTGAGGCGCTTTACTTCTTCGAGGAAGTCATTCTCGGTATAGAGGATGACCTCATCCGCGCCCGCCTCCCTGACAAGGGCGGCTTTCTCTTCCGTCGAGCACGTGGCGATGACTCGCGCGCCGCGCATCTTCGCGACCTGAACAAGCAGCAGGCCTACGCCTCCCGCCGCGGCGTGAACGAGCGCGGTGTGCCCTTTGCCGAGCGGAAACGTCGAGTGGCTCAAGTAGTGAACCGTCATGCCCTGGATCATCAAGGCGGCGGCGGTGGGCGCGTCGATGCCCTCCGGCACGCTGACCAAGCGCTGGGCGGGTACCGCGGCGTATTCGGCATAACCGCCGAGGACACCGCAGTAAGCAACGCGATCACCGGGTTTGACGTTCGTAACGTCGGACCCGACGGCTGTCACGACACCCGCCGCCTCCTGGCCGGCGGTGAACGGCAGGTCGGCCTTGTAGAGCCCGGTACGGAAGTAGATGTCGATGAAATTGAGGCCGGCGATGTCGATCTTGACGACCGCTTGATCCGGCTTAGGCTGGGGTTCTGGAACGTCCTCGTAGGTGAGGACCTCCGGCCCGCCATGCTGATGTACACGAACAGCTTTCATAAGGGAACCCGTTGAAATCGAATCGTGAATGGAAGTGCAATTGTATCAGAGCGGTTCTTTGTCGGAGCCCGGTCGCGGGCGCTATTCGGCGGCTTCAACGCATATGTTGTGGGCGGAGAGGCTCGGGAGAACCTCGGCATTGACCACGCGCCCGACGATGTTGACCGGGCTGGCCGCGCGGCACTCGTCGCTTTCACTAGCGGGAGTCGGCCCCCAGAAAACGCACAGACAGTGGCCGTCGGGCCAATAGGCGACCGTTCCCGGCTCCACAACCTCGCGGGCGCTCTCGTCCCGTTGCGCTAGAACGGAGATCTCGAAGTAGATCTCACCGCCCCAGTAGCTGCCGCGGGCATCGATCGGGAGCGCTTCGTGGATGAGTTCCGCCGTCGGCGAGTCATTCCACTCGCAGTCGAGATCGACGTCGCCAACATGAATACGAACTGGCCGCATGGATGCTTCGCCCGGTCCGAGCACTTGGCCCGTTCAGCTACCGTTGGCGTTTGCGAATCTGCTCGTCGAGCTTCTGCTTCTCTTCGATGTCTTCCTTCAATTCCTCGGCTTGCTTCTTGAGTTCCTCGTTGTCGGATTCAAGGGCGGGCTCGACGGACTTGGTGGCATGGGTGACAAAGATCTTCTCGATGTCGGGCTGGTTCAGATGTGCTCGGTCGAAAATCTCCGAAACGATCCACATCGTGCGTCCGAGCGCGTTCATAAAGACCTGCCGGGGGACCTCCACCGGGCCGGCGCCGAACTTGGTTCTCGCCGCGCTGACATCCTCGCCTGCTCCGGACAGCAAGGCAACCTGCAGCAGCACCCCGCGTTTGACTTCCTGCTCGGTGGCGTCGGCCTGCTGCGCGGCCCGGAGCACCTCGCCGCCCTCAACGCGCTTTGCCAGAGCGGATTCATTGGGGCTACCCGTCGGGAATGCGAAGTCAAGCGTGACGCTGGTGTCGTCACCGAGAAGCTTCAGATACTTTGGCAGAGATTCCGCCAAATCGATGCCGTACTGCCGAGCGTCTCGCTGATTCTGTTGGATGCCGTTCCGGAAGCTCGAAGCCTTGGCCGGAGAATTCTTTGCGCCCTTGGAGTAGGTGTCGCTCAACAACCGATGTGACCGCGAGAGTCCGCTCAGCAGGACGATGCGCCACATCACAGCGCGCTTTTGCCATTCGCTTTCGGCGTTGGCGAGCCCGTCCAGATGCTGGTCGGTCTTGGCGTAGTCGCCGGCCTCAAAGTTTTGCTGGGCGGCGAGCCAGAGCCATTCGGGCGATCCTTGTCGCGGAGCGCTGGGGCCGCCGCCCGAGCAGGCGGAGAATACAAGCGTCCATCCAAGCACGAGTGTCGAGAGCAAAAGAATACTGGTTCGCATATTGCCTCCTAGCGAACACGGTCTACCACATGCACGAACACAACCGCAAGAGGCGGAGCGGTGTGCATCCCGCCTGGGGACATAGACGAAGAGATGCCCTGACCCCGATCAGCGAGGTGCTTACTACTGCTAGGATAGAGTTGGCTGGTTTCGCGCGAGTTGAACCCGCAAAGGAATAGAGACAGCCTTGACAAGTTGAGTAGACGGAGCGAACCACACCCACAACCCACTAATAAGACAATACTTGTGCAGCCCTCTCCGTTCGGGACGATCCTTCCGCTGGCCAGTGTGCGCCGTCGCGGTTAAAACGAAAACTTGCGCTAGCTGAGCTTCCATTGCCAAGCAGGACTTAGGACATCATCCGCTGCCTGCTTGTTTTCCCTCCTAAGGGCATGGCAAAAAAGACACGAAAATCACTCAAGATCCCGTCGCGAGATATCGAACGGACCGTACTTGACAACGGAGTACGCGTCATCAGCGAGAGGGTCAAAGGGTCGCCGGCCGCAATGACGAGTCTTTGGGTCGATTCCGGGGCTCGCTACGAGAATCTCAACGAAAGTGGCGCCACGCACCTGCTCCAACGCCTAGCGCTCCACGGGGCCGGAGGGCGCTCCGCCGACCGCATTGCCAAGGAAATCGGTCGCCTCGGAGGAGAGTTCGAGGCGCAAACCGAGCGCGATTCCGCTGTTTATCAGATGCGCGTCAGCCCCGACGACATCTCGGCTGGAACAAAACTGATCACTGACATTGCGTTGCGGCCGAGTCTGACCCAGGCCGCGCTGACCGCTGAATCCGAGAAGCTACTGGAAGAACTGCGCGCGCTGGATAAAGATGCGGATCTCGTATTGGAACGCATGTTTCTTCGGAGCCTGTGGAAGGGACACGGGCTTTGCCGCGAGCCCCGTGGCCGGCTACTCACGGTAAGAGGCCAGACGAAGCTTGAGGCGTTCAAGCCGAATAAGCTTAAGAGCTTCCATACGCACAGCCACCACCCGAATGCCCTTACGTTCGTGGCCGCCGGAAACGTCCGCCACGATGCGATTGAGAAACTGGCCAGGCGCCTGCTCGGCTCGTTGGAGCACCCGAAAAGCACGGCCTCCACGATCACACCCAAGACTTACAAGTTTCTGGCGCTACGCAACCGTCCGCAATTCTCGAAGGTCCGTGTCGAAATAGGCTTTCCTGCTTGCGCGGCCGCCGACAAGGAACGCCACTCGGCCGCGCTATTGAACGCAGTCATCGGGGGCGGCCCAGATTCAAGACTGGCGCTCTCGGCTTCCAAAGGCAAGCTGCCCACTCTTGCCGTCTCGTCGCAGCTTCGCATGTTTTCCGACGTCGGGTGCCTCTCCATTCGCGCGCGGTCTGATCGCCAGAACGCGGAGAAGGTCATCCAGCGGATCGGGGACGAGCTGTGGCGGATTGCCGACAAACACGTCGACGAGAACGAGATCGAACGCGCCCGCACCGTCTGCAAAGCCGCGCTGCTCAGCGAAGTCGATTCGCTGTCCAACCGAGTCGCGGGCCTGGCGTCCGCTGAGCGATACCACAAGCGTTTGCTGTCGTTAAAAGAAGAGTTCGAGGCCCTCGATCAAGTCACGGCGAAGGCTGTCCAGCAGTTGGCGTCTCTATGGATTAACCCCTACGAGCTATCGATGGCCGTGCTCGGGAATCTGGTCGGCTTGAAGATCGGCCGCCGCATGCTCGAACGTCACTGAGAGAGGTCTATTGGCGAGCGGTTCTAAATCCGCGAGACCTTCGTTAGCGAAAGCGGTCGTGTGGAGCCCCCCAACCTCGATGAGAGCCTGATATGTATCAGAGAGCAACGTCCATCCTTCTCTATCCACTACTCGTAGTCGGTCTATTCGCGGCCGACTGGCCTCAGCTTCGTGGCCCGAACGGCTCCGGGCTGTGCCCTTCCTGCGGCGGACTGCCAACGGAGTTCGGGCCTCAAGAAAACATTTTGTGGAAGACCGATCTGCCGGAGGGGAAGTCCTCTCCCGTTGTGGTGGGGGATCGCATATTCCTGACCGCCGCCGAGGGCGATGAATTGATCACGATGAGCCTGAGCCGCACTACCGGCACGGTTCAGTGGAGACGATCCGTCCGCTCTGCCAGGCATGAAGCCAGGCACAAACTCAATCACCCGGCCGCGCCTACCACGGTAGCCGGTGAAAACAGCCTCTTCGTCTTCTTCGCTGACTACGGCTTGGTCGCCTACGATTTCGAAGGCAAACAGCTATGGCAGTTACCGCTCGGACCATTCAATAGCCAACACGGCCTGGTTGCGTCGCCGGTCTACGCCGATGGACGAGTGGTCCTCGTCGCCGATCAGGACACCGACGCGTACATCATCGGGGTAGACGCGGAAAACGGCGAGATCGTCTGGAAGAAGCCGCGTAACGTCATCAACGGGTATTCCGCCCCGATCGTTCACCGACCGGCTAGCGGCCCGGCACAAGTCATCGCACCCGGCTCCTACCAACTCACCGCGTATTCAATCGTGGACGGCGAAACTCTCTGGTTCGTTCGGGGCCTCACGTGCCAGCCAAAATCGGCGCCAACCATTGCCGGCGACGTGCTCTACTTCAATGGCTGGACTTCCGGGAACGATCCGGGACAGCAGGTCGAGCTACCCGTCTACGCCGAAGTGGCTGCGGCAGCCGATGCAAACCACGACGCGAAGTTCTCTCCGGATGAGCTTCCGAAGCCCTGGCAGCCCACGGGAAGCTGGCGAGCGGTCGACTTGGACCGGGATGGTTTTCTGAACGAAAGAGAGTGGACGTTCTTCCGCACTCGCCGCGCCGCGCGCAACGGTTTATTGGCGGTGAAGCTCGGTGGCAGCGGCAACGTGACCGATACGCATGTGCTCTGGCGATTCGAGAAGTCTCTGCCCGACGTACCAACGCCCCTCGTCTACAACGACGTCGTGTTCCTCGTCCGAAATGGCGGAATCACGACCACCCTCAACGCTCAGACGGGGAAGATGCTCAAGCGAGGGCGTTTGACAGGCGCGATCGAAGACTACTACTCCTCACCCATCGGCGTTGACGGCAAGGTGTATATCGCCAGCGAGCGAGGCAAAGTCGTCGTGCTGAGCGCCGCCGGCGACTGGGAAATTCTGGCGGTCAATGACTTCGGCTCGGATATCTACGCGACACCTTCGATCAACGAAGACAAAATGTACATCCGGACCCAGAACGCCCTCTATGCCGTTGGGTTGCCGAACTAGCGCCTGCCCCTCGCCAAACTCGACGCCGCTGGTTTCACGGGGTCGCAATTGCCGTGCAGCAGCGGATCCGCGACAGTTCAAGGCTGGGGCTCCGAGTTTGACGGAGTGACGATTTAGACGCACGTCGGGTGCACGGTGGGTGGGGTGGCAGAGGTCGGCGGGTGTTGTCAGGTGGGGGATTTACTTTTGGGCCTCCTGGGGGCCGGGCTGGCCGGTGTTTGCGTGGCGGTCGCTTAGAAAACTGTCGATGCGCCGGATGGCCTCTTCCGGGGGGAGTGTCTCAAATTCGTCCCAAGGGACTGATTCCAGGTCGCTTTCGCTGTATTGGGTCTGTCCGGCTGGTTCGACGTTGTCGCCCCGGTTGGTGTGGGGGGCGGCAGACCCGTTGGCCGTAGCGGCGGCCGGTTGGCGTTTCGGTTGCTCGGGTGGTGGTTGCGGGTGACGTTTTCGCCACTCGCGTTCTTCCTGGACGCGCTCCTGCATGGAGCGCGTCCGGAACTGAGTTCGCTCGAGATTTTTTCTCAAGTCGGTGAGTTCCTTGATGGTGCGGTGATAACGGCGTGAGAGTTGGGCCTCGTAACGGCCAAGGCAGTTGAGATAGCCGAGTGTGCCGAAGCCAGCGAAACCGGCGCCGGCGATTTGCTGGTCGTCCTTACCGATGTTGGCTTTGTTGCCGGCGGCCGTCTCGATGCGTCGCCGGTCGATAGCGGCTTCGATGTGCGAGAGGCGCTTGAGACGCCAGGAAGTGTCGGCGATTTGTTCGACGAGGTCGTCGTCGAGAGCGTTGAGGGGCCGGATGTCGGCCCGGAGTGTTTCGAGTTTGTGCTGGTATTCGGCCGGGTCTTCGCCGGGGATGACCGGGTGCCTGGAGCGCAGGCCGTGCTTGAGGGCGTTTTGGGAGCAGCGCTGTTTGCCTTCGTTGGTGCACGGACCGGTGGAGTGTTTTGCGTTCTCGCGGTTTGCTTGGATTTGCTTCTTGGTCGTCATGGGATTAGAGCCCTTCTTGGGGGCGGTTTGCGCCCCGGAAATAGAAAGGCCGAAGAGATGCTCGGTTTCTCGCAAAGACGCCAAGTCGCAAAGGGCGCTAGAAAGAAACCGGGCACACCTTCGGCTAGGTTCAACAGCAGGGAGTTGGAGTACGGCCTCCTGGTTTTAGTATCTACCGGGTGTCAAGGGGTTGGGTGGGACTCGTGTTTCCTTGTCTCCTCACTGCTCCCAGGCAGCTCTCCAACCCCTCTATCACCCTCGAAAGGCTGGCAGCCTCTCCTCACCGCCTTTAACCAATCAGATTCAAAACCCATAGCCCCGCAGCCCTCCTCGAACGGCTCCCTTCATATCGTTGTAAACGCAAGCGACTGGCTCTGCCGTCTCGCGGCCCCCTCTGCTCGGGTCGCCTGCGTTACAACACTCTGGTATATGACAAATTCCTCATGCGATCGCGATATCGCGACACCTATCGATGGAGAGCCTCTATGTAGTTCGTTTCGGGAGACCTGTTCGCGCAGGCGGAACTCTTCGTCCCAGTTTGGCGCCTTGAGGCGGCCCTAGCGACCGCCAAAGAATGGCGCAATATGGCAAACATTACTGGCCCTTCGGCACTACGCTACAAGAACTAGACAGTAAGAGCGGCCCTCGACAAGTTCGCCGCGCGCCTACACCTCGCCGATCTAGTGGACTGTCTCAAAGTAATCTTGCATATAGGGAAGATGACCTGCCCCCTGAAAACGAATCCGAATCTTGAGAGAGAATCGAAGGATTCGGGTGTGTGTAAGGAGGCAGGAAATGACGAGGAAGCGATACACGAGCGAACAGATTATCCACAAGCT
>Ga0315336_1003254_pt1 | contig 22143 bp, 19 predicted proteins | sample ASW5metaG_FD_204512 | JGI IMG/M metagenome (GOLD analysis project Ga0315336, IMG submission 204512) | Ammonia-oxidizing marine archaeal communities from Monterey Bay, California, United States - ASW #5 | ecosystem: Environmental > Aquatic > Marine > Intertidal zone | place: USA: California... | reverse complement strand
CACCGGCCCGGGCAGGTCAGTGGAGGCGAACGCCAGCGTGCCGCCGTGGCTCGGGCACTGGTGGGCAGCCCGGCGTTGATTCTTGCTGACGAGCCCACCGGCACGCTTGACGCCGACAATGCAGGAGCCGTTTTGGATCTCTTGGAGCATGCCCGGTGCGGTGGTAGTGCCGTTGTGCTCGCTACGCATGCCGATGCCACTCCAAGTGCCGCCTGGCGGGCCATCCAACTGCAGCATGGGCGTATGGTGGAGGCCTGATGGCGCCTGTAGACCTATTGCTTGTTGGATGTGTTTTGGCAGCGGCCGCCGCCGGACCGGACTCCTCGACGTGGCCGACGTACGGCGGCGATGCAGCCCGATCGCATGTGTCCGATGTGGCGCCACCGACCAACCCGGTCGAAGCGTGGCGCCGCGATGTGGGCACATCTCCTGCTTGGCCCGGCCCGGCCAAAAGGGACGCCTACAACAAGGTCGAGGACTTGAAGTCCCGCCTGCGTTTTGATGACGCCCCTCAACCGACCATCGTCGATGGCGTTGTCATCGTCGGGTCGAGCCGTGACGACACGGTCGAAGCGATCGATATTGAAACTGGCACGATCAACTGGACGTTCTGGACCGAAGGTCCGGTGCGTTTCAGCCCGTTTATCCACGGTGACCGGGTGCTTGTCGGTTCAGACGATGGCCACTTGTATGCACTCGACCGGGAGAGCGGCGCAGAGCAGTGGCGCGTTAGGCCCGGCCCGGTGGACCGTCGCGTCGCGGGCAATGGTCGCATCGTCTCGGCATGGCCGATTCGCACGGGCCCCGTCGTGATCGATGGTGATGTCTATGCAACGGCCGGCATCTTTCCGCTCGAGGGCGTGTGGGTAGCGGCGTACAACGTGGAGACCGGCGAGCCGACATGGAAGGTGCGGCACACCGATCTTCCGGCGCAGGGCTATCTCGTCGGTTCGCCCGAGCGTTTGTATGTGCCGGCAAGTCGAGACACACCAGTTGTGCTCAACCGCGGCGATGGTGTACGCGTCGGCAAACTGGGAGGCCAGGGCGGCACATGGGTGTTGCTGACCGGTGATGACGTGATCTACGGCCCAGGCAAACAGGGTCGGTTGGGCAACTACGACAAGCAAGGAGATGGCGTCGCCACTTTCCAGGGACTGCGGATGGTGGTTGCAGATGGGATGTCCTATCTGTTGGATGCGGATGCGTTGTCGGCACTGGATCGCGATCGCTACCGGGCTCTCGCTGTGCTACGGCGTTCATTTCACGCAGAGCGTTCACTGCTTGACGAGGCTGTCAAAGCGGGCAACGAAACGGCTAACGATCGGGCCAAGGTCATCGCATCGGAACTGAACAGGATTGCAGAAGACATGCGTGATTGTCTTCAATGGCGGGTCGAGGCTAATCATCCGCATGCTCTGCTGCTTGCGGGCGGCGTGCTGGTAGCCGGTGGTGATGGCGAGATCGCCGCATTCAGCATGACGGACGGCGAACGTTTGTGGACACGGCCGGTCGATGGTGCCGCAAAGGGATTAGCCGTGGTCGACGGCGCCTTGTTGGTCAGTACGGATACTGGTCATGTGCACTGTTTCCGCGAGGGAAGTGACATTCAATGATCCTGCTGGCAGCGATCATCATGGCAGGTGGGCAGTGGACACCGCAGAGTGTCGGCGGCGTACCTGTGTTGCGTGGGCAGACACCGTCGACGGACGGCGTTGTGCACGGGAAGACGATCCACGCCGACGTTGCCGGCATTCCTGCATTCGTCATGAACGGGAGCACATTCATGCAGGTCGGTGACGGTGAGACTATTCACTCGTTGCCAAGCGAGACCTTTACCGTCGAGGTGTGGGTGCAGATCGACGCACCGCAGGAGTGGGGCGGCATCGTGTCGGCACTGCAGGACAATGGTTCCTTGGAGCAGGGCTGGGTGCTGGGCTTTCGCAATGATCGATTCTCGTTTGGATTGGCGACGGAAGGGTATGGCGATGCGGATGGCACCATGACCTACCTGACGGCGCCAGAGTCTTTCGAGCTGCGCACCTGGCATCACGTGGCGGGCACCTGGGACGGATCAACCCAACGGTTGTACGTCGACGGTGTTCTGGTTGCAGAAGATGACACGCAGGAGGGCGCCGTGCGGTGGCCGGCGACTGCCACCTTCGCCTTCGGTGCGTATGTGGATCAAGATGAGCGTTACTTCATGCAGGGCCTGCTTGGGCCGGCCGCAATTCATGACACCGTGATTGATGCGAAGTTGCCCCAACTGGCAGTGCGGCGTGATGCGCTGGCACCCAAGCCACTGATCGAACTTGCTTTGATGGGGGCACAACTTCACCACTTTGCGGCGGGTGACACTCCCGGTGAGGATCCTGCTCGAGTACTGAGGCTCCCGTGGAATACCGGGCCCGCGGACGTCATCGATCTGGACGTGCTCGTTCGACCCCGTGTCCCACTGACAGACGGCGGTGTCATTGCGTCTTTGAGCGACGGGAACGAGGGTTGGACGCTCAATCTGGAGGGCGGACGTCCCGTGCTGCATGTCTGGCGACGTGACGGGGCGCAGATTCTTGAAGGCCGCAGTGTGATCGAAGGGGAGCGCTGGGCATTGTGCGCCGTGCAGGCCGACGCGACAGGCGCGGCCTTGACCGTGAATGGTGAAACGCGTGCGGCGCGGTCGTTGTTGGGCCCACTGGCGCCGGCTTCACACAGGCATCTGGTGCTTGCTGGTCACCGCGCTGATCAGGCGGCCGGTACGTTGGCCATGGATCTGCGGGCCGTGCATGTGTTTGGAGCACAGCGATCCGCATCGGCATTGAAGGCGTCGGCTGCTGCGGCGATGGCGTTGCTGCCGGCGCCGCCAAACGTGCAGGCCGGGCCGATCGTCCGCACCTTGGGTGACGGTCGATGGGCGGTCGAGTGGCTTGCCGGCGATTCCGACGAAGCCTGGTTGGGTTGGGCTGTAGGCGACGACCCATACGTACAAGAGCGGGCGCAGATTGATGGCGCATGGCGACGCGTTGTCCTGCAACTGCCTGTTGTTGGCATGGACGATGACGCCCAGTTGCGCGTCCGTGTGGAGACACGTACCCAGTGGGGAGAGTGGCTGCATGGTGACACGCACGCTACGGATCTCTCAATCGACCTGACTGATGCGGGAACCGGCTATGTGCTGTACATCGAGCCGAACATCATGGAGCCACTTGAACGAGCGGCTATTGGCACGCAGCAGGTCATGGTCACTGTCCATGACGGTGATCGTGCACAGTCGCTTCGACAAACTGCGCGGGATCGCGGTTTGCCCGCAAACCGATTTGCAGTGCAACGCATGCAGGACGGAGGCCTTCCATTTGCGCCGTGGCTCTTCAATGAGATCCACGTGGGTTCGCTCGAGTTGAGCCAGGCGGAAGTCGCAGATGTCCTTCGGTGTGTGCGTCCGGAAGGCGGCCGCGTCTACGGTTTGTCGGGCGATCCCATCGAGGGATTCGCTGCAATCGGCGACGGCGGTTGGGAGCGTGGCGCTGTGCCCGGAGCCCAGTGGTGGGCACGGCAGTATGCGAACCCGGGCCACACATCTTGTTCCACCGACGACGTCGTGTCCGGCGACCTCCGAGTGCTGTGGTGGGGGCAGCCCGGCCCTCGCCCAATGCTCGATCGCGGTGCGCGGGCGCCATCACCGCTTGCGTCACATGGTCGACTCTTTGTGCAGGGCAACCACGCGATCTTCTGTGTGGACGCATACAACGGTTCACCCCGGTGGACGTTGTCCATGCCGCACCTGCGCCGTACCAACGTGCCACGGGATACGTCGAACATGGCGGTGGGGCCCCACGGCGACCTGCATCTCGCTGTACAGGATGACCTCTGGGTCATCGATGGCGAAACCGGACGCGTCGAACAGGTGCTGCACACTGGCCATGATGATCGCGACTGGGGGCTGGTGGATCCACTGGCCGACGGCGGGCAGTTGTGCACGCATGTGCCGCGTGAAGCCATGTACATCGGTGCCGAAGGTGAGTGGTACGACGGCGGAGGGGAGGAGTCCTGGCGAGTGGCAGGCGATCGTCTGCGTCGGCTCGATGCATACGGCCAAGAAGTCTGGTCGGTCGAGCCACGTGGTTGGATCCTGCACTCGACCATCGCTCGCGATGAAGCGCGAATGCTGTACGTCGAAGTGCCGGCCGTCGAACTCGATAGGCAGGGGCGGATGCCGCAGTCGACGCTTGGGCGTCAGGAACTGGTGGCCGTTGATTTGGACACAGGCCAGGAGCAATGGCGTCGCGCACTTGATGCTGGTCACTTTGATCGCATGACGTACGTACTGCTCGCAGATGACATTGCGGTAGTGTCAGGATCGAGCGACAAGTTCCACACGTTGGCCTTCAGTGCGGCGAACGGTGCACCGATCTGGGCCAAGGACCACGCCTGGGCACGCGATCACCATGGTGGTCCCCTGCAGCATCCCGTGATCGTTGGTGACATTGTGTACGTCGAGTCATGCGCCTATGACCTTCGCGACGGCGACCTGTTGCGGACGGATATTCCCCAAGGTCGCGGATGCGGCACCAAGACAGCGAGCAACCATCTCTTGGCATTCCGACATCACTTCCATTCATTCTGGGATCCGGAAAGCAACGAGTGGACAGAGTGGACCGGCACACGAGGCGGCTGTTGGCTGGGGCTGCTGCCCGCCGGTGGCATGCTACTTGGGCCGGAGACAAGCAGCGGTTGCTCGTGCACCCATGCGATTCAGACGTCGATTGCATGGATCCCCGCGCACCTTGATCGGCAACTGACGGATCTGGACGAGTAATGCTGACGGCCGCGATTACGCTGCTTGCCGCCCTGGCGCCGAAGCCCCTGACGGTGTTCTGCGCTGCAGGGGTACGATCGCCCATGGAAGAGGTAGCGCGAGCATGGACTGCCGAAACAGGTCAGGCCGTGCATTTGCAGTACGGCGGATCGGGAACACTGCTCAATAATCTTCGCATGGCGCCCAAAGCAGACCTGTATTTGGCTGCGGCGGACGCCTACATGCGGCAGGCGAGGGCATCCGGACTCGTGTCGGAGCGACTGCCTCTAGCAACGCAGCAACTAGTCATCGCCGTTCCGGATGGCAATCCATTCGGGATCGCGTCTTTGGAGGACGTGCTGGACGGCAAGGTGCGGCTGGCGCTGCCGAATCCTGATGCCACCGCAGCGGGCAGCACATGCAAACGTGTCCTGCAGCACGCCGGGTTGTGGGAGCAACTGCAAGCGTCCATCGTGGTCACCAAGCCAACGGTCAGCGATGTCGCAGCAGATGTACGGTTGGGTGCTGTCGACGCGGCGATCACGTGGGACACGACAACGGCACTCGTACAGGGCGTGCAGGCGGTCAAGGACTCAGTGTTCGATCCGAGTCGGGAGCAGGTTGGCATCGGTGTGCTTTCGAGTTGCAGTCAGCCAACTGCAGCTCTGGCATTTGCCAGATTTCTGGCATCACGTGACAAGGGTGCGCCACGCTTCGCAGCGGCCGGATTCACACCCGTTCAGGGTGATGTGTGGGTGCAGTCGCCTCGGCTGACCCTCTTTTCCGGAGGCATGCTTCGCCCGGCCCTGGAACCGGTCATCACCGCATTTTGCAAGCGTGAAGGTGTGCACATCGATCGGTCTTACAACGGTTGTGGCATTCTTGTGGCGCAGATTCGCAACGGCGCCGCACCAGATGCGTACGCCGCATGTGATCAGTCCTTTCTGGACATGGTGCAAGACCAGTTCGCAGCAGGCACGTTGCTGAGCCGGAATGCGATGGTCCTGCTGGTGCCCAAGGGCAATCCAGAAGGCCTATCCTCCGCGGAAGATTTGCTGCGGCCTGGCTTGAAGATCGGCGTGGCCAGTCCGGACCGTAGCGCACTTGGCGCACTTGCAGTCGGTGCGTTGATCGAAGCGGGGCTGTGGGGCGCACTCAAGGCCAGCGGAAACATCAAAGTCGAGTCCGCCACGGGCGACTTCCTTGTCAATCAGGTGCGTGGCGGTGGTCTGAATGCCGCCATCGTCTATCACAGCAATGCACGTGCTTCAGAGCCGGTGCGGTCGACAACGGACGTGGTGCACCTTGGCATTGAGGCACCGTTCGCACAGCAGCCGTGGGCAGTACGACGTGACAGCCGGCATGCGCAGACATTGGGCCGACTGCTTGAAGCGATTGAGCAGGCCCGTGCCGATGGCGCGTTCACCGAGCTTGGATTTTTGCCGCCATCGAGTGGCCCTTCGTGAGTGTGCCTGCCCCTTTACGACTGACGAGTCGAGAGAACCTGCCGTTCGCATCGGCGATGTTCGGTGTAATGTGCGTCTTCGTGCTGCTCATTGTGGCCATGCTCGCGGCGAACCTGATGTACGTCGATGGCGAGCATGTCAAAGCGGCATTGGACAGCCCAGAGATTCTGTATGCGATCAAGCTCAGTCTCGTGACCTGCACGATCACAGCGTTTCTGTCGGTGCTCGTAGCGGTGCCGGCGGGCTACTTGCTCGCTCGTGTGCCGTTTCGTGGTCGAATGCTGGTCGATGCGCTGGTAGATGTGCCGATCGTGCTGCCGCCGATCGTCGTGGGATTGGCACTGCTGTTGTTGTTCAATCAGACACAGGTCGGACAGTGGCTTGAAGGCTTGGTCGAGAGTGTGTTCGCGTGGCTGCCGTTGGAGTGGGCCGGCCTCGATCATGTCACCAGCATTACCTACGACGTGCCGGGTGTCATTCTGGCGCAGTTTGCGGTAGCTTCAGCCTTTGCGATTCGCACCATGCGTGTCGCCTTTGAGACAGCCAGTGACCGACGTGAACGTGTTGCTTTGGTACTGGGCTGTACCCGTCGCCAGGCCTTTCAATGGGTCGCGTTGCCGGAAGTGCGCCGTGGTGTGCTTGCCGCGGCAACTCTCGCCTGGGCCAGAGCAATGGGGGAGTTCGGACCGATCCTGGTCTTCGCGGGCGCGACCCGCATGAAGACTGAGGTACTGCCGACCACGGTGTTTCTGGAGTTGAGTATCGGCAATGTCGAGGCCGCCGCGACGGTTTCGCTGCTCATGGTTGCAGCGGCGATGGTCGTGCTGCTGGCCGCTCGCGCATGCGGTGCAAGGATGGTGGCCTGATGCTCGATTGCAGGAACATCTCGATCGCCGCGGGCGGCTTTGCACTGTCCGGCATCGATCTGCAGGTGCAGGCAGGGCAGTGGGCGACCATCATGGGATCTACCGGGTGTGGCAAGACCACGCTGCTGGAAGCCATCTGCGGACTGCGAGACGTGACAGCCGGTTCCATTCACATCGGCGGGGTCGATGTGACGCGCCTTGCGCCACGCTGTCGCGGTATCGGATTGGTGCCGCAGGACGGTGCGTTGTTTGCCGGCATGCGGGTCGAGGCCATGTTGGCATTGCCATTGCGTGCTCGCGGCGTGGGACGTGCCGGCCGCGCACGGCGCGCGTCTGCCATGGCCGAGCGTCTGAGCATGTCGCATCTTCTGCGGCGTACGGCGCACGGACTCAGCGGCGGCGAACGCCAGCGTGTGGCATTGGGCCGGGCGTTGTTGTGCGAGCCGACGCTGCTGTGTCTGGACGAGCCGCTTTCGGCCCTCGATGGTGAGACCCGGGCATCGATACGGGAGCTCTTGATGGTGCTGCGTAACACGGGCGATGTCTCCGTGCTGCACGTGACGCACGACCAGCAGGAAGCTACGGCAATGGCCCATACCATCTGGCACATGGAGAACGGTGTGCTGAGCACAGCAGGCGAGGTGAACGATGTCGTGCATTGAGGTTGAACTGATGACCCAGATCAAAGCAGCCGCCGGGTGCAGCGCTTTGGAGATCGAGTGTGGTGCACCGATGCCGGTGTCATGTGTGCTGGCAAAGGTGGTCGAGCAGTGCAGTGCGATTGAGTCGCTGCTGTTGGACGAATCAGGCGTGCGCAGGGGCTGGCTCATGATCACCATTGACGGCGCCATGGTCGCACGCGGGAGCGATCCCCCGGTGCAGCCGGGAAGCACACTGTTTCTTGGAACGCCGATTGCCGGCGGATGATGTCTGAACTCTTCCCCATGAGCGAACCACGACCACTCACTGATGAAGAACGCGCCGTTTACGCCTGGCAACTTGACGTGCCCGGGCACGGTGAAGTGGGCCAGTCCAAACTCGCTGGCGCAATCGTGCTGGTGTCGCGCGTGGGCGGGTTGGGTTCTCTGGTGGCGTATGAGTTGGCTGCAGCAGGGGTAGGTCGGTTGGTGTTGGCCCATGCAGGCAATGTGAAGCCGTCGGATCTGAACCGGCAACTGCTCATGACGCATGCGGCGGTGGGCACATCACGCGTGCAGTGCGCCGCGAATCGCCTGCGGGATTTGAATCCAAGCGTGGAAGTGGTCGCCGTCGAGGCGAACGTCAACGAGGACAACGTCACCGAGCTCGTGGACATGGTGGATGTCGTCGTTGATGCCGCGCCGCTCTTTGAGGAACGGTTGGCGATGAATGACGCCGCGTTTGCGAAGGGCATTCCGATCGTAGAGTGCGCGATGTACGACCTGGAGGCTACGGTGACGACGCAGTTGGCGGGCACGACGGCCAGTCTGCGTGACCTGGTGCCCGAACCACCCGAGCCGTGGACACGGCGCTTTCCCGTCTTTGGTGCGGTGAGCGGCACAGTGGCCTGCCTCGGTGCCATGGAGGCGATCAAGTGCATCACGGGGCTCGGTGAGCCGCTGTTCAACCGCATGCTGTATATGGATCTACGGTCCATGAAGATGCGTGAAGTGCAGTTGCCAACGCCCGACTGAACAACGCTGGTTCAGGCTGCCGCGCCGAGCACATCGGCGATCACCGCGATGGCATGGTCGGTGCCGTGGTCGGTCACATCCAGGTGCGTGACGGCGCGCATGCGTGAGTCGCCGATCGCAAGCATGCGCACACCTTTGGCGTCGAGCATGTCCTGCAGAACGGCCGCGCGCCCTTCGGGAACACCGAAATACAGAATGTTCGTCCCGACATCGGTGGGATCGATGTCGACCCCTGGAATGGGATACAGCGCTTCCGCAAGTCGCTTGGCCCGGGCGTGGTCGTCTGCAAGGCGTTCCACGTGATGGTCCAGCGCATGGAGCGCAGCGGCGGCAAGCATTCCGGATTGCCGCATGGCACCCCCGAGCATTTTTCGGCTGCGGTGCATGCGATGGACTGTTTCGGCGTCCGCGGCCACGATGGATCCGACCGGGCAACCGAGGCCCTTTGAGAAGCAACATGACACGGTGTCGAAGTGCTGCGCCCATTCGGCGGGCGTGACGCCGACGGCCACGCAAGCGTTCCAGAGGCGGGCGCCGTCCAGATGGCAGCGCATGCCGTGGCCTCGGGCGGTGGCGGTGACGGCTTCGATGCTCGCTATGGGCCACACGGTGCCACCGCCTTTGTTCTGCGTGTTCTCCACCACGAGCAGCGTTGACTGCGGAAAGTGGTGGTCATCTGGGCGAATGGCGGCTTCGACTTCGGCGGCGTCGAATAGGCCTCGCCGTCCCCGTAAGAAAGCAAATGAACACCCGCTGATCGCCGCCGGTGCTGCGGCTTCGTACTGGTAGATATGGCTGAACTCGTGGGCGATGATTTCGTCGCCAGGGCGTGTTTGGGATCGAATCGCGATTTGGTTCGCCATGGAGCCGCTTGGCACGAAGACAGCAGCCTCCTTGCCAAGCAATGTGGCGCAGCGTTCCTGCAAGGCGAGCACGGTGGGGTCGTCGCCGAGCACGTCATCGCCCAAGGGGGCGTCGACCATGGCCTGCTTCATGGCGTCGGTGGGTTGGGTCACGGTGTCGCTGCGGAGATCCACGATCATGCTCGGATGGTATCGGAGGTCCGCATGGCACGGCGTGGTCCGCTATCTTCGCACCCAAGTCGCCGCAGGGCGCAGGGAGAATAGGACTCATGAGTACGTCAACAGCGCCACCACTTGGTGCCAATCTCGGCAGCCGGCTTTCGATCATGATGTTCCTGCAGTACGCGATCTGGGGCGCGTGGCTGCCAATTCTCTATCCCTTCCTGATGGGATACCGCGGATTCAGCTTGAGTGAGACTGGCATCTGCCTGTCTGCGGGTGCAGTGGGCGCCATCTTCGGGCCATTTATCGCGGGACAGTTGGCTGATCGACTTATCTCAACCGAGAAGCTATTGGGGATCAGCCATCTGATCGGTGCAGTGCTCGTGTACATGCTGGGCCAGACCGATTCGTTTGAGGCCTTCGCCTGGATCTCTGGCATCTATGGCTTTGTGTATGCGCCGACAATCGCCTTGACCAACTCGCTCGCCTTCCACCACATGCCCGATCGTGAACGGGACTTCGGCCTTATTCGACTCTGGGGTACGGTGGGCTGGATCGTGGCCGGCATCTTCGTGGGCCAGTATCTCTTCCGGTTTGCCACGCCTGCCGAGGGAACGCTTGCAGAGATTCAGACCGCGCAGGATGCCGGTCGTGTCTTCGCGTTCTCACTGAGTGCCGGACTGGGCGTCCTTATGGGTTTGTTTTGTTTCACGCTGCCGCACACACCGCCGTCGAAGAACGCCGGCGAGAAACTGGCCTGGGCCAAGGCTCTAGGCGAGATCAAATTTCAGCCGCTGCTGACGCTCTTCTTGATCGCCATTCCAGTGAGCATGGTGCACCAGTTCTACTTCGTCTACACGAGCGACTTCGTGACCGGCATTCAGAACGCTGCGGGCAGCGATGCGGCGAACTCGTTCGCAAACGGCATCAATCAAGTGCTTGGCGTGGGCGGTGGTGGCTTGATGACCATTGGCCAGATGAGTGAGATTGTCGTACTGGCGTGCATGCCGCTGTTGGCGAAGAACTTCAGCAAGAAGGCGTTGTTGTGCACAGGCCTTCTGGCCTATGCAGGGCGGATGGCGCTCTTCGCTTACGCACCGACACTCCTGCCCGTCCTACTGGGCGTGGCGTTGCATGGCTTGTGTTTTGGCTGCTTCATCTTCGTGGCTTTCATGGTGGTGGATGAATACACCACCAAGGACGTTCGAGCCACAGCGCAGAACCTGTTCAACCTCGTGATCGTTGGTCTTGGCATCATCGTTGGCAGTTGGTTTGCGACTGCGATCGTCGGTGAGTGGGCATCCTCAAGCGGCTCGATGGACTTCGCGAAGCTCTTCTCAGTTCCCATGTGGATGGCGGTCGGTTGTCTGGGACTGATGCTGGCGTTCTATCCGGGTGGGAAGAAGGCTGCGGCCTGAAGGGCTGCCTGATGTTCTTGCTGTAAAACACACAGCCCCGCGTTCGGCTGAACACGGGGCTGTTCATTGCAGCGTGTCACTGTGCGTCAGGCGGATGATCAACGGCCCGATAGGCCTCGATCAACGCCACCTCGCCGGCTTTGCCGCGGCGGCTCTTCCCATGCTCCATGCCGACGATGCCCTTGTATCCTTTTTCGTGCAGGTGCTTGAAGACATTCGTGTAGTTGATCTCGCCGGTGCCGGGTTCCTTGCGACCGGGGTTATCGCCGACCTGAATGTACGGCGCCCAGTTCCAGATCCGATCGAGGTTCTCGATCAGGTTTCCCTCGGACGCCTGCTGGTGGTACAGGTCCTGCAGAATGCGTACATTGGGGCTATCGACGGCCTTCATCAACGCAAGCGACTGGTCTGTTGTCACGAGCCACTCACCACCGTGGTCCCGGGGATTCAATGGCTCGCAGACGAGTACGAGGTCCGAACCGTCCAGAATCTCCGCCGCTCGCTTGTAGCCCTCGATCACATGCTGCGTCTGCTCGGCCATGGATTTGCTCGGGTCGACATTGCCCGGGATCGAAGTGGCCCACGTGGCGCCGACGCGATCGGCGATGTCGATGGACTCGCGGATATCACGCAGGAATTGTTCGCGGGCGCCAGGATCTCCACTGGTCAACAGCGGCGGACCGAAGCCACCGTTGTTGGCGACGAAGACACCCATGCGCATGTTGCGTTCACGCAGGGCAGCGGCGATGCGCTCTTGCTCCTTGATCGGTCGTCCGCGCATCCAGTTGTCTTCAATGCTGCGGAACCCGGCATCAGCCATGAAGTTGATCTGGTCGATGACGTCGTCGCCGGCGTGCGCTTGGAACATGCCGAAGTGGGGGGCGTAGTCCAGCGTAAAGGCGGTGTCTTGGGGGCGTCCGGGAGGCCCTCCGGGCTTCCAGTCAGGGTCGGGGTAGGGCAATGAACCGGGGAGTCCTTGTGCGGCGGCAGCGCTGGCCAAGCCGACTGTCGACGCGGCGATGAAGGCACGTCGGTTCAGCGGATTCGTGCGTTTGGATTGATCCTCGTGGTCAACCATCTGCGTTCACGGTTGCCATGGAACTCCAGAGTTCGTCGTCGAACTTGGTGCTGCCGGGGCGGGCGACTCGAGGCACCTCGATGTCGACAAAGGCGTACTGCGCCGGCGTCATGTCGAGGTCGGCGTTGAGCGCCTGGTCCCAGGCCAACTCCTTGCCGGAGTAAGCGCTCATGCGTCCCATGATTGCCGTGAGTGTGGACTCGGCGATGCGCTTACCTTCGTTCAGGCGGGGCGTTTCGCCGCGGATGCTCGCGTGTAGGTCCTTGTGCTCGACGACGTAGGGGTTGTGATTCTTGTCTTTGAATCGCCAGTCCACTCCAGCTTCGAAGCGTGTACCGCCGGAGTGGGTGATGGCGCGGCCCTTCGTACCTTGAATGTGTTCTTCAACCCGGCCGGTGGCGCCGACGGCCTGTCGACACATGCTCATGACCTGACGTCCGTCCGAATACGTGTAGTCGTTGGCGAAGTGATCGAAGATGTGGCCGTACTTGGGATCGATGCGAGATTGGCGCCCACCCATGCCCATGACCTTCTCGGGATGGCCGCCCATGGCCCAGTTCATGACGTCCAAGTTGTGCACGTGCTGCTCGACGATGTGATCGCCACTGAGCCATGCGAAATACAGCCAGTTACGCAACTGCCACTCCGTGTCGGACCAGGCTTCGCGTTCAGCATGGCTCCACAGCCCGCCCATGTTCCAATAGCACTGCCCGCCGAGGATGTCGCCGAGTTGGCCGTCTTGCATGCGCTGCATGGCTTCCAGATAGCACGCTTCGTGCCGACGCTGCGTGCCACACACAAGGCTCAGCCCCTTGTCGTCGGCCAGTTTGGCCGCGGCGAGCACCTTGCGGATGCCGGCGGGGTCTACGGCGACAGGCTTCTCCATGAAGACATGCTTGCCTTGCTTGATCGCGTGGGCGCACTGCATGGGTCTGAAGTGCGGCGGTGTGGCGAGGATCACCATATCCACGTCATCACGAGCCATGAGCTTGGTGAAGGCATCGAAGCCCACGTAGCAGTCGTCATCGGTCACGGTGACGCGATCGCCGCGGCCTTGCAGGTGCTTGCGCGAACCTTCAAGCCGGTCGGAGAAGAGGTCCGCCATGGCGACCAGATGGGCGTCGGGCGAAGCGTCGAGTGTGTTGGCAGCGGCACCCGTGCCACGTCCGCCACAGCCAACCAAGCCAACGCGGATCTTCTGTGCGCCAGTGGTGAAGGCTGCGGGGGCAAAGCCGCCCAGCGCAGCAACAGCAGTTCCGGCAACAGTCGTCTTGAGCACTGTACGGCGATCCATGTCCTTGGTCATGTCGATTTCTCCATGGCCCGCTGCGGCGGGGCATCTGTGCAATGTTCAGTTCACTCAGGCCTGCGCAAGTGACTCTCGCCATGCATTCCAGGACACCGGCTTGCCTGGCACTGGTACATGCATGTTGGGCAAGCTGGCGTTCATGTCGTACGTGGTCGGGCCCATGCGCTCCGTGCTGTTGAGTGCCTGATCCCAGGTCACGGGGTGACCGGAATAGGCGCTCATGCGGCCCATGAGTGCCATGAGTGTCGAGCTCATCATCTGCTTCGTGTCATCGACACGGTCACGCTTGCCGCGGACAGCCTCAATGAGTTCATTGTGCTCGACCTGATACATGTTCGGGTTGGGACCCTCGTACTCCCAGGCGTTCGGGCCTTCGATGATCTGGGTGGGGCCCCAGGAGTTCACAAAACACGTGCCGTTAGTACCCATCATGTACTCGGTGTTGTCATTCCAGCAGCCTGGCATTTGACGACAGTCGTGGAAGCCACGCGAACCGTCGGCGTACTCGTACATCACGCCGAAGTGGTCGTAGATGTTGCCTGACTCAGGGCCACTGCGCATCTGGCGACCGGCGATGGAGATCGCGCGTTCGGGCTGCTTCCCGTGCATGGCCCAGTTGATCTTGTCGATCGCGTGGCAGGCCTGTTCGGCAATGTGGTCACCACCGAGCCAGTCCATGTGCTGCCAGTTGCGCAATTGCCATTCCATGTCGGACCAAGCGTCCTTGCGGGGCTTCTTGCCCAGCGGGCCGGAGCAATAGGTGCTGTGTACGGCCATGACGTTGCCGATCGCGCCGTCGTGGATGCGGGCGTAGCACTCGCGGTTGGGCGTGTTGTAGCGCCAACAGAAGCCGCCCATGACATTCAGGTTCTTGGCCTTGGCTTGTTTGGCACTCTCCAGCACGCTGCGCACGCCGGGGCCGTCGATGGCCATGGGCTTCTCAACAAAGCAATGCTTGCCCTGCTTGATGGCATAGGCGAAGTGCTCTGGGCGGAAGTGCGGAGGCGTTGTGAGAATGACGACGTCGACACCCGAGTCGATGACTTTCTTGAAGGCGTCGAAGCCTGTGAACTGCCGTTCTGATGGCACGTCGATCTTGGCGCCATGAGCACTCTGCAGGGCACCGTGGCTGCTCTGCAGGCGATCAGGGAAGGCATCGCCCATGGCCCATAAGACGGTGCCCGGATCAGCGCTCATGGATTGGCCGGCGGCGCCGGTGCCGCGTCCGCCGCAACCAATCAAGCCGACCTTGATCGTGTCATCGCCTTTGACCCAACCCATGGCGGGATTGATCAGGGCGGCGGTGCCCAGTGCGGCGCTGCCGCGGACAAAGGTGCGACGGGTGACATCTTGCTTGGATTCGCTCACTTGCGGTCTCCGGTTGTGGACGTGACGGGAACGGCCCCTGCAGGGGGCCTTGTACAGGCTACGCGGAACCCGGCGAAGGGGGCGTCTGAGAGCCACCAGATGCTCTTGGGAATCTGCGGATCGGTGTCATTCCAGGCCGGCGTGGGCTCTTTTCGCTCAGTGGCCGTCTGGTTTTCACGTTCTTGTTTGAAGTGTCCGCCCATCAGTACGAGGTTGGTGCCTTCGGGGCCATCCACCACACACCACTCCGACACGTTGCCATAGAGGTCATGCAGCCCATTGGCGTCGACCTTCTTGGTCGCCACGGCTTGCGTCTTGCGCCTCTTGGAGGTCTTCTTGTGCCAGGCGTGGTCATCGAGATTCTCGGGTGTAATCCCCGAGGTCTTGGCCAGTGCCGACCACTCTTGCACGCTTGGCAGCCTGAAGTCACCGTTGACTTTGGCGCCCAACCAGACACAGCACGCCTGCGCGCCGTTGCTCGAAACGCTCAACGCGGGGAATCCGGCGTGGCCCCAGCCTCGGTCGGCCATGATGTACGGCTTGGTCGGGCGGGTGATGCCGTCGGTGGGCTCTACCGCAGGATCTTCCTGATCCAGTCGATAGACCATGGCGTCGTACAGGTCCCAGGTCGTCTCTTCACGGGAGATCCACAACGGTGGGTCGCCGTCGGGCACCGGGACTTTGATGAAGGTCATCTTCAGTGCGCTGCCCGGTACAGTGACTTGGAAAACGTCTGGCGGACCAGTGTCTGGGTCACTGAAAGCGGAAGTGGTGAAGATGAGCATCGATGCAATCAGAAGTGCGCGCATTGCGGTCATGCTACTGGTGCTGACTTCGGTTGTGGGGTGTACGGCGAGGAAGTTCGAGCGATATGCGTTCACTCGCGTACGGATGGGCGCTGAGGCAAGGGTCATGATCTGGGCGAAGATGCCGCGGGCACAGGTTGAAGCTGCGGCAGATGCGGCCTTCGCGAGGATGGCCGAGATCGAGGTGGATACGAGCGACTGGCTGGTGGATGGACCGGTCTCCACACTGCGTTCGGCCCAGGCAGGTGCCACTGTGGCTCTGCCAAATGACCTCGCCGCCATGCTGCGAGTATCCGAACCGCTGGTCCAGATGACGGATGGCGCATTCGATCCCACGTGCGGTCGAGTGACCATGCTGTGGCGAGCGGCACGGGCCCACGGCACGCCTCCGACACAGCAGGCAATTGACACCGCTGTGGCCGGCAGCGGCTGGGCCCGTCTGCACTTTGATGCAGAGGCGGGCACCATCGCGCCTGAGGACCCCGTTCCCTGGCTGGACTTCGGAGGCATCGGTAAAGGCTTTGCTGCTGATGAAGCGCTCGCGGTCCTTGATGCCCGTGGTTTGAGACATTCGATGGTTGAACTCGGCGGCGACTTGGCGTTCGGTGATCGCCCGCCGGGAATGCTTGGCTGGTCCGTTGCGGCGCCAGGGCAGGCACGCATGGTCGTAGGGCGGCCCTGTGGAATGGCGACGTCCGGTTCCAGTGAGCAGCACTTGGATGTCGGCGAGCGCAGGTTGTCGCATGTCTTTGACCCGCGGACAGGCGCGGCCGTCGAAGACCGAAGGTCGTTTACGGTTCAAGCGGCTACAGCGGCGCAGGCTGATGCGCTGGCCAGTGCGGCTTGTGTACTTGGTCAAAAGGTATTGCAGGAGACGCTCTGGCCCGAGTACATGCGTGTCTCGGTCACGTCCCACTAAGTCCCAAGCGTGGGGCGAATGACTACACTTCATCGATGCCAGAAGAGATCTTTAAGCCGACGGATATTCGGGAAGCACTGCACCGTGGCAGAGCATTCCTGTGGTTCGAAGGCGTCGCGCTCATTGTTGCAGGCCTTCTTGCAATCGCGTTTCCGCTCGCAGCAGGTTTGGCGATCGAGCGTGTATTGGCGGTCATTGCGTTGGTCATCGGTGTGATCGCCATGCTGCGAGCAGGGACAGCTTGTGCAGAGCACGCGGCCTCTACGTTCTGCACCGGTCTGCTTACGGCGATGCTGGGCATGGCACTGCTGTGGTGGCCGGTACCCGGTCTCGAAGCGATGGTTCTATTGATCGCGGCCTTCTGCCTGCTGCGTGGTGTGGCAGATCTCGCCGGGATTCCAGCGAGATCCACCATTGCACCAGGCGTACAGATTGTCAGCGGAGTTGCCGGCATCATGCTCGGCGGACTGTTGTTGATCTGGTTCCCGACGGACGTGCTGTGGGCACCCGGCATGCTGCTTGGCATCGAGCTGCTGTTTCTGTCGCTGCCTGTGCTGGCTGTTGCCAACGCGGTGACGGCTGCGCCGGCCCGTGCACCAGTCGGGAACTCCAGTTGATCAGGACGCGCGTCGTCGACCCTTGTTGTGCTGTTCGCGTTCAAACATAGCACGCAATCGTGCTAAGGCCTGCTGTTCAATCTGCCGAATCCGCTCACGAGTGAGCCCCAGTTTCAGCCCAGCTTCCTTCAGCGTGTGAGGATCATTGCCATCCAGGCCAAAGCGCAGTCGCAGGACGCGAGCGGAAACTGGATCGAATCCCTGAAGCGAACCGCGGACGGCGTCAAGTGCATCACGCAGCTCGACGGACTCACTGACACCCTGATGCTGACATGGTGCGCCGTCGATGGCGGGCTGTCGATCTTCATCGTTGGGTCGACCGCTGTTGACGATGCGTCCGCTTGTGCCGAGCGTTCGATGGATCAGCGCCAGTTTCGATCGTGGCACGCCCATGGCGTTGGCCATTTCCGTGGGCGTTGGCGCTCGACCGTGTATTTCCTTGAACCCGGCTAGCGTGCGGTCCCACTTGGCCATGCGCTGTCGCATGTAGGCGGGAATGTGCATTGGTGGTCCGGTTTCTTCGACCAGTTGTTTGACGGTTTTGCGGATCCACCACGTGGCGTACGTGGAGAAGCGGTGTCCCAACGCAGGGTCGAAGCGCTCAACAGCGCGGATCAGGCCGATGTTGCCTTCGTTGATGAGATCCTGCAGTGCCACCCCGCGGCCGAGGTAACGCTTGGAGATGCTCACGACGAGACGGAGATTGGCTTGAATCATGTGACGTCGCGAGTCATCGCAACCATCATTGATTACCTGCCACGCGAGTATGCGTTCTTCCAGCGGTGAAAGGAGCGCGATGCGGCTGATCTCTCGATAGTAGGTGTCGAGATCGCTGATGATGCCAGTAGTAGTCTTTTCCATGCCCTGAGAGGGGTCCTCCCACGCAGACAACACACCACTCGTGGCGTGCGCTTGGGCGAGTTGAGATTTTTCGGAGAAGGAGAGTGAAGAGATGAGACAGGGCGTTTTTTACCCTGCATGCCTGCTCTTACGGATGTTGCATCCGGCTGTTCAGCTCGAATCTCGTTTTGAATCAAGGTCGAGGCGTTTGACACGCGACAAGAATTGCTCCGCGAGCGCTTCATAGATGGATGTCGGGCAGACTCGTCGGGAACACTCGTACGCCAGCACCGATGTGGCAATCAGTGGCAACGTGACAAACCGCGCATCCGTCATTTCAATCATGATCACGAAGACCGTAATAGGACTCTGCACCACGCCGGCAAAGTAGGCCACCATGAACAGCATGATGATGAGTTGCGCGTCCAGGCCGTCGAAGAGTTCGTGAAACGAGTCAGCCAGTACGTTTCCCAAGCCGGCGCCGACGGACAGGCTCGGGTCAAACAGCCCGCCGGGAATCCCCGACAGCAAGGTGACGAAGGAACTGCCGGCCTTGGTCAGCGGATACCACCATGCGTAGCCTTGCGCATCGATATGCCACGTGTCGTAGAACGCCCGTTCCTCTGGGGCGCTGAGCGCACGGAAGGCGGTCTGGAGCGCACGTGCAGTGTCGCTCTGCACGCCGTTGGCCTCCAGCGGAGGGTGCAAGCCGTTCAGGCGGGTATACGCTGCTTCGATCTGCGATGCGTCTGCCGAGCGTGGCACTTCAAGCACGCTGTAGAAGTCCGTACCGCGATACATGAGGATCGCCTTGGCTTGCGGATAGCCGCTGCCATAAGACTGGCCATTGGAGATGTAGCCCAATGCGGCCAACAGCATGCCCAAAGCAAGTCCGATCTTCCATGGTCGGCGCCGAAAAGCGTGTGAAATACGAGGCGTTCCCCAGATGACGGATCTGGAAAACAGGCCCCCAAGCGTGCCGCCGATGATCGCGATAACGGGAATGGCGAGCCAGTGCATTGGATTGAAGCCAAAGCGTTTTTCGATTGAGCCGTAGAACAAATAGTCCAAGCCGAGTAACGCGATCACGACCAAGGATGCGATAAGGACGGTTCGTACGATCGTGCTGGCGTTTCGCTTCTCAAATGACCGACCGATTTCCTCCAAGGCGAAGACCAGGCCGGCCACGGGTGTGTTGAACGCGGCGGCAATGCCCGCGCCGCCACCACCCAGAATCAAACCACGCTGCACTAGATGGTCCGGCAACTTGCGTACTTTGGAGACGAGATACATCGCGCAGGCCGCAACATGCACTGATGGCCCTTCACGTCCAATAGTGGAGCCGGTGAAGAGGCCAAGTGACAGCAGCAATGACTTGCCCACTGCGATGCGCACGGAGAGCATGCGACGTCGGATCGGGCCATCCGGGACATGCAGCGCGGCAATCGCCTGTGGAATGCCCGTGCCTTCCGAGCCGGGAAAGTACACATCGCGCAATCGCATGATGATCGGCAGCGCCAATGCTGCAACGCCCATGGCGAGAAAGACGCCGACGGTCGGGTCAATCGACCACTCGAGAAATGTCGCTTTGCCCTGCAGGAAGCGGAAGAACTCCAGGCCAGTGAAGTCCAGCCAGCGAAAGAGCCACGCAGCGAGCCCTGCGATGACTGCAGCGCCGGTCAGCCAGACGTAGTCCAGCACGACCGCGCCAGACAGCCGCCGATTGGTGGAGCTGGGGGGGATCGAGCTCGGCTCGCGGTCGGATTGTGCAGGGTTGGAATCGGCCACAGCGAGGTCTCAGAGCCTGTTGTACCTCGTCTGGGACTTTTTTTCTGCATTCCCGAATGGACTTGGGGCCAAGTGAATCGTCTTCTGTGGATGAGCGGCTGAAATCCCCATCAGACACAACGCTCTCCTCAAACTTGCTCCTCTCTCCTCTCTCCTCCCGGAGCCCCGCATTGAAAGATGCGAGGCTCCCTTCTTTTTTGGGGCATGGGACATGACTCCTTGCCCTGTGAGGCTCGAGCGGCTCCTTTTGTTGCAGTTCGCCTTTCGCCTCATTGGCCTCACCCCTACACTCAAGGCCGCCGTTTGGACCATCAGCGGCAGGGAAGAGGAACCATGCAAGTTACGTCATGCACGTCATGCGCTTTGATTGCGATGCTCGCCACGTCTACTGCGGCCAACGCCGCCTTGGTGAAGTTGCACATGCAGCAGTTTGCCGTCGACGGAAACGGCGGTTTGCCTGGGACCACGACCTGGCAGCTGTTTGCTGAGTTTGACGATGCAGGTGACCAACTCACCAGCGTCGGTGGTGCTTATCCGACGGTCGGCGCGATTGTCTCCACTGGGGGCTTCTATCAAAACCCCTTTGGCGGACCCATGTCGGCACACATCAATCCGGCCATTTTCGGCATCTTTCCGACACTCTACTACGACAGTTGGGTCACGATCGGCGGGTACGACACGTGGGACAGTGCCACGTTGGTCTCGACCGGGTTGAACACGACTGCCTTCGAGGCCGGCGGCGACTTCTTCATCACCAACGGCGAATGGACGCGGCCCCAGAACGACCCCTACGCCTTCGGGCAGGTACTTGCGGGCTTGCCCAACTGGCATGTGCTTGTCGGGCAATTCACCACGTTCGGCTACGGCCAACCCAGCGCCCCATGGGGACAACTGAACCTGTCGGGATATTCGACGGGCTTCCTTGCGGGTGAGCAAGTGCCGTGGTCGGTCAATGAGGTTATGTTCGGGACGCCCGTGCCGGCGCCTGCCACGATGGCACTGCTTCCGCTGTTGGGACTGGCTGCACGTCGCCGTCGCCGCTGAACAGCACCCCTTTCCCCTCACCGGTCTCCAACTACAATACGTCGATGGCCGCATCCCTCAATCCCGGCATCGACCGCACTACGGCACGCCACCCGCGCCCGCTTGGTGGTGACACCGCGCGGAGCGTGGCCCGAGATGCGGTGCTGAGCCTCAACGGCATGGTGCTGAACAATGCCGATGGTGGTCAATCACTTCGTCGACAGTCCAAGCCATCCTGGATCAGGGCCAAAGCGCCAGGCGGCGAGGCCTTTGTTGCCCTGCGGGACGACCTACGCGCCCGCGGGCTGCACACTGTGTGCGAAGAGGCATCCTGCCCCAATATTGGCGAGTGCTGGGGCCGGGGCACGGCCACGATCATGATTTTGGGCGATACCTGCACACGATCCTGCGGTTTCTGCAACGTCAAGACCGGAAAGCCACAAGTGACGGATCTGGATGAGCCCCGTCGTGTTGCTGAGCAACTGGCAGGTACTGGTCTCAAGCACGTCGTGATCACGTCGGTCGATCGCGATGATCTTCCGGACGGAGGTGCCGCCATCTGGGCCGAAACGATCCGCGAGGTACATCGCGCCTGCCCCGAGTTGTCGGTCGAAGTGCTGGTGGGGGACTTCAAGGGCGAACGTCTTGATGTTGAAAGGGTCATCGAAGCTCGGCCCGAGATTCTCGCCCACAACATCGAGACCTGCGAACGCATGCACGCCACGGTCCGACCGCAGGCTCGTTATGTCCGATCCCTGCAAGTGCTGGAGCAGATTTCGGCCGCAGGCCTGATTTCCAAGACGAGCATCATGGTTGGGATCGGGGAAACAGATGCCGAGGTCGAGCAGACCATGCTCGATGCTCGTGCCCGTGCCAACGTGGAGATCCTCACGATCGGGCAGTATCTGCAGCCCACACGCAACCACCTTCCAGTCGATCGCTGGGTAGAGCCCGATAAGTTTGCATTGTGGAAGTCACTTGGATTATCGATGGGTTATCGGGTCGTGGAGTCCGGCCCCCTCGTTCGAAGCTCTTACCACGCCGAAGAGCAGGCCAGGCGGCATGCAGCTCATGTGGATGCTGGCAGCTGACCACCCCGGCAAGCGAGACCGAGGAGGATGCAACCTTCTGGGGCGAGTTGATTTAGGCGATTGGCTA